>FWWL01001148.1_pt1 | contig 64218 bp, 68 predicted proteins | sample 2228331 | NCBI WGS metagenome assembly FWWL01 (sample SAMEA103939775, study PRJEB20133) | metagenome
CAAGGGCTAGACATGGGTGCCGCCCCCGGCTACACTATCTAAGGCCTGGGGCCGTGGCGCAGCTGGGAGCGCGCTTGAATCGCACTCAAGAGGTCGGGGGTTCGAATCCCCTCGGCTCCACCAGAGCAAAATCCGGGGCTTTGACCCCGGACTTTGTTTGGTCGTCAGGGTGTTTGGAAAGTGCCCAGCAATCCCTAAAAGTCAAACGACTGTGCGAACTGGCCCTCGGCCAGGGGAATAACCCCGAAGGTTTCATGGTGACAGCCGCGACCACCGGCTCTGGCCTGTGCTCAAAAAACCGAGCCCGCCCACCCAGTCCAGGTGCGCCAGAGCGCACCCCCCAGGGCGAATAAGCCCAGCAGGGGAAGGGGTGGGAACTTGCTTAGCAGGAGCCCCAGGGCCAGCAGGGTAAGGAGCGCTTCGGCCCACCCCACCAGGGTTTCACGCCCCAGCAGCCATAGCGCCCAGGCGATGAGGCCCAGTGCCGCTCCGGAAGCCCCCCTCAGAAAAGCATCGGCCAGGGGATGCCCCTCCAGGCGATGCAGGAGGCCAGCCACCAGAAAGGTAAACCCGAACGACGGCAGAAAAATGCCCAGGGTTGCGAGGGTTGCTCCGGGAATACCCGCGGCCAGGTAGCCGGCGGCTGTGGCGGTGGTCAGGAGGGGGCCCGGTGTGATCTGGCCCAGGGCCAGGGCGTTTAAGAGTTCACTGGGGCTAAGCCAATCCCGGCGGACCATCTCCTGCATTAAGCCAATCAACACATACCCCGAGCCAAACAAAGTTGAGCCTACCAGCAAAAAGAACCAGAATAGGCTGAGGGGCTCGAGGCTCAGGAACCTGGTGGCCTTACCCAGCATGACCAGTAAGCCCACCAGCAGCACCACCGCCCATTCCACCAGGCCCAGCCCGGCCAGCCCAAACCCTGCCAGGGCCAGCACCCAGGTCAGGGGGTTTTGGTGTGGACGCGGCAGCAAATCCCCCAGGGCCTGAGCAACCAGGGCCACCACGGCCAGCTTAAGCCCCATAAACGCGCCTTGCACCAGGGGAAGCGAGGCGGTCTCCTGGTACAAGGCTACCAGCGCCAGGGTGACCAGCGCCGCAGGCACAATGAAGCCCAACCCAGCCAGCAGCAAGCCCCAGCGCCCACCCCTGGCGTAGCCCAACAGCATCGCGGTTTCGGTGGAGTTGGGGCCGGGAATCAGGTTCACCGCCGCCAGCATCTTCAGGTACTGCTCTTTGCTCACCCACTTACCTTCGCCAACCAGCAAGCGCTGGAAGAGGGCAAAGTGAGCGGCAGGGCCGCCAAATGCGGTCAGGCCCAGCCAGGCAAAGGTGCTCAGGATAACCCAGGGCATGGCCTTAGTGTATGTCCTTAGGTCAGGGCTTTGTCTTGACCTGTGGCGTCCTCAGTCGGTATTGTTGGCAGCGTATCGGAAGGAGGTTTTATGTCTTTTCTAAGAGGCGTTGGAGTTTTTTTAGCCCTGGTTTTGGGCGTTGCCATGGCCCAAGACCGCACCCAGACCCTGATATACGGCGGGGACTGGTCGGATCTGATCACCATGGATCCCCAGATCTCCTACGAGTTCTCCGGGGGCCTGGTGACCGACAATCTCTACGAAACTCTGGTCAAGTATGAAGGAACCGACCTCTCCACCCTGAAGCCGGGGCTGGCCGAGAGCTGGAAGGTGGAGCGAGGCAGGGATACCTGGGAGATCACCTTCCGTTTGCGCCGGGGCAGCAAGTTCTCCAGCGGCAACGAGGTAACCGCCAAGGACGTGGTCTACACCTTTGAGCGGGCTTTGGCTTTAAAGGGGCCGGGCTCCTTCCTCTTCACCGAGATTGCCCAGCTCAAGCCAGGGGCCACCCGGGCGGTGGACAACTACACGGTGGTGGTCAGCATTCCCAAGACCGCTTCTCCGGGCTCCTTCCTTTCGATTCTGACCTTCAACATTGGCGGCATTGTAGACTCCGAGACGGTGCAGAAAAACGCTAAGGGCAACGACTATGGCCGGGAGTGGCTCACCAACAACTCGGCCGGCTCGGGGCCTTTCCGCCTGGTGCGCTGGGATCGGGGCTCGCAGGTGTTGCTGGAAGCCAACCCCAATGCCCGCATCAAGCCCAAGCTACAGAGGGTTATCCTGCGCGAGATTAAGGAGCCTGCGGTTTTGCGCACGGCCCTCGAGTCCGGGGAGATCGACATTGCCGAAGGTCTGACCCCCGAGGCTTTGCGGGCGCTGGCCGGCAACCCGCGCTTCCGTACCCTCAAGGCCGACAGCCTGCGGCTCAACTACCTGGGCATGAACGTCAAGGAGGGAAGCCCCTTCGCCAACAAACTGGTGCGCGAGGCGGTTCGCTACAGCATCAACCAGGACGAGCTGGTGAATGGGCTGGTGCAGGGCAACGGCACCAAGATTCAAACCATCATCCCCAAGGGACTGCTGGGCTATGACCCCCGCACGCCCTACAACTTCGACCCGGCTCGAGCCCGCCGCCTGCTGGCCCAGGCGGGCTACCCCAACGGCCTCGAGTTCGAGCTCCTGGTGAGCACCGGTATCTGCGGCGGTGGCATTCCCTGTGCCGATATTGCCGCCAAGGTGCAGGCCGACCTGGCCAAGGGGGGCTTTAAGGCCAACGTGAAGGCAATCGCCAACGCCGAAGTGCTTCGTACCTACCGGGCCCAGAACCACCAGATGGTACTGGTGGGTTGGAGCCCCGACTTCCCCGACCCCGACGGCAACGCCACCCCCTGGGCCGACTTTGCCGCCCGCAGCATTGCTTGGCGCAACTCCTGGAACGACCCCACCGCAGCCCGCCTGGCCAACCAGGCTGCACTGGAAACCGACCCCACCAAGCGGGTTGCCCTTTACCGGCTTCTGACTGACTACGTGCTGAAGAATGGCCCCTACGCGGTGCTCTACCAGCCCGCTGTGCCGCTGGGCCTCTCGGCCAAGGTGGAAGGCTACGTGCGCAATGCCCAGGGCCAGGTGCGCTTCGAGAACATCAGCAAACTGCCGTAAAAGCGGTTGAGTCAGGGATGGCCGGCGGGTGCCTTTTGCCTGCGCTTGCCGGCTATCCCAATGGCTCCGTTGTGCCAGCGGCTTGGGAGGACGGATTTTGTGCGAAACCGTTGTGTATGGGTGCTTTGCCGACCTCGAGGCCCCGTTTCCTTTTAGCGCTTTATGTTTGCCTACCTGATCCGTCGCTTGTTCTTCGTGGTTTTTGTTGTTTGGGGGGTCACGTTTGCCACTTTCTTTATCGCCAATGTGATCCCGATTGACCCGGCGATTGCCGCTTTGGGCGATAATGCCCGAGAAGAACAAATCCGGGAATTCCGCGAGCGCTACGGCCTGGATAAGCCCATCTGGCAGCAGTACCTCATCTACATGGGCCGCTTGCTTTCAGGCGATCTGGGCAACTCCCTGCGCACCCAACGGGCCGTGGCCGAAGACTTGAAGGAGTTTTTTCCAGCCACCCTCGAGCTTTCCGTAGCCGCCTTTCTAGTCACCCTGTTGCTGGGTGTGCCCGCAGGCATTCTGGCCGCTCTCCAACAAAACAGGGCCACCGATGTGGCGGTGCGCGTGCTGGCCTTGATTGGCGGAGCCACGCCGGTCTTTTTCCTGGCGGTGTTGCTGCAGTATGTGCTGGCCCGCCAGCTCGACCTGCTGCCGGTGCAGGGGCGGCTGGACGGGTTTACCTTTCCCCCCCCGCGGGTAACGGGCTTGGTGGGGCTCGATGCCCTGCTGGCCCGCGACTGGTCGGTTTTCGTAGACTCCCTGCGTCACCTAGTTCTGCCGGCTTTTGTCTTGGGCTCCTTCTCGGCAGCGGTGCTGGCCCGCATGACCCGGGCCACCATGCTCGAGGTGCTCTCGCAAGACTATATCCGCACTGCCCGAGCCAAAGGAGTGGGGCCTCGAGCGGTGGTCTTCCGCCATGCCCTAAAGAATGCCTCCCTGCCCATCCTAACCCTCCTAGGCAGCCTGCTAGGAGGACTGCTCTCCGGAGCGGTGCTCACCGAGACCATCTTTAGCTGGCCAGGCATCGGGCGCTACGTAACCCAGTCGGCCACCAGTCTGGACTTTCCCGCGGTGATGGGGGTAACCCTGCTGGTGGGTCTGGTCTATGCCCTTATCAACCTGATGGTGGACCTGCTTTATGCCTTCCTCGACCCGAGGATTCGCTACGCCTAAACTATGTCCCCTGCAATCAAAAACCCCTCCCTACGCCCACTTAGGCGCTTCATGCGAAACCCTGGTGGGCTTTTGGGCCTAGGTCTACTGCTTCTGTTGATGGCGGTAGCCATCCTGGCCCCGGTTATCGCCCCAGACCCCATCCAGCAAAACATCGCCCAACGCCTCCACCCCCCTTCAGCAGAGCACTGGCTGGGCACCGACCAGCTTGGCCGGGATGTGTGGGCCCGGGTGGCCCATGGAGCGGGTATCTCGCTGCGGGTGGGGTTTGGGGTGGTCTTGTTGGCGGTGTTGCTGGGGGTGACAGTCGGCCTGCTGGCGGGTACCCTGGGGGGGGCCTGGGATAACCTGCTGATGCGCCTGACTGACATCTTTTTCGCCTTTCCCTCGCTGATTCTGGCTATGGCCATTGCAGCGGCGCTAGGGCCCAACCTCAACAACACCATTATTGCTGTGGCCCTGGTGAGCTGGCCCATCTACGCACGGCTGGTGCGGGCCAACGTGCTGGCTTTGCGCGAGCGGGAGTTTGTGGAGGCGGCCCGGGCTTTGGGGGCCTCGAGGACCCGGCTTATGCTGCGCCACCTGTTGCCCAACACCCTTACGCCCATTTTTGTCCAGGCCAGCTTCGACGTGGGCGGAGCCATCCTGACTGCGGCGGGGTTGTCCTTCATTGGCTTTGGGGCCCAACCCCCCACCCCCGAGTGGGGGGCCATGGTCTCCGAAACCCGTAGCTACATCGCCGAGGCCATATGGGCGCCTACTGCGCCGGCCATGGGCATTTTGCTTACCGTACTGGCTTTCAACCTGCTGGGCGATGCGCTGCGCGACGTGCTAGACCCTAGGGCCAGGGACTAGAAGGGGCTAGAGCCCACCACAACCCAGGAGAGGCCTGGGGGTTTGCGCCATGCGCCATTCTCCTGAGGAAAGCTGTTGAGCTTGGTAGTAGATGTGACCCGGGTTTTGCTGATCCCCTGAGGCTAGGGCCACCTCGAGGGCCACACACTGCTCGGGGTTGGCCCAAAGCGTTTAGACCTGGCCCCGCTGGGGCATCTCTGCCAGGGTAAAGCCGTCGCTCAGGCTGACCCACTGGTGCAGCCGGATTTCTACCCAACAGCCTTTGGAGCCGAGGGTTTTTAGGCCTGTGATCTGCCCAGTAGCGGTATAGCTTCGGTAAGGCACGGGATTCTCGGCGCGAAGGAGCGGATAGAGCCAACCCCCAGCTAGCAGCAAAAGCGCCAGGACAGCCAAGCCCCCTAGCTTTCCACCTATGGCTCCGGTCATGCACTCATGAGACCTCGAGGCCGCCCGCAGTGGGTGTGTTCTGGATTAAACCGGGCTTCGTCTCGGCTCAGTACGAGGGCTGGTACTCCCCCCATTCCTCCCGCAGCACGCCGCAGATCTCCCCCAGGGTGGCCAGGCGGCGGAAGCTTTCCAGGATATAGGGCATCAAGTTCTCCCGGCCCCTGGCAGCCTGACGCAGGGCCTCGAGGGCGTTTTGCACCGACTGCCCATCCCGCTTGGCCCGGAAGGCCTGAATCTGGGCTTTGCGCCGTTGGGCCAGCTCGTCGCTGATGCGCTGAACGGGGGTTGGTTCGTTGAGGGGGGAGTGCGGGTTGTTGAAGCGGTTGACCCCCACGATAATCCGCTTGCCGCTTTCCACCTGGCGCTGGAACTCCCAGGCCGATTCCTCGATCGCTTTCTGGAAAAAGCCAGCTTCCACCGCGGCTACCGCGCCGCCCAGCTTGGCAATCTGATCCAGATAATCCTGCGCCTCGGCCTCGAGCTTATCGGTCAGGTGTTCCACATAGAAACTGCCCCCCAGAGGGTCGATGGCCTGGGTGATGCCCGACTCATAGGCCAGAATCTGCTGGGTACGCAGGGCCAACAGGGCGCTTTTCTCGGTGGGGAGGCCCAGGGCCTCGTCGTAGGCGTTGGTGTGCAGGCTCTGGGTGCCGCCCAGCACCGCGGCCAGGGCCTGGTAGGCCGTGCGCACCACGTTGTTGAGGGGCTCCTGGGCGGTGAGGGTGGAACCGCCGGTCTGGGTGTGGAAGCGCAACATCCAGCTTTTAGGGTCGCGGGCCTTGAACTCGTGGCGCATGATGCGGGCCCACATACGGCGGGCCGCACGGAACTTGGCGGCTTCTTCCAGAATGTCGTTGTGAGCGGCAAAGAAAAAGGAAAGGCGCGGGGCGAAGACATCCACATCCAAGCCCGCCTCGATGGCTGCCCGCACATAGGCTATGCCGTTGGCTAGGGTAAAGGCAATTTCCTGGGCCGCAGTCGAGCCCGCTTCGCGAATATGGTAGCCGGAGATGCTAATGGTGTTCCAGCGGGGCACTTTTTCCGCGCAAAAGGCGAACACATCGGTAATAAGCCGCATGGAGGGGCCGGGGGGGAAGATGTAGGTGCCACGGGCAATGTACTCCTTGAGAATATCGTTCTGGATGGTTCCCCCCACTTTGTCCCAGCTCACCCCCTGCGCTTCGGCCACCAACAGGTACAAAGCTAGCAACATGTTGGCTGGGGCGTTAATGGTCATGCTGGTCGTAACCCGGTCGAGAGGAATGCCCTCCAGCAAGGTACGCATGTCCTCGAGGCTGGCGATGGAGACCCCAACCTTGCCCACCTCGCCCACACTCAGGGGGTGGTCGGGGTCCAGCCCTAGCTGGGTGGGCAGATCGAAGGCCACCGAAAGCCCGGTCTGGCCTTGCGAGAGCAGGTAGCGGTAGCGAGCATTCGACTCCTCGGCGCTGCTAAAACCCGCGTATTGGCGCATGGTCCAAGGGCGCTCGGTATACATCCGAGGGTAGACCCCCCGGGTAAAGGGGTACTCCCCAGGGCGGCCCAAGCGTTCCTGGTAGCCCTCGGGCAGCGATTCAAAAAGAGCTTCAGCCATGGCCTGCATACACTCTCCTCAGAAGATCAGGTACAGCAACACCAGCACCAGCGCGGCCACCCCAAAGATAAGCAGCAATGGCGGCAGCAGAAGAGAGTAGGCCGCAATCACCAGGGCAACAAAATCCTTCCAGTCTGGCTTTATTTCGCCAGAAGATGGTTTGGGGTCTTGCATGCTTTAGATTGTAGCTCTTCGATAACCCCTGGCCTAGCCCTGTAAAATGGGGTTTCCTGTGGGGCCAATCCTTCCATAGTTCCTGATTCGCACCTGACATCCTGTACTTTTTGCGCGTATACTAGTCCCAGTGTTTAGCGGCCCAAGCCAACAGGAGGATTTAGCGTGAAGGCCCGTGCAATTGTGGTGACTTCGGGAAAAGGTGGCGTAGGGAAGACCACCACTACAGCCAATGTGGGAGCAGCATTAGCCAAGTTGGGCGAGAAAGTGGCCGTGGTGGACGTGGACGTGGGGTTGCGCAACCTGGATGTGGTGATGGGCCTCGAGGGCCGGGTGGTCTACGACCTGATCGACGTGATCGAGGGCAAGTGCAAGCTGCGTCAGGCCCTCATTCGCGACAAGCGCATCGAGGGGCTGGTTTTGCTGGCGGCCTCACAGACCCGGGACAAGGAGGCCCTGGATGCGGAAAAGTTTCGCCAGATCGTACGGGCCTTGCTGGAAGAAGAGGGCTTCGACCGGGTTTTGATCGACTCGCCCGCGGGCATCGAGAAAGGCTTCCAGACTGCGGCTACGCCAGCCGAGGGGGCTTTGGTGGTGGTGAACCCGGAGGTCTCGAGCGTGCGCGACGCCGACCGGATCATCGGGATGCTCGAGGCCCGTGAAATCCGCGAAAACTATCTGGTCATCAACCGCCTGCGCCCCAAGATGGTGCAGCGGGGTGACATGCTCTCGGTAGAGGACGTGGTGGAAATTCTGGGCATCAAGCCTATCGGCATCGTACCCGAAGACGAAGCCGTGCTGATTGCCTCCAACCAGGGCGAACCCCTGGTGCTCAAAAACGGCTCGGCAGCGGGCAAGGCTTTCCTCGAGATTGCCCAGCGGGTGCGGGGCGAGGAGGTGCCCTTCGCCTCCCTGAGCGATTCCCCTGGGTTTCTGGGCACGCTGCGCCGGCTCTTTGGGGGTAGGTGATGTGGCCCTGGCAGCGCAAAAGCAAAGACACCCTAAAAGAACGCTTGAAGCTGGTGCTGGCCTACGACCGCGCTCAGCTTAGCCCGGGCCTGGTGGAGCAGCTTAAACAAGATCTATTAGCGGTGCTGAAACGCTATTTTCCCGACGAAGAAAATATCTCCGTTCAGGTAGAAACCCTTGACGACAAGATGAAGCTTCAAGCCGATGTGCCTATTCACAAGTAGGCAGGACTTTATGTCGCGCCTTTGCGCACCAACCACCTGAATAGTGCCAGGAAGCGGAGATCCTGCTCTAGCAGCCATTCGGGGTGGAATTGCACCCCCACCCCAAGACCCTCCTGCGATTCCATTGCTTCCACCACCCCGTCCGCCGTCCAAGCCACCGCCTGCCAACCAAGAGGTACCTGACGCACCCCCTGCCGGTGAAAGCTATTGACCTGTGTGGGGTACTGTAGGGTGGCCCCAAGCCAGCTTTCGGCGGCCCAGTTCAGGGGGTGGGTGGGGCGATGTGGCGCTTCAGTTTGGTCGTGCTGCACCATGCCGGGTTCCAGAAGTTCTACCGGAGGTCCTCCTTCGGCCTCGACCAGGGTCTGGAAACCCCGGCAGATGCCCAGCAGCGGCAGTCCAGCGGCCCGCGCGGCCCGGATGAGCGCCACCTCGTAGTCGTAACGGGGGGGGTTGGTCTCCCGCAAGCTGGGGCGAGCCCCCTGGGCGAAGTAGGTGGCCCGATTCCCACCCCCACCACTCAGCAAAAGCCCGTCCAGACCCTCCAGCACAGTCTGGGGTTCGGCAGCATACTCGGGATGGGTGGGCAGTAGCACCGGCACCCCCCCGGCTTCCCGCACGGCCCGGGTGTACTGGGCGGTCAGGCGGTAGTGCACCTCGAGGGCCTGGGAGGACGTGGGCTCGAGGCCGGTGTGCACAGTGATACCGATAAAGCGCTTCATGAACTGGAAGCCAGCAGATGGCAGGCGGCCTGGTGGCTTGGGCTGAGGGCCACCCAGGGCGGGGCCTCTTCCTCGCAAATCCGACCTAGCTTTACCGGGCAGCGGGGATGGAAGGGACAACCTTTGGGCGGATTGAGCGGACTGGGTACGCTGCCCTCCAGTACGGGCCGCCCACCTGCCAGGTAGCGGTTTTCCAGACGGGGAATCGAGGCCAGCAAAGCCTGGGTGTAGGGGTGCTGGGGTCGGTGGTAGAGCTCCTGGCTGCGCCCGACTTCCACAATTTTGCCCAGGTACATCACCGCTACCCGGTCGCTGATGTGGTAGACCACCCGCAGGTCGTGGGAGATGAACAGGTAGGTGAGGCCGAAATCCCGCTTGAGCTCCTCCAGGAGCTGTAAGATCTGGGCCTGTACCGACACATCTAGGGCGCTGACCGGCTCGTCGGCCACCACCAGACAAGGGCGCACCGCTAGGGCCCGCAGTATGCTGATGCGTTGGCGCTGCCCGCCCGAGAGCTGATGGGGATAGGCCTCGATGAACCGCTCAGGCAGGCCGGCCCGCTGTAGCAGGGCCCGGATCTCGAGTTCCTGTTGCCGGGGGTCGCGCACCCCCCGGGCTTCCAGCGCCGAGCCCACAATCTGGCGCACGTTCTTGCGCGGATTCAGGCTGGAGTAGGGGTTTTGGAAGATGATTTGCAACTCGCGGCGGAGCTGACGCATCTGGGCTGGGCTGGCTCTTCCCAGCTCTAGACCGTTGTAGCGAATCTGGCCCCGGGTGGCTTCCTGCAAGCGGATAGCCAGCCGCCCCAGGGTAGACTTGCCGCTGCCCGACTCGCCCACCAGCCCCAGGGTTTCCCCTTCGTAAACGACCAAGCTGACCCCGTTGACCGCGTGGACGGTGCGGTCGCGCTGACCAGCCAGCCAGCGCCCCAGCAGGCTGGCCCGCAGGTGAAAGTGCTTGTGCACCTCCTGTAGCTCGAGCAGGGGTTTCATGCTAGGCCTCCGTAAAGGAAACAGCGCACCTGGTGGTTTTCCTCCACCTCGAGCAGGGCTGGCGGGGTGCTACAGGCCTCCATCGCCCGATGGCAGCGTGGGGCGAAGGGGCAGCCGGGCGGCAGGTGGGCCAGGTCAATCTCGCCTGGGATGGGCATCAAGGGGGTTTTTTCGGGCCGGACTTCCGGCAGGGCCGCCAGAAGGCCTTGGGTATACGGGTGTTTGGGGTGGCGGATAACCGCCTCTGTGGGGCCCTGCTCCACAATCTGGCCGGCATACATGACCAGAATCCGGTCGCAAAACTCGGCGGCCAGGTGCAGGTCGTGGGTGACCAGCACAATGGCGGTGCCCCGCCGGCGGTTAATCTGGTCCAGCAGGCGCATAATCTGGGCCTGGACGGTAACGTCCAGGGCGGTGGTGGGTTCATCGGCCAGGATAACCTCAGGGTCGCAGGAGAGGGCAATGGCAATCATGGCCCGCTGCTGCATACCCCCGCTGAACTCGTGGGGATAGGCCTCGTAGCGTTCCTCGGACGCGGGGATTCCCACCTCGGCCATCAGCCGCAACACCCGTTGCTTTTCCAGGGCCCTACGCCGCGAAGCCGGAACCCGTTCCTCCCCCAGGTACTGGTGAACCCGCAGGCTTTCGCGGATCTGCTCACCCACCCGAAAGACCGGATTGAGGGTGGTCATGGGGTCCTGGAAGATCATGGCGATATGCCTTCCCCGCATCCGTCGGAGTTCCTGGGGGCTGGCCTCGAGCAGATTCCGCTCCTTGAACCAGACCCCACCCCGGCGTATCCGACCCGGCGGGGGGGTCAGGCCCATGATGGTGAGCAGGGTCATGGATTTACCACTGCCGGACTCCCCCACAATGCCTAGCCGTTCACCCGTAGCAAGCTGAAAGGTAACTCCGTTCACCGCCCGCACCTGGCCGTGGGGGGTGGGAAACTCCACCAACAGATCCTCTACCCGCAGTATGGCTCTCACGAACGTTCCTTTAGTCTTGGATCCAGCACCTCGCGCAGCACCTCACCCAGCAGGTTAATGGCCAGCACCAGAACCAGCAGCGCCACCCCAGGAATGGTGCTGACCCACCAGGCCAAAAACAACACATTGCGGCCTTCGGAGATCATCGAGCCCCAGGCTGGGATGGTGGGCGGGATGCCGACCCCCAGGAAGGATAGGGAGGCCTCGAGCACCATGAAATAGCCTATGCGTAAGGTACCCAGCACCAGAATCGAGGGGAAGATATTGGGTAGGATTTCCCCAAACAGGATGCGCAGGTGGGAATGCCCCAGCGCCCGGGCGGCCTCCACATATTCCCGGGTGGTCTGGGCTAGGGTCTCGCCCCGGGCCAGCCGGTAAAACTCTACCCACCCCTTCAGGGAGAGGGCCCAGATCAGGTTCCAAAACCCGGGGCCCAGAAAGGCCATCATCCCGATGGCAAAGATCAGGTAAGGAAAGGCCAGAAGCAGCTCGGTTAGGCGGGCGGTCAGGTTGTCGAACCAGCCGCGAAAGTAGCCACCGAACAGGCCCAGCAATAGGCCGGCTAGGGTGGTGATGCTCACCGTCAACAAGCCGACCAGCAGGCTGACCCGGGTGCCCCAGATGGTGCGGCTGAGGATGTCCCGCCCGATGGTGTCGGTACCAAACCAGTGGGCCGCCGAGGGGGGAGCCAGCCGCGCGGTCAGGTCGGTGTTGGCGGGGTCGTAAGGAGCAATGAAAGGGGCCAGCAGGGCCAAGCCCACATATGCTAGGACGATGCACAGCGAGACCAGCCCCGTACGGTTTTGCAGCAGGCGCACCAGCACATCCACCAGGGCCGAGCGGCGCGGGACAGCCAAGAGGGAGGGGGTGTCGGTCATGCCTCCCCCTCGCCGCCCTGGCTGGAGCGGGCTGTGCTGCTGCCCCGCTCTGGAGACGGAAAAAGCCTTGTGGGAGGGTGGCGCTCTTTCATAGTTCGATCTTGGGGTTCAGGATGGTGTACAGGATATCTACCAGCAGGTTGGCCAGGACATAAGTGATGGCGTAGAGCATCACCACGGCCTGTACCACCACATAATCGCGGGCAAAAATCGAGCTCACCGCCAGGCGGCCCACCCCCGGCCAGGAGAAGATGGTTTCCACGATCATGTTGCCCCCTAGAAGCTCGCCGAGCTGGAGGCCGGCCACCGTGACCGCGGGAATCAGGGCATTGCGGAAGGCGTGTTTTAGCACCACCTGCCATTCCGGCACCCCCTTAGCCCGGGCAGCGGTCAGGTACTCCATGCGCAGGGTCTCGACCATGGAGGAGCGGATTACCCGCGCCAGCACCGCCGAGAAGACGATGCCCAGCGTAAAGGCTGGGAGTAGCAGGTGCTTGAGGGCGCTACCCAGGGCGGCCCAGTTGGCCTCGAGCAGGCTGTCCAGCACCAGAAAGCCAGTTCGGCGGGTAAGGTCGATGGCCGCATCTATCTGGCCCGAGGTAGGCAGCCAGCGCAGCTCGACCGCGAAGAACAAGATGAGCAAGAGACCAAACCAGAAAGCTGGCATGCTCACCCCCAGCAAAGCCCCCGAGAGCACCAACCGGTCGAGCCAGGAGCCCTGCCGTACCGCGCTGATAATTCCCACTGGCACCGCAATCAGCAGGGCTACCAGCAAGGTGGCCAGGGTGAGTTCGATGGTCGCAGGCAGGGTGGTGAGGATAATCTCCGCCACGTCCTTGCGCTGCACGATGGAGGTACCCAGGTCGCCTCGAGCTAGCCCCGACAGAAAGTCCCAGAACTGTAGGTAGAGCGGCTTGTCCAGCCCGAGTTCCTCCCGCAGCCGGGTTAGCTCGGCCTCGGAAGCCTGGGTGTCTCCCAGCATGATCTCGACCGGGTCGCCCGGCAGCAAGCGCATGAACAAAAAGGCCAGGAGCGCCACCCCCAGGGCCACTGGAATGGCCGCGAGGAGACGCTCTAAAACCCGAACGAGCTTCATGCGAAAGATGAGCTAGCGCACATCGTAGCCAGCCTGGCGCAGCAAGGTGCGGGCCCGGTTGGGGTCGTAGGGGTAGGGCTTGAGTTCGGGGTCGTAGCCAAAACCGCTGGGAAGAAAGGCGGTGCTGAGGCGCTGGGCATAACCCCGGTATACCCCTTTGAGGATGGGCTCCCAGTTGATGGCATAGTTCAGGGCCTGGCGGACGCGCATGTCGTTGAAGGGGGGCTGCTTGAGATTAAGTTCGATCTGGTAGGCCCGGGTACCCTCACCGCGCAGCACCTTCACTTGGGGGCTGCTCTCGAGGCGGCTGACCAGGTCGGGTGGAACAGCCTGGATAAGCTGCACCTCGCCAGAAAGGAGCGCAGCCACCCGGGTCGAAGGCTCGGGCATCATGCGGAAAATAACCCGCCGCAGCCGCGGCGCTCCCAGGAAGTAGTTCTCGTTGCGATCTAACACGATTTCACTATCCAGCCGGGCCCGTACGAAGCTAAAGGCCCCGGTGCCCACCGGACGGGCTAGGAAGTTTGCGTAGCCCCCCTGCTCGATGTAGCGCTTGGGAACGATCTGGAACTGCACCAGTGATTGCAAGATCAGGTTGGGTGGGAAAGGAGCACTGTAGACGAAGCGCACCTGATTGTCGCTAACCTTCTCCACCCGCTCGATGGGCCCCAACAAGCCCTTGCGCGGGCTGGTCTGGCCGCCCACAGCCCCTTCTTTCAAGATGCGCTCGAAGGTAAAAACCACATCGTCGGCGGTAAAAGGGTCACCGTTGTGGAAGCGAACCCCCTGGCGCAGGGTCACTAGGAAACGGGTCGAGGTTTCGTTGCGCCAGGAGGTCGCCAGCAGGGGTTGTACCTTACCCTCGGGGGTGCGCAGCACCAGAGCATCGAAGATGTTGCGCAAAACTGCCTCGGTATCGCGGTCACGGTGCATGGCGGGGTCCAGGGTGACCAGGGCGTTGGTACGCATACCCACCGTGAGGGTGTCGCCGCCGCGCAGGTTAGCCTTACTCAGGTTGATACCGTTATCAGCAGCAGCCTCATACCCCTCGAGGTTGGCCGAGATGCCCTCGAGGTTGGCCAGGGTGTATCCAAAAATCCAGGGGGCATCGCGGAAAACCTGCTGTTGAATGGTGCGGTAAGCAGTCAGGCGGGCCGCTTCCTGGGTGGTGGTAGAAGCCAGCTTGAAGAGGTTGTCCACGTTGGGGTTAGAGTAAAAGGAAAAGTTGCCCCGCCCGCCAGTCTCGAGCTTGGGGATGGCCAGGTCAAAGGGGTCGAAATAGGCACTGCCCCAGTCGGTCATGTAGGCAGCACGGGTACCCTTGAGGATTTCTTCGCGCAGCACCGTGGCCTGCCAGGTACGCACCTGCACTTCCACCCCAATCTGTTTGAGCTGGGCCGCAATGGCCTGAGCCTCGTCGACCCGGTTGGGGGTGGTGTCCAGCACAAAGGTAAGCGGCCTGGCCCATACAACCGAAAAGGCCAGCACCAGTGCCCAGATAAACCAGCTTTTCCTGACTTGCATCGTTTGCCTCCTCACATGGTTTCTATCTCAATCTAAAACATTTGTTGCAGAGCAACTAAGTTTGCACCTTGTTGGCAACAAGATAGGCTAAACAGCCTCGCCTGTCAATCTCAACTGTTCGGCTGACCCTAACGATATACAGGGACAAAGCTTTCCACAGACTGCCCCAAAACTAAGGTTTGACAACAATCTATACAAGACATAGTATTTTAGCAACAAAATATGCAGGTGACCTACTATGACCCAACCTAGCAAAAGCCTCCGGTTTCTGTGCCCCAATGGCCATTTAGGCTTTGCCCCCCTCAAGACCGGAAGCTTCTACCGGGGCCTCGAAGCTCATCCCGACTTTATCGTGGCCGACTCCGGCAGCAACGACATCGGACCCATTCCCTTGGGAAGCGATACCTCAACGAGTCCAGAGGAATGGCAGTACCACGACCTCGAGCAGATGCTACTCGCTGCGCGCAAGCTGGGTGTGCCCATGATTATTGGCTCGGCAGGCGACACCGGCACCAACAGCCGGGTGGATATGTTCGTGCGCATGATCCAGGAAATTGCCTTCAAGCATCGTCTACCCCGCTTCAAGGTAGGGTATTTCTACTCGGAGGTCAGCAAGGACTATCTCAGGGAGAAGATGCGCACAGGTGAGCGCATTGTGGGGCTGGATGGCCGGCCCGACCTGAGCCTGGCCGAGCTCGAGGCCACCGAGCGTATCGTGGCGGTGGCGGGTGTGCACCCCTATATCCGCCTGCTGGACATGGGTGCCGAGGTGATTATTGGAGGACGCAGCAGCGACAGCGTGATCTTCGCCGCGCCCGCCATTCGCGCCGGGTTTCCCGAGGGGCTAGCCTACTACCTGGGCAAGGTGCTGGAGTGCGCTTCCTTCAACGCCGAACCATACATGGGCAAAGAGAGCGTAATCGGCGAGATTAGCCTGGAGGATGTCAGGGTAACCGCTATGCACCCCGAGCAGCGTTGTACGGTGGCCTCAGTGGCCGGCCACGCTATGTATGAGCGCTCCAATCCCTTCTACGAGCACGTGCTAGGAGGTACCCTGGACATGTCCCACTGTTGCTACGAGCAGTGGGACGACAGAACCACCCGGGTGACCGGCCCGATTTTCCATCCTTCCCCAGAGTGGCGGGTCAAGCTCGAGGGCGCTGGCAAGGTGGGCGAGCGGTATGTGGGCATTGTGGGCATTCGCGACCCCTACACCATTGCCCACATCGACCAGGTGATTGGCTGGGCCCGCGAGCAGGTACGCGAGCGCTTCGGCGACGAGGGCTACGAGCTGCACTACCAGCTTTACGGCAAGAATGGGGTGATGGGGGACCTCGAGCCTTCCCGCCATACCCCCCACGAGCTGGGGGTGGTGGTCTACGGGGTGGCCCCCACCGCCGAGATGGCCCGGGAGGTGTGTATGATTGGTTCGCGGCAGATGTTCTACGCCCGGCTGCCCGAGGTCAAGGGAACGGCTGGGGGTGTGGCCTTTGCCCTGGACGAGGTGCTGCCCGCCAGTCCGGCCTACCGCTGGACTCTGAACCATACTGTTCGCATCGATGATCCGCTCGAGCTTTTTCCCACCGCCCTGGCCGAGGCGGGTGTCTGAGGGAGGCCTATGGCAAGATCGGTTCCACTGTCCCAACTGGCCAAAACCATCCGCAGTAAAAACGCGGGGGTGGACAAGATTACCTTTGACATCATCTTCCCCGACCGGGAAAGCTATGAACGGGTCAAAAAGAGCGGTGTGCTCAACCGGGCCTTCGTCGCTCGCCTCTATGGCATTCCCGAGTCGCGCATCAGCGACTTCGTGGAGTTTGACCCAGCCATGGCTATCAAGTTCACCATCTATCGCTTGAAGCCTAGCGGTAGCCCCGGCGACACCGATATTTTTGGCTCCCAGCAGTATGCTCCTCTGCTGGATGTGCAAATTCCACTGGACAACTAGCCGGATTGGGCAGTGCAAGGGGCTGAACTGTTGGCTTGCCGCTGAATCCTGTTGTCAGAACTTGGTGTAGTGTAACCCTGTGAGTAATCTGCAACGGTTGGTCGAACAAAAGGCAGCCGAACTCTCCCCGTCCGAGGAGCGCCTGGCCCGCCATCTGCTCGAGCACCCCGAGCTGTGGGGCTTCGAGTCTACCAGCGAACTGGCCAAGCGCTTGGGCATTCACCGCTCCACCATCGTACGCTTCGCCAAGCGCCTGGGGTTTGGGGGTTTCCCAGCCTTGCAGCGCAAGGTTCGATCAGCTTATCTCAAGATCTATGACACCTCTTCCCTCACCCTAACCCACAGCGATATCCCACGCGACACCCTGATTCATGCGGTGTATGAGCGGGAGTTGCGCAACCTCCAACAGACGTATAACAGCCTTGACCTGAAAACCCTCGAGGCCACCGCCCGTAGCCTGGCTGCAGCCAAACGGGTAGTGGTTTTTGGGCGGCGTTTTTCCTATCCTATTGCCCTATCTATTGGTATGGCTCTGTGGTCCATGCGCGATGAAGTACGGCTCGCACCCGAACCAGGGGGGACTTCAGTACAGGCTCTTTTTGACCTCGGCCCTGACGATTACGCCCTGGTGATCTCGCTGCGTCGGCATTCCCCCGAAGTACAGCGGGTACTGAAGTACCTTGCCCAGGTGGGCGTGCCCCATACCCTCTTAACCGACACCAGCCCTAGCAACAACTTGCCTAGTCAGGCCCGCCTTATCCGGGCCCATGTGGGCAGTGCTAGCATCTTGGAGTCTTATACAGCGCTTTCCAGCATCAGCCACGTTCTTTTGGTGCTGGTGGGCCACTTGCTGCCAGGGGGCACCGAACGTTTAGCTAAAGTGGAACAAGCTTGGCGGGTCTTTAACGAACTGTAGTCGTCCGGTGCAGCTTTCGGAATAAACCGGCAGCAAAAAGATAAGGGAAGAGATAGCCCTTTGGTCGCTTGACCCTTGGCCACAACATGGCACGGCGTGGGCAAAACTTGGCAGCCATGTCGCGCCGAAGAAAGCAAATCTGGTCTTGGGTCGATATCCATGCGCTCTCACGAGGATTGACCAGCCCAAAATCCAGCTCTCACGCATGCTTCACCGGCTTCGCATATGGTTGGCAGCATGAAGCGACTTCTGGCTTTACTGGCCCTATTGGGCCTGGCCTTGGCTGCCCCCATCGAAGAGGTAGAGGTGCGCGGTGCCGACGCCGTGTTGGCCGCTTTGGTGCGCATCTCGCTGCCTTTTGGGGTGGGCGACGAGCCAGGCGACCTCGAGCAGGCCCGAGCCGCTGTTTTGGACAGCGGTTACTTCCGCGAGGTGCGGCTTCGCCTGGAGGGAACCAAGCTGTTGGTAGAGGTAACGCCCAACCCTAGTATCACCCGTATTAGCGCGGCCTCGAGGGTCTTCCCAGAGGCCAACATTCTACGCTACCTGGAAACCGAGCAGGCCATCGGGGTAGGCACCGTGTTCAACCCCAAAAAGGCCACCGAAGCGGCCTTGGCCCTAGCCCGTATCTACCGCAACGAAGGCTTTCCCTTTGAGCCCAGAATCACCCCCCAGGCCACCGAGGTTTCCGGGGGTGTGGAGCTCAACTTCACCATTGAGGAGAGCCCTGAGCTGCGCTCGATAGAGCTAGGGGCAGCCACCTATGTGCCCAAAGAGCGCCTCGAGCCCCTCTTCCAGTCCGTTATCGAGGAAGGGCGCTTTTCCTTTGAGCGCTACCGCGATGCAGTAGGGCGTACTGCCGATCTGTATGCCAGCGCAGGCTTCCGCGGCAGCGGGGTAGACCTGGGGGGCACTACCCTAGAGAACGGGGTGCTAAAGGTGGCCTTCAGCGAGCTGAAGATCGCTGAGATTAACGCTCGAGGGGTGGACATTAGCTCCCTGGGCCTCAAGGTAGGCGATCCGTTCAACGTGGATCGGATTCTGGACGGAATCAACACCCTCTCGCGCAGCCTGGGCCGGGTGGTTGAGTTCCGGCCTGAGCGCATCAGCCAGGATGGCGTACGCCTCACGTTCCAGGCTGGTGAACAGCGATTCGGAACCATCCGCGAAGTGCGCCTCGAGGGCAATACCGCCATTCCCAGCGAGGAATTGCTGGCCCGCTTGAGGTTGAAGCCAGGCGACGAGTACAGCCCCACTCTGGCCAACGAGGACTTTGCCCGCCTGCTGCGGGCGTACCGCGACGCCGGCTACGACCTGGTACCCCAGCCCGAGGTGACCTTCCGCGACGGGGTTTATGTCCAACGGCTACGCGAGCTGCGCATTGCCGGCTACCGCATCAACCCACCCCTAACCCGCACCGACCCTAGCGTCTTCCTGCGGGAGATGCCCACCGTAGGGAGCCTATTTTCGGTGGGGGCCATACGGCAGGGGATCACCAATATCCTGCGTACGGGTCTGTTGCGTGAACCCCCTGGGGTACGGCCTCAACAAGGGGAAAAGCCGGAGGATGTAATCCTTGAACTGAGCTTCCGCGAGGCCCAGACCGGTAGTTTTGTTCCGGGAATTTCCTGGAGCAGCCTGACCGGATGGGAAGGCAGTATCGGCATCAGCGACACCAACCTATGGGGGCTGGCCCACCAGTACAACATCACCTTGGGCCTCAACCCCAACGATGCGGGGCAGATTCTGACCTTCAGTGCCTCCTACCGCATCCCCTGGATATACGTGGATTTCGCCGACTTCAAAGAGGTGCGTACCGCCTTTAGTTTCAACGTATACAGCCAGCCCCAGGCCAACATCAACTTCCCCCTACAGCAGCTATACAACGGCACCCCTCCCGATCTGAACGGCGATGGAGTGCCCGATGAAACCTCGACCTGGCAGTACACTGAACGCAAGACTGGCCTGGGTTTCTCCATCTCCCGTCCCTTCAGCCGCGACCTTCCCAACCTGCGCCTTTCGGTGGGGCTGGGCTGGGAATGGAGCATTCCTTTCCTCGAGGTCAACGACCCCAACCGGCCCCGCTGCCTTACTCCTGGCTCTCCACCGGTAGAGGACACCGCTTGTAGTGATGCGCTACTTCAGGATGCGCAGAGCCAGTTCGATCAGAGCGTGCGCGAATACCAGGCCATCACCCTGAGCCTAGGCACCACCTACAGCACCCTGAACAGCCCCACCTTTCCCACCCAGGGGTTTGCCATTAACCTCAATACCGGCTACGGCATCACCTTCCCCAAGGGAGGGGATGTGACCCAGTACGTGCCGGTGGTGGTAACGGGCCGAAACCACTTCCCCCTGGACGAGGCTGGCCGGCAGGCCTTTAATGTGCGGGTCTCCTTCGGCACCATCCTGGGCACCGCCCAGGACAGCCAGAAGTTCAGCCTGGGCGGCAACAGCACAGACATTACCACTCTGCGTGGCTACGACCCCCGCTTCCTCGACAAAGGCACTACCTTTATCAACGGCACTCTCGAGTACGGCTATGACTTCGGCCTAAGCCCCACAGGGGGCACCAACCTCTACGGCTTCATCTTCACCGACTTTGGCCGCCTCTGGCCAGCCCCAGCGGGGCGGGACGCCTTTTTCGTGGGGGCAGGGGTGGGGTTGCAGCTCAACCTCGACCTGTTGGGAGCGGTGCTTCCCCCGATACGCCTGGACTATGGCTTCAGCGCAGTTAACCCCACCGGACGTTTTGCCTTACGCCTGGGAATAGGCTTCTAGCCACCTGCGGACTCTCTGGCGACGCCCGCGGGCGTCGCTTTATGATGAGTGGCATGGTCACCCGCTCTAAAAGCACCCTCGAGGACGCCCCGGAATATTTCTGGGAGCGTTTCTCGGCCTATGCCCAGACCTGGCCGGTAAGCCCTGAACCCCTGGGCAGCCCGGTGCTGGAGGTGCTCACGCCCTGGGGCCCTCTGTTCGTTTTTGACCGCAGCTTACTGCCCATACGCACGGGGCAAACCCCGCTGATTCTGCACGGACAGGTGGAAAGCTGGCAGGCAGGGCCAAACACGCCCGCTCTACAACACCAAGGCGGTGGGCGCTACCGCCTAGTGGGCCAGGTAGAAGCTGTGTTGGATATCCCCTTTTTTGTTTTGCAGCTTACCCAGCCGAAGGGTGGGGCTGGTTTGCGCTTGGTTTTGGCGGCTTCAGACCCCCCCTCGGCAGGCCAGTGGGTAGAGGTACACCTGAAGCCCCCGCTGATGGCTTTTCGCCCCGATACCTACACCCGCTGACGAACCCCGGCCTTACTCTAAATCCAAGGTTTGCGCCAGGCATAGCTTAGGTTGCCGGGCCAGCCAGCGCGCCCAAACCCCCAGTAGGCCGTAGCCACGGAAGTGGTAGGGGGTGAACTGAGCCTTCTCCCCTCGGAGTATCGCAAGCAACAGGGCTTTCCAAAGCCGGACCAGGGGTGTCATGGCCTCGAACTCGAGCAGGCCATCCACCGCTTGCCCCTCGGCTAGGAGAAGCTGAGCCCGTAAAAGGCGCGCATAACCCTGCTGAACCTTAAATCCGTGCTCTGCGGTCTGCCTAAGCAGATAATTGGAAAGGGCCAGGGCCTTTGGGGGATGGGTGCGTTGGTAGGCCAATCCCAAAAACAGCAAAGCGTGAAAGTACAAACGGGGGTTGTGGCTTTGCCGGGCTAGATGGGCCGCCTGGCGCAGATGGGCTATTCCCCGATGCTCCTTGTGCCACTGCTGCAATCCTTGGGCTAGCTGGCTAATGCTCTGAAGCTCGGGGTCGTCGGCCTCGGCCAGGCCCTGAAGCAGGCGTTGCAGCATGCGGGTATTCTGCGCTCCAGAAGCCAGGGCATAGGCCAAAGCTAGATAGGCCAACAAGGAGGGGAATGGGGCTTGGGCCAGGGTCGCTTCGCCGAAGTAGAGGGCATCCTCGAGCTGGCCCGATTCCATCAGGTAACACAGGCGTACCTGACCAACCTGTCCGATGGCCCACGGGGGGGCCCCCTCGAGCAGCAGTAAGCTTTCTTCCAGCAGTTCAGCCGCTTTTTCTAGGTCGCCCAGGTCCAGCTGCAAAGCGGCTAGGTGGCTGTTGTATAGGCTGCGAAACCAGGCCGGCAAGGCATCCTCAGGCGGGGGCCCCAGGGCCTTTAGGGCCGCCTGGGGGTGGTACTGCCGCCAGAGGGCCTGGGAGAGGATCAGGCGGGCCTCGAAGCATTCCACCGGGCACAAAGCGTATTCACGAAGGTAGGTTTCGCTTTCGGCCTGGGCTTGGGCTAGCTGTCCGGCTTGCAGCAAAGCCTTGGCCCGCACCAGGTGGCCTTTACCCGCCAGGTTGGGGGGTAGGTTGTCCAGCAGGGGGCGGGCTGCCTCGAGGGGGTAGGTTCGGGCTAGGGCCAGGGCCAGCCTGGGCTCCACAACCTCTTCTGTTCTGGGCCGCTCGACCTGCTCTTCCCGACCCAGGGCCAGGCTGGCCTCGAGGCGCAACGCCCAGGCCTGCTGGTATATCCGAGGAGGCAGTTGGTTCTGGCCCTCTAGTGGAAGGCTGGCCAGCTCGAAGGCCTCAGCATAGCGGCCCAAAGCCAGGTGCGCCTCGGCAGCCTCGAGGGCGGCCTGCCAGCGCACCGGGCCTTCGGCCAGACGCAGGGCCTCAAGGTAGCCCAGCAAGGCCCCCGCGTAGCGCTCCTCGCTCCAGGCCTGCTGGGCCACCACCCGCCACATGCGGTAGGCCGTAGCGGTGTCGCCCGCGGCCTCGAGGTGGCTCGCTGCCTCGATCAGGCGCCCTTGGCGCTGGTACCAGCGGGCAGCCTGATGGTGCCAGTTCTGCACCTGCTGCCCTCCCACCTGGCCCAAGGTGGCCTCACGCAACCAGGGAATGGCAAAGCGAAGCTGCCCTTGGGGGTCAGCCTCGAGAAAACCCTCCCCCACCAACCGGGTCAGGTCGGCCTCATCGCCCACCAAGTGTCGAATCAACTCGGGCGGTGCGGTAACCCCCAGCACCGCAGCAGCCTGAAGGGCCAGACGGGCCAGGCGGGGCAGGCTGTCCAAACGAGGCTGGTAAAAAGGCAGGGGTTCCGGCTCGCCATTGGGGGTCAGACACAGGGCCTGCACCGCCAAAGGGTACCCGCCGCTAGCCTCAGCCAGGTGCAGGCTGGTGGCTGGGCCCAGCTCTGGGCGGGCTTTCTGGATCAGGCGCTGGGCATCCTCTAGGGAGAGGGGCTTCAAGGGCAGGAACACCACGTCGTCTTGGGCCTCCCAGCGGTTTTGCCGGGCCAGCAAAAGCAGCAAAACCCCCGGCGGGGCAGGCCGCCGGGTGAACTCGAGCACGGTGGGATCCGCATTGTGCAGGTCTTCCAGTACCACCACCAGAGGGGTGCGCTGGGCCGTGCGGGCCAGCAAGGTCCACCAGCTTTGGATCAACAGCTCGTCCAAATCGCCCGCGGGTAGGCCCGGGTGTTCCTCCAGGTCAATGCTAAAGTCCAAAACCGAGCGCAGGTGCTCGGGCAGCTCGAGCTGCCGCAACCCTGACAGCCCATCGGGCAACAACCTTTGCAGCGCTTGCCGCAAAGCGTAGCGCAAGGCTACCCCAGCCGTCAGGCGTGGCGCCACCATCCCCCGCACCTCTGGGGGAAGGGTCTCGATGAAGTACTGGGCCAGGTATGACTTGCCCACCCCCATCGGCCCATACACCACTACCCGCCGCCCAGCTCCCTTGCACACGGCAGCCAGGGCCTCTCGCAGGAGGCCTAACTCTTCCTCCCGCCCCAGAACCTCAGAAGGAACAGCGCGCAGGCCCAGATAGCGAAAGGGAACCAACGGTTCGGCATACCCCTTTAGCGGCTGGGGGGGCAAAGCCTCGGCCAGTGCCCCAGGCACCAGCCGCACGGTGGTGGCATCGCACCACACCTCCCCCGGCGGAGCCGCCTGAGATAGGCGCTGCGAAAGGTTGACTGCCGGTCCCAGTACGGTCTGATCGCCCGCCACGCCCCCACCCAGCGGGGTGCGCAACACCAGCCCACTGGCCACCCCAGCCCGGCCAGGTAAGGTGCTGGAGGAGACCATGGCTCGAGCCGCCTCCAAGGCAGCCTGGGCATCCGACTCCTGACTACGTGGCACACCGAAAACCGCCAAAAAACCATCGCCGAAGAACTTGTCTATGCGCCCACCGTAAAGCCGCACGTGGTTGGCAGCGTTTTGCAAGGCGGTGTTGGCTGCCTCCCAGGTGTCCTCTAAGGGATGGGCCAAAGCATACTCGGTAAAGCGAGAAAGGTCGAAGAATACCGCACTAACCCAGCGCCGCTCCTGTATAAAGCCCCCCCCGGGCAGCAAGGGGTTGCCGCAACGTGCACAGTTTTCCTCACTGGCAGCATTGCTGTGGCCACAGCGGGGACAAATCATAGGGAGGGACTGCCCAAAACAAATGCCTCTTGCGACGATGCCTGTAGATGCGGATAAAGTCAGGGCGGCGCTTTACGGCAAAAAATCAGCGGATGTCCAGCAGGTTCAAGTATAGCGGCTACCCAAAGAATTTCACAATCCGCTCATGGGGCTGTGCCATAAAAAACCGCCCCGAATCGGGGCGGCTGCTGAGGCAGTCCAGTTTAGCGCGGCTGGGGGTAGCCGTCGCGCTCGAGCACCACCTGGGCAATGCGGCGGCGCAGGGCCACCAGGTCGAGAGGGTCGTGCTTGGTCAGGCGGCGGGCCGCCGAGGCCAGCACCCGCATATCATCCCCCTCGACCAGCCGCGGCAGGATGGAAAGGGCAGCGGATTGGGCCCGGTCGAGGGCCTGGTAGAGGTAAAGCTGGGCCATCTCGGCGTACACCTGGCCCGACAAGCGGCGCGCGCGCAGCAGGGCGCTTTCCGCTGCATAAACATCGATCAGGATATCGGCGGCTACGGCCAGCACCTCCTGCTCCTCCTCCACCTTTTTGCCGTATTTGAGCGCGGCCAGGCCCATCACCGCCAGCGCCAGCTTCTTGAGGCCCTCGAGCTGGGCCAGCTCCTTGTCTTCGGGCTCCTCAAAGCTGGGCTCCAAAAGCTCTTTTTGTAGCTTCATGGCTGCATCAAACAGCGGCAGCTCGCCTTTGCTGGCCCGGCGCAAGAGCATGCCTGGGATAAGCAGGCGGTTGATCTCGTTGGTGCCCTCGAAGATGCGGTTGATGCGGCTATCGCGGTAGGCCCGCTCGATCTCGTACTCGGCGGAGTAGCCGTACCCGCCGTGAATCTGCACCCCTTCGTCGACCACGTAGTCCAGGATTTCCGAGCCCAGCACCTTGATGATGCTGGCCTCCACCGCATACTCCTCGATGCCCGCTAGCACCGCCTCGGCGGCATTGGCTTTGTCCAGGTGGGCCAGGGCCTGGTCAATCAGGCCCATGGTGCGGTAGACCGCGCTCTCCCCGGCGAAGATGCGGCTGGCCATCTCAGCCAGTTTTTGCTGAATTAGGCCGAAGTTGGCGATGGGCTGGCCAAAGGCCACCCGCTCCTTGGCGTACTTAGCCGAGAGGGCCAAGGCCCCCTTAGCTCCCCCAATGGCCCCGGCGCCCAGCTTGTAACGGCCCACGTTGAGCACGTTGAAGGCGATTTTGTGCCCCTTGCCCAGCTCGCCCAGCACGTTTTCCTTGGGCACCTTTACGTCTTCCAGGAAGACCTGCCGGGTGCTGGAGGCCTTGATGCCCATCTTCTTCTCCTCGCCGCCAAAGCGCAGGCCGGGGGTATCGCGCTCGACCAGGAAAGCGGTCAGGCCCTCGGGGGTTTTGGCGAACACGGTAAAAAGGTGGGCAAAGCCCGCGTTGCTGATCCACATCTTGGTGCCGTTGAGGACGTAGTGGGTGCCGTCGGGGGAAAGCTCGGCCCGGGTCTTGGCCCCCATGGCATCCGAGCCAGACTGCGGCTCGGTAAGGCAGTAGGCCGCGATAAGCTCGCCGGAGACCAGCTTGGCCAGGTATTTGTCCTTCTGTTCTTTGGTTCCCCAGTAGACCAAGGGCAGCAGGCCGATGGAGGTCTGCACCCCATAGGTCACGCTGAAGCCGCCGGTGCCGGCCAGAGCCTCGGCGATGACCGTGGAGACGGTCTTGGGTAGGTCCAGACCGCCGTATTCCTCGCTGACCTCTACTCCTAAGAGGCCCAGTTCGCCACACTTGCGCAGCAGGGGGATGTTGTGCTCGAGGGCACCATGCTCCATGGCCTCGGCCACCGGGCGGTACTCTTTCTCCACGAACTGCCGCACGGTCTCCTGGATCATGCGGGTGGTCTCGTCGAAGTCCTCCGGGGTATACACCGATTCCGGACGCTCCAGGAGCCAGCCGCCGCCTTTGGTGGAAAGTTTCTTATCTGCAATCATGGGGCACCTCACTCGCCTGAAAACTTGTACCGAGTATAAAGTTTAGCCGAGGCGCTAACCAGCGTCAACCGGGTGAGCCACAGTGGGGCGGTACTGCGCGGAAACGCCCAGACCTGGGGGATTGCTGAATACTCAACTTGATTTTTTAGAGTGCTATGATTATTATTGCACAAGGGGTGTCGCTATGCACGAAACAACGGAAGGCGTAACCGGGCTCCATCACGTCACCGCGATGGCCACCCAGGCCCAGCGCAATCTAGACTTTTACGCCGGGGTGCTGGGGATGCGGCTGGTGAAGAAGAGCGTCAACCAGGACGACCCCAGCACCTACCACCTCTTCTACGCTGATGCCGAGGGGCGGCCCGGCACCGACCTCACCTTCTTCCCCTGGGCAAACCTGGCCGCCCCGCGCAAGGGCACCGGCCTGGCGGTGGAGGTGCAGCTCGCCGTACCCGAGGGCAGCCTGGCCTATTGGGGCGAGCGCCTGGGGCGCTACGGGGTCAGGCTGGGCGAGGTGGAGGTGCGTTTCGGGGAGCGGGCCCTGCCCTTCCAGGACCCCGATGGCCTCGAGCTGGCCCTGGTGGAAACCGGCCCCCGCCCCTTCACCCCCTGGGAGAAAAGCCCCGTCCCCGAGGACAAGCAGATCATGGGCCTGCATGGCGCACGGTTATGGGAGCGTGAGCTCTACCCCACCGCGCAGTTTTTGAGCCGGGCGCTGGGCTTCGTGAGCGCGGGCCAGGAGAAGGGCTGGAACCGCTTCGTGGTGAACGGGGGCGGCTCGGGACGTTTCCTCGACATCAAGGAGCTACCCAACCTGCCCCCAGGGCGCTGGGGCCGGGGCAGCATCCACCACCTGGCCTGGCGAGTGGAAGACACCCCCCACCAGCTAGCAGTGCGCCGCCACATCGAGGAAAACGGGGTGCGGGCCACCCCCCAGATCGACCGCTTCTGGTTCAGGTCGGTCTACTTCAACGAGCCGGGCGGGGCGCTCTTCGAGCTGGCCACCGACGGCCCCGGCTTCGCCGTGGACGAAGACCCCGCCCACCTGGGCCAGAAGCTGGTGCTGCCGCCCTGGCTCGAGCCCCAGCGCATGCGCATAGAGGCCGTGCTGCCCGAGCTGCACCTACCCGAGGCCGAGGTGCGGCCATGACCGCCGAGCTGGGCTTCGTCCACCGCTTCGAGCCGGGAAGCTCGGAGGTCACGCTGCTCCTGCTGCACGGCACCGGGGGCAACGAGCACGATCTAATCGGGCTAGCCCGCAAGATCGCCCCCACCGCCCGGCTGCTCTCGCCCCGGGGGAAGGTGCTCGAACAGGGCGCTCCCCGCTTCTTCCGGCGGCTGGCCCCAGGCGTATTCGACCGGGCTGACCTCGAGGCCCAGGCCGCCGACCTCGCCCGCTTCGTGCAGGAGGCCGCCGAGCATTATGGCTTCGACGCGGGCCGGGTGTACGCCCTGGGCTACTCCAACGGGGCCAACATGGCCGCCGCACTGCTGCTGCTATACCCTGAGACCCTGGCCGGGGGCGTGCTGTTGCGCCCGATGCTTCCCCTGCGCCTCCCCACCCTTCCAGACCTCCGGGGCAAAGCCCTCTTCCTGGCTGCAGGCCGCCATGACCCTTGGGTTCCTGTAGGGCAGGTCGAGGCCCTGGCCGACTGCCTCGAGCAGGCCGGGGCCCAGGTTGAGCTGCGCTGGCAGGAGGCCGGGCACGAACTTTACCCCGAGGAACTCGAGGCGGCCCAGGCCTGGCTGGCGCGGCACACCCCCTTGCTCAGGGGGCCTGGGTTAGGGTAAAGCGGCGGTCTTCCTCGGCGAGAAGCCGGTTTCCCTCCCACAACTGCCAGGCCAGCCGGTAGGTGCCGGGGGGCACTGGCGGCATCTCAAAGCGGTAGCGCACCTCAAGCCAGGTGGTGTAGCGCAGCACCTCGAGGCCCCCTTCTAGGCGCTCGAAGGGGCCGCAGCGCAGGCGATAGCGGGCATCCTCCAGGTGCACGGCAAAGCCGGGGGGAAGCTCGAGGGGTACTAGGCGCACCTCGGCAGCGGGCCGCTCATCTGCGCTTGCAAAGCGGCAGCTAAACACCGGGTCGGGAAAGGGCGGGGTGGGCCGGGCCGGCAGGCCGAACTCGAGGGTGATGAAAAAGCCCAGCCTCCCCCCAGCTCCCCGGGCCACCGCCGTCCCGCGCTGTTCCAGGTAGCGCCGCTGCCCGTACAGGGGGGCTCCCGCCGGGCTGGTGAAGACGGGAAAATCGTCCAGGTCGTAGGGGTGGTAGGGCGCGCTGCCCAGGTAGGTAGGGGCACAAGCCCCTGCAACCAAGGCCAGCAGGCCCAGCCACCATTTGCCCATGCCCCTAGTCTAGCCGGCCCGGCCCTAAGAGGGGTGAGGTCAGGCCCTGGGGTAAACCTCGAAAATCCCCGCGGCCCCCATGCCGCCCCCGATGCACATGGTCACCATGCCCAGCCCGCCCCCGCGCTGGCCTAGCTCGTGCACCAGCTGGGTGGTGAGCTTAGCCCCGGTGGCCCCCAAGGGGTGCCCCAGGGCAATGGCCCCACCGTTGACGTTGACCCTATCGGGGTTCATGCCCAGCTCTCTCATTACCGCCAGCACCTGGGCGGCAAAGGCCTCGTTAAACTCGATGAGCTTAAGGTCGTCGAGGCCAATCCCGGCCTTGGCCAGGGCCTTGGGCACGGCCTTGATGGGCCCTACCCCCATGATGTCGGGGTCTACCCCACCCGTAGCAAAGGTGATAAACCGGGCCAGGGGCTTGAGGCCTAAGGCCTGGGCCTTCTCGGCGCTCATCACCAAGAGGGCCGCAGCCCCATCGGAGTAGGGCGAGGCGTTGCCCGCGGTCACGGTACCCCCCTCCTTGAAGGCTGGCTTGAGCTTGGCCAGGCGCTCGAGGCTGGTGTCGGCCCGGGGCAGCTCGTCCTTTCGGAAAAGCACCTCTTCCACGCTTTTCTTGCTGCCCTTCCAGCTCACTTTCTTCACCGGAATCGGCACAATCTGGCCGTCGAAGGCCCCCCGGGCCTGGGCCTCCAGGGCCTTTTGGTGGCTGCGCAAAGCCCAGGCGTCCTGCTCTTCCCGGCTCACCCCCCAGCGCTGGGCCACCCGCTCGGCGGTGAAACCCATCCCGATGTAGGCCTCGGTCAGCTCGGGGTGAAGCTCGGTGTGGTAGCCCGACATGGGCACCCGGCTCATCATCTCCACCCCCCCGGCCAGCACCACCTCGTTCATGCCCGACAGGATGGCTTGCGCGGCGTAGGCTACGCTCTGCAGCCCCGAGGAGCAAAAGCGGTTGATGGTGGCTGCCGTCACCTCCACCGGAAAGCCCGCTCGGAGCATGGCTAGACGGGCAATGTTCAAGCCCTGGCTGGCCTCGGGCATGGCGCAGCCCCACTGGATGTCCTCGATCTGGGCCGGATCCACCCCGGCCTGCTCCACCGCCGCCCGCATCACCGCCGCCGACAGATCGATGGGGTGCACCGTGGCCAGGGCCCCATCGCTTTTGCCCCGGGCCACCGCGCTACGCACCGCACTCACGATTACCGCTTCTCTCATCGCCACTCCTTCAAGCAGATTTCTTGCGTATGTAGAGGGTTTTCTCACAGAAAGCGTGCACCTCTCCCTGGGGGTTTACCAGCTCCACCGAATACACCCGCTCCAGCGAGGGCTGGGCTTCGGCCAGATGGCGCACATAGGCTAGTTCTTCTTCACTCAGCACAAACCGGGCGTACAGGGTCTGGCGCCCCGGACGTTTGAACTGGATGCAGGCCGCCTTGTCCCAGACCACGTAGCCCGGCCCCAGGTTTTTGATCAGCATGAGCATGTAGATGGGATCGAGGGCCGCGTACATGCTGCCGCCGAAAAGGGTGCCCACATAGTTGCGGGTGCGCCAGGACAGCGGCAGGGCCAGATGCACCTCGCGCCAGTCGGGGGCAATGTAGGTGAGTACGCCCCCGGTGCCAAAGTAAACTGGGGTGAGGTTCATGGCGTAGCGGAAAAGCCTGGTCTGCCAGGACTCGGGCTTAGGCCGGGGAAAGACCGCCTGCATCCGGGCCTCCTTTAGTTGCGCAGGGGCTTGCCGGTCTTGAGGGTATGGGCGATGCGCTCCTGGGTCTTGCGGGTGCCCAGAAGCTTGAGGAAGCCCTCGCGCTCGAGGTCCAGGATGTCCTGCTCGCTCACTTCCCGCACCGGCCCATCGCCCCCGCACAGCACGTAGGCCACCTGGTTGCCGATGAAGACGTCGTGCTCGCTGGCCTGGCCGGCCTCCTGGAACTGCCACAGCGCATAACGCAGGTTACCCAGGCCGCTGGCCCCCAAGGCCCGCACCCGCAGGGGGGGCTGGGGCACGAAGTCGGGGGCCATGAAGAGCACCCGCCGCTTGGCATCGGCAATCAGCCGGTCGCGGTTCATGCTGATCCCGTCGGAAGGGCGCAGGAAGCCCATGTTGCGGGCCTCGAGGGCGCTGGTCGAGGTCTGGGCCAGCATGATGAGCTGGAAGGCCCGCTTGACCCCCTCGAAGAGGTCGATCTCGCTGCCGTAGGCCGAGAGCTCCTGGGTAAAGCGGAAGAGCATCTCCTTGGTACCCCCACCCCCCGGCAGAAGGCCCACCCCCACCTCCACCAGGCCCATGTAGAGCTCGGCGTGGGCCTGGATGGCGCTGGCGTGCAGGCTGAACTCGGCCCCTCCGCCCAGGGTGAGGCCGAAGGGGGCCGCCACCACCGGAAAAGGCGCCCGGCGCAGGCGCATGGAGGTCTGCTGGAAGCGGCGGGTGGCCAGCTCGAGGTCGTCCCAGGCCCCCTCCTGGGCCGCCATCAGCACCAAAGCCAGGTTGGCCCCCGCACTGAAGGTACGGGGGTCTTCCCCCCCCATCACCAACCCCGCGTAGCCCTGGGCCTCCACCCAGTCCAAAGCCTTGTGCAACCCCGAGATAGAACCCTCGCCCCAGGTGCCCATCTTGGCCCGGTTCTCGAAGAGGGCCACCCCGTCGCCCAGGTCTATGAGGGCATACTCCTTGCCCTCGAGCAGGGTCCGGCCCGCGGCCTTGAGGGGGGCCATCCGGATCACCCCTTCCTCGGTGGGGATGGGGTGGTACTGCCCATCAAAGCCCAGGTAGTGCCCGTTTTTGTAAAAGCTGCCCTGGGCTTTCTGCAAGAGCTCAGGCTCGGGCAGACCCAGCTCGGCAAAGCCCTGGCGCAGGTAGTCCAGGCCCACCGCGTCCATGTTCTTGAAGGGCCCCTGCTCCCAGGCAAAACCCCACTCCAACGCCCGATCCACCGAGACAATGTCGTAGGCGATCTCCTGGGCTTTTTCCAGGGCGTAGTGGGCGGTGGTGAGGAAGAGCTTTTTAGCAAAGGCCCCATACTTGCCGGGTAGCTCCCCCACCTTGCGCAAGCGCTCGCCCAGCGGCAGGTCCTTGATGGCGGCGATCTCGTCCAGGCGCAGCTTCTGCTGGGGCTTGTACTCGCCTGTGGTGTAGTCGTAGGTCAGGATTTCCTTACCCACCTTCTTGTAAAAGCCGGCCCCAGTCTTCTCCCCCAGGTGGCCCTGGGCGATAAGCCCTTCGACCCACTCGGGCATGGCGAAGTTCTCGCCGGTGGTGTGGGACAGCTCGGTGGAGACCAGCTTGAGCACATCCAGGCCGGAGATGTCGCCGGTGCGGAAGGTGGCCGACTTGGGCCGGCCCACCAGGGGGCCGGTGAGGGCATCGACCTCGTCGATGCTGAGGCCCTCCTCCATCATCAGCCGCATGGCCTGGCTCATACCGTAGACCCCCAGCCGGTTGGCGATGAAGCCCGGGGCGTCCTTGCAGAGTACCGTGCCCTTGCCCAGGATGCGCTCGGCAAACTGCTGCATGGTTTGCAGCACCGCCGGGTCGGTGTCCGGGGTGGGGATTAGTTCCAGCAGGTGCAAGTAGCGCACCGGAGCGAAGAAGTGGGTTCCCAGAAAACGCCGGCGGAAGGCCTCGCCCCGGCCCTCGAGCAGGGTTTTCATGGGAATCCCCGAGGTGTTGGAGCTCACGATGGCTAGGGTACCCAAAGCCTCGAGGCGGGCGAAGAGGGCCTGCTTGGGCTCCACCCTCTCCACGATGACCTCGACGATCCAGTCGCAGTCTTTGAGCTTCTCCAGTTCCTCGGTGGTGCCCAGCTCGATCAGGCTGGCCCGGCCTTTGTCCATGAAGGAAGCGGGCTTGCTCTCTAGCTGGCGCTTTAGGCCCTTACGCACCACCTCGAGCCGATCCTCCTGGCCGGGCAGGTCGAGCATCACCACCGGCACCCCCGCCGAAGCGCACAGTGCCGCGATGGCGCCCCCCATGGTTCCCGAACCCACTACACCTACCTTCTTGATTCGCATGCTGCCTCCATTTGTTGAGGTATTTTTATACCGAGTCAAAGTTTATAACAAGACCCCAGCGCCGTCTAGCCAGAGGGCCCCCTAAAGAAGGGGCTCGAGGGCTTTTATCCGGCGATATCGGCCTGGAGCCACAAACTCCAGCAGACCCAGGTCCCGTAGCCCTTGCAGCTGCTGGCGAATTTTGTCTTTGGGGTGCCGGTTGTTGGGGTACGCTTGAGCAGCCAGGGGTAACAACTGCTGGTAGGCCTGCGCCAGGGTGAATTCCTCCGGCAGGCGGGCTACCCCCTGGATGGTAAGGCGCAACCAGCCAGCAAAAGCTACCTGCAACGCCTCTATGGGCACTTCCACAGGCACCCGCACACGAGGAAGACGCCGTTCTGCCGCCCACTGCGCATAACGCCTTAGCTGTTGGGTGCTCCAGGGGTAGGGCTGGGCTTTCTCCAGGGTTTGGAGGATCTGCTGAGCAATAGGGCTGTCCTGGGCAGCCAGACCGACCTCGAGGTTGGAACGCCAGCCGCTATGGGTGGGGTTGGCCGAGGTCACCAGAACCTCTTCTTCATCTATCAGGTAAATCTTGGCGTGGAGGTGGGGAATGCTCTGTATCTGTACCCGGCTTTCAGCCAGTTCACAGATGGCTCCAATATCGGTGGCCCCACTCAACACCTCGCTTAGCCTGAGGCTGGTGACCACGCGGGCCTGAACCTTTTTATCTCGCAAGCGCAGTAACGCCCCTAGCACCTTGCCCACATAGGGTGCTGCGACCACCACCGATTTTTGCGCCCGCTCTACACGACTGCGAAACCATTCTTCCGTGCTTTGCGGCGAGGTGACCAGGGTCATTGCCTTACCAACTATACCCCACTCAGCCAACGTCCCTGAGCCAGTCGGCCACCCGCTTCGACCAGTCCTCGAGGCCCTCATACACCGCCCAGATTTCCTCCAGGCCGCACAGGTGGCCCTCGAGCTTATCCCGCTCCACCACCGCGGGCTCTTCCCCAGCCTCCACCACAAAGACCACCCCGGCGTGCACCCGGCTCACCGGGGTATCGTCCAGCACAATCAGCCCTACCGCCTGCGCGGTGTAGCGCTGCAGGCCCACCTCTTCGTATAGCTCGCGCCTAAGGGCGGTCTCTACCGGGTTTTCCCCCGCATCCTCTGGGTTGATGTGCCCCCCCACGCCCAGGGTGAAGCGATCGAAGAGCCGGGCCTCTCCCCCGGCCCGCTTGCGCCGCATCAGGAGGTACTGCCCGGCGTAGCGCACCAGGGCATAGGGGATAACCTGGCGGTAGGCCGGGTTCTCTTCGGCCTCAAGGCGGGGCAGAAAAAAGCCTTCGCGCTCGAGGTGGCGAAGAAACGGGGCTTCCAGAGGGAAGAGCCGGTCTTGTGCTTTAGGAAAGGCCTTAGCCGGAAGAACGTACACCTGTTCCACAGCCTGAAGAATACCAGCTACAAAAAGCGGGCAAAGACCCGTCCTAAGGCCTCGAGGTCTTCCAGGTTTTCCCAATCTACCAGGTTCTAGCTCGAGGTAGTCGTGCACCCACAGGTTGCGAAACCGAGTCTCGTATACCCTCGCCCGGGCAGCGCCTCATCCACCAGGTCACGGGCTCGCGCAAAGGTACCCCTTCGATCGACGACCCGATGCACCCCTAGGTCAGCACGACCTCCTGCCCATCCAGCCAGACCCGCACCACCCGGGCCTCGCCGTGCAGGGTGAAGAGGGCCCCCAGAAGCTCTTCCACCGAGGCAGCGTGGCGGAAGTGCACCTCGAGGCTGCTCCCCGGCTGGGGCTCGAGGTAGACCAAGTCGGCCTGTTTGCCCGGGCTCAGGTCGCCAATCTGGGCCTCCAGGCCCAACGCCTCGGCCCCGGCCCGGGTGGCCAGGTAGAGCAGATGGGCCGGCCCTAGAGGCACCCCATCGGGCCGCAGGCGCTGGGCAATGTAGGCCATGAAGCCCTCCTTGATCAGGCTGAAACCGGTGCCGCCGCCCACGTCCGAGCCCAGGGCGAAGCGCACCCCGTGGTGCAGGTGCTTTTGCATGGGGAAAAGGCCACTGCCAATGAAGGCGTTGGAGCTAGGGCAGTGGGCCACTGCGGCGCGGGCCTCGGCCAGGCGCAAAAGCTCGGGCTCGGTGGGGTGAACGTTGTGGGCCAGCACCGAGCGCTGGCCCACCAGGCCGAAGCGGTCGTAGGTGTGGAGGTAGTGGGCACTCCAGGGAAAAAGCTCGGCCACGGTGCGAATCTCCTGGGGGTTCTCGTTGAGGTGAGAGGTGAAGTAGAGGTCGGGGTATTCGTAGAGCAGGCTCTGGCAGACCTCGAGCAAAGCCTCCGAGGCCGAGAGGGCGAAGCGCGGGGTGAGGGCGTAGCGTAGCTTGCCCCGCCCATGAAAGCGCTGGATGAGCATCTTCTGCTCGGCGTAGCTCCGCTCTGGGGTGGTGTGCAGCTCGGGCCTAAGCAGCCGATCCGAGCAGACCTGCCCGGCGATGATCCGCAGGCCCACCTCCTCCGCCGCCCCGAACAGGTTGGCCGTGGCCCCCTGGAAATGCGAGCCAAAGACCAAGGCAGTGGTGGTGCCGTTGCGCAGCAAGAGCCGCACGAACTCCCGGGCCAGCTCGCGGGCCAGCTTGTTGTCGGAAAGGCGGGCTTCCTGAGGCAGGGTGCGCTGTTCCAGCCAGTCCAGCAGGGTATAGCCCATGGCCCCCATCACCCGGGTCTGGGGGTAGTGCACGTGGGTGTCCACCAGGCCCGGCAGCAATAGACCCGCCCGGCAGTCCTCGAGGGGGGCCTGGGGATAGGCCTGGCGCACCTGGGGGTAGGGCCCCAGGGCGACAATCCTGCCCCCCTCGAGGGCGATGGCCCCATCAGCGAAGGCTTCCAGGGCGTTTTCCTCGCGAAAGGGGTTTTGTGGCGTGTGCACTACCAGGCCGCGCAGAAGCAGGGTCATGGCAGGATTCTACCGGCCTACTCCACCGCCAGCGGCACCAGCCGGCCCTGGCGCACGTCCACCAGGCCAAAGTCGGTCAGGCGCAGCTCGGGAATCACCGCCAGGCCCAAAAAGGAGAGCACCATATAGGGGTCGGGGAGGCTCACCCCCAGGTGGCGGGCCGCGGCCTCGAGGGCCTCCATCTTCTGGTGTACCTCTTCCAGAGGCTCGTCGGTGATGAGGCCCGCGATGGGCAGGGCCAGCTCGGCCAGGATTTCCCCATCGCAGACGGCGATCATCCCCCCGCCTAAAGCCTCTAGGCGCCGGGCCGCTAGCAGGATGTCGGCGTCCGAGACCCCCACCGCCATCAGGTTGTGGTGGTCGTGGCCCACCGTGCAGGCCAGGGCCCCTTTTTGCAGGCCAAAGGCGGTCACCAGGCCTTTGCCCACCCGGCCCTGCTGGCCATAGCGCTCGAGGCAGACCAGCTTGGCCAGGTCGCGCTCGGGGTCGGCCACGATGGCCCCATCCCGCAGCGTGGGGTAAAGGCGTTCCTCGGCGGTGAGCACCTGGTGGGGAATGGCCCGGATCACCCGCACCAGGCCAGCCGTAGCCGGGATGCGCAGGTCCTCCAGGCTAAGCTCGGGCAGCCGCACCGTGTGGGAGACTGCCGCCGAGGCCGGGGTTCGGGGCAGCTTTAGCAAAAGCCGCCCCCCCTCGGCCACCCGGCGCCCCCGCTGGTAGACCAGGGCCGCGGTGAAGCGCTCCAGGTCGTCCAGAACCACCAAATCGGCCTGGAAACCGGGGGCCACCGCCCCCCGGCGGGGCAGGCGGTAGTGGCGGGCCACGTTCCAGCTTCCGGCCCGGATGGCGTACAGGGGGTCGGCCCCCAGGGCAATGGCCTTGCGCACCAGGAAGTCCACCCCACCCTCGCGCAGTAGGTCGGAGGGCAGCCGGTCGTCGGTGACCAGGCCGATGCGGTCGGCGTGCTTGGGCACCAGCAGAGGGGCCAAGGCCTCCAGGTTGCGGGTGGTGGAGCCCTCCCGCACCATCAGAAAACAGCCGGCCTCGAGCTTGGCCCGGCCCTCGGCCAGGGTGGTGCTCTCATGGTCGGAGGCGATGCCGGTGGCCAGGTAGGCCTGCAAGGGAGGGCCCATCAGGGTGGGGGCGTGCCCCTCGGGGGTCTTGCGCCAGCGCTCGGCCAGCACCACTTTGGAAAGCTCCTGGGCCTCCCCCGCCAGAATGGCCGGGAAGCTCATCAGCTCAGCCACCCCCACCACCCGGGGGTGGGCCAGCAGGCGCTCCATCTCGGCCAGGCCCAGCACCGCCCCACTGGTCTCGAGGGGGGTGGAGGGCACCGAGGAGGGCACCGTGACCCAGACCTCCAGCGGCAGCCCCTCGCTGGCCTGTAGCAGCCACTCCACCCCGGCCACCCCGGCCACATTAGCGATCTCGTGAGGGTCGGTGACCACCCCGGTCACCCCCCGCGGCACTACGCCCCGGGCGTACTCGGCGGGCGAGACCAGCGAACTCTCCAGGTGCACGTGCCCGTCGATCAGGCCAGGAGCCACCACCCGCCCCTCCAGGTCGAGCACCGCCTCGGCCTCGGCCTGGGCGTACTCCGGTCCCACCGCCGCCACCAGCGGCCCGGCCAAGAGGATGTGGGCAGGCTGAAGCTCGAGGCTAAACACATTGACCAGACGGGCATTCTTGAGCAAGAGGCTCCCCGCACGGCGGCCCATGGCCACCTCGACCGCGTACTGGAGCTGGGAAAGTTCTGGCAGCATACATCCCCCTGTGTTTCGGGGCAGCATACACCACCTGGCTAAGGCGCGTCCTGCAACGCTTCCAAATACACCTGGGCCTGACGCAAGGCAGCCTCGAGATCGGGCTTTCCCCCAGGGTAGTACAAGGCCCGACTGGCCGCATTAAGCAGGCCCGGCCCCCGTAGCGGACGCCCCCCTTGGGCCCCCAGCCCCGGCAATAGCAAAAGCGAGTGGGGCATAAGGCGGCGCATCTCGGCCACCTGTTCGGGGTAGGTGGCCCCCACCACCGCCCCAATACGCGAATACGTCCCCACCCGCTGGGCCTGGGCGGCCTGGGCCAGGTGCTGGGCCAGGTGCCGGAAAAGGGTGCCCCCCTGGGCCAGGGCTAGGTCCTGGAAAACCCCCGAACCGGGGTTGGAGGTTTTGACCAGCACGAAAACCGCCCCGCCACTTCGCTGCGCGGCCCGAAAGAAAGGCTCCAGGGTATCGGGGCCCAGGTAGGGATTAACGGTCAGGGCGGCCCCGGGGTAGGCCTCGAGGTAGGCCCGGGCATAGGCCTCGGCGGTAGAGCCGATATCCCCCCGCTTGGCATCCACAATCACCGGTAGGGAAAGCACCCGGGCCCCGGCCAGTAGCTCGTGCATCAGGGCGAAGCCCTCCGGGCCCATGGCCTCGAAAAAGGCCGCCTGAACCTTAACCGCAGCCAGCCTAGAGGCCAAAGCCTCCATCAGCTCGAGGGTGTAGCGACGGATATGGGCCAACGGTGCTGGCCCGTGCCACTCGGGCCGGGGGTCCACCCCCAGCACCAAAGGGGGGCGGGCAACCACCTCCTCAACAAACTCGCCTCGCATCGGGAATAGTCTAAACCCAGGCCAGCTCGAGCCGGGCCTCGAGGTAGCCCACCTCGAGGCCCCGCACGTTGCGGATCACCGGTCGCCGCCAGGGTAGCTCCACCTCGGGCAAAAGGCCCAGCTCCTGCAACAGCCGCACCACCATAGGCTCGCGGGCCTCGTTGGAGCCGCTTTCTACCTTGAGCGCAACCCCAATAGGCCCCCAGCGGGTCTCCCGCAGGGCCATGCCGTAGTAGCCATCGGCCCCCCGCTTGGCCACCAGCCCCGGCACCTGCTGCATTAACACGGTATCGATGCTGCGAGGGCCAGCCACCAGCTCGGGGTGCTGGCGCATGGCCTGGAAAACCGCCTCTAGGCCCGCGCGGTATTTTTCTGGCGCGGCCTCGGGCTGGGCCAAAAGGGCGAACATCCGGGCGGCGGGAGCCAGCGGCAACACAAACGTGGGCACGCTGCACCCGTCTATCGCATGGGGAATCCGCCGCTGGCCGGAAAGCTCGCGCAGGGTTTGCAGGTTGAGCTGCTGTACCGGGTGCTCTGGCTGTTCGTAGCCCTCTGGGCTATGCCCCAGGGCCAGGGCCGCGGCCAGCATCCCGGTGTGCTTGCCCGAGCAGTTGTTGTGCAGCACACTGGGGGCCTGGCCGGTCTGTTGCAGGGCCTTGCGGGCCAGGGGGTCGAAGGGCGGGTGGGCCCCACAGGCCAGGTAGCCCGGGTCCAGCCCAATCCGGCGCAGGTAGCCTTCTACCAAAGCCACGTGCTCTTCCAGACCGTCATGGGACGCGCAGGTCAGGGCCACCTCGGCGGGGGTAATCCCGAAGCGCTCCACGGCCCCGCTCAGGTAGAGGGCCAGGGCCTGGAAGGGCTTGGCCGAGGAGCGCATGGGCACCGCCAGGTAGGGGTTGCCGCAGTAGGCCAGCAGGTGGCCGCTGGGGCTCAGGATGGCCAGCGAGACCCGGTGCCGGTTTTCCAAAAGGCCGCCCCGGTAGGCGTAGGTGTAGGCGTTCATGGCCCATAGCCTATCCCTTCCGGCCCCAAAGCACACCGCCCCCGGGCTTCCCCGGGGGCTTAAGACGCCCTGAATTCAGATTTCGATTGTAATCGTGACCTTTACATTTTTGATTACCACAGTAATTTTGATGACAATTTTCAGCGCACCGGGGTTTTCTGGATCGGGTTCCTGGCCGATGTAGATGCCCTCTGGGGTCTCAGGGCCGACCCGCTGAGCGGGAACGACCAGAACCCGGTCCTCCCTGGGCCGCCCGTCCCTGTCCAGCGGGGTAAGGCGCACCTGGTCGCCCTCCACTTTGAGGATCCAGGGAATGTCGTAGGGGGGTTGTCCGCAGGGGATAGGCCAGGGGAAGGGCCAGGGTCTGCGGGGAGGCCACGGGGTACACCCTCCGTCGGTAACGGCTGAGGTGAAGAGGATGGGGTCGTTATTCCCGGGCATAGTCGTGAGGGCCAGGCGCAGGGCCTTGCCAGGGTGATCGGCCAGGGGCAGGAGGGTTGCGGTGGTAACGTTTTGCGGTCGCCCCCACTTGGTGCTTTTTTCCTTGATGACAAGAGCGGGAATGGCCATGCGGCCCTGGTAGGGACTCCAGGAAAGGGCCTCTAAGGGCAGAGGGGCCACACAGCGACGGAAGGTGCGAGCGAATTCTATCTCTATGCTGAATTCTACGCCGCCTTTGACGAGGCGAATATCAAACCTAACCTTTCTGGGTCGCTCTGCCTGCCCCGGCAGGTCGGTATCCTGGCAGGTCATGGGGACTTCCCCACCCGCCAGACCCAGTACATAGCGTCCATCCTGGGTTATCCTGAGGGTAGGCCGATCCTTCCAGATCTGCAGGCCGTTAGGCCCTTCTGCTAGGGCCAGCAACACCAAAGGGCGATGTTCCCCAACCTGCAAGGGGTCGAAATCCATCACCCCCCCAGCCACCAGGCCACCTACCTCCCGGCCATTCATCTGGGTTGTTCCAGAGACCATTTTGACGTCTTGCAGCCGGCTGCCGGTGTTTTGCGCAGCCAGCCCCTCCAGCTCCTCCAAAATGACCTGCTGCTCCTGGGCCAGAAGCCCGGCCAGCCCCGTTTCATCCAAGGGTTGGGGCCCCGAAGAAGAAGGCTGAGAGCAGGCCCCCAGCAGAACCGCGAGCGCTAAAGCCAACAACCACTGAACCTTACCCATGGTCTTCTCCTTTCTGAAGCTTGGCGCTTCGGAAAGAAGGGTAGCCTGGGGGGGCTTAACGCGGCCTTAGCGCCGGCTTAACAGGGCCCGCCAGTGTAGCGGGCCTAGGGGCCAATGCCGATGTTGGGCTCGTTGCCAGGCCGCCACTTGATGGTGCAGCCGATGGCGTCGGCCCGGCTGGAGGGCGGCTCGGCCCCCTGGGCGAGGGCCTCCAGCACCCGGTCTAGGGTGTGGTCGGTCACGCTGGCAGGCTCCTTGGGCCGGTCGTTCACCCGCCCGTGGTAGCGCAGCTTGCGCTGGCTATCGAAAACGAAGGCCTCCGGGGTGCGCAAAGCCTGGTAGGCCTTGGCCACAGCCTGGCTCTCATCGAGCAAGTAGGGGAAGTTGAGGCCGTGCTGGGCCGCAAAGGCTCGCATGCCCTCGGGGGAGTCCTCGGGGTAGCGGGTATAGTCGTTGGGGTTAATGCCAACGAAAGCCGCCTGGCCGCGGTACTTTTCCGCCAGTTCCACGATTTCCCGGATGGAGCCCTTAACGTAGGGGCAGTGGTTGCAGATGAACAGGACCACCAAGAGGGGCTCGCTGAACTGGGAAAGCCGCCACAAGCGGCCCTCGAGGTCGGGCAGCTCGGCATCGATCAGGTCGGCCCCGATGGGCAGTTCAGGGTATTGCAGCATGCCCTTAGGCTAGCAACCCCGCCCCCACCTTGCCAAGCCCAAAAGCAAAACCCGGGCTTATATCCGCAGGTAGGCCGGGTACCCCTCCAGCCACGCCGGGGGGGGCACGAAGGCCCCTAGAAGCTGGGCCTGGCCCCATAGCTCTATGGCCCTCCCCGCCCCCAGCAGCAGGGTATGGCCCCAGGAAAGCGGCCCCTCGGCCCACCCGGCCTGGCCCGCCACCAGGGTCAGAAGCAAAAAGCTCTCCGCCGGGGCCTTTAGGGTACGCTGGCCTTGCAGAAAGTAGCGCTCCAGCACAAAGGCCTCACCGGCCAGCAGGATTTCCTTGTGGTGGGCCGGAAGAGGGGTAGGGCGGGGCAGGGGGGTGGGCTCGAGCCGGGCCACCGCCAGAGCCTTTTCCAGGTGCAGCGGGCGGGGCCGGCCATAATCGTAAAGCCGGTAGGTCAGGTCGGAGCGCTGCTGCACCTCGTAGAGCAAAAGCCCAGGGCCCAGGGCGTGCAGCGTACCCGCCGGTACCGGCACCACCTGCCCAGGCCTTACCCGTTCGCGCTGTAGGTAGTCCCAGATTGTGCCCTCTTGCGCCGCTTTAGCCAGCGCCTCGGGCCTCATGGCCTCCCGCAGCCCGTAGACAATCTCCCCTTCCCCCTCCAGCACATACCAGGCCTCGGTCTTCCCGTGAAACCCGCTGGCCGCTTCCACCCGGTGGGCGTAGGCGTCATCGGGGTGCACCTGCACCGAAAGCCACTCGGCCGTATCGAGAAACTTGACCAGCAAAGGCAGCTCGAGGCCATAGCGGCGGTAGGGCACCGGGCCGATAAACCCCGGGCCTAGCCCAGGCAGCACCTCAGCCAAAACCCGCCCGGCCAAGGGCCCCGAGCGGATGCGGTTCTGGTCGTAGGCCAGCCAGACCTCGCCGATGGGGTCTGGATGGGCTATCCCCAGGCGTTGGCGCAAACGAACCCCGCCCCACACCCGGGGCATGGACTGGGCCTCGAGGCAGAGGGCTATGGGTTCCACCAGGCCGATACTAAGCCTTTTACCGGGTTTTGCAAGCCGGCTATCCCTTCAACGCTCATGCAGTGAGGCGAACCTCGAGGCCTACCCCCAGGGCTTCCGCCACCCGCCGCAGGCTCTCTAGACTGTGGCCGAAGTAGAACGGGTCGAGAAGGCGGTGCACCGCCGAAGGCGTTGTACCCATCCGCCGGGCCAGCTCCCGCTGGGAAAGACCCCTGGCCCGCAGAGCCTGTTCCAGCTCGAGGCTGACCGGATTCATGGGGGCAGGTTCCAGCCACACGACCTCGGCCTGGCATAGTCCAGTAAGGTCAACCCTGGCCAGGTCTTCGGTAGGCATGGGCACAGCCTGGCCTCTGGCCTCTAGCTCGGCCAGAAACAACGACAAACCCCGGGCCAGGCTTTCCCTGACCTCTGCCCGGCTAGCCTTGCCCCAGGCATAGACGGGCATATCCACAGCAAAACCGGCGTAGGTGCCCTGCTTGGCATCCTTTTCCAGAACGACTGGATAGCGGTGCGGCCAGCGCTTTACCAATACATTTTTCATCTTTGCCTACCTTGGTTTTGGGTGGGGGTGGAAACCCTCACCTCCTCTCAAAAGCTCACCTAAAGGTTTCTTCCGGGATGCCAGCCTGTCTCAAAATGGCTTTGAACGTCCCTATAGGCGGCGGGTCATGGCCCGGATCAAGAACGACCATCCGCCCATCGGGGTGCTTCCAGACCTCGTGATCCCCCTTGCCGCGCCGGGGCTGCAAAACGAAGCCCCTTTGCCGGAGCAACCGTTGAAGCTCCCGGTAATCGGGAATCCGCAGCTTCCCTATGGCCTCCTCCTTTTGGGTCGCTCCAGGAATGGAACCCGAGCGAGTCAAGGGGCAATGTTAGCAAAAATAAGAACAAATGTCCAGGCAGGCCCGGTAGACGACATCCTCTTTGACCGGGCCTCCCTCGGCTTTGACAAAAGCGCAGGCCAACATAGACTGTGTTCAAGCAAAATAGGCTGTACCAGCAGGAACACCTCGCCATGCGCCTTCTAGCCCTTTCCGACCAGGTCCACCCCTTCATCTACCAGGAGCGTTTCCCGCACAACCTCCCTCCTTTCGACCTGGTCCTCATGGCCGGCGACCTACCCGGCAGCTACATCGAGTTCGTGGCCACCAAGGTGCGGGTTCCCGTGGTCTATGTGCACGGCAACCACAAAGAGGAGTACGTGCAGGACTACCTAGGCCACCTGAGCCCCCCTGGGGGGGCCATCCCAGCCCACGGACGCTTGGTGGAGGTGGCCGGGCTACGCATTGCCGGCTGGGGGGGCTGCCCCCGCTACAACGAGCGCGAGGTTGGCCAGTACAGCGAGAGTGAGGCCACAGCCCGCTTTCTCTCCTGGCTGCCCCTGCTGATGGCCCGCCGGCTGACCCAAGGACACGGGGTAGACATTCTGCTCAGCCATGCCCCGCCCCCTGGCCCCCATGCCGGCCGCGATTTCGCCCACCGGGGTAGCCCTGCCTTAGGGCTATTCCACCGGCTATTCCGGCCCCGGCTGCACATCCACGGGCACATCCACCTCTACGAGGCCCAGCCCCGGCGGGAGTACCTGAGCCCAGAAGGGGTACGGGTGGTCAATGCGTTCGAGTACACCCTGATCGAGCTATGAGGATCGCCGGCAGCCTTTGTGTGATCAGCGGGGCCAGCAGCGGAATTGGCCGGGCCTGCGCCCTCGAGCTGGCCCGGCGCCAAGCCCGGGTGGTTCTGGTGGCCCGCCGGGAAGCGGTGCTTGAAGAGTTGGCCTCTCAAATACGGGCCTTCGGGGGAGCGGCCTGGGCCTTCCCCGCCGACCTTAGCCGGCCCGAGGAGGCGCAGCGCTTAGGCCAGCAGGTGCTGCAGACCCTGGGCCCCCCGGACATCCTTATCCACAGCGCCGGGGCAGGAGCCTGGCGCTTCCTGGACGAGACCCCCTTTGAAGAGATTCCGCGGCTAATGGAGGTGCCCTACTTCGCTGCGGCCTACCTGACCCGGGCCTTCCTGCCGGTCATGCTGGCGCAAAATCACGGCTTCATCCTTTCGGTCTGCTCGCCCGCCAGCCGGCTGGCCTGGCCTGGGGCCACGGGCTACGTGGCTGCCCGCTGGGCCCTGCAGGGCCTTACCGAGGCCCTGCGGGCCGACCTCTACCGCACCCGGCTGCGGGTTTGTGCCTTCTTTCCCGGCCAAATCCGCGACAGCGAGTACTTTAGCCGCAACCCCGGTAGCCTCGAGCGCATCCCCCGCATCGGACGCCTGATTCCCGCCATCACCGCCCGCCAGGCCGCTTTGGGCATCGTGCGGGCCATCGAGCTCGAGGCCCGGATTTGGTTCGTCCCCTGGCCGCTATACCTGTTCGACCGGGTAGCCCACTGGCTGCCCCGCCTGGCCGAACACCTGGCCTGGAGCACGGGGGCCCGGCGGACAAACCTGTAGCCTGGGCCAAGCGATTTGGTTTTTTGTGATTGACGCTTATAGGCAAGGTGGTTAGGATAAACCGAGTTTGTCTAAAAGGCAGAGGTACAGCCATGACCAATCGTCGAACAGGCTCTATTGCAGGAGGTGGGGCATGAGGGCACTTCTGGCCGTGTCCCGGTTCATCGACACCCTCAACGAGGGGGTAGGCCGGGTGGTCTTGTGGCTGGTGGTACCCATGGTAGCCATCGGCGCGTATAACGCCATCGGGCGAACCCTGGACAAGTATGCCGGCACCCGGCTCTCCTACAGCACCTACTTCGAGCTTCAGTGGTACATCTTCTCCCTCATCTTCCTGTTCATGGCCGGGTATGTGCTCAAACATAATGGGCACATCCGGGTAGACGTCATCTATGCCCGCCTGGGGGCCCGGGGCCGGGCCTGGGTCAACCTGCTGGGCTCCATCTTGTTCCTGGTGCCCTCGGTACTGATTCTCTTCTACGTCACCCTGCCCCTGGTGGCCTTCTCCGTGCAGGTACGGGAGGTGTCCTCCGACGCCGGGGGGTTACCCCGCTGGCCGCTTAAGCTGGCCATGCTGCCGGCCTTTGTGCTGCTGGCCTTGCAGGGCTTCTCCGAGTTCGTCAAAAACCTGGCCTACCTGCGGGGCTACCTACCGGCCCTACCCGGCGAGGCCGAAGGGGAGGTGGCCTGATGGTTCTGCAAGGCGGGGGCATCGAGCTTCTGGGCGGGGCCATGTTCCTGGGGGCGCTGGTGCTCATCTTCACCGGCTACCCGGTGGCCTTTGCCCTGGGGGGGGTGGCCCTCATCTTCGGAGCCATCGGGATCGCCATCGGCGAGTTCGACCTGCGCTTCGTGGGCAGCCTGCCCCAGCGCATCTTCGGCATCATGTCCAACTACACCCTGCTGGCCATCCCCTACTTCATCTTCCTGGGGCTGATTCTGGAAAAATCCAAGCTGGCCGAGCAGCTTTTGGACACGGTGGGCCAGCTTTTCGGGCCGGTGCGGGGTGGGGTAGCCATCGCGGTGGTGCTGGTGGGTACCCTGCTGGCCGCCACCACCGGGGTGGTGGCAGCGACCGTGGTGGCCATGGGCTTGATCTCTTTGCCCATCATGCTCAAATACGGCTACAGCAAGCCTTTGGCCACCGGGGTCATCGCCGCTTCGGGCACCCTGGGCCAGATCATCCCCCCCAGCATCGTGCTGGTGGTGCTGGGCGACCAGCTTGGGGTGAGCGTGGGGGACCTTTTCCTGGGCGCGCTCATCCCCGGGCTGATTCTCTCGGGAGGGCTGGCCTTGCTGGTCGCTCTGGTGGCCCTGGTACGGCCCAAGATGGCCCCGGCCCTACCCCCGGAGGCCAGGCCCTACCAGGGCTGGGAGCTCTGGCGGCGGGCCTTGGTGGCCTTGGTGCCCCCGGTGCTGCTGATTCTGTTCGTGCTGGGGAGCATCTTCTTCGGCATTGCCACCCCTACCGAGGCCGGGGCGGTGGGCTCGGTAGCCGCCTTGCTCATGGCCGCAGCCTACCGGCGGCTTTCCTGGAGGGTCTTTTACGAAGCGGTGCTCGAGACCGCCCGGTTTACCAGCATGGTCATCTTCATCCTGATTGGGGCCACCGCCTTTAGCCTGATCTTCCGCGGCCTCGAGGGGGATAAGCTGGTCAAGGACGTGCTGGTGGCCCTGCCAGGGGGCGAGCTAGGCTTCATCGTCTTCGTAATGGTGCTGGTCTTTGTTCTGGGCTTTTTCATTGATTTCTTCGAGATCTGCTTCATCATCGTTCCGCTGATTCTGCCCGCCGCCACCGCCATCTGGACCGCTCAGGCCGAGGCCTTGCAGATGGCCGGCAATTACGACCTCTCCATCGAGGGCTTCGTGCAGCAAAAGCTGCTCTGGTTCGGCATCATTCTGGCCATGAACCTACAGACCAGCTTCCTCACCCCGCCTTTCGGCTTTGCCCTCTTCTACCTGCGCGGGGTGGCCCCGCCCGAGGTCAAGACCACCGACATCTACCGCGGGGTGGTTCCCTTTATCCTGGTGCAGCTCATCGTTTTGGTTATCGTCATCGTCTTCCCCAGCCTCAGTAGCTGGCTACCCTCGCTGCGGGGCGTCCCTGGAGGGTAGGCTGAGGGGTGCAGCGGGTTCAGGGCAGCAATAGGACCTTGCCGGTGGTCTGGCGGCCTTGCAAGGCGCGGTGGGCTAAAGTAGCCTGCTCGAGGGGAAACTCTGCCCCAATACGCACCTTTAGGCGGCCCTCCTGAATCCAGCGCAGCACATCCCCGGCCCGCCACAAGAGCTCCTGGCGGGTCTGGGTATAGTGCCACAGGGAGGGCCGGGTGAGGTAGAGGCCCCCCTTCTGGTTGAGCACCTGGGGGTCGAAGGGCGGCACCGGCCCGCTGCTCTGGCCGTAGAGGACAAGCATCCCGCGAATCCGAAGGCTGCTGAGGCTACCCTCCCAGGTGGCCTGCCCCACCCCGTCGTAGACCACATCCACCCCCCGGCCTTGGGTGATCTCGCGCACCTTCTGGTCGAAGCCCTCGTAGGGCAGGGTGTGGTCGGCCCCGGCCTCCCGGGCCAAGGCCCGCTTCTCCTCTGTGGAGGCGGTGGCGATCACGGTAGCCCCCAGCCGTTTGGCCATCTGGATGAGCAAAAGCCCCACCCCTCCCGCCCCCGCGTGGACCAAGCAGGTCTCCCCTGCTTGGAGGGGGTAGGTGCTGTGCCCCAGGTAGTGGGCGGTCATGCCCTGGAGCATACCGGCCACCGCCTGTTTGGCCTCGAGGCCCTCCGGCACTTTGACCAGCTTGTCGGCGGGCACCAGGGCGTACTCCGCGTAACTCCCCTGGACGTTGCAGTAGACCACGCTATCGCCGGGCCGCACCTCCTCTACCCCCGGCCCCACCGCCTCGACCACCCCGGCCCCCTCCTCGCCCAGGGTGAAGGGGGTGGGCACGCGGTAGAGGCCGGAGCGCTTATAGGTGTCGATGTAGTTGACCCCGATGGCCTGCAGCCGCACCAAAGCCTCCCCCCCGCCAGGAGTGGGCACGGGAAGGTCTTCTAGCCGCATGGCCTCGAGGCCTCCGGGTTGGTGCACGCGAATGGCTTTCATGGACATAGCTTAGCGCGAAGGGCCCCTTTTGGCAGAGCGTGACGACTCCCCGGACTAAAGTCCAGGGCTTCTCGGGCATGGTATTGCTACCCCCGAAGGCCCCGTCCAGGCCCTAGCCAGGATGTTCTGCGCTGCCGCCACGTCCCTGTGCAGGAGCGTACCGCACTGGGGGCAGGTGTACACCCGCACCCACAGGGGGCGTTTTTCTCTGTGGCCGCACACCGGACAGTCCTGGCTTGTATACCTTGCATCTACAGCGATAACCCGCCTACCAGCCTCTTCCGCTTTGTAGGCGAGGATCGCAAGAAACTGCGCCCAGCCCGCATCGTGTACGCCTTTGGCAGCGCGAGAGCGGGCCAGGCCCTCGATGTTCAGGTTCTCGTGGACAATGGTGCCATAGGCATTGACCAGCTTCCGGGCCAGCTTGTGGTGGAAGTCTTTGCGCTGGTTGGCGATTTTGCGGTGCAGTTTGGCTACCCGCCTTCTGGCCTGTTTACGACGACGGCTACCCCGCTTCTTCCTGGAGAGGCTGCGCTGGGCGGTGGCGAGTTTAGCCTGCGCCTTCTGGAAGTACCGAGGGGCTTCGACCCTCTCCCCCTCCGAGGTGATGAGGAACTGGGGGTTGGTGCCCAGGTCTATCCCAATCGCTGCTTTGTTTTCGGGTAGGGGGTTGGGCTCGGTCTCGCAGACAAACACGATGTACCAGTCATCCCCTTCCCGCTTCAGCGTGGCGGTCTTGAGCCTGCCTTCGAGCGGGCGGTGAAGTTTCATCTTCACCGAGCCGATGCCGTGGAGGAAGACCCGCTTCCCGCCCTCCTGGAGCCTGACCCCGGTAGTCCCAGCCTGGGGGAAGGTGAAGGCGTCGTAGCGCCCCTGCCCCTTGAAGCGGGGGTATCCCGCTTTCTGTCCCGCCTTGACCCTACGGAAGAAGCCCTGGAAGGCTTCGTCCACCCGCTCGATGACGTTCTGCAAGACCTGGGAATGAATGTGCTTGTACTCCGGCAGCTCGGCCCGTATCTCGGGCAGATACCTCTTCTGTTCGTAGAAGCCGACCGTCCTCCCGGCCTTCTTGTAGGCATCTCTACGCTCCTGCAAGGCCGCGTTGTACAACTGGCGGCAGAGCATCAGCGTCTTGTCCAAGTCCCGCCGTTGGGGCTGGGTGGGGTAGAGGCGGTACTTGAAGGCTTTACGCATCGTCATCCACCTGATGCTTTCGCTGCTCCTGGATGTAGCGCTCTATCACCCCAGCCGAGATGTTCCCAGCGCTGCCCACATAGAACGAGGGTGTCCACAGATGACCGCTGCCCTCGCCCCCACGAAGCCCGGGAAACTCCTTCAGGATGCGCCGGGCCGATACGCCCTTCAGAATCTTCGCCACGTCCGAGGGTGCCCACTTGGGCGGCACGGACACGAAGATGTGGGCGTGGTCGGGCATGACCTCCATGCCCAGCACTGCCCAGTCCCTCATCAAGCAGGTCTCCCGGAATACCTGCATCAACTTTTCCCGCACTGCGCCATGAAAAAGGTGTCTGTTGTAATGCGAATGGCGTGTAGTGCGCTCCTGGGGCACATGCATATGATAGCATATCCGCTGCCCACTATGCTATGTGCTCCTTCGGAGCACGTGGGGGAGTCCATGTATCCCCGGTTTAAAAACCGGGGGATTATAGCTCCCCCACACCCCCTCTTTTCTCTAAAAGAAAGGGCGGAGGTGATGGGGGTGAAGATTCGATTCAAGCGGTATGGCAGTATCCGCAGAATCCTTGCGGTGCTTCTCCTTCTGATTTTTCCCGCCCTGGCCTCCCCATCCGCGTTCACTGGGGTGGAGGTTCCAGGAGGGGAAAAGCTCCTCTTGCGCTCCGCCTCCTCCCGCAGGGCCCGGTTGAACACCAGGTAGAGGAACCTCCCCCTGGGCCTGGCCTCCGCCATGAGCTTCAGGGTGGTGGTCTTCCCGCTACCCGCCACCGCCAGGAGCTTGAGGTCCTCCTTGGCAACGAAGGCTTCCACGGCGGCCTCCTGCTCCGGGGTGGGTTTGATTACGGCGGTTGAAAGCATTCCCAGTCTCAGTATACCGCGCGCCCTTTTTCAGGCCGCCTGAGGCGGGCATAAGCGCAAAGGAGGTGGGAATATGAATCCAATGGAAATCCTCACGGCACCCCTGACGGCCAGCGAGATCGAGTGGAAGATCGTGTCGGCCAAGAACGGATCAACCGTCATCGCCCCCTACATCGACGCCCGGGCGGTGATGGCCCGCCTGGACCGGGCCTTCGGCCCCTTCGGCTGGCAGGTGCGGTACACCCCTGCCCAGATCGGCTCCGAGCACGGGGTCATCGCCGCCATCCTCATCCGGGATCCCGAAACCGGCGAGTGGATCGAGAAGCAGGACGGTTCCGGGGCCACGGACATGGAGCCCTTCAAGGGCGGCATCTCCGGGGCCCTCAAGCGGGCCGCGGTGGCCTGGGGCATCGGGCGGGAACTCTACACCTACCCCACGGTCGTCATCGAAGGGGAGCACAAGTATATCCCCTTCAAGGTTTTAGAGCGCCTCAAGGGCCTCCCCGAGGCCATCGCCCAGGGCAAGCCCCTCCCCGAGATCATCCGCCTGACCCCCGAGGGAGAGAACGCCACCAAGCGGGTAGCTAAGGTAGGCTGAGAACCATGACGCACGCATACCTTGTGCTGGAGTATCGAGCCCCGGCCCTCCTGGACCCCGGGGACGAGTACTCCCTCCTCACCCTCTACCGCAAGGCGGAGGTCCTGGAGATTCCCGGGGCCTGGATCCGGGAAAAGGCCGGGCTTCCCCAGGCCCGGGCCTACACCAATCTGGTCTCCGCAGAGCGCTACCTGCAAAAGGCCATCCGGCAGGAGGTGCAAACAGTTGGGAAATAGCGCACACTTCTTCACCCCAGCGCTCACGTGCTCTCACTTCCCGGGTTCCACCACCCGCACCCAGAGGCCCGGCAGGAAGAGGAGGAAGCCCGCGGCCACCAGCAGGCCAGCCCAGGGGGAAGGGAATCTTCCCCAGAGCACGGTGCCCAGGGCAAAAACCAGGGCCCCGAAGGCCGAGGCCCCGCTCAGGGCCCTCCCCAGACGCCCGTGAAGCTCAAAGCCCAGGGTGGAGGCTCGCACCAGGCCCAGGGTGAGGACCTCCCAGGGGTTTCCCTCGAGGGGGGCTTTTCTTTCCCGCTGGGCCAGGACCGCAGCGCGCAGGGCCCGGCAGGCCAGGTAGAGGCCCAGCGCCAGCCCGAACTCCCGCCAGGCCATGGACAGGAGAAAAAGTCCCGCGGCCAGGACCAGGGAGGCCAGGGGTTCCCCGGTGCCCGGGAGCACCAGGCGCACTGAAACCAGGCACTCCTTCATCTACTTTCAGGGTACCCGTCAAGGCCGCCCGGGGTTCTGCCGCCCAGGCTGGCAAAAACCCTCAGCCATCCTAAAGTAAACAAGGAGGAACCATGCATCCGGTTTGGAAAGCCGTAGCCATAGCCTTGCAGGTCACGCCGAGGCCCGAGCTTAACGTCCGCAACATCCCCGTGATCATCTGGGGTCCCCCGGGGGTGGGGAAGACGGAGAGGGTTCGGGCCATCGCCCGCCACCTGGGCCTCCCCATGGCGGAGATCCACCCCAGCCACTACGACCCCACCGAGATCCACGGCCTCCCGGCGGTGGTGAACGGGAAGAGCATGAAGATCCCCCCAGACTGGGCGGTGGAGCTGATCATCCAAATGGCGCAGAAGGCCGGGATCCCCGTGCCCGACCCGGACTACGTGGACCCCAAGGAGCTTCGCAGGATCCTGGAACAGCTTCCCAAGAACCGGATCCTCGGGGTGGTCTTCGCGGACGAGTTTTCCGGTGCCCCACCGGCCACCCAGAACGCCCTCCTGGACTTCCTCTATAGCCGCCGGGTAGCCCGCCTGGTCCTCCCCGTGAGCGTGGTGGGGGCGGCCAACCCCGCGGGCCAGGGAGCCGGGGTTTTCGAGCTGGAGCCCGCCAGCGGAAACCGCTTTGTCCATGAGCAGTGGGAAGGCGATCTCCAGGAGTTCGTCCGGGGGATGTCCTACGGCTTTGACACCAACCTCCAGAACATCCCCATCCTTCCCGAGGACTGGTACACCGGCGTGGTTCCTGCCCGGGCCACCGTGGCCGCCTTCATGCTTCGCAAGCCAGCCCTGCACGTGGCTTTCCCCAAGGAGTACAGCGAGCAGGGGCGGGCCTGGCCCTCCGAACGGAGCTGGGACAACGCGGCCATCCTCATGGCCGCCGCCCGGGCCGTGGGGGCGGACCCCGAGACCGAAGCCCTCCTCATCGGGGGGTGCGTGGGGGCCGAGGCCGCCCGGGAGTTCCTCACCTGGGTGAAGGAGCTGGACCTCCCCGACCCCGAGGAGCTGCTTTCCCGTCCCGAAACCTTCCGCCCACCCCAGAGGGGCGACATCCTCCTCTCCGTCCTCAACTCGGTCTACCAGGCCGTCTCCCGCAGGCCCACGCAGGAGCGGTACGACGCCGCCTGGGCCATCGTGGACCAGGCCGCCAGGCAGGCCAAGGACACCGCCATGATGACCGCCAAGGAGCTTATCCGGCTGGGCGAGCGCCACGCCTTCAGGATCCCCGAAACCGTCTACATCTTCGAGGATCTCGTCAAGCTGATCCGCCGGGTAAACTGATAGGGAGGAGCAATGGCACACGACAAACTCCTGGCCGCCAGGTACCTGCTGACGTCCCCGGCGTCCTGGCGTCATGCCCGCCCCTACCTGGCTAAGGCCGCCGCCGCCCTCACCTTCGTGGAGAGGCCGGGCCTGGGGATGTTCGGGCTCGACCGCTACTGGCGGGTCTATTACGATCCGGATCTGGTGGAGGCCGCCACGGTGGAGGAGCTGGCCGTGCACATCTACGCCATGATTCTCCACCTCCTCCTGAAGCACGGGGAGCGGGGGGCGGTGTACGAGGACAAACCCCGCTGGGTCCGGGCCGCCAACCTCGCCGTCCAGGGCCTCCTGGCGAACGAGGGAATGCCCCGCCTCGCCGTCCGCCTCCCCATCTTCCCGGAACCCCTCCCCTTTCCCACCCCCGAGGAGCTGGGCTTCCCCGGGAACCTCACCGCGGACGAGTACTACTCCCTCCTGCCGGAAACCCCGTGGGAGGATAACCCCGTCGGGGGGAACGGGGAGGAGGCGGAGGATCAGGGACAGCCCCACCGGAACCAGGGGAACAAACCCGAGCAGAACCCGGAAAACCCCGAGCCCCACCAGGGAAGCGGGGTGGACGGCCAGTCCGCCCCCTGGGAGGAACCCCCGCCCGAGGAGGGACAGGACGCCCCACCCGGGGTTCACCCCTCCGAGGCGGAACTCATCCGCCGCCAGGTGGCCCAGGCCGCCCGTCAGGCGGGGGATGTGCCCGGCTGGCTCAGGCGCTGGGCCGAGGAGGTGCTGGAACCCCAGGTGGACTGGCGTCGGGAGCTTCACCTCTCCATCCAGCGAGCCCTCCTGAGCCAGTACGGCCCTGATGACTACACCTACGCCCGTCCTTCCCGGATCCAGCCCCCCGGCGGGGTCATCCTGCCCGGCATGGCAAAGAAGAAGCCGCCGGAGGTGGCGGTGGTGGTGGACACCTCGGGGTCCATCGCCGACCGCGAGCTTGCCCAGATCCTGGGCGAGGTGAAGGGCATCCTGAACGCGGTGGGCGGCCCCGTGCACGTGCTGGCCGTGGACGCCGCGGTCCACTCGGTCAAGCGGGTCTTCCGCCCCGACCAGGTGGAGCTGGTGGGGGGTGGAGGCACGGATATGGGCGCGGGGATCCGGGCCGCGGCGGATCTCAAGCCCAGGCCGAATGTGGTGATCGTCCTCACGGACGGGTACACCCCCTGGCCCAAGAAGCCCCCTGAGGGCATGAAGGTGGTGGTGGGGCTTCTCGACGACACCCCACCGCCCCAGTGGGCCAAGAGCGTGCGCATCCGGAGGTGAGGCATGGTTCTGGAAGCCCCCCACAGGGAGAAGAGCCTGTTCATCTCGGCTTTGAAATCCCTGCGGGGGGGTCTTCTCCAGGCCAGGGCCGGGAAGGGGAGGATGGAGGTCCTGCACCGGTACCCGGCGGACGGGGAACCCCGGGCCCTCGTCCTCCTCACCGGCCCCGCCCCGGAGGCCCCCGCCTGGCAGGGCCGGGTCGCCAAAGCGGACCTCTACGCCTTCCTGCTGGAAGGAACCGTCCCCCGCAACCCCAGCGGCGGCCCCTTCCCCTCCTTCCCCACGGAAGGCAGGCCCGCCGGGAGCCTCACCACCGCCAGCCTGGATTACGCGGCCAGGGCCCTAAGCCCCGTGGTGGCCCCTCGAACCCACATCCTCCACGACTACCGCCTGGAGGCCCGGGGCCAGGAGGCCTGGCTGGTGGCCTCGGACGGCTTCCGCCTGCACGCGGTGCGGCTGAGCGGGGAGGGTTTCCTCGAGGCTACCCTGCCAGCGGAGAGCCGCTGGGTTCTGGAGGCCCTGTACCGGATCGAGGAGGGAGGAGCCGTGTCCGTGGAGGACGCCCGGGATTGGGTTGTCCTCGTGGGGAAGCGTTCCAGGGCCGCCATCCGCAAGGCCGGGGACTGGCCCGACTGGCGGAGGCTCATGCAGGGCCCGCGCCTGGCTTCCTGCTCCTTCACCCCGGGGGCCCATCTCCTCGGGGAGCTGAGGACCGCCGGGGAGGTCCTCCTGGAGGCGGACGGGCGGCACCTGATCCTCAAGGCGGACGGGGCAAACCTGATCAGGGTAAAGGCCCGCCCGGCCACCGTCCTCTCCCTGCGCCTGAAGGCCCGGCACCTCCACGAGGCCCTGAGCCGGATCGCGGGCTCCTGCCTGCTGGAGGTTCTGGCCCCGCCCCCGGGGGGCCGGACCCGCATGGTGGCGCTCAAGGGGAACAGCTTCCTGGGCCTCCTGGCCGAGGAGGCCGAGGTGTCGCGATGAAGCGGACTGGAAACCTGGTTCAATCCCTTCCGGAAACCGTGGAGGAGGCCGTCGCCTGGATGAGCGAGTGGAAGGAATCCTGCGAGAACGCCCTGAAGCGCTGGCTCACCATCGCTGGCACCGCCTTCACCCAGTGGCAGCGCGTATCCGTGGTTCCCACCGCTTCCTCCTGCCTGGACCAGACCCCCATCCAGGTTCGCGGGGAGGTGGTGTGGCCGGTGGGCGAAAAGGTGGACTCGGTATTCCTCGGGGTTCCCTTTAAGCTGGGGAGCTACGCACCCGGACACGACCTCATGAGGGCCTGCTGGCACTACGCCTACGAGCCCGAGGCCGTGGTGGAGGTCCTGGAAGCCCTGCGGGAGGTGGCCCGGCGCTTCCACACGGCCACGGTGGAGACCGTCCGCCGCCTGATCGAGGAGCAGGGGGAGGCCATAAACCGCGTCCAGTTGGAGGCCCTGGCGAAGGACCTTTCGGAGCTATAGGCCGCCTGTGGCCGAACAGGCTGTGCGGAGGGCCTTTCTTGTCGCCGAACGCCACGCCCTGGCCCGGGTGCTAACCCCGGAAGGCTACCGCTACCCCACCGCCGAGGACCTCCAGGCCATCTACGACCAGCCCCGGCCCTTTTTCCAGCGGGCCCTCTGGGCCGAACCCTTCCTGGGCCTTGTCTTCTGGAGCAGGGGGGAGGCCATGGCCGCGGCCCTGCGGGTGTGGAGGCATCCCGCGCGCCTCGCCATGTACAGCGAGCGTACCGGCTACTTCCCCGAGGAGGGCGTGGTGGACCTGGACCCCCGCCTGGGGCTTCTCGGGGATGAAGGGGGCTTCTACCCGGAGGCCTCCTACCGCCTCCTCACCCCTCTATGGCGGGGGATCGCCGGAGCCCCCGAGGGCTTTGAGGACCTCATCCGGGTGGTGGAGGTGTGGGAGGCGGAGGTGGAAGGAAACCTCGAGGGCTACCACACCTGGGCCTCGGAGCGCTTCGGGCTCTACCGCGATCTGGCCCGGTTTCTGGAGGTAAGATGATCGAGGAAAAGACCAACCGCGCCAAAGAGCGGTTCCTGAAGGAGTGGAAGGAAAGCGGTATGGATTGGTTGGAGTTTGCCCTGAAGGCCGGGGTGGACCCGCTGGCGGCCTTCCGCTGGGTTCGCGAGTACCGGGAGGGATTAGCCGAACCCTCACCGGCGGACCTCCTCCACCGGGCCATGCTCCTGGCCGCCCGGGCCCGGGAGATGGCCGAGAACCCGCACCTCCCGGCGGAGGCCATCGTGGCCCTGAGCGCCCTGGGCAACCTGCTCAGCACCCTCGAGGAGGGCTGGCACAGCCTGGTCCTCCCGGACTGAAGGCCGCTGGTAGCCGAAGGAGGATGTGCCATGGTGAACCTGGAGAACCCTAACGAGCTTAAGGAGCTTACGGCCCAGGCCCCGAGCCTCACCTACACCTGGGAAGGAGAGTACCGGGGAGCCCGCATCCGGGTTTTCCCCTACGAGGGCGCGGACAAGGAAAAGTTCCTCCCCGACTGGGCGAACCTCTCCATCCCCGAGCTGAACGAGGGCCCCTACGGCTCCCTGGGCGAAGCCCTGGCGGACGCGGAGGGGGACCCCAACACCCTGGTCTTCTTCGTGGAGCGCTACGACCGGGGCTTCCGCCTCCACACCGACGGCGAGCCCGTGGGCTGCTTCCTGGCGAACCGCCGGGCGATGGAGGAAATGGGCCGGGAGAAGGCCCTGGAAGAGCTGCGGGAAGTCCTCAGGTGGTACTCGGCTTGGGTTCGGGGGGAGCTGTACCTGGCCGAACTCCACATCCCTCCCTACCCGGAGGAGTACCTGGGGCCCTACCTGGACCCCATCCTGGCCCTCGAGGACGCCATGCGGGAAGTGGACGCAAGGAGGAAGCCATGAGCCCGATACTGGAGGAAGCCTACCGGAAGCTGGACCAGGCCATTCGGGATCACTTCGCCAACCGGTACCCCAACGCCCCCGTCACCTTCTACCAATCCGAAGGGGAGATGCACGCCATGCTGGCCCTTCCCATGTTCTACCACTTCGCGGGCCTGACCCTGGACCGGGAGGAGAACGCCCTCCTCATCCAGGAGATGCTGGCGGAGCCCGACCCCGATCCCAGGCTCTACGGGGGCGAGTGGTGGGTTTACGAGGACGCCGCGCCAGAGGACCTCGAGGACCTCCCCCTCTACCTGAGGAAGCCCCTTCTGGAGGTCCTGGCCCGGGCCTAGGCGGGCCGAGAGAGGGGGCCGGGGGAAACCCCGGCCCCATTTTCTTTTGTGAAGGGAGGAGAACGGGATGAAGATTGACTTTCAAAAGGTGTTCCACGCCGTCAGGGAAGCCATCCAGGACCACTTCGCCCGGCGGGTGAACGAGAGCCAGGTGGTGGTCAGCGCCAGGGACCGCTACTCGGTCATGGTGGCGAAGCCCATGGAGTACACCTACATGGGCGTGTCCCTTCACTCCGACGGGGTGAGGATCTGCTTCATGATCACCGAGAGCGTCCCCGCCTACTTCTTCAGCGCCGGGTGCTGGCTGGTGGGCGAGGAGGGGCTGGAGGTGGACGACAACGAGTCCGACACCCTTCCCGACTTCATCCTGGACGCCCTGGAGCGCCTGGGGGTTCCCGGCGTTTCCGGGAGGAGCCGGGGCTGAGGCGGGAGGCCGCCCAAGGCGAGGAGGCGCAGCATGTTCGCGGACAACGTAAAGGTAGTTTACACCTTTCTCGCGGCCAACGTCCCCCTGATCCTCTGGGGACCGCCCGGCACCGGCAAGACCGCCACCATCACCCACCTGGCCCGGAGGCTGGGCTGGCACCTGGAGGTGGTGATCGGCTCCACCCGCGACCGCACGGACTTCGGGGGCTTCCCCGTGGACCGGCCCGGCGGGGTGGAGGTGGTTCCCTTTCCCTGGGTGAAGCGCCTGGCCGAGGCGGGGGAGGAGAGCATCCTCTTCCTGGACGAGCTGGCCTCCACCCCGGAGGACGTGATGCCCGCCCTCCTTCGGGTCCTGGCGGAGCGCTACGCGGGGGACGTCCACCTCCCCGGGAGGATCGTGGCCGCCAGCAACCAGCCCAGGTTCTCCCGGCTCTCCTCCCTCCTGGACCCCGCCATGGCGAACCGGCTCGGCCACCTGGAGTGGCAGATGGACCCCAGGGAGTGGGCCCTGGGCAAGCGGGAGGGCTTCCACACCCTCTACCCCGACCTTCCCCCGCTCCCCTCCCCGGACCGGCTCAGGGCCACCCAGTCCTGGGCCGACCAGATGGTCTCCCTCTACCTGGAGCGGAACCCCACCCACGCCTACCAGGAGCCCGAGGGGGAGGAGTCCGGCTACGCCTGGCCCAGCTACCGCACCTGGGACCTGGCGAGCCGGGTTCTCGCCGCCGCCAGGGCTCTCGGGTTTTCCGAGTCCATCCAGGCCCGGGCGGTGGCGGCCCTGGTGGGGCGGAACGGCTTCGCCTTTATGACCTTTGTGAGGGAGATGGACCTGCCCGACCCCGGGGAACTCATGCGCCACCCCGAGCTTCTCCCCGAGAAGGACGACCGGGCCTACGCGGCCCTCATGGCCGTGGCCTCCGCCGCCATCTCCATCTGGAGCGAGGCCGCCTGGCGGGGGGCCTTCCGGGTTCTGGCCCGCGCCGCGGACACGAACCGGGCGGACCTGGCGGTCCCCGCCTTCCTGCGCCTCATCCGGGCCCGCGACCAGGCGGAACGGGAGCGGCGGCCCACCTTCAGCGTTCCCGAGGAGGTGGCCCTGCGCTTCGCCCCCCTGGTCCAGGGCGTGGCCGCCATGCGGCAGAGGAGGTAGGCCGTGAGCCCTGAGGAGCGCCTGCGCACCGCCCGCACCGCCCTCACCCTCACCCACCCCTACCTGGCCCCGCTCCTCTTCTCCATGAGCCTGGTGCCCACCGACCAGGTGCGGATCCTGGCCGGGGACCGGCACGCCCGGCTGTACTACCACCCCGAGGCCCTCGGCCTTTTGGAGGACACCCACCTGGTGGGCCTCCTCTGGCAGGTGGCCCACCACGTCCTCAGGGGGCACTACGGGGAGCGGGGCGAGGCCCTAAAGGAGAAGGGTGGGGAGCTTGCGGACGTGGCCCTGGACCTCGAGGTGAACGACGACGCCTGGCAGGCGGGGGTGCACCTGCCGAGGCCCCCGCATCCCCTGGGGGTGCCCTTCCCCGACCTCCTAGACCTTCCCCCGCACCTCCTGGCCGAGGAGTACCTGGCCCGTCTCCTGGAGCGGAACCCGGACCCCGACCATCCCTCCCTGCCCCAGGGAAGCGGGCGTCCCCTGGACCAGCACGGCCCCGGCCCCTGGGAGCTTCCCCCGCCCTCCGGGGACCTCCCCGGCCTCGAGGAGGAGGTCCTCGAGGTGGTGCGGCTGGAGGTGGCGAAGAGGGCCCTGGAGTGGGAGGCCAAGGGCCGGGGGCAACTGCCCGCGGGCTTCCGCCGCTGGGTGAGGCAGGTGCTGGAGCCCAGGGTGGACTGGCGGAGCATCCTCCGGGCCTTCCTCCGCCGGAGCGTGGCCGACCTCGCCTCCCGCCACCGGCCCACCTACGCCCGGAGAAACCGCAGGGCCTCCGCCTACCACCCGGTGATCCTGCCCGGCCACTACGGCCTGAAGCCCAGGCTGGCGGTGGTGGTGGACACCTCGGGGTCCATGGGGGAGAGGGAGCTGGCCCAGGCCCTCGCGGAGGTGAGGGCCATCCTGAAGCGGACCCGGCAGGTGTACGTCCTCTCCGTGGATGCCGCCTTAGGCTCTGTGCGCCGGGTTTTCCGCCCCGAGGAGGTGGAGCTTTTGGGGGGCGGGGGCACCGACATGCGGGTGGGGGTGGAGGCCGCCCTGGCCCTGAGGCCTCCCCCGGACATCATCCTGGTCCTCACCGACGGGGACACCCCCTGGCCCGACCGGCCTCCTCCCGTCCCCCTCCTCGCGGTTCTCATCGGACCTTCCCCGCACCTTCCACCCTCCCACATCCCCTTCGTGCGGGTTCAGGAGGACTAGAATGCTGAACGAGGAGCAGAAGGCCGCCGTGGAGCATTTTCTCGGCCCCGCCCTGGTGCTGGCGGGGCCGGGAAGCGGCAAGACCATGACCGTGACCCACCGGGCCGCCCGGCTCATGGAGCGGGGCGTGCCCCCTGAGGAGATCGCCCTGGTCACCTTCACCCGCAAGGCGGCGGGGGAGATGAAGGAGCGCCTCCTGCGCCTGGCCGGGGAGGCCGCGGAGGGGGTCTGGGTTTCCACCTTCCACGCCCTGGCCGCGGCCATCCTGCGGGAGGCCAACCCCTCCCTGCGGGTCCTGGACGCGGAGGATGCCCAGCGCCTCCTCGCCGCCCTCATCAAGGAGCTTAAGGCGGAATGGGAGGACTCCGCCCGGGTCACCCCCAGGACCGTCCAGGGGGCCCTGAGCCTGGCCGCCAACACCGGCCTTCCCTTGCCGGAGCTTTTGAAGAAGTACCCCACGGACCTCCACCCCTATCTGCGGGAGCTTTTCCACCTCTATCCGGAGAGAAAGAGGGCCCTGGGCTACCTGGACTTCGACGACCTCCTTCAGGAAGCCCCCAGGGCCCTGGAGGAGGACCCGGCCCTCCGGGCCCGCTGGCAGACCCGGACCCGCTTCCTCATCGTGGACGAGTACCAGGACACCAACCCTATCCAGGCCCGCCTGGTCTCCCTCCTCCTCACCCCGGAGAGGAACGTCATGGTGGTGGGGGACCCCAACCAGGCCATCTACTCCTGGCGGGGGGCCGACAGCAGGCTGATCCGCATCTTCCGGGACCAGTACCCGGACGCCCGGGTCTACACCCTGGCGACCAACTACCGCTCCCACCGGGGAGTGGTGGACACCGCCCTCTTCGTGATCCGCCGGGCCTTCGACCCCGTGGTCCTGCCGCTCAAGGCCCTGCGGGACGGCCCCGACCCCCTGAAGGTGGTGGCGGAAACCCGGGAGGACGAGGCCCACTTCGTGGCCGAGGCCATCCGCCACACCCTGGAAACCGGCGTCCCCCCTGAGGAGATCGCGGTGCTCATGCGCTCCACCTACCAGTCCCGCCCCCTGGAGCAGGCCCTCCGGGAGAAGCGCATTCCCTACAGCGTGGTGGGCCTGAGCTTCTGGAACCGGCGGGAGGTGAAGCTCCTCCTCAACCTCCTCAGGGCCGCCCGGTACGAGACCCTGGCCCTGGCCGACCTCATCGCCCTGTACGTGCCGGGCTTCGGGGAGAAGCGGGCCCTCGAGGCCGCCGAGGATCCCTCCCTCCTGGAAAAGCGGGCGGAGGGCCGGGTGGTCCTGGACCTGGTGGCCCGGGCCCGGAGCCTCACCGCCAGGAAGGGCCTGGACCTCTACTGGGCGGTCTACGAGCTGGTTCACGCCTACCGGGAAGCCTTCTTCGACCCCATCCTCCTGGACCTGGCCGAGGGGGTGGAGGAGACCGCGGAGGAGCGCTGGAAGAACGTGAAGGAGGCCTTGAGGGCCCTCGAGGCCTTCGCCCGCCGCAACCCCGAGGGGGACCTGGACCTCTTCCTCTCCGACGTCCTTCTGGAGGAGGCGGACCCCGGGGAGGCCGGGGAGGGGGTTCGGCTCATGACCCTCCACGCCTCCAAGGGGCTGGAGTTCCACACGGTCTTCATCATCGGCCTCGTGGACGGGGTCCTCCCCAGCAGGCGCTCCCGGGACAGCCAGGAGTCCTACGAGGAGGAGAGGCGGCTCTTCTACGTGGGCATCACCCGGGCCAAGGAGGAGCTTTTCCTGACCACCTACGTGGAGGGAGAGCGGGGCCTGGTGATGGAAAGCCCCTTCCTGGCAGAGATCCCCCACCTCCCCACCCACCGGTACGACCCCAGGGCGGGCTACCACGGGCGGAAGGCCAGCTCCGTGGTCTCGGAGCTTTCCCGCCTGGCGGGGGAGTTCGACTTCTAGGCCGCCCGGGGCCGGGATGGGTAAACTGATGGGAGAAAGCCATGGTGCGGAGCGAGGCCTTCCGGGCGGTTGATGCGGTTTCCCGGCTTTTACACCGGCAGGTGGTGGCCTCAGGGGCCGACCTGGGGCGGGGAAGGGGGAGCTTCCTGGAGGCGGTGGTCCAGTCCCTCTTCCCCTACCAGCCCCGGGAGCTTTTGGATCATCTGGCCCGGGCCGGGGTTCTGGACGACCTGGGGCTTTTCCACGCCTCCATGCCGCAGGGGGAGGTGGAAGCCCGCTTCTTTGAAGCTGTGGGGCTTGCCCACATGGTGCCCTGCCGGGATCCCGAGGTGCTTCTCCTCGCCTGGAGCCTCCACCGGGGGTGTCTGGCTAAAACCCCAAGGGAGCTTGAAGACCTGGACCGGGATGCCGCCATGGCCTTCGCGGCCCGCTTCCCGGGACACGGGTTGGTTTGAGCAGGGGAGGTTCGCAGCTATGAACAGCACCCGAGAGGATTTTCTGGTAGCGGAACGCTACACCAGGCTGGAGGACCGCTTCCTCGTGATGGGGCGGAGCGCCTACGAGCCGGACCGGTTTCAGGTCCACGTCCTTCCCCTTGCCCCCATCCACGCGGAGGTGGTTCCCAAGGACCACACGGTGATCCTCCAGGGGCCTGAATACCGGCTCATCTGCCGGGTGAAGGATGCCAGGGAACTCCGGAGGTTCCTGGAGGCCGCCGCGGGCACCCTCATGCCCGACGTGCTGCCCGAGTCCTGACGCAACCCACCACCCCTGAACGCACCGCCCGCATCCTGCGGAGGGGGGAAGCCCTCGGCTTTTCCGCACAACCAGCACGGGGCAGGCGGCCCGGTAAGCTATCCTGAGGCCGCGGCTCCCGTGAAGGAGGGGAGATGAGCCAGATTGCCCTGCTGGAATACCAGGGTCCCGAGCCCACCGGCTTTCTGGTGCTCGGGACGAAGATTCTCATGGACTGGCCTCTGGAGGAGGCGAGCGCGGAAAGGGTCCAGGCCATCCTTCAGGCCCTGGGCCACCGCGTGGAGGTCCTGGATGTTTCCGACCTCATGTGGGCCTTCGAGACCTCCCTGGACAGGGAGCAGGCCCACCGCCTTGAGGACCTCCCCGTGGCCGCGGTTCTCCAGCACATCCTGGACGAGGACGACCTCGAGGGCCTCGAGAAGCCCATGACCCCCGAGCGGGCGCGGGCCATCCTGGAGGCCCTGGTGGGAGGTGGCGATGAAGGTGCTCGCTGAACTCCGACGGATCCTCCTGGCCGTTTCCATTCTTCTTCTCCTGTACAACCCGAAGTACGGCATCTTCCCGCTGATCCTTTACCTCTTCCTCCTTGTTCTAAGCGTGTGGTTCGAAAGGAGGGAGCGCGGTGAAGGACTACCTTGAGAAGGTCAAGTCCCTGGAGGCCCAGGTGGGCGAGCTGGTGGGACGCTGGGGGGGGCTCATGCTCCCCACGCTTCTGGGGCTGGTGGGGGAGGAGGACCGGGAGGTGGTGGTCCAGGTTTTCCACCTGCTGCCCGCCCCGGATCGGGACTACAGCCCCAGGATGTTCTCCGAAGCCTACCGCGAGCTTCTGCGCAGGGAGTATCCATCCATGGGGGAAAGGCGGGAGATCCTGAACCCTGGGAAGCGTCCCCACGACTACCCCGAAACGGTGGAAGAAGCCTGCGCCGTCCTGGACTGGGCCAGCCAGAAGGCCTGCGTGGAGCTTTTCCAGCACATCACCCTGACCCTGTCCTGCCTCGCCAAAGCCCGGGAACTCCTCGCCGAGGGGGAGGGGAACAGCCCCCGGGACCGGAACCTCCGGCTCTGGGACCTGGAGAAGGCGTTGACGGAGGCCCAGTCCGTCCTCTCCCTCGCCAGATCCCGGGCGGAACTGCTTCCCGGGCTCATCCGCGCCGAGGAGCTTCTGCACTGTCTTTCTCTCTGAGGACCGGTGCCGCCGGGGGGTGCTTTGTGGTAGAATCGCCTCAAAGAAAGCCCGGCCAGAGGCGGTAAACCCCGGTCCTTTGCCTCACCGCCCCCGCGGGCCCGGCTATGCAGGAGGATGTACGATGCTCAAGTTGAAACTGCCCGAGCGCAAGGAAAGGGCCATCGGCCTCAGCCAGGCCGGGAACTGCCCCAGGTCCATCGCCTACCGGCATAACGGGTATCCCGAGACCCCCCACCCTTACCTGGATCCCGTGAAGCGCCTTCTGTCCCTCGAGGTGGGGAGGGCCCTCCACGACCGCGTCCGTTCCCTCATCGAGGGGGTGCGGGACATGGAGCGGGAGGTGTTCCACGAGGTGCTTCCCGGGGTTGTGGTTCGGGGCCACATCGACGGCCTGGTGCCGCACCCAGAGGAGGAGGGCCGCCTGCTCCTCCTGGAAATGAAAACCATGGCCCCCTACGGCTTCGAGCGCCTGGTGAAGGGAGAAGAGATTGACCGCGCCTACCTGGTCCAGATCTCCCTTTACCTCGAGGCCCTCCTTCCCGAGGGGGTAAATGAGGCCTTCTTTGTGGGTTTGAACAAGGCGGACGGAAGCCTGCACACCCGCATCGTCCCCTACGACCCCGCCCTGGCCGAGGAGGGGAAGCGGAACCTGGCCCTGGCCCTCTCCCTGCCTCCCGAGAAGGTGCCCCGGGCCCACGCCCCGGACGAGCGGGGCAACCTCCCCTGGCAGTGCACCTACTGCGCCTTCTGGGCCCACTGCTGGCCCCAGGCGGAGGCCCGGGAAGAAAGAGGCAAGGCGGTTCTCGTGGTTTTGGAGGAAAGCGCCCATACCCTGCTGGAACCCAGAGATCGCTAGCGTCATCCGCAACCTGGGAAGGCGGATTGAAGAGGTGCTTGCCGGAAAGGACCTCCGCATCACCGAGGACCAGGCTCCCAGGGACCTTCCGGTTCCTCGAACGCTCCTCGAGGGAAGGGTAGAGGGGTGGTTGATCACGGGCCCGGGGGAGGTGGTTCAGGGGACCAATGCGGTAGCCTTCTTCTAGGAGGCCCGTCCCCGCATCCTGAGGAGGTGCAAACAGTTGAAAAATAACGCACCCTACTTCACCCTGACGCTCAAACGCTTCCGCTTCTCAGCACCTCATTCCAGCAAGTTTCTCCGACGCAAGGACCACAGACGTGTATACTCCCTCCCAGGAGGCCCCAGGTGAAGGCCAAGCCTAAGGCCACGCAGGAGCGCGCCAAAAAGAAGGCGAAGGCCTTCA
>FWWL01000800.1_pt1 | contig 64148 bp, 56 predicted proteins | sample 2228331 | NCBI WGS metagenome assembly FWWL01 (sample SAMEA103939775, study PRJEB20133) | metagenome
TTCATTCTTTTTTTTTCTTTTTCCAGATTCTCTATGGTAGGCCTTAATTCTTCATAAGTAGCAACTTGAGCTAAATTTAAAAGATTTTTGATATTATCTTCTAAGGACTTTAGTTCATTCTTTAGATCTTTAACTTTTTCTTCAAAAAACTCTTCTAACCTTTTATAAAAGTCCGTGCCAAAGAGATTTTGAAAGAGCCTTTCTTTCTCTTCCGCTTTAGAAAGGAGAATCTCTCTATATTCTCCTTGAGGAATTAGGAATATTTTTTTAAGTTGCTTGGCCTCCAAACCGAAAAGTTTTTTAATAAAATCATTGATATAACTCTTTTCTGTAGAAAGGATAACCTCATTTTTCCAAAGGGTAACTTTTTCTTTTTGGGTGTTGAAATTGGGTCTTCGGACTATTTTATAAGTATCTCCTTTAAAATAGAATTCTAAAATTACTTCAGGCCCAGAGTGAAAAGGGTCTTTCCCTAAGAAATGGGAAATAAGGTCTTTTATATCTCGATTAGGAAAGGAACTTTCTCCATAAAGGGCATATAAGAGACAGTCAAAGATAGTAGTCTTTCCTGCACCTATTTCTCCAAAGATTAAAAAAAGTTTATCCTTATGAATAGTTTTAAAGATTTCTTTATCAATCTCTAAATTTAAAAAAGGTCCAAAACCTTTAATGGAAAGATAGAGAGGGCGCATTTATTTTTATTTAATTTTGATCTTATCTTTATATTTTTTCCGAAGTTGTCTTTCTAAATCTCTTCGTTTAATGTCTTCTTTTTTATCCTGTTTTTTCTTACCTTTAGCTAATCCCAGCTCTACTTTAGCTAATCCTCTCTCATTAAAAAAAACTTTTAAAGGGATTAGCGTATATCCTCTTTCTTGAAGTTTTCCAGTTAATTTTTTAATCTCTCTTTTAGTTAAGAGAAGTTTTCTTGTGCGAGTAGGATCTAAATTCTTAGCTTCTAAACTATGAGGATAAGGACTTATATGAAAATTGTAAAGAAAGACCTCTCCATTTACCACCCGACCAAAACTATCGGAAAGGTTGGCTCTACCCTCCCGTAAGGACTTAACTTCACAACCCAAAAGCTGAATACCAGCTATATAAGTTTCTTCTATATTATAGAAATGGTAAGCCTTTTTGTTAGTGCAAACAATCTTTTGCGGCATAGAGGACTAAACTCCTAAGAAGCGTTTTAAAAGGCTTTGCATCTTGCCAGGACTCTTAAATTGTTTCATTAGATTTTTCATCTCCTCAAAACTTCTTAGAAGTTTATTGACATCCTGCACCGTTGTTCCTGATCCTTTAGCAATTCTTCTTTTTCGACTGGCATTTAGAAGATGAGGATTCCTTCTTTCTTGAGGGGTCATAGAATTAAGAATGGCTTCCATCTTTTTTATTTCTTTTTCATCCAAGGGAAGACTATCAATTTTAGTTCCAATTCCAGGTAAAAATTTTAAAAGATCTTTAAAGGATCCCATTTTTTTTATTTGATTTAATTGCTCTCGCAGATCTTCCAGATCCAATTGAAGTTTTTTTAATTTTTTTTCCAATTCCTTGGCCTTTTTTAAATCAAGAGCAGATTGAGCCTTTTCTACAAGGCTTAGAATATCTCCCATTCCGAGAATTCTTCCAGCTAATCTATCTGGATGAAAGACCTCTAAGGCCTCTAATTTTTCCCCAACTCCTAAAAATTTAATGGGACATCCGGTAACTTCCTTTATGGAGAGAGCAGCTCCACCTCTAGCATCTCCCTCTACTTTAGTAAGAATTATTCCAGTAATACCCACCCTTTCCTGAAAGATCTTAGCGGAATTTACCGCATCTTGTCCCATCATAGCATCAGCAACCAATAAAACTTCATTAGGATGAAGAAATTCCTTTAGTTCCTTTAATTCCTCCATTAAAGCTTCATCAATATGTAAACGTCCTGCTGTATCTACAATAAGAATATCTCTTCCGCTTTCTTTAGCTTGTTTTATAGCCCTTTGAACAATCTCAAGGGGTCTTTCCGTAGAAGAGGATTCCACAAAAGGAATATTAATCTTTCCCGCTAACAGGCGAAGTTGATCTATAGCTGCTGGTCTATAGATATCGGTAGAACAGAGAAGGGGATTGTGGCCTTTCTTTTTTAAATAAAGGGCTAATTTTCCAGCTGTGGTTGTTTTTCCTGAACCCTGAAGACCAGCTAAAAGAATTACTGCAGGTTTCCTGGAAAGATCTAAAGAGGCTGTTTTTCCTCCCAAGGTTTCTACTAATTCATCGTAAACAATCTTTACCAATTGTTGAAAGGGGGTTAAACTTTCTAAAACCTCAGAAGAAAGGGCTCTTTTTTCAACCCTTTCTAAAAAACTTTTAACTACCTTATAGTTAACATCTGCTTCAAGAAGGGCTAATCTAATTTCCCTCAGACCTTTCTTTATATCATCAGAACTAAGTTTGCCTCGATTTTTAAACCTTGAAAACGCCTTTTCTAAACGTTCCGCTAAACTTTCAAACATAAATCTACCCTAATTCAAACTTATTTTTGTTTAAAATAACACAGGAATTCTTAAACTTCAATATTTCTAAGGAAAGGATTTAGTAAAGACTTGTCCTTTTGTCCCACAGATAGAGATAAAAGAACAATACCTACAAGCTAATTTAAAATCAAAAGGAGGTTTAAAGGGGATTTCGGGATTTTTTATTTCTTGCAACAAAGATTCTATCACCTTTTTAATCTTTTCCAAGGCCTTAGAAAAATTAGGAACCTTTCCCAAGGGATTGAAGTAAGAATCCTCAGTTAATTTAATTTGCCCTAAAAGAAAGTATCTTCCTTCTAAGTTTTCCAAAGGCACTCCTTCTTTTTGAGAATAGAGTAAAAGATAAATAGGAATTTGCAAACTTTTAATACTTTTACTCCAAGACTCCTTATTTTCTAAATTCAAAGCTTCAAAGTTTATTTTATATTTATCCGAAGAATTAGAGATTTTATAATCAATTATTACAATTTTTCCCTCCTCTCTATCAATCCTATCAATTACAACCTTAAAAGGTGTGTTGAAAAGTTCACCCTTTAATTCTTCCTCTAAAGCCAAAATTTTGATTTTCTTACTTTTACTAAGATTCTTATAAAAATTTATAATTTCTCTAAGTCTTTTTTGTATTTGATGTTTTAATAGATAGATTTTTCCAATAATTACTTCTCCGTAAATTCTCTTAAACTCTTCATCTACTAAAATTCCTATATCTTCCTCTAAATCTTTTTCTGATAAAATAATATCCTTTCGTTTAGAGAAATAGTCCTTTAAGATTTTATGAACGAGAGTTCCTATATCCTTAGGCGAAAAGATTTCCTTGGATGTTTCTTCTTTTTTTAATTTTAAGATAGACTGATAATAAAATTTTAAACTACACTCAAGATAACAATCTAAAAGGGAAGGTGAAAAGGATAAATTGTTAATAATTTCTAAGATTTCTTCGTTTTTAGGTATTTCACCAGGTTTTTCCTCTTTGAGAATAAAGTTATAATTTCTTAAAAAATATTTTTTATTTTCTTCTTCTAAGGGTTTATTTCTCTCCTTTTCTATTTCCCAGAGGATTTTTTCAATAAAATGGGAGCGTTCTACAGAAAAATCACCTTTGGATTTATAAATAAGATGGACCTCCTTAGCTCCCTGAAGAAGTAAAGAGAAATAATAAAATTGAAGTTTAACTTGGTCTTCTGAAGTAGATAAGCCTAAGAATTTTCTAATAGAGGATGGTAAAAGATAATCCTCAGAAATTTGCGGGAAACTTTCCTCATTAAGATCTAAAAAAATAACCCTTTCAAAGGGGATATTCCTTGTTTCCAAAAATCCTAAAATTTGTAAACCTTTAAGAGGAGAACCTGGAAAGGGATAAAATTCTTCGGAAATTAAATTTTGAAAGAGATTAAAATAGGAGGCTCTATCCTCAAAAGAAATATTTTCCACCCATTCAGAAGAGGAGATTTTATTAAAAATTTCTAAAAACCTCTCAAAATAAGGTTTAAAATAGGGATGATAGGAAGCTGTAGTAAAATCTTTAAGAAATTCTAAGGTCTCTCTACATTTTTTAAAGAAAGACCTTAGATTATCTATCTCTAAAAATTTATAAATTGTATAAGAATTAATGAAGAAAAGATGCTTGATAATTTCTTCTTTTGAGAATTCTAAATCCTTAAATTCCTTTAAATTTTTAGTTATTCTTTTTTCTAAATCTTTAAGCGGACAAAAAGTTATTTCTTCACTTTCTAATACTTCTTTGATTTTGTGAATAAGAATCCTTCCTTTTTCTGCAGAATTGTTAAAAAAGGTATTTTTAGTATAAGGATGTAGCAAAAAATCTAAGTAGGAGGGAATATAAATTTTATCTTCTATAATATCAAGGAGGACTTTAAAAAGTTGATTAAAGAATCCGAAGATGGGAGTTCTTTTTAGAGGGTAACCCATAGAAATATTAATTTCTTCTTCCTTTAAGTGAGGAAGTCCGAATCTTAATAAAGGAAAAAGCTTATCCCAATTAGGTAAAACTACTAGAAAGCTTTCTTTTAAAGGACCTTCTTGTAACCACCTATTTATGATTTCTCCCGCAATCTTTACTTGCCCCCAATCATCTGGAGCGGTATAGAGGGTAATTTTTTTTTCGTTGAATCGGTCTACCTCTTGATATAAGAAATAAAAATTTTCCAATTGAATTAGTTGTTTCAAAATCTCTATTTCCGAATTAGTTAAAACAAAGCTTCCTACCCAGATAATTTGTTCAAACTCTTTTAAGTCCTTCCGATTAAGGGTTGAGACTTTTTGATAGCGGAAGGCTCGGGTAGAAAGATTTTTTTTCTCAAGAAAGTTATAAAATTCTTTATAAAGAAAGGCTAAAAGAGATAATAAGGAGAAAGACTCTATTTCCTTTACCTTTTCCCAAGGAATTTTCTCAATATAAAGCTCTTCTAAGACCTTTAAAATTTTAAATCCCAAAGGAAGAAAGTGATCCAAGGGGATGGGATAGGTCTTAAATTCTTTTAGAAGCAAGGTATAAATAAGGCTTACTGCTTCTAATGGCTCTAAAAGTCGGTGAGGGTAAACCTTTTCAAAGCAAAAATTAATAAATTCTTCCATTGAAAGTATAGTTGGAGGAATAAAGGCACCTTTTATTTTTTCAGAAAAGAGTTTTATAAGAAAAAATTTGGGCCTTTTTCCAGGAAAAAGGATAAGATTTTTAGAGAAATCTCTTTCCGAATCTTTTTTAACTATCAGAGAAAAGATGCTTTCTAAAAGGTTTTCTGAAGGTTTTAAAATTAGTTTTTTTTTCTGAGAAAGTCCTTTTAAAATCTCTTCACTTAATTTAGCCATTCCAGTTCTTTTAAATCAGAATAATAAAGAAATCCTTTAACTGATTTATCTTTATAAATTTCTGACACAATCTCAATGTATTCTTGAAGTTGTTTTATATCTTCTTCCTTAGGTATTCCAGTTTTAAATTCTCCTATAGTAATTTCATCTTTATCTATAACTAATCTATCCAATCTATGTAAACATCCTTTTTTATCTACAATCTCTATCTCTGTCCTTACGTCTTTTTCCGGAGAAAAGAGAAAAAGAATTTCTTCTTTTTTAAACATTTCCTTTAACTCTTCCTTTATTTGCTTTAATTCTTGGGGAGAAAGATTATAGGCTCTACAGTTTTCAATTATTAATTTTTCAAGATTAGGCTCTATTTCTTTTGAATAGTGTTGGATCTTAGCTAAGATTTGATGGATAAGAATACCCTTTATTATGTCTTGACTATAGATCTCTTTTTTAAATGGATGTTCTATTGGTCTAAAACTACCAGAAAAGTTTAAAATATTCTTAACCCAAGGAATTTTATCTTCTTTACTTTCCTTAGGTCTTTTTTCTCCTAAGGACCTAAAGGCTTTAAAGAGATTGAGAGAAAGTTTAGGTTTAGGGGAGGATTTTTGATTAGATTTAGAAATTTTTAATTTTTTTTGAATTCCAAGGATATAAAGTTCCTCTTTAGCCCTGGTAAAAGCTACATATAAATTATTAAACTCTTCAGCTAAATTTTCTTTCCTTTTATTATTTTCCAAGTCTACAATTTCTTTAATGTTATTGTTTTTACTACTTTTTATTAAATAGATAACTCCTTCTTTTTCCCAATATTTTATTTTATCATCTCGAGGAGAGCTTTCTTCTAAATAAAGGATTACTATAGGAAAACCTAATCCTTTGGCTTGGTGAATGGTCATAAGCTTAATAGCTTCAAAATCTGCTCCTATGTTTAGATTCCAAAGTTTATCATCTCCTTCCTCTCTTTGTTCAAAAAAATTTATGACCTCTTTAAGATTTAGGAGGCCGTTATTCTCTAATTTTTGGATAAGATCTAAGATTTTAATAAAGACTGCTTCTTCTTCTGAAATATTTTGAAAAACATCAAAGATATTATAAATCTCGCCAATTAAATCATAAACCGGAAGATAGCCAACCTTTTGGAAAATTTCTTCCAAGAGTTCTTTCCAAAGGTTAGGAAATTCCTCTTGAAAGGATTTATAGAGAGGGGATGAGTTATTTCGATTTTTTAATAAAAATTTATGAATTTGAGAATTTAAAGTCTCCTTAGAGATTTTTAAAATAGAAAGGGTTTTGCTTTTAAAGATATTACTTAGAAGAAAACTTCCGAAGGCAAGGTTATCCAAAGGGTTATCTAAAAACTTAAGGAGTGATAAAAGTTCATCCGTTACTTTTCGCGGTCTTATATCTAAATTACTATAAGAAACAAATTTATTATACCCCAAGCTATAAAGTATTTCACTTATCTGAACTATATGATCGTTTTTTCTTGCCAGAATAGCTATATCCTTTAAGCTATAACCCCGATTTAAGAGATCTTCAAGAATTTCTTTTAGTGAAGTCTTAATAAATTCATTTATATTTTCTATATTACTTTCTTTGTTGCCCTCATATTCTAAAAGTTTAATTTCTACATAGCCTCCCTCTTGAAAACTTATAGGCTTTAAATTATCTAAACCTGTTAATTTAAGGCTTTCTATATAAGAATCATTAAGTTTAGCTCTTTCAAAAAATTCTTTCACGAAATCCAGAATTACTTTTTTAGATCTGTAGTTTTCTTTAAGATTTTTTAATTCTTTTTGAGCTGATTTAAAGGGATTTTCTCTTTCCAGTTGGCGCATTATTTTATAATCAGCTCCCCTAAAGGTATAAATAGCTTGTTTGGGATCTCCTACAATTAAGAGGCTTCCTCTTTCGGAAAGGGCATTTTCTATAAGAGGATAGAGTATCTGCCATTGAATAGGAGAGGTATCCTGGAATTCATCAATAAAAAAATGTTTTATCTTTTCTCCTAAATAAAGATATATTGTAGGAATGTTAGCCTCTGATAGATGACTAACTAATTTTTTATTTATATCTTCAATAAAGATTTTTCTGTCTTTTTGTTTAACTTTTTCAAGTATATCTAAAAAATCTTCAAATACTTTAAGATAGGGATAATAAAAGGAGAAGCTTTTATAGTATATATAATCTTTTTCTAATTCTTTATTCTTATTTAAGTTGCTAAGATGTTTTTCTATAGACTTTTTAGCTTGAAGATAAGGAAGTATTTTCGAAGAATTAACTAACGGTTTAGGGTTTTGGGCATAAATTTCATAAATCTTTACTATCTCTTTTAAAAGATCCTCATCGGGCTTCCATGGAAATTTTTTATTTTTATCCAAAGATTCTTCAACGATTGCGATGATTTTTAATAAAAATTGGTTTTTTTCTTCTCCCTCTTTAACATCTTTAAGATAGATTTCAAAGGCTTTTTTAAGATAAGCTTGATTTTTTATTAAGATTTCAAAATCTGGAAGAAAATTGAGTTCTAAGGCGAGGAAGCGAAAAATTAGGGTAGTAAAACTATCAATAGTTTTGATTGGAAAGAAAATATAATTGTTTATAATTTGGTCTAAAAGAGTTTTAGCCAAGGCTTTAATCTCTTGGAAAGAAAATTTTAAATCAAAAATTATAGAATTTTCTACGGAATCCCTTTTTTCAAAATAGAGGTTTTTTAAGGTTTTTAAAATTCTATCTTTTATTTCATAGGTAGCGTTATTGGAGAAGGTTAGAACTAAAATTTTCGGTAAAATCTCTTGAGTTAAAGTATTACCTAAGTTTTTATAGTAATTGGAAAGGAGAAGGATAAATTCCTTAGTTAAGGTTGTAGTTTTACCAGTTCCAGCCTCAGCAGTAATAATTTTATATTTAGCCTCCATTTAAAAATTAATTTTATTTAAGATTAGAGATTTAACAAGTCTTTTCTCCTTCTAAACTCTTTTTGCTAATAGAAAGGTAACATCCTTAAGGGTAAGTCCTGTTTTATTTTCTATTGACAAATTTTTTCTTTTTTGTATTTTTTACAGATAATTAAAAATTTTGGAGGAGAAAGTAAAAATGGAAAATCTAAAGAAACTCCTAAAAGAAGAAAAGTCTAAAATTGTTTTGATAGTCTTAGATGGAATAGGAGATTTAGGAGTGAGAGATGGAAAGACCCCTTTAGAACTGGCTAAAACTCCTAACTTAGATCAGTTAACTCTTCTTTCAGCCACAGGACTTCACCTTCCCGTAGATTATGGAATTACTCCAGGATCTGGTCCAGGGCACTTAGGTCTTTTTGGTTATAATCCTCTTAATCTGGAAATAGGAAGAGGAATCTTAGAAGCCTTAGGGGTGGGCTTAGAGGTAAAAGATACGGATGTAGCTATTAGAGGAAATTTTGCCACCGTTTCTTATGAAAAAAATACTCCTATTGTGATGGACCGAAGAGCAGGAAGAATTTCTACTGAGGAAAATAAAAGATTAATTGAAAAACTATCTAAGTCTATTCAAAAGATAGAGGATGTAGAGATAATCCTTTGTTCCGGAAGGGAACATCGGTTCTCTATAATTTTTAGATTCCCCTATAAAGTTGAGGCTTCCTTTGAAAAGGTAAATGATACGGATCCTCAATTAACTGGAAAACCTCCTCTTTTTCCCAAAGGAGAAAATCCCTCAGCTGAAATTACCGCAAGAATTGCTCAAAAATTTATAGAAAATGTCTCCCAGTTACTTAAAGAGGAGCCTAAGGCTAATTATGTGCTTCTAAGAGGCTTTGCTGTTAAACCAGAGTTAGAACCCTTTCTCCACAAGTTTGCCTTAAAAAGTGTTTGTATTGCGGTCTATCCTATGTATAAGGGGTTAGCTCATCTGGTAGGAATGGATGTGATTACCTTGGAGGGAGAATCAATGGAAGAGGAGATTAAAAGCCTTAAGAAATGGTGGAAGAGCTATGATTTCTTTTTTATTCATATCAAAAAGACTGATTCTTATGGAGAAGATGGTAATTTTGAAGGAAAAATTTCAGTAATTGAAGAGTTTGACCAATTTTTACCAGAAATTTTATCCTTAAATCCTGAGGTTATTGCGATTACAGGAGATCATTCTACTCCTTGTAGAATGAGATCCCATTCTTGGCATCCTGTTCCAGTTTTGATTTTTTCAAGATATTGTTTAGGAGGGTTATCTCAGCGCTTTACTGAGAGAGAGTGCTTAAAAGGGGAACTGGGAATTTTTCCGAGTCATAAGCTTATTCAACTTCTTTTAGCCCATTCCGGAAGGCTTGCCAAATTTGGAGCTTAATCCCGATCCCCTATCCCTATTGCCCAGAGGAAAACCCCGACAAAGGCTAAAGTAGAATTTCCTATCAGCCCCTTCCAATTTGAAAAGTAGCATAAGAAAGTAAAACATCTCGGGCTGGAGTTCTTAGAGCCTTCCCCAAGCGTTCTATAATAATAAAAAAAGCTGCAAGTTGCCAATAATCAGCTAAAGCTAAGGCCGGAACTGCTAAGAGGAAGCTAAGCTTTATTTTTTTTGAGCCTAAATCTTATTCGGATAAATGGGTTATTCTTCAGATTATCCAATATATTCTTGGGGTATGGGAGGAGGCTATAAGGGAGGGAGAGGATTTAATTCCGAGGATACCGAGAGTGTTTTATAATGAAAGAGGTAGATGGATGAGGAATTAAGGAGGAAGCTTAGTAAGGTTTGTTTATTTAGGTTAGGGATAGAGTTACTTAGGCAGTATGCAGTTGGTTTGGATTTAGATAGTGGAGGAGTGTATGGAGCATCGGGAGAGGTATGGGAAGGGCCTAAGGACCCTTCCTTAGGAGTTTTTTTAAATTTCTACCTCTTCTTCGGCATATTTAGCTACTAAATTTCCTACTTCTTCAGTGGTATAGCCCATTTTTCCGGCTGATAAACTCTTTAAATGGTCCTTACATACTTTAATAACAGCTTTTTCAATAGCATTAGCGGCTTCTATCAAAGAGGTATCTTGAAATTTATCTCCTAACCATTCTAACAGCATCATCCCGGCACAGATAGCGGCTAAAGGATTAATTACATTTTTGCCTGTGTATTTGGGGGCTGAACCACCAATGGGTTCAAACATAGAAACCCCTTGGGGATTAATATTTCCCCCAGCTGCAATTCCCATTCCCCCTTGAATAATAGCTCCAAGATCAGTGATAATGTCCCCAAACATATTGTCAGTTACAATTACATCAAACCACTCGGGATTTTTTACAAACCACATACAAGTAGCATCTACATGGGCATAATCCTTTTCTATATCTGGATATTCTTGCCCTACTTCCTGAAAGGTTCTCCACCAAAGATCCCAGGCATAGGTCAACACATTAGTTTTACCTACCAAGGTTACTTTTTTCTTTTTATTTCTTTTTCGGCAATACTCAAAGGCAAAGCGGATACATCTTTCAACTCCCATTCTCGTATTAATGGATTCTTGAATGGCTATTTCATAGGGAGTCCCTTTTCTTAAGAAACCTCCTCCTCCTGCATAAAGCCCCTCTGTATTTTCTCTAACTACCACAAAATCAATATCTTCTGGCCCTTTATCTTTAATAGGTGTCCAGACTCCGGGATAAAGTTTTACTGGTCTTAAATTTACATATTGATCCAATTCAAAACGGATTTTTAAAAGAATTTCTTTCTCAAGAATACCTGGTTTTATCTCGGGATGTCCTATAGCTCCCAAATAGATACCATGATGTTTTTTTAACTCCTCTATTCCTCCCTCAGGAATAGTCTCTCCTGTTTTTAAATATCTTTCTCCGCCCCAATCAAAGTAAGTATAATCTAATTTAAAATTAAATTTTTTAGCCACTGCATTTAAAACCTTTATCCCTTCCCTAATAACCTCCGGACCAGTTCCATCCCCGGGAATTACAGCAATCTTGTAAATTCTCTCATCCATAAAAACCTCCTTCTTTTTAAAATTTCTAAGGTATTAGAATATAACCCAATCTTTTATTTTACCAAGTCCTCGTAAACTATTTCCTATAAAAAGTTCTCCTCTTTCCAGGTCTTCAAGTTTAATTAAAACTTCTTTAGCTATTCCTTTTTGAATTAAAGATTTTCTTAAAACTCCTGGAATCAAACCTTACTCAAGAGGTGGAGTAAGGTATTCTCTCCCTATCTTCAAAAAGACATTGGAAATAGTTCCTTCAAGAAGATTTTTTTGTTCATCATAAAAGACAATTTCTGTTAAGCCAAGCTCTTCTCCTTTTTTTCTCCAAAGATCATACTCTTCTCTAAGAGTAGTTTTGTGGAAATGCCAAAGATTTTTAGCAGTTTTTCTTTTTATTAATCCGATTCTGATTTCTTGTCCCCAACCCGGAGAAGATATGGGCGATTGTAAAACTTTAAGATCTCCTTCAGGAGAAAGAGAAACTTTAACTCTTAGAGAAGATTTTGCTTCTAAGTTCTTTTGAAGAAAATTACTAAAATTTTGGAAACTTCTAAGTTCCTTCGGTATTTTAAATTTAAAATATTGAGCTGAAGATAAAAGTCTTTGATAGTGAAAAAATAAAAGAGGATTAATTTTTTCTTTTTCCCAGCTGAAAGTTTCAAAGATTTCAAAATAGGGAATGGGATTTAAGAGAAAGTTCGCTTTAAGGAGAGTTTCTTCATATTCCTTTTTCGGCTCACTATCCCAAACAATACCTGAGCCTATTCCTAATTCTCCTTGATAAAGTTTTTCTCCTAAGGATTTTAAAAGAAGAGTTCTAATGGCTACATTAAAAGTAAAATTTCCTTGAGGGTCAAGATAACCAATAGCACCAGTATAAATATTTCTGGGCTCCTTTTCTAACTCTGCTAAGATTTCCATCGTGCGAATCTTAGGAGCTCCTGTCACTGAACCACAAGGAAAAAGGGCTTGGAAAATTAAGAATAGGTTTTCCCTTTTTAGAGATCCCTGAATTCTTGATACCATTTGATGAAGGGTAGGGTAGGTTTTTAGGGAAAAAAGTTTTTTTACCCAGACCGAGCCTAACTTACAAATCCTTCCGAAATCATTTCTTATAAGGTCTACAATCATTATGTTTTCCGCTTGATATTTTTCTTCTTTTTTTAAATTTAATTTACGTTTTTGGTCTATTTCCTGAAGAAATTCTCTCTGAAGAGTTCCTTTCATAGGTTCACTTTCTATGAGATGTCCCTTTTTTCGCACAAAAAGTTCAGGAGATAGAGAAAGAAGGACCCAATCCTTTTCCTGAATAAAACAGGCATACTCACACCTTTGAGAGAAAAGAAGTTCTAAAAAGAGTTCCCAGAAATCTCCTTCATAAAGAAATTTTAATTTCGTTGTGAAATTAACCTGATAGGTATGTCCTTTAGCAATAAAATCTTTAATTTTTTCTATAGAAGCTTGATATTCCTCTTCGGTGTGAAGAAATTTTAAATCTCTTAATTGAATTTGGGGTTGAAAGGAAAGGGGATTTATTTTTAGCTTTTGACATTTCTTAAAAATTTTAAAATAAACTAAGGGATAAAAAGGTGTTTTATAAAGAGGCAACAGTCTTTTTTCTAAAAGATAACCAGCCTCATAACTTACAAATCCTAAAGCATAAAGCCCCTTTTTACTGTATTTCTGAAGTTTTTGAAAAAGGGAGAAAAGTCGGTCAGAAAGATTTTCTTCATGGCCATTTACAATTAATTCTTCAATGGAATCGAAAAAAATATAGCCCCTATAAGGAATTTCTTTAGCTGAAATCCAGAAAAAGCCTTTTTCCATTATTTATTTTTCAATTTGAGCAAAAATTAAGGTCCCAAAAAGAAGGATTAGAGATAAAATAATAAAAGAGGAAAAACTTAAAAAAGACAAAAAGACCTTTCCTTGAGGTAAAAATAAGGGAAGAGTATAAATAACGGCTAAAATACTTTCAGATATAAAAAAGGTTTTAATAAATTTAAGTAATTTTTTTCTAACTCTCCATTTTTTTTCCAGTTGAGGTCTTAAAGCCACTAAATCCTCCAATAGAACCTTTATTTTTTCCAAATCTTTAGAAATAAATTTTAATTCTTTAGCTACTTCAGATCGTTTTAATCTTTTTTGAATTCGCTCTATTAATTCAAAGGAGGTTTTTAACTTTTGCCCAAAGGTAATATCTTCATTTTTATAAGGATAGACCTTCCAAAAATTGGCTAAAATCTGATATCGATCCTCTAAAAAAGTTATTTCTTTTTTATATTTCTTAATCTTGGAAAGGATATAACCATTTAATTCTAAGGCTAACTCCATGGCTAATCTTCCCGCCTCTTCTATTAAAGCTACTCCTCCTTCATAGGCTAATCTTCTCATTTTTCTTAATTTTTCTTCTATTTCCATTATCTCTTCTTCCAACAAAAGCTCCTTAATCTTATGATACTTATCTTCTGCCTCTTTTAGCCTTTGAGAGATTTCTTCTCGGATAGAACCTAAGGCTTTTTCTAAGCTCTCTTCTAATTCTTTTTGATGTTTAATAAAAAAGGGCTCTAAAAAGGCTAAATATATAGTATAGGGATTTTGGAAAAAAGGAAAAATCTTTTCCGGTTGTTCCTCCCTTTCATAAAGAAGCTCATAAAGATAATAAAAGGCTGGTATAAAACTAGAATCTTCCTTTAAAGCCAATCTATAATTTTCCTCAGCAGTAAAGTTGTCTCCTAAATACTGGGAAAGATAACCTTTTAAAAAGTAAAGGTATCCCTTAAGAAAAGGAGTATTTACCATGCTTAAGGCATTTTCTAAATGATAAAGGGTGCGATCATACTTTTCTTGGAAGAATTCTGTAAAGGCTAACCCTAATTCTTTTCTAAAATCTTCTTCTTCAATACTTTTAAATTTTCTTTCTGCTTCCTCAAACTTTCTATGAATTAGATAATCTAAAGCAAAGGCCAAATCTCCTCCTCTCACAGGAACGGACAAATTAAGCCCAAGCATTGAGAAATTGTCTATTTCTTTGTAAAGATAAAAGACAATCTTTAAAAAGGAAGGAAAAAGAAAAAAGTTTCTACTAAAGAAGAGATGGGCTATTTCTTGATCAGCTTTAGAAATTAAGTTTAATCTTAAAGATTCGGAGATGTTTTTAAAGGAATAATTGAGTAATTTGCGAAAATTAGAAAAACTATCTAAATCTTTTAGTCCAGGGCAATTTTCGCTTTTATGTAAATAGGTTCTACAGAAGAAACATCTTTTTTGTAAAGGAATAAAAAAGATATCTTTAAAGGGCAAAATTAGGTTAGGATCAACTGTTGAGGGTAGCACTAATTCATAAAAATCTTCTTTTACTGTTTCAATTCTATAAAAAATTTTGGCTGAAGAAAGCTCTCTTTGAATTTTTTCTCTTAAATCTTCAGAAAAATAAATTTTTCCAGGTCTTAAAAAATAATCTCTCCAAGAAAATTCTCTTTTTTCGCTCAGATAAAAGACATAAGGAGGAGGAGCTGAGCCTAAGATTTGGGAATAGAGATCTTTAATATGATAAAGAAGGTCATTAAGGGTAAGAAGTTGAGAGGGCTCACCTTTATAAAGATATTTATCTTGCCTTTCAAAGATTTTAGAAAGCTCCTCTTGTAAAAAGGAGGTTATTTCTTTAGAACTCAATCTAAAAATAAAATTAAAAAGTGGTTTATTTTCTATGACTCTTAAAAACATAACCTATCCCCAAAAAAATTATTCCTAAGGTTATAAAAGCATCAGCTAAATTAAAAGCAGGCCAGTGAAAAGCTCCTAAATAAAAATCAATAAAATCTAAAACTCCTTTAAAAATTAAACGATCTAACAAATTTCCTAATCCCCCACCAAAGATCATACCTAAAAAAATTCTATCTTTATTATTAGATTTTTTGGCTAAGAAGAATAGGAATAATAATAAAATTCCGATTAAGAGAGAGAGCAAAATCTGAGCCATAAAGGAGTCCTGCTGGAAAAAACCAAAAGTAATTCCCCTGTTCCAAACCTTGACTATGTTTAAAAAAGAAGTAACTTCTATCGGAAAATTTTCTAACTTTAAAATTAAAAACTTAGTTAGCCTATCCAAGATAAAAATCAAAAGGGAAGTTAAATAAAAGATTTTCATAATCCCTTAGTCCTTTTTACTACCTCTAAACATCTTCTGCATAAATCAGGGTGTTCTAAAGTTCCGACCTCAGGTTTTCTTTGCCAACATCTTTCACATTTTTTAAAAGAACTTTCTTTAATAAAGATTTTTAGCCCTTTAATTTCTTCAGAAGAATAGCTTATTCCTTGAGAAGAGGCTAATTCACCTTCTTCAAATTTGGCAACCATAAGGAAGTATTCCCAAAATTTAGAATCCGAAAGGAGTCTTTTATACTTTTGAGGGCTTTGATAATATACTTCGGCCGAAAGGGAATTTCCTATAATTTTAGCATCCTTTCGAGCTATCTCTAAGGCTTTAAGGAATTCTTCTCTCAAAGGAAAGACCTCTTTCCAAAATTCCTTTTCCTCTTCAGAAATTTCAAATTCATAATTGGGAAAATCTGTTAAAAAGACGGATTCCTCCTTTTTAGGATAAGGTATATTCTGCCAAATTTCTTCAGCTGTAAAGGAAAGAATAGGAGCCATAGTTTTTGCTAAGCTTTCCAAGGCATAATAAAGAACCGTTTGAGTAGCCTTTCTTTCAAAGCTATTCGGATGGGAGCAATAAAGATAGTCTCTATTTATATCAATTAAAAGAGAGGAAAGTTCAACCACACAAAATGTATGGAGTTCATAAGTCACTAAATGAAACTCAAAGGACTCATAGGCTTTTTTAATTTTTTTTAAGCTTTCAGAAAGTTTATAGAGGATGTATCTTTCAAAAGGTGGGAGTTTTTCAAAGGGAATAAGATCGTTTTGAGGATTAAAATCATAAAGATTGCCCAGTAAAAACCGGGCTGTATTTCTAATTTTTCTATAAGTTTCCACTAAGCGATTAAGGATTACTTGAGAAATTTTAATATCATTTTTATAGTCTTCTGCGGAAACCCAAAGTCTAAGAATTTCCGCTCCATATTTTTCAATTATATCCTGAGGATGGATTACATTACCTAAGCTTTTAGACATTTTTTTTCCTTCTCCATCCACTACAAAGCCATGGGTCAAAATAGTCTTATAAGAAGGTATATTCCTTGTGCCGACCGAACAAAGAAGAGAGCTTTGAAACCAACCCCTATGTTGATCCGAACCTTCTAAATAAAGATCGGCTGGAAATTGTAAATTTTTTTCCTTTTCAAGAACAGCTGCAAAGGATACTCCTGAATCAAACCAAACATCTAAAATATCTTTTTCCTTTTCAAAGAAATTACTTCCGCAAGAAGGACAGATTGCTTCAGGAGGTAAAAATTCCTCAACTGCTTTTACAAACCAACTATCTAATCCTTCTTTCTCAAAGATTTTAAGCATTTTTTCATAATATTTAGCTTCCTTTAAAAAGTCTCCACAAGCCTTACATCTAAAGACTGTAATGGGAACCCCCCAAACCCTTTGTCTGGAAATACACCAATCCGGTCTGTTAAGAAGCATAGACTCAAGCCTAGTTCTTCCCCAAGAGGGGATAAAATTCACCTGATTAAGACTTTCTAAAGCTTTTTCTCGTATGGAGCGGCTTACCATAGAAATAAACCATTGATATTCAGCCCTAAAAATAACAGGTTTTTTACATCTCCAACAATGAGGATAACTATGAGAAATTTTTTCCGCCTTAACTAAAAGATTTCGCTTTTTGAGTTCTTCAAGAATCACCATATTAGCTGAATAAATAGAAAGTCCTCCTACTAAAGGAACATTTGGATAGAATTTACCCTCTTCGTCAACGGGAACATAAATCTCTAAGCCATATTTTAATCCAATTTGATAGTCCTCTTCTCCGTGTCCTGGAGCAATATGGACAATTCCTGTTCCTGTGTCCAGCGTAACAAAATCACCTAATATAATTAAAGATTCTTTTTCCAAGAAGGGATGTTTAACCTTGGCTTTTTCTAAAAGAGTAGGTCTAAATTTAGCTACAATTTTAGGAAGGGCGCTATCCAATTCCGCACAAAATCCTGAAAGCCTCCCTTCCGCTAAAATAAGATATTCTTCATCCCACTCAATTATCACATAATCAAACTCTGGATTAAAGGCTAAGGCTAAATTAGCTGGAAGGGTCCAAGGAGTAGTTGTCCAAATCAAAATATAAGAAGGTTTTTCTAAGGAAAGATTAAGAGAATTTTCTAAAATCTTTTTGGTTTCTTTCTTTAAAGGAAATTTTACATAAATAGAAGGAGAAGTATGGGGCTTATATTCTATTTCAGCTTCAGCTAAAGCGGTAACACAGGTTGGACACCAGAAGACGGGTTTTTTCTTTCTATACACCTGGCCACTTTCTAAAAATTTAAGAAATTCCTGCACTATAACTATAGAATATTCTTTATTCATAGTTAAATAGGGATTTTCCCAATCTCCAAAGACTCCTAATCTTTTAAATTCTTCCCTTTGGAGGTTTATAAATTTTTCAGCATATTTTCTACAAGCTTCTCTAATTTTAAGAGGTGAAAGTTCACCTCTTTTTACTTTAAGTTCCTTCTCTACATTTAATTCAATAGGAAGTCCGTGACAGTCCCAACCCGGAACAAAAGGGGTATAATATCCTAAAAGACTTCTACTTTTTATAATAATATCTTTTAGAATTTTATTTAAAGCTGTTCCTAAATGAATAGGCCCGTTTGCATAGGGAGGTCCATCGTGGAGAATAAAAAAAGGTGAAGCCTTTCTCTTCTCTAACATTTTTTCATAAATCTTTTTTTCCTTCCAAAAATTTAGAAATTGAGGCTCCCTTTCCGTTAAATTAGCCTTCATGGGAAAATCAGTGCGAGGTAAGTTTAGGGTATCTTTCCAATCCATTTTATCCTCCCTAAGGGTCAATAAAAACTTAAAAAGTTTTTTATATTTTAACCCAAGTTATTTAAATTCAAAATATTAACTTTAAAGGACTATCCTATCCTTTTACTCCGATGACTTAAGACTCTTAGAATTTTAGTTTTCGAGGCCCTTTTGAGTAACAGAATTTGTTGTAAACCGCTCAAAAGTTTCTCTTTCTGAGACAGAGTAAACCTTTTTAGCCCCTTTAGATTAAAAACTATTTTTCTTGACAAAAAATTTATTTTTAAGTATACTATTCTCTAAGTTTAGGAAAAATCCAAAAAACCTTTATATTGCGAGAGCCCAAAATGAATCTTTCTGGGTCTTTTTTAATCATAGCAGGTCCTTGTGTTTTAGAGGATTTAGATACCTCTTATTTGATTGTTCAAACTTTAAAAGATCTTTCTTCTAAATTTGGGTTTGACTATGTTTTTAAAGCTTCCTTTGATAAGGCCAATAGAACTTCTCTTTTTTCTTATCGGGGGCCTGGTTTAGAAAAAGGATTAGAAATGCTTCAAAAGATCAAAGAGAGATTTTGTGTTCCTATTACTACGGATGTGCATGAAACTTGGCAAGTAAAAGAAGTAGCTAAGGTTGCTGATATAATTCAAATTCCAGCTTTTCTTTGTAGACAGACAGATCTTCTTTTAGAGGCAGGGAAAACAGGGAAAATTGTTAATGTAAAAAAAGGACAATTTTTGGCCCCTTGGGACACTAAATATATTATTGAAAAATTAAAGACTACTCAAGCCCCAGAGATTTGGTTAACTGAAAGGGGAACTACCTTTGGCTACAATAATTTAATAGTAGATTTTAGGGCTCTTCTGATAATGAAGGACTTTGCTCATAAAGTTATCTTTGATGCAACTCATAGTGTTCAATTACCAGGAGCTGGTAGTGGGAAATCAGGAGGGGAAAGAAGATTTGTTCCAGCTCTAATAAGAGCTGCTGTTGCGGTAGGAGTAGACGGAATTTTTATGGAGGTCCATCCAAATCCAGAAAAAGCCCTTTGCGACGGTCCCAATTCCTTACCTTTAAGAGATTTAGAGAAAATTTTTAGAGAAATTCAGAACTTATTAAATAGTCTTGGGAATGTGGAATTTTCCTCTTGAGGTCTTGGAGAGAGCTAAAAAGATCAAACTTCTCCTTTTGGATGTAGATGGTGTTTTAACAGATGGAGGAATTATTTTTACAGGAGAGGGAGAAGAAATAAAGATTTTTAATGTTTTGGATGGAATGGGGATAAAGCTTCTCCAAAGAGTGGGAGTAGAAGTTGGAATCCTTTCTGGAAGAGTGTCTTCTGTTGTAAACCATAGGGCTAAAGAATTAGGAATAAAATTACTCTATCAAGGAGAACTAGCTAAGGTTTCGGTTTTGGAAAAGATTCTTGAAGAGAAAAAATTAGAAGAGTGGGAAGTAGCTTATTGTGGAGACGATTGGTTAGATATTCCTATCTTAAAAAGGGTGGGACTGGCTATAGGAGTTCCCAATGGTTGGCCACCGGTAAATCAATATGTTCATTATGTTACGCAAAAAGAAGGAGGAAAAGGAGCTGTTCGGGAAATCTGTGATTTAATTTTAATATCCAAAGGTCTATGGTCAAACTGTTTAGAATTTTATACTTCTTTATAATTTTATTTATTCCCTTTAAGACTTTAGCTGATGAAGTTAGAATTATAGGGGTCATATATCAATTTTATGAAGGGGAAAGATTAATTTGGAAGATGAAGGCTCAGGAATTCATAAAGGATGAAGAAAAATTCTTAGGAAAAAAACTTTACTTAGAGAACTTATCTAAAGGACTTAAGATTGTAGCTGATGAGGGGATTTATTGGGTAAAGGAAGAAAAATTTGTTTTTAAAGGAATGGTTCAGGTTTTTACGGAGCGAGAAGGAGATATATTTACAGACCTTCTTTTTTTTTATCCTAAAAAGGACCTTCTCCTGGCTCCTAATAGCGTTTTAGTAAAAAAGGGGAATATTGAAATTGTTGGTGAGGATTTGTCTTACGATTTATCTAAGGAGGAATTTAAACTTAAGAGCCGGTCTAAGGCTCAGTTTAAGTTATAATGGATAAAGAATTAAAGAAGAAGTTAAAAAAACTTTCTCAATTTCAAAACAAGGCTTTAGGTCATAGAGAACGGGTTAAAAAGAAATTTTGGGAAAAAGGTTCAGAAAGCTTTAGTGATGAAGATCTTTTAGAGCTCCTCTTATTTTTTGGAATTCCCCGAAAGGATACCCGAGCTATAGCTAGGGAACTTTTGAAGAAATTTCAGGGTAAGATGGATTATGTTTTAGATGCTCCGAAGGAAAAACTTTTAGAAATTCCGGGTCTTGGGCCTAATGCGATTCTCCCTTTAAAGGTGGTTCACGAAGTAGCTAAAAGGTATCTCAGAGCTCGTATAGAAAACCCTCAATACCTAAAATCTCCTAAGGAGGTTTACGAGTTTTTGCTGTATGAACTCAAAAGAGAGAAGAAGGAAGTTTTTATAGTAATTTATCTTTCCAATGATAATAGGGTGCTCCAGATAGAACGCCTTTTTGAAGGCACTGTTTCGGAAAGTGTAGTTTATCCCAGGGAGGTCTTTGGAAGAGCTTATGAATTAGGAGCCAGTAAACTTATTTTAGCTCATAATCATCCCTCCGGTAATCTTAATCCCTCGGAGGAAGATAAAAAGATAACTCGCCTTTTAATCCTTGGAGGACTGCTTTTAAATTTAAAAATTATAGATCACTTGATACTAGGGAAGGACAGTTATTATAGTTTTGCCGAAGAAGGTCTTATGGAAAACATAGAAAGGGAGGTTAGAAAAAATTTATGAGAATAAAAATAGCCAAAAAGGCTGGTTTTTGTATGGGGGTTAGAAGGGCAGTTAATTTAGTTTTAAAATCCCTCAATTCTAATCAAACTCCCATTTATACCTATGGGCCCCTTATTCATAATCCCCAAACCTTAGAATTCCTCTATCAACTTGGGATAAGAATAATTAAAAATTTGGATGAGGAGGTTTCCCCAGGTTTTTGTGTAATTAGAGCCCATGGTATACCTCCTCAAGAGAAATCCGCTTTAGAGGCCAGACACACCGTTATAGATGGAACCTGTCCCAGAGTGCTTAAGGTGCAAGCTTTAGCTAAAAAGGCTGCTGCAGAAGGTAAAAAAGTAATAATTATAGGAGATAAAGATCACGCTGAGGTGAAGGGTATCCTTGGATATTGTGAGGGAAAAGGTTATGTGGTAAGCTCCTTTCAGGATATTGATAAATTGCCTTCCCTTAAAGATTATGTCATTCTCTCCCAAACCACCCAAGATGAGGAGGTTTTTCAAATTCTTTCCCGGGAAATTCTTTCTAAATTTCCGGAAGGAGAAATCATAAATACTATCTGTAATGCTACTGAAGTGAGACAGGATGAAGTCAAAAGGCTTTCTAAGGATTGCTCAGCTATTATTGTTATCGGAGGAAAATTTAGCGCTAATACTAATAGATTAGCTCAAATTGCTCAAGAAGAAGGAAAGGAGGTTTTTCTTATAGAAAAACCAGAAGAACTTCCCTTAGAAATTTTAAGAAAACATTCTACCGTAGGAATTACTGCTGGCGCCTCAACTCCTAATTGGTTAATTAATGAGGTAGTAGACTATCTTAAATACTCCTTTAGCTCCTTCTATAGATTTTTTCGCCTCTTTATCCTGCTAAATCTTCATAAAGTCTTTCTTTTTCTTTTTTTAATTTTTGGGCTTATTATAGCTCAACCTAAAATTATATTACCCAGCCTGAATTTCTTCTTTCTTTTTATTTTTTTCTTTCTCTTTTTCCTTTATAATCTTAACGACTATTTATTAAAAGATAGCTTTATCTTTTATTACCCTATTAAAGAAAAATTTATTTTTAAAAACAAAAGAAAAATTTTAACTCTTTTAGTTTTTTCTTTTATTTTTTCTATAATTTCAGCTTTTATGTATCAACCTCGGATGCTTTCCTTAATAATTATCTTAACCCTTTTATTTTTTCTTTTAAATAAAACTCCCTTTTCAGCTTTTTTAGAGATCATCTTTTTTATCAGTATTATTTCTTATTTGTATCCCCTCTGGAATGAGGTTTTCCTTTGGCTTTCTTTTTATATTTTATTCTCTTTACTATTTTTACGCTTATATGCTGAACTTCTCTATTTACAAAGTGACGGATTTCTTACTCAAAGTTTTTTTATTACCTATATAAAAAAAGAAGAATCCTTTTGGTTTAAGGTTTTATATTTTCTCCTCACTATAGCCTTTCTTCCCTTTCTTGTTTTAACAATTAAATATCAAATCTATCTTTTTCTTTTGTATTTCCTTTCTTTACCCTCTTATTTGGTTTTAATTTATTTTTTAAAGAGGAGGCCTTTGGGACAGATTTTATATTTAGAATCCCTTAGCTTTTTTACAGCTTTAAGCTTTTTGATAATTTCTTTTTTTATTTTTATAGGATTGGGAGCTTAGTTGTCGCTTTTTCTCACTTGGAGGGATGAAGTCCCAGAAGGGTTTAAAAGAGAAGATTGTTGGGGAGACTAATGTTTCTTTCTAGTGGTAATTTTGGGTAATTCTCTTAGTTTATTTAGGGATAAAGTATATACTAAATTTTTGATATTATGTTTTTTACTTCTGAGGATTATTATTTTATGGAGTTGGCTTTGGAGGAGGCTAAAATTGCCTTTCAAAAAGAGGAGGTTCCAGTGGGGGCAGTTTTAGTTTCTCCTACTGGGGAAATTTTAGCTAAGGAAAGAAATAGAATGATTGAACTTTTAGATCCAACAGCTCATGCTGAGATTTTAGCTTTAAGGGAGGGGGCTAAAAAACTAAGGAACTATAGATTGATAGGTTGTAAACTCTATGTGACTTTAGAGCCCTGCCCTATGTGTGCCTATGCCTCAGTGCTGGCAAGAATTGAAGAACTTATTTATGCTACCCCTGATCCTAAGACAGGTGCTTGTGAAAACCTTTATCAAATTACTCAAGACCCTCGGTTAAATCATCAAATTAAAGTTAAAAAAGGACCTTTTCAAAAAGAAGCCGAAGCCCTTCTTAAGAAATTTTTTCAATTCAGAAGAAAGCTTTAATATTTTTGGATTACTCACTCGGAAATTTGTTTAGCTCTCTCTTTTAAAGAGATTTTGAGAAGGATGGGAGCCATTAGAGTAGTTGTAGCTATTACAAAGATAAGGATTGCGTATATAAAGTCATTGTATATACCTGTTTGTCTTCCTACTTCTGCAAAGATTAAACCTACCTCACCCCGAGGAAGCATGGAAATTCCTATAAGGGTAGCCTCCTTAGGTTTTTTAGTGACAAAAAATCCTGAAATTACTTTTCCTATAAAAGCTATTGCAAGTAAGATTAAAGAGGCTAACCAAAAGGAGGGAGAAAAAAAGTCTATAGTCTTTAAATTTAGCTGAAGCCCTATATAAGCAAAAAAGAGAGGGGTTAGAACCCAAACTAAAGGTAAAAGGGTATGCTCTATTTTTTCTACTAATTTTTCTTCAGTTCTTAAGAATAGAGCAAAGGGGAGGGTAAAACGTCTTGAAAGGGCTAATCCCAGTGTAAAGGCCCCTAAGATGGCTTCTACATGAAAAAGGTGAGCAAGATAGGCAAAAAAGAAGATAAGGGCAATTATGGTTGGAGGAATAAAATCCTCAGTTTTTAAGAATTTTGACATCTTTTGAATAAAAGAGGCCATCATTTGACCCATAACCGGAGCTAGGACAAAGAAAATAGCTATATAAAAGACAAGAGAGCTTAAGGCAGGAAGATTAACCTTTCCCTCCCTGGCAAACTGAGCTAAAGCTGTAAGGACTACTACTCCGAAAATATCATCTAAGACAGCAGCTCCTAAGACAATCTGGGCAAACCGTTTTTTTAATTGTCCCAAATTTTCAAGAACCCTCACAGTTATTCCGATACTTGTAGCTGTAAGAGTGCCTCCTATAAATAAAGAAATAGTGATGGAAAGATCTAAAAAATAATAGCTAACTAAGGTCCCTAAGAGCATAGGAACAAAAGCTCCTATGAAGGCTACTATAAAAGAAGGAAGCCCTACCTTTTTTAATTGATGAATATCAGCTTCTAAGCCTATTTGAAAAAGTAGTAAGATAACACCTATTTCTGCCAGGACATGAATAACCTCATTTATTTCAATTAGCCCTAAGGCACTTTGACCTAACAAAATTCCGACTAAAATTTCTCCTAAAACTCCAGGAAGGCCGCTTTTGGAAAAAAGGTCTCCAATAAGTCTGGCACCAAATATAAGGAGAGCAAGATAAAAGAAGAGTTCATGCATAGAGTTTTTATTATAGAGTCTTTCAGGTTTTTTTCAATAACCGCTATCCTTTCAAACCTTGAATAGGCTCTCCCAATTTCTCATTCCAAGGCCTCTGAAGAAAGCAATAGAAATTGTGTTTTAAGGATATCTACTTGAGTTTTTGACGACCCTTGGGGTCACGAAAAGCCAAATCTAAAATTGTTTTCCTTAAAAAGAATGTTAAATTTATAGATATGAATTCAAAAATAGAGTTTTTTTTTAAATTAGGTCTGCTTTTTATTTTTTTATTTTTAGCTATTTCTATTTATACTTTCCATCCTTTAGATCCCGGAATAGGTGCTTCTGGAGCGGAAAGTTTTGAAAATAGGGGAGGCTTAGTAGGAGCTTACTTGGCTTCCTTTTTCTTTTTTCTTTTTGGATTGTCCGCTTTGCTAATTCCTTTCTTTGGTCTAATTTTATTTTTCTATTTTTTTTACAGTTTTTCTTTGAAAAGGCTTTTTGGGCTAAAGATTATTTTGATGGTCTCTTTTTCTTTATTGTTTGGTTATCTACATAAACTTCTTGAGCTTAAAGATTTTTATCTTTTAGGTAAGTATCCCCTTAACGGAGGAATTGTAGGAGAACTTTCTTCTTTGATTATAAAGGTCATTGGAATTCCTGGCTTTTTTATTGTAACCTTTCTTTTACCCCTCCTTAGCCTTTTCTTATTTTTTGACTTTCCCCAAAAAATCCTTTTTTGGCTGAAAAAAAATCTTTTTCAAGAAAAAGTCTCTCTGGAGAGAGAAGCTATAATAGAAAGGGATGAAAAAGAAGTTATAAAAGAAGAGGTAAAAAAGGAAAAAAAGGAAATTAATATAGAAGAAAGGAGTGATAAAAAACAGGTTAAGGATTTTGAGAAAGGGGTTTTACCTCCTCCTCTTGAGCTTTTAGAGGATCCTCAAAATTTAAAGTATTATAGAGTGCGACCTGAGGAATTAAAAGAGCGAGCTCTTTTACTTAAGGCTAAACTTAAAGAATTTAATATAGAGGGTGAGGTAACGGGAATAAAACCCGGTCCAGTGATTACAGTTTTTGAATTTAAACCTGCTCCTGGAATTAAGTTGAGTAAAATTTTAAGTTTAGTAGATGATTTGGCTTTAGGACTTTCAGCTAAAAGCGTAAGGATTTTAGCTCCTATTCCTGGAAAGGATGTAATCGGAATTGAAATTTCTAATCCTCACAGGGAGTTAGTTTTGATTAAAGAGATTCTTTCGGAAGAGATTTTTCAAAAAAACCCTTCTCCTCTAACCATTGCCTTAGGTAAAGATATTTTTGGTAATCCTGTTGTAGCTGATTTACGAAAAATGCCCCATCTTTTGATTGCAGGAAGCACTGGCTCTGGAAAGAGCATTTTTATTCATAGTATTATTTTAAGTATTATCTATAAGTCAACACCTGAAGAGGTCCGCTTTCTTATGATAGATCCCAAACGAATTGAGCTTTCTGTTTATGACGGAATTCCCTATCTTTTACATCCTGTAGTGCTTGAACCTAAGATGTCCACCCGAGCTTTAAGATGGGCTGTTTCTGAGATGGAAAGGCGCTATAGCCTTTTTGAAGAACTCTCAGTAAGAAATTTAGAGTCCTATAACGAAACCTTTGAAGAAAAGCTGCCTTATATTGTAGTGATTATTGATGAATTAGCTGACCTTATGGTAATTTCTTCTAAAGAAGTAGAGACTTTGCTTACGAGACTGGCTCAGATGGCAAGGGCTGCAGGGATTCATCTTATTGTAGCTACTCAGAGACCTTCAGTAGATGTAATTACCGGTCTCATAAAGGTAAATTTCCCAGCCAGGATTTCCTTTCAAGTTACCTCCAAGGTAGATTCAAGAACTATTCTGGATGTGCAAGGAGCTGAAAGGCTTTTGGGTGCAGGAGATATGTTATTTATGCCTCCTGGAAGCTCTCATTTGCAAAGAATCCATGCTTCCTTTGTTTCTGAAAAGGAAATTAAAAAATTGGTAAATTACCTTCAATCTTTGGGTAATCCAGTTTATTTAGCTGATTTTGAGGGTTTTGGGGAGGAGGATAAAGAAGAGGAAGAAAAATTTTCAACTGATTATGAAGATGAGCTTTATCAAGAGGCTTTAAAAATTGCTTATCAATATGGAAAAATTTCAGTTTCAATGCTTCAGAGGAAATTAAGAATTGGTTATAATAGAGCTGCCCGATTGGTTGAAAAAATGGAAGAAGAGGGTATATTAGGTCCTAGTGATGGTGTTCGTCCTCGTCCTGTCATTAGTCCTCGCAAACCTTTATAAAGACCTCTATGCTCAATCCATAGAAGAGGTTTTAGACCGGATTCAATCTTTTTATAATCAAATTGAGTCTCTAAGAGGGGCTTTTACTCAAGAGACTTTATATCCAGATGGTAAAAGAGAGGTAAGGAGCGGAAAGTTTTGGATTAAAAAGCCTGGGCGCTTTAGATGGGAATACTATTTGCCTGAAAAGTTTATAATTATTTCTGATAATAGAAATATTTATGTCTATTATCCTGAAGAAAACCAAGTCTATGTATACCCTGGTGGCAAAGCTATTTCTTCTCAGTTGGCTTTGGGTTTTATGAGTGGAAGGGGAGATATCCGAAGTGATCTTAAAATTGAGAGTTTTAAAACCTCAGGAAAAGGGATTTGGGAGCTTAATTTTTTACCTAATTATCAAGACGCTCAAGTTGAAAAAATTTCTCTAAAAGTTAATATACAAACAGGAGAGGTTCTCGAAATGCTTTTATATTATTTCAGTGGAGAAAGGCTCCAATTACTCTTTAGTAAATTAGAATACAATATTGAGATTCCTGATAAAAATTTTAAATTTAAGCCACCTAAGAATGTAAAAATTAATTAAATCTGTTTTTTTTAAGTTTTTTTTAGCTTTTCTAAAGGGGAGGTTGGGAGTAACGGAAGAATAAAAGACTTGAAAAGTATTATTCTGAAATTAAAATAAAATAAATTTTTCAGGGAGGAGAAAATATGATTCGCATAGGGATTAATGGATTTGGAAGAATAGGAAGGGCTATATTAAGAGCCAGATTTAAATATCCAGAATTCAATAATCTTGAAATTGTAGCTATTAACGATCTTTCTTCTCCTCAAATATTAGCCCATCTTTTCAAATATGATACTATTTTTGGAGTCCTTCCTTATGAAATTTATGTAGAAGGAGATTTTATAGTAGTAAATCAGAAGAGAATCAGAGTTTTTCAAGAGAGAGAGCCAGAGAGAATACCTTGGAAAGAAGTCGGTGTAGATTATGTAATTGAGTCAACTGGTTTATTTACTGATAGCAATTTAGCCAGGAAGCACTTAATTGCTGGAGCTAAAAGGGTAATTATTTCAGCTCCTGCCAAGAATGAAGATATAACCATTGTGATGGGAGTTAACGAAGAAGTTTATGATCCTAAAAAACATTTCATTATTTCTAATGCCTCTTGTACCACTAATTGTCTTGCTCCTATTTTAGCTCTTCTTAATCGCTATTTTGAAATAGAAAGTGGGTTTATGACCACAGTACATGCCTATACTAATGATCAAAGGCTTTTAGATATGGTTCATCCCAAAGATTTTAGAAGAGCTCGGGCAGCAGCTCTTAATATGATTCCTACTTCTACGGGAGTTACGAAGGCTCTTCAGAAAATTCTTCCTGATTTAGCTGATAGAATTGATGGACTCTCTATCAGAGTGCCTACTCCGGATGTTTCCCTCTTAGATTTAGTTTTGAAAATTAAAGAAGAGACAACTACAGCTGAATTGAATAAAATTTTCAAGGAAAATCAAAATAGGTATATCCGATACTTGGAAGAACCTTTGGTCTCTATGGATTTGATAGGAGATCCCCATAGCGCCATTATTGATGGGCTGACTACTAAGGTCGTAGGTAGAAACCTATTAAAAATTATTGCCTGGTATGATAATGAATGGGGTTATTCTGTTCGGCTTTTAGACCTTATTAGAATGATGATAGAGAAGGAATATTTATAATATTTAAAGGGGTTAAATGGAGTCTCTTTTTTTTTCTTCTAAGGCTTTATTAGCTAATTTAAAACAAACTGAAATTCAAGAAATTAAATATGATGAAAAATATGAAATTTTAAAAGAAATTTTTAATGATTTTCCAGCTTTAAAAAAGCAAGTCTCCTTTCTTCTCCAAGAAATTTTTCATCCCTTTAGAAATAATCAACTTGTTTTAGAGGAGTTTCGACTTTTTTTTTTACGAAATCTTCCTGTAGTTTTAAAAAGTCCCTATTCTTCCAGGGGACTATATTTAATCTTTGAATTGCTCTTTCAATTTTTTGGCGTAGATAAAGAACTTAATATTAAAGCTGCTGAGATCTATTACACACTGTTAGATAAAACCTTAGACTATAGAAAAGAAGAAAATTTTTCTTTAATTTATCCGGTTTTAAAGGAAATTTTAAAAGCTGGTCTTGAACTTCCGGAATCTATCTTTTTAGCTTTTCTAGAAAATTATTATTCCTTTAAAAGACTGAGTAAAAAATGTTTAAATTTTCTTTTAGATGAGGAAGTTATTTCAATTTTAAAAGAAATTCTCTATAGATATCTTTTTTTGACCTATAAAGTATGGGAAGGGCATAGATTATTGCAGGGTTTTTTAGAGGGTTTAGGCTCCTCTTTTTTAAAGCCAGAATTATCCTTAGAGGAACTTCTTCAATTTCCGGATCATCTTGAACTACTAAGAAAGGTAAAGGAGTATGTGCAAAAAATTTGTTATAAAGAGGATATTTTTTCGGAGGAAGAGAGAATATCTGTTCTTTTTAATTTAATTGATAATCCGGTTCTTCTTTTATTACACGAAGAGCTTATTAAAGAGATTAATCAGATTTTGCTTAAAATGATTGAAGAAAAGACTTCAGAAAAGTTAGAGGAATTTTTAATTAAATTTTTTACCATTTTAAAAGAAAAGTCAAATCTTTATCCTTGGACAGCTTTTGAGTGTATTAAAAACATAGGAATAGCTATTATAAATAAACGAGTTGTATATTTGGCTGAAGTTCTTATAAATGAGATTATTAAATATGGTTTTTGTCCTCCTCAGATAGAGGGAATCGATGTAAATTGGAAAATTAAAGACAATCCTAATCATCTTTTAAATATTAAAAGTTGGTTAGAGATCTTTAAAGCTCATCCGGAATGGTGCTCAAGTTTATTGGCCGCACTCATAATTAATTTAAATCTTTATGGTTTATCTATTAAAGATACTGATCTTTTTCAGAGAGATATTTCTTCCTTATTAAATGCTCCGATAAAACCGGTTTATAATCTTGTTAAACAATTTTGTAGATTATTTCCAGTTTATTTTAATGAAATTGGTGCTGAAGGTTTAATAAGAGATTTATCTACTGAAATTGATGAAATTAGTCAAAGAAAAGATAGTTTAATGCATTTTTTAAGAAAATTTCTCCATATTGAAAATTCTAGTTTAGCTATAAATTTTATAAAGGATATTTTTAATTTTTGGTTTTCTTTAGAAATAGGATATATTAAAAAATATTTACCTGAACCTGTCTGGAAAAAGATTTTTCAAGAAGAATTACACTTTCATCTTTCTAGGCAACAAATTTTATTAGAGGTTTTTAAAAGTTTTTCTATTTATAATATAGAAGAGTTTTTAGAATTAGACTTAGATATTATTAAACAAGTTTTAGATAAAATTGATGGACCATCCGAAGATAAAGTTAAATTTTTAATTTTAGTTTATCTCTATAAACTTGAAAAACAAAAATATTTTGGATATTTAGCAGATTTATCTTCCTTTATTCAGCAATATAAAGAATTAGGTTTTGATTTTATTGAAAAGTTGCCAGAAGTATTACAAGAAAAAGACATTACCAAAAAAATAGAACAAATTTTAGAATGGATTAAGTATCTAAAAGAAAAATATATTTTTAGTCCTTATAGATTTAGTCCTGTAGAAGAAATTTTTATAAAAAGACATATTGCAGCAGATATTCCATCTATGTATGGACGTTATAAAGAAAAAAAGTTTGATAGTTTAGGTTTAACATATAGATTGGAATATTTACTGGAAAAATTATTTTCTAAACTAATTGAAGATTTTGAGTTTTCTTTTTTGACTAAATTAGAATTGTATAAAATCCTAAAAATTCTTTTTCTTTTTAAAAAAGCTTTAGAAATTGACGGTATCTCTTCTCAAAAGTTTAATTTATATCTAGATCTTTTGGATAATTCTTTGAGTAGTTATCCTATATCTTTTGATCAATATTTAGATATTTTTAAAGGACTAATTGATGGAGTTCAACATATTATAAAATCTTATTATATAAATCCATTTTTAAGTATTTTTCCTTTAATTTTTGATACTATTAATGAATCGTTTTTAAAAGAGAAATATAAAAAATTTTTTAAAAATAAACATAAAGAAGAAATATATTATTCTTTAAGTGAAGCACTTACTAAAGACATATTGAATAATAGTTTTGTTATAAAATATTTAGATAAGTTTTTGAAAAAGATATATTTTATTTTAATTAAGGAAAAAGAAAAAATTGATGAAGAGGATTTAAATTTAATTTTAACTTTTGATAAAAGGAGAGCTATTAATCAATTTTACTATTCTAATCCTTTAGTGGAAAACCAGATTTATTTGGGTAGTAAAGCTTTCAATCTCATTAAGCTTTCTATGGATAGTAAAGTTTCCTTAAAAATACCTATAGGTTTTGTTTTGACTACAGAGATTTTTAGAGCCTTTAAATTGATTAAGAAATATAGAGAATTTTGGGAAGAATATGAGAAATTAATTAAAGAAGGTATAAAATTCATAGAGGAAAAAACTGGAAAAAAATTTAATAGTTTTGAAAATCCCCTTCTTATAAGCATCCGAAGTGGGTCTACTATCTCTATGCCTGGTATGATGAGTTCTATTTTGAATGTGGGAATAAATCCGGAAATTGCTGAGGGATTAGCTAAAGCTTCTCAAAATGAATGGTTTGCTTGGGATACTTATAGAAGGTTTATTCAGGGTTGGGCTATGGTTCAGGGAGTGCCTCGTGATTTCTTTAATAATTTGATGCGGGAGCATAAGAGAAAATATGGGGTAAAAATGAAGAGAGAATTTAAAGGAGAGGAAATGAGAGAATTAGCTTTATTATATAGAAAAGAGGTGGCTAAACTTGGAATTCTTATAATTGATGATCCCTGGGAGCAATTGTTTAAAAGTATTGAGTTTATTATTAATTCGTGGTATCATCAAAAAGCAGTTTATTATCGGAAGATTATGGAAATTGCCGAAGGTTGGGGTACGGCGGTTATCTTACAAGAAATGGTCTTCGGGAATAAAGGTCCCTTCTCAGGAACAGGGGTTATTTTTACTACTACTCCTCAAGGGAAATTTCCGAGAATCCTCCTCTGGGGAGACTACACTCCCTATAATCAAGGAGAAGATATTGTCTCTGGCTTAGTTAATGCCTATCCCATTTCTATAGAACAAAAGAAAATAGAGAAAAGGGAAGGTCCTTCCTTAGAAGAGGCTTTTCCTGAGATATATAAATCGCTTTTAGACTTGGCTTATTACTTAGTTTATGAGAAGGGTTGGGATCATCAAGAAATAGAGTTTACCTTTGAGAGTGTTGATCCTAAGGATCTATATATTCTTCAGATTAGAGATATTATTCTTAGGGAGGAGAAATTTTTACCCTATTTCCAAAAAAGGGCTTTAGAAAAATTGGAGTATCTGGGAAGGGGTATCGGAGTTGCAGGAAGCATTCTTTCCGGAAGAGTGGTCTTTTCCTATGAAGATATTTTAGAATTAAAGAAGGAGGGGGATCCTCTTATTCTTTTGCGCTATGATACTGTACCTGAAAATATTAAGGAGATTTCTTTAGTTGATGGGCTGTTAACAGCCAGAGGTGGTCAAACCTCTCACGCCGCTATTGTCGCCGGAAGATTAGGAAAGATTTGTGTAGTTGGATGTGAAGAATTAAAAATTGATGAAATTCAAAAAAAGGCTAAAATTAAAGATCAAGAAATTGTTTTAGGCGATTGGATTACTTTGAACGGAATAACTGGCCATATCTATAAAGGGAAAATTAAAAAAGAAGGAGGAGACTATGAAATTAGGAATTAATGGATTAGGAAGGATTGGTAAATTAACCCTTTGGTATCATATAGGAAGAAAGTTTTTTTCAGAAATTGTAGTGAATTTAGGTAGAGAAGTGGGAACCTCCTTTACCGATTTGGCAGAATATATTGAAAAAGATAGCACCTATGGATGGCTTCCAGTGTGGTTATATGGTCATAAAGCTAAAAGAGTAATTGAAGAAATTAATGAAAAAGAAAAGACTATGGTAATTGATGGAATAAAAGTAAAATTTCTAATGGAAAATAGAAATCCTAAGGATATAAAATGGAGAGAAAATGGTGTAAAATTAGTGGTAGAATGCACTGGTAAATTTAGAGATCCTTCTAAACATGCTGAAGATGAAAAAGGTTCGGTAAGAGGGCATCTTTTAGCCGGAGCTGAGAAAGTTATTGTATCAGCCCCCTTTAAGATTAAAAGTAAAGATAAGACTATCCCAGAAGATTGTATTACTATGGTTTATGGAATTAATGAAGAAATGTATTTACCGGATAAACATCATATTATTTCATCAGCTTCTTGCACCACAACTTGTTTAGCTTATATGGTAAAACCTCTTTTAGATTATTTCGGAACTGATAAAATCCTTTCAGCCTCTATGGTAACTGTTCACGCTGTAACCTCTTCTCAATCCATTTTAGATAGGGTACCTAAGGAAGGAGAAAAGGATTTAAGAAGAGCTAGAAGTGTTTTTAACAATATTATTCTTACTACTACTGGAGCAGCCGAAGCTTTGGGATTAGTTATCCCAGAAATGAAAAAAATAGGTTTTATGGCCGAAAGCGTGCGCGTTCCCTTGACAACAGGAAGTTTAATAGTTTTAACTGTAAATATCCAAGATGAAAGCATAGAAAATCCTATCAATAGAGAATTAATTAATCAAATTTATAAAGAAGCAGCTAATACTAAATATAAGGGATTTTTAATTTATAGTGAAGAGCAAAATGTTTCTACCGATATAATAGGCTATCCTAAAGCAGCTGCTATTATTGAAGGAAGAGAAACTCATACTCGGACCGCCATAGCTAAGGTAGATTTAAAAAGGGCTTGCAGAATAGAAGAAATTGAAAAATTGAGTTGTTCTCAAATTGAGATACCCATTACTCAACTTGTAGTATATGGTTGGTATGATAATGAGTTGGCTTCTTACTCTAATATGATGGGTGATTTAACTGTTTATATTTCTGAAAAGATGTTTTAAACTATGATTAGACGAAAAGGTAGAGAAATTGCTATGCAAATTTTATATCAAATAGACCAATCTAAAACTCCTCCAGACTATGCTATCGCTCTTTATAAAAATTATTTAAATATTGAAGATGAGTTAGCCTTTCAATTTGGAGAGGAGTTAGTTAGAAGTATAATACTTCATAAGGAAGAAATTGATCAATTAATTCAAAACTACTCTAAGGAGTGGACTTTAGAAAGAATGAATTTAACAGATAAAAATATTTTAAGAATTGCTATTTATGAAATGCTTTATAGACCGGATATTCCTCACATTGTAAGTATTAATGAAGCTATAGAATTAGCTAAAACATACGGAACCGATGAATCACCAGCTTTTATAAATGGGATATTGGATAAGATCTATAAAAATGAGATCCTCAAAAGCAAAGACCTTCTCTTTAAAAAGACTTCTTAATCCCTCCTTTTGGGAAAAATTAAGTTTTTCGGAAAAAAAGGATGATTTTTATCAAAAACAAGATTTTTGGAATTTAATAGCTGAAGATTATGATGAGCTAGAAGAAACTCCTTTCTATCAATTCTTGCAAACTGATATTTTGGAGGAAATGGAAAGAAGGGGAGCCTTAAATTCAAGTTATACTTTTTTAGATGTAGGATGTGGCACAGGAAATTATACTATAAAGATAGCAGACAAAGTATCCTTAGTTTATGCCTTAGATTATTCTCCTTCCATGCTTAATATTCTTAGAAAAAAACTGGAAGAAAAGAGAATTCAAAATGTGCTTGTCTTGGAAGAGGATTGGAGAAAATATAAACCTGATCGCTCCTTTGATACGGTCTTTGTTTCTATGACTCCTATTCTTAGAGATCTAAAAGAAGTTAAGAGATTATATAAATTGGCAGATAAATTTTTAATTTTGGTTAGTTGGGCAGGTTTAAGGAAAAATTTCTTTTTAGAGGAAATTGAAAAAAAATTTTTTAAAAAGATAAAAGAAAATAACAAACCTGGAATTTTTTTGTTATTTAATTATTTTTATACCTTAGGCATCCCAGGAGATGTTAAGTTTTATGAAGGTTTTTTGGAAAGAAAAACTTCTCTTGAAAGGATATGGAAAAGATTTAAGCTTAGGTTAGAAGCCAAGGGATATAAAATTGGTCCAAGAAAAGAAAGAGAAATTTTAAAATTTTTAGAAAGCTTTACTAAAGATGGAAAACTGGAGGTTAAAACTAAGGTTAGGATAGGAGCCTTATTTATTAAAAAGGGGGGTAGGGAGTGGAAAGAGTAGAAATAATTGTTAAAGGGATGAGCTGTGAACATTGTGTAAAACGAGTAGAGAAGGCTATTTTAACTACAGGGAAAACCAAGAATGTTCAGGTTGATCTTGCTACAGGAAAGGTAAGTTTTGAAAAAGAGGATGAGCTCTCTTTGGAGGAGATAAAAAAGAGAATAGAAATTTATGGCTATCAGGTAGAAATTTAGATGAAGAACCTGATAATTACCATTGATGGACCAGCTGGATCTGGTAAAACTACCATAGCTAAAGCCTTAGCGCAAAAATTTAAATTAGACCTTTTGGAATCAGGAGCTTTTTATCGCTATCTCACCTGGAGGTTTATTAAAGATAGTTTTTCTTATAAAATTACAATAGATGATGAAGTTAAAAATAAAATAAAAGAATTTTTGTCAGATTTAATTGTAAATTTGTCATCTGAAGGCACTCAATTAATTTATCGGGGAAGGATTTTAAAGGAGGAGTTGAGGGCTAAAGAAGTAGAAAATGCTGTTTCTGAAATTTCGGCTCTTCCGGTAGTTAGGGAGGAGATTACCAATTATTTGCGAAAAATAGTAAAAAATAAAAAGATTATTACCGAAGGACGGGATATGGGAAGCTATGTTTTTCCTTCAGCGGAGATTAAATTTTTTCTTACTGCTGAGTTGGAAGAACGGGTTAAAAGAAGATTAAAAGATACTGAAGATAGAGATGAGGAAGAGATCAGAAAAAATTTATTAAGCCGGGATAAGAGGGATAGTGAACGAGAGATTGCACCTCTTAAGATTCCAGAGAAGGCTATAATTATTGATACTACTCATCTTACTGTAGATGAGGTCATTGAGAGAATGGTTCCTTATCTTCAGAAATATCTATGAAAAAGTTTTTAATTAATTTAGAGCTTCATCTTAAGAAAGAAAAAGAGAAAGCTCGGGCTTTAAAAAAAACCCGTTGGTGGAGAAGAAAGATAGAAAGGGGAATTTGTTACTATTGTGGAAGAAAGGTTTCTCCTCAAGAACTTACAATGGATCATAGAATTCCTTTAAGTAAGGGTGGTTTTTCTACAAAAGAAAATATTGTACCCTCTTGTAAGGAATGTAATAACCAAAAAAAAGCTTTAGCGCCTTGGGAATGGGAAAAATATTTAGAAAGACTTAAAAGGAGGAATTTTGAATGTGCGGAGTAGTTGGCTATATAGGAGAGAGACCGATTTTACCAGTTTTATTAGAAGGTTTAAGACGATTGGAGTATAGAGGATATGATTCAGCCGGAGTAGTATATTTTAAGCAAAGTAAGATTGAAATCACGAAAGTTAAGGGAAGAGTTTATGATTTAGAGGAAAGACTTTATGGAAAAGAACTTTCGGGGATTAGGGCTCCGGGGTTAGCTCATACTCGTTGGGCTACTCATGGGGAACCTTCTGATGAAAATGCCCATCCCCATTTTGACTGCACCAGGACTCTGGCTCTTGTTCATAACGGGATTATAGAAAATTATTATCAACTAAAGGAAAGGCTTCTAAGGAAAGGGCATAGCTTTGTTTCGGCTACTGACACTGAGGTGATTGTTCATCTTATTGAAGATTATCTTCAGGAAGGTTTTTGCCTGAAAGAGGCTTTTTTAAAGACTCTAAGAGATCTTGAAGGTTCTTTTGCTATTGCTTTAATTTCCAGTCGAGAACCAGACAAAATATTAGTAGCTCGTTATCAGAGTCCTTTAGTTCTCGGAGTAGGGAGAGAGGAAAGTTTTTTAGCTTCCGATATACCAGCTCTTCTCCCTTTTACTAAAGAGGTCCTTTTTTTGAAAGATAAAGAAGCAGGGATTCTTACTCAAAATGGAATAGAACTTTTTGATTTTGAGGGAAATTCTATCTCAAGCCAAAGCACAATTATAGATTGGGATGTAAGTCAAGCTGAAAAGGGCGGCTATTCTCATTTTATGCTTAAAGAGATTTTTGAACAGCCCCAGGCTCTTCAAAATACCTTAATGGGGAGGATCTCTCGAGAGACCTTAGAGATTGATTTTTCCAAAGAAGCTAATTTAGAATGGTTAAAAGAGATTAAAAAGATCTACATAGTTGCCTGCGGAACTTCCTATCATGCCGGGCTTGTAGGAAAATTTTATTTGGAAAGGTATATTCAAATCCCTGTAGAAGTTGAGATTGGTTCAGAATTTCGCTATCGTCAGCCTTTTATAGGAAAGAATTCTTTATTTATTGGAATTTCTCAATCTGGAGAAACAGCTGATACCTTAGCTAGCTTAAGATTGGCTAAAGAAAGGGGAGCTAAAATTCTTTCTATTTGTAATGTAATAGGGAGCAGTATGACTCGAGAAAGTGAGGTTGTTCTTTATAACTATGCCGGACCAGAGATAAGTGTGGCTTCTACTAAAGCCTTTACAACTCAAGTTTTACTTCTCTTGCTTTTTTCTCTCTATGCTCATAAACTTTTTTATAAGGAACACCTTTCAAAAGATTTAATTTTAGAATTTTTTCAGTTACCCTTTAAATTAAAAAAGTTTTTAGATAGGGTCTATCCCAGAATTAAAGAACTGGCTAAAAAATGGTATACTGCTAAAAATTTTCTTTATCTCGGAAGAAACATTTTGTATCCCCTTGCTTTGGAAGGAGCTTTAAAATTAAAGGAATTGTCTTATATTCATGCCGAAGGATATCCAGCTGGAGAAATGAAACATGGACCTATTGCCTTAATTGATGAAACTTTTCCTACTTTTATTCTTTCGGCCAAAGAGACAGGCTTAGTTAATGAAAAGACCTTTTCTAATGCTCAAGAGATTAAAAGTAGAAGAGGTCCTTTGATAGGATTGTTTACGGAAGGCTCAGAAGAATTTAAGAAGATTTGTGATGATTATATAGAGATTCCACCTACCTATTATGAATTATTGCCTATTTTTTTTGTAATTCCTTTGCAGCTTTTTGCCTATGAAATGGCAGTGTTAAAGGGCTATGACGTAGATAAGCCGAGAAATTTAGCCAAAAGTGTGACGGTAGAATAAAATCAAAAAGGGAGGTTGTTATGGAATGTAAAAGGGATAGAAATTTAAAGAGATGTAATTGCACTTATGAGCCTTGTTCCAAAAAAGGAATCTGTTGTGAATGTTTACATTATCATCTTAAAATGAGACAACTTCCGGCTTGTGCCTTTCCTAAGGAGGCTGAAGCTACCTATGATAGAAGTTTTGAATACTTCTCTAAATTAGTTTTAGAAGGGAAGGTTTAAAATGAAGATCCAAGAGGACAATCTTAAGCTTAAAAGAATTTTAAAGTTTCTTTCAGATAAAAAAGCTGAAGATATTGTAGTTATTGATGTTTCTAAAAAGGTGGATTATACAGATTTTTTAGTAATCTGTAGTGCCCATTCAACTCGGCATACCCAGGGTCTTTCGGATTATGTAGTTAATGAATTGGAAAAAGAAGGAATAAAACCTTTATACATAGAGGGATGGGAAACAGGAAATTGGATCGTTCTTGATTATGATGATGTTATTGTTCATATATTTTTTGCACCTATAAGGCAGATCTATGCCTTGGAGGATCTTTGGAGTGAATACCCTCCTCAAAGGGTTGATAAAAAGGTTTCCAGTAGTTAAGGGTCTTTAAAAATTTTGAAAATTTCTGAAACCAGATTTTCTAAAATCTTTTCCTTATTTTGCAAAAAATCTTTTCTCCTCACGTAGAGCACAGTGACTTCCTTAGAGTTTTTAAAACCAAGCTTTTGATAATATTTTCCGTAAGATTTTTCCTTAAATCCTCCATAGGTAATTATCAAAAGAAGTTTTTCAAAAGAAACCTCTGTTAAAAAGGTGGTTGCTGGAGGGCAATTGAAGGTCCATTTAGGGAAAATAAAGATACCTCTTTTAAAGGAAGGTCTTTCAAAAAAAGTTTTTATTTTAAGGGATGGTATAAAAGAGAGAAATAGCCAAAGGGGATAGGGGAGAGAGTAAGTTTTTAGGGCTTTAGGAGTAAGTTTTAACCTTTTCGCTAAATCCTTAGCTAAGGTTTCAGAAATGCCTGTATAAGAAAAATAATATAAATCCAAATCTAAAAAATTAACTCCAGCCCATTGAGTAGGGCCGGAGTTAAAGCTTTCTAAGGAATTAATTATCTCCGCTTGAATAGACTTCGTAAACCTTCCCTGCAAGGTCAATTCCAGGGTGTAAAGTCTTCTTTCCGGGTTTCCACTTAGCAGGACAAACCTCTTTTCCTCCTGTAGCCCTTACGTGTTGGAAGGCTTTGAGTTTTCTTATAAGCTCATCAGCATCTCTTCCTACCGGAGCGTTATTAATTTCTACCGATTGAAGGACTCCATCCGGATCAATAATAAAAGTACCTCTGAGATCAAGCCCTAAATGATCGTCATAAACTCCATAAAGTTGTCCAATCTTGCCAGCAAGATCAGAGGCTAAGGGATAGGGAATACCGCCTTCTACCATTTTAGACAGCTCTACTTCTTGCCATACCTTATGGGCAAAGACAGTGTCAATGCTAATACCAATCACTTCAGTATTTAAGTCTTTAAGTTCGTTATACTTTTCAGCAATATCTACAAGCTCTGTAGGACAGACAAAGGTAAAATCAGCCGGATAAAAAACTAAAACTACCCATTTACCTTTGTAATCAGAGAGTTTAATTTTTTTAATCTCTCCATTTGGAAAATATGCATCGGTTTCAAAATCTGGAGCAAGAGCACCTACTTTACAGCACATCTTTCCACCTCCTTAGTTTTTTCTTTAAAATATAATTAAAATTTTAAATTTGTCAACTATCAAAAATTAAAAAATTTTTTCGATAGTAGTGATTATATTTTAGATATTTTTAAACAGTTTTTTTCTAAAGACTACAAGGCCTGTTCTCCCTTTTCCTTAGTTTTTATTCTCATTACATCTTTAACAGGTAGGACAAAGATTTTTCCATCTCCTACTTTTCCAGTGTAGGCACTTTTTGGATGATTTCAATAATTCTTTCTACCATTTCGTCGGTTTTTGATGAATTTAAGGATAGAAGATAACACTATGGCTGCCAAGAGGACGGTGATGAATACTATGATGCAAATAAAGATTGTCCTTGTAACCTTTGACAAGATGTCAAGAGTTATAAGGGATGCCTGCGGTAAGGCGATTTAACAGTTTAATCATCTTCAAGAAAAAATCAAACAGACTTCTGAAAGGCTTGCTGAAATAGGCACTATCTTCTTATGTAGGTGGGCAGATGATAATCAATTTCTTACAGAGGCCTATCACTGCATTTAGGGAGCTTGAGGAGGCATCTACACAGCTAAAGTCAACATTGATGCGGGATGGAGGAGAGATACCCGAGATCTTTCAGCCAATCCATAAAGAGGCAATGGAACTCGGCAATATAGATAGTCATTCCTTGAATTCCTGCCCAAACTAAAGCCTCTTTTGCTTCTTCAAGTTTAAAAGATAGTGGGGAAAGTGGTAGGATTTTAATTTTAGAGGGAAAAAAATTGGAAGTGTTTAAGAAAGAATTTTTTGATTTTTTTGAGAAATTTGTTAGAATTACACTCTAAACTATTTATTACTCAGAGAGTTAGGGAAGGAGGGAGGATGAGACTTAAGCGAACCCATAGAATTGACGAGATAAATTTAGAGTTTATTGGAAAGGAATTGGTAGTTTCAGGATGGGTATTAAGAAGGAGAGATCACGGAGGTGTTATTTTTATTGATCTAAGAGATAGTGGAGGAATTCTTCAAGTGGTTTTTGAGGAGGGATTAGATCCAGAGATTCATAGCTTAGTTGATCAAATTCGGATTGAATATGTAATTTCTGTAAAAGGAATTCTAAGAAGAAGGCCTTTGGGAATGGAAAATCCTAAGATTTCAACAGGAGAGGTAGAATTAGTAGCCCAAGATCTTGAAATTTTGAATACCTCTACGCTTCCGCCCTTTCCGATGGATGAGGATTTATCTGAGGTTTCCGAGGCTTTGAGATTAAAATTTCGTTATTTAGAAATGAGAGCTCTAAATGGGCATTATCCTTTTATTTTTAGGCATAAGGTGAATCAAACTATAAGAGAGTTCTTAAATCAGAGGAATTTTTTAGAAATTGAAACACCTTATTTAACTAAAAGTACTCCAGAAGGTGCTCGAGATTATTTGGTTCCGAGTAGGCTTTATCCGGGTAAATTTTATGCTCTTCCTCAATCACCCCAACTTTTTAAACAAATTCTTATGATAGCAGGCTTTGATAGATATTATCAGATTGTAAGGTGTTTTAGAGATGAAGATTTGAGGGCAGATCGGCAACCGGAGTTTACTCAACTGGATCTTGAGATGGCTTTTGTAGATGAAAATGATATTATTTCTTTAGTTGAAGAACTTCTGGCTTATTTTTTTGAAAAGACTTTAAGAAAAACCCTTTCCATTCCCTTTCCTCGGTTAAGTTATGCCTATGCCATTTCTCTTTACGGAACCGATAGACCAGATCTGCGTTTTTCCTTGGAATTTAAAGATCTTTCCGAAATAGCTAAATTATCCAATTTTAATGTTTTTAGAAGCGCCTCAGAAAAAGGCGGAATAGTTAAAGGAATTAAGGTACCCCAACATTTTTCCAGAAAGGAAGTTGAAGAATTTACTCAATTGGCTCAGGAGTTAGGAGCTAAAGGCTTGGCTTGGATTAAGTATACTAAAGGGACTTCTAAATTGGAAGAGAAATGGAGTTCCCCTATTGTTAAATTTTTTGATAACTCTTTGTTAGAAAAAATGGAAGAACTTTTTGATCTTAAAGAAGAAAGGGCTACCTTGTTTTTTGTGGCTGATCTTCCTGAAATAGTGCATAAGGTTTTGGGAGAACTAAGAAATCACTGGGCTAAAGTTTTAGGACTTATTCCTGAGAACACTTTTAATTTTCTTTGGGTAGTAGATTTTCCTCTCTTTGAATGGGATGAAGAGGAGGAAAGACCGGTTGCTATTCATCACCCTTTTACCCATCCTAAGGAAGAGGATTTACCTTTTTTAGAGGAAGATCCCTTGAGGGTGCGTTCTCGAGCCTATGATATAATTTTAAATGGAGTTGAAATCGGGGGAGGAAGTATTCGTATTCATAGGAGGGATCTTCAAGAAAAAATTTTCCAAATTTTAAAAATAACACCGGAAGAAGCTGAAGAAAAGTTTGGCTTTCTACTAACTGCCCTTGAATATGGAGCCCCTCCTCACGGAGGGATTGCCCTTGGTTTAGATAGACTAATTATGCTTATGTTGGGTAAAAAGAGTATAAGAGAGGTAATTCCCTTTCCTAAAACCCAAAGAGGACAATGTCTCCTTACTGGAGCTCCAGCTGAGGTTAAAATAGAGCAAATTCTTGAGCTTCATCTTCTTCCTGGTTGGGAAAAAAGATAGTACTTGAAAAGTGTAAAACCTGTGATATATATTCCCAAAAGGACAGACTTTATACGGGGCGTAGCGCAGCCTGGAAGCGCACCTGCCTTGGGAGCAGGGAGTCGGCAGTTCAAATCTGCCCGCCCCGATTGGAAATTTTGAACCTTATTAAGGGCCTTAAAGTTTTTGAAACTCTTTCAGATCTTATTTCAAGATTACGAAACGATTGGACTAATTAGGAATAATTTAAAAAAGTGAAAAAAATAAAAATATTTACAGGCGGGTTATACCCCGCCTTAAAAAAATAGAGTTTACTGTTTAGGAGCTTCAGCAGGTTTTTCTTCTTTCTTTCCTTCTTCAGCCTTTTTAGCTTTCTTCTTAGCCTTCTTTTCAGCTTTCTTTTCCTGGGTCTGTTCCTTTTTCTGCTCACCAGCTTTCTGGTCACCAGCACTAGCAGGTGCAGCTGTCTTTTCAGCTGCGATTACAGGAGATACAGCTAAACCTAAAGCAATTAAAAAACCTAACAACTTCTTCATATCTAAACCTCCTTTTTAGTTTTTTCCATTTTAAATATCAAAAACTATGCCTAAGATTTAAACTTAAAACTCTTAAACCTTTAAGGCTTTAGAAATTTATTTCTGACAAATTTTGTTAACTTAAAATTACAATTTTGTAATAGGGAGAATATATTTTGCCCTCCCGGTTTTGGGATGCCAAGAGCTTAATAAAGTTTTATTATTTCTGAAAGTTTTGGTAAAAATTTTAAAATTTGAAAATTTTTAATTGCGGGGTAAAATATAAAATTAAAGTTGAGGAGGAAAAGGATGCCGCATATTTTTGAAAAATTGGCTCCTGAAGAGCAAAAGGTCCTTGAAGGTCTTACTCAAGAATATATAGAATTCCTATCCCAAGTAAAAACAGAAAGAGAAACGGTAGATTTTCTAAAAGAAAATTTAATAAAGAACGGATTTAAAGAAGAGGATAGTCAAAAAGGCTTTTTTGTTTATAAAAATAAATTTTTAGCTGTTTGGAAGAGAGGAAAAAAGTCTTTATTGGAAGGTTTAAGAATTATTGTAAGTCATATTGATACACCGAGATTAGATCTTAAATTACATCCCCTTTTTGAAGACCAAGACTTAGTTTTTTTAAAGACCCACTACTACGGGGGTATAAAAAAATATCATTGGGTAGCTTTACCTTTAGCTTTGCACGGAGTAGCAGTTAAAAAGGATGGAACCTTGATAAAAATAGTTTTAGGCGAAAGGGAAGAGGAACCTCTTTTTACCATTTGTGACCTTTTACCTCATTTAGGAAGGAAGAAACAAGAAGAAAAGAAGCTTGCCGAAGCTATACCGGCTGAAAACTTAAATATTTTAGTTGGTGGGATTCCTTTGGAAAAAGATAACGAAGGGAAAAAGGAGGAAAGGGTAAAGAAGAGGATTTTACAAATTTTAGAAGAAAAATATGGAATTACTGAAGAGGATTTTGCTTCAGCTGAGATTTTGGCTGTGCCTGCAGGAAGGGCCCGGTTAGTAGGTTTGGATGAGGCTTTTATTGGAGGTTATGGGCAGGATGATAGAATTTGTGCTTTTACAAGCTTTAAAGCCCTTCTTTCGGTAAAGGATCCGAAACATACTTTCTTAGTAATTTTTATGGATAGAGAAGAAATTGGTTCAGAGGGGAATACTAGTGCTAAGAGTAGAATTTTTGAAGCCCTTATCTACGAACTTATAAAAAAGTTTAATCTATCTCCTACTCCTGATATTTTTTTTAAAATCATAAAGGAAACTAAAGCCCTTTCAGGAGATGTTACCGCAGGAATAGATCCTAATTATTTAGAAGTCCACGACAAATTAAATGATGCTAAACTTGGTTACGGAGTAGTAATTAGCAGGTATACGGGACATGGAGGAAAATATATGGCTAATGAAGCCCATGCCGAATATATTGGTTATCTAAGAAATATTTTTGAAAAGGAAAAGGTAATCTATCAAATTGCCTCTATGGGAAAGGTAGATGAAGGAGGCGGAGGAACAGTTTCTAAATATTTTGCCTCCTATGGAATGGATATCGTAGATATCGGTCCCCCCCTTCTTTCTATGCACTCACCCTTTGAAATATCCCACAAAGGTGACCTCTATATGACTTACAAAGCCTTTAAAACCTTCCTTAAAGATTAGGTAATGCCACTTAAAGAAGGGGACTTAATTATTCTTGCCCAGGGGGAAAGTAAATATCTTCTAAAGCTTAGAGCAGAAAAATTTCATTCCCATTTCGGAACCTTAGATTTAGCTGAAATTATAGGGAAGGAGTATGGAGATTCAATTTATACTTCCTTAGGTACTCCATTTTTTATTTTAAAACCTACACTTTATGACCTCTTAACTAAAATTAAAAGAATTACTCAAATTATTTATCCTAAGGATATAGGATATATAATTTTAAAATTAGATATAAGCGAAGGAAAAAGGGTCCTTGAGTGCGGATGTGGATCCGGAGCTTTAACTATTGCTTTAGCCTATTTAGTAGGAGATTCGGGGAAGGTAATTTCTTACGATAAAGAAGAGAAACATTTAGAAGTAGCGAGAGCAAACTTAAAAAAATTTGGGCTTGAAGATAGAGTGATCTTAAAATTAGCTAAAGTAGAAGATAAATTTGAAGAGACTGACCTTTCAGCTATTTTTTTAGATGTAAAGGAGCCTGTCAAACTTTTGGAAGCAGGTTGGAAGGCCTTAAAACCAGGTCATCCCCTTGGTATACTGGTTCCTACTGCTAATCAGGTTTGTGAAATTTTGAAAAAACTTTATGAATTGCCTTTTATAGATATTGAAGTGCTTGAGATCCTTTTGCGCCATTATAAAAAGAATCCTGAAAGATTGAGACCAGAAGATCAAATGCCTGCTCATACAGGCTATCTCATCTTTGCTCGCAAGATAAAGGAAAAGCCAAAAAATGTCCCAAATTAATTATCTGGAAATTAATCCTCTTCCTAAGGATTGGGAAAGAAGGATTAGAAAAGTTTTAAAAGAATTAAAAAATTTCTATCCAAAAAAGTCTTCTAATTTTACTTTAGTTTTAACTAATAAAGAAAAAATTCAAGAGTATAATCAGAGATTTTTAAATAGAAATTTTCCAACTAATGTCCTTTCTTTCAGAGGAGAAGGTAATTATCTTGGGGATATTTTAGTTTCTGTTGAAAAAGCTAAGGAGGAAGCAAGTTTTTATCAACTTCCTTTAGAAGATTATCTTATTATGTTAGTTATTCACGGATTTCTTCATTTGTTAGACTATGACCACGAGAAAGGGCTTTACGCACCTTGGTTAATGCTCAAAAATGAGGTAAAATTGTGTGAAAGGTTTTGTATCAATAAAGAAAAAATTTTAAATTTTTTAAGGAGGCGAGAGTATATGCCGGCTAAATTAGCTGTAAATGTTGACCATGTAGCCACAGTTAGGGAAGCTAGGAAAACCTATTATCCCGATCCAGTGTATGCTGCTGTTTTAGCTGAATTAGGAGGTGCCGATGGAATTGTAGTTCACCTCAGATTAGATAGAAGGCATATTAAAGAAAGAGATGTTAAACTAATTAAAGAAATTATTAAAGTGAAACTTATCCTTGAAATGTCTCTAGATAAAGCTTTGATTGAATTTGCTAAAACTGTTAAACCCTATCAGGTAACTTTAGTGCCAGAAAAGGTTGAAGAGGTCACCACTGAAGGAGGGCTTGAGCTTGATGGTAGGGTAGAGGAAGTGAAAGCTGTTGTTAAGGAATTAAACAAAGGTGGGATAAAAGTTAGTTTATTCTTAAATCCTGAGGAAAAAGTCCTTGAACTGGCTAAAAAAACAGGAGCTCAGATTGTTGAGCTTCATACTGGAAAATATGCCGAGGCTTTAGAGGAAAATGAGAGAATCAAAGAGTTGGAAAGGTTAGAGAGAGCTTCCTTTTGGGCTAAGGAGTTGGGTTTTATTGTGCATGCTGGACATGGATTAAATTACGAGAATATAATGCCAGTAGCAGCTTTACCAACTATTGAAGAATTCAGTATAGGACATAGCATTATTGGAAGAGCCATTATGGTTGGAATAAAAGAGGCTGTAAAAGAGATGAAAGAATTAATTATAAGGTCCCGAGAAGGAAAATAAAGATGAAAATAGAAACTTTAATAGTTGGTCCCCTTTCGGTTTGTTGCTATATTGTTTACGATGAAGCAACTCAAGAAGGAGTAATAATTGATCCTGGAGATAAGGACCCTCGAATTCTTCAAAAAATTTTAGATTTAAACCTAAAAATAAAATATATTCTTGGCACGCACGGACATCCGGATCATATTTTAGGAGCTGATTATTTAAGGAAGGATTTAAAGATCCCCTTTCTTTTACATCGGGAGGATGAAAAATTTTTTAGAAATCTAGAAAATTTTTGGACCTTTAAAGTTTGGGGATTTCCGGAAAATCCTTCGGCTGATGCTACCTTTGAGGAGGGCACTACCTTTCTTTTAGGAAAATTAGCCTTAGAGGTTATTCATACCCCTGGACATTCTCCAGGTTCTGTATGCTTTTACGAAAGAAAAGAACAAGTCCTTTTTACTGGTGATACCCTATTTGTAGAAGGAATTGGAAGAGCAGATTTGCCAGGAGGTTCTTATCCTCGTATGATGAAATCTATTAAAGAGAAACTATTAATTCTGCCTGAAGATACCGTAATTTATCCTGGGCATAATTACGGCTCCAAACCAGTATCAACTATTGGCTACGAGAAGAAATATAATCCCTTTTTAAGGGAAGATTAGAGCCTACCTATACCTGAATAACTAAAGCCTAATTTTTTAACAAAATCAGGTGCATAAATATTGCGCATATCAATAAGGATAGGTTTTTTCATTATTTTTTTAATTTTAGTTAAATTTAAAGATCTAAATTCATTCCATTCTGTAAGAATTACCATAGCTTCTGCAGAGTTAAGGGCTTCTTCAGGAGATTTGGCATATTCAATAGGAAGATCTACCACAGCTTTTTTAAATTCCTCCATGGCTACTGGATCATAGACCCTCACTTTAGCTCCCTTTTCCACTAAAAGGGGAACAATAGTAAGGGCTGGGCTTTCTCTTACATCACTGGTATTAGGTTTAAAAGAAAGCCCAAGAATTGCAATAGATTTGTTTTTTAGATCTCCTAAAAAATTTTCTAATTTGGAAATAACTCTAAGTTTTTGTTTTTCATTAATTTCAATTACTGCTTCTAAAATTCTAAAGGGAGAGCCAATTTGTTTTCCTTGATTAATTAAGGCTTTCACATCCTTAGGAAAACAGGAACCTCCAAAACCTGGACCCGGATTTAGAAATTTACTTCCAATCCTTGGGTCAAGCCCCATTCCCTGAGCTACTACTGTTACATCAGCCCCTACTTTTTCACAAAAATTAGCAACTTCATTGATAAAAGAAATCTTAGTAGCTAAAAAGGCATTGGAAGCATACTTAATAAGTTCTGCTGTTTCAAGGTTGGTAATAATAAAAGGAGTTTGAGCTAAATAGAGAGGTCTATAAATATCCTTAATAATGGCAATGGCATAGGCACTCTCTCCCCCAATAATCACTCTATCAGGGTACATGAAATCTTCTACAGCATTCCCCTCTCTTAAAAACTCGGGATTGGAAATAATATCAATAGCTACATCATTTTTTTTATGTTGATTAATAAGTTCTTTAATCCACCGATTTGTTCCAACAGGCACAGTGCTTTTAGTAACAATTACCTTGTATTCATCAATCACTTTGGATAAATTTAGGGCTACCTCTTTTATTTGAGAAAGATCCGAAGACCCGTCAGGAAGAGGAGGAGTTCCAACACAAATAAAGATGACTAAAGAATTTTTAACCCCCTTAGCGAAATCAGTAGTAAAATGAAGTTTGCCGGTTTTTAAATTTTTCTTAACTAATTCTTCTAAACCAGGTTCATAAAAAGGAACAATTCCTTTTTTAAGTTTTTTAATTTTATTTTCATCAATGTCCACACAAGTAACTTGCATTCCAAAATCAGCAAGCCCGGCACCTGTAACAAGCCCGACATAACCTGTTCCTATTACACAAATATGCATATAACTGGAAATCGCTATGAATTCCTTCGTGAAGTAATAGAAGCAGTTTGTAATTTTTTAGATCTTTTTACCAATTTGTTTTTACTTTTAGTTTTGGTTATAACTTCATTTTTAAGGTTGTTTTTAGTATAAATTTTCTTTTTTATTTGTTTACTTTTTGATAAATAACTTTTATTTTGTTTTTTATTAGCTAATATTTTAGATTTTTTCATAACATGTTTGTTTTTATAAATATCTCGCTTAAAATTGGCTGGAATACTTAAGTTTACTACTGTGTTTATTACAATTGGAGAAGTTTTTCCAGTTAAAACTAACTTAGAAAAATTGAGAAGTTTTTTAGTATCCTCCCATAGGGATCCTCTATTGGGAGCTCCTAAAAGAGAGGTAATAATTAGATGTCCATCAACATTAGCTACATTAACTAAACAATGTTTAGAAAGATTAGTATATCCTGTTTTACCACCTAAAACTACTTCTTTTAATTCATCTTCAAATAAAAGTTTATTAGTATTTTTGATTACAAAAGTTCTTCCTTGAAAAGAAGAAATAACTTTAACAGGAGTATTAAGAATTTCTTTAATTAATGGATATTTAAGAGCTTCGTAAAGTAATAAAGCTAATTCATAGGCTGTAGTATATTGGTTACCTCCAGGAAGACCTGAAGCAGTGACAAAATGGGAATTTTTAAAACCTAACATTTTAGCTTTATTATTCATAAGGTCAGCAAAAATTTCTTCACTCCCAGCTACAGCTTTAGCTAAAGCTACAGAGGCCTGATTAGAAGATTTCATTAACATTAAGAACAAAAGATCTTCTACTGTGTAAATTTCTCCTTCCCTTAGATGGGGTGAAATACTCGGAGTATCCTCAGCCTTTTTAGAAATTACCACTTTTTCTTTTAAAGAAAGTCTATCTAAAACTACCATAGCTGTAAGTAGTTTAACTGTGCTGGCTGGAGGAATTTTTACATTCGGATTCTTGGCATATAAAATTTGTCCGCTCTTTCCATCAATAGCTACTCCGGAAATAGAAGCTATATTCTCATAACCTTCTGAGTTCTCTTGAGCCTTAATTGAAAAAGAAAAGCCAAAAATAAAAAATAAAAGAAAAAATAAAAATTTTTTCATATTTGAAACTCCTTTTATAAAATTTTTTTATCGCTTTCTATTTTGTTTATCGGTAAACAGAAGAATAAAATTAAAAATTAATATAACAAAAGAATCAAATAATGTCAAGGAAAAATTTTCTTATAAATCTGAATAAAATTAATTTTATCTTTAAAAATTGGCTTAATTTTAAGTTTTATTTAATTTTTTTAATGTTTTTGATTTTTTCTGCAGGTTTTTCTAAATGAAAATAGTTTAAAACTTTAATAAAGGAAGGAAGTTGAAGAGGATTTCTTGAAAAGTAAAATAAATGTCCAGTACATAAGCAGTCAGAGGAGCCAAAATTTTTTATACACTGATCTGAAATATTTAAAAGAGCTTTAGCTATTGCACATTCTAAGTCTTCTCTACTCACAATAGGTATCCCTTTAATTAGCCTGGCTTTTTCTAAGAGATAATCTACATGCCATCTTTTTTTTAAATTTTTTCTAAAATATCTGGAAATTCTTTGTTTTAAATTTTTTTTGGCTGAACCTACATAGACATAATAACCCAAAGGAAGATGATAATTTTTATTGATACCAATAAAAAGAGGGGTCTCTTGATTTAATTGTAAAAGAAGGAGATAGCTTCCTGAGTTCTGAAATTCTTCCTTTAAAAATGTTATGGGTATTTGGACTTCTTTAAAAGATTGAATTTTTGAAAGGTCTGGAGAAAAGGCAAGAGCTAAGGCATAAAATTCAATTTTAGACCAGGTCTCAAGAAAAGTTTGGGTAAAGGCAAAATCTATGTGATAGGCCGGCAAAAAATATTTAACCTCCGGATTCATTAGGGCAAAAAGACAAACCGCTCTATACCCCTCTTCTTTTAATCTGGCCAAATTATATAAATGGCTGGCTCCTCTTTGAGTCTCAGCATCCGGAAACATAGCCAATTCTTTGCCAAAGAGAGTGCAAGTTTTAACTTCAAGGTAGGCTCCAAGCTTTTTTTCTTCTGACTCTAAATAAAAATCTAATCTCCTTTTACCAATCTTTGGTTCTTCCTTTATTATTCGATATCCTTTAAAAAAGGGAAGTCTATCCTCTTCCAAAAGTTGTTTAATATAATAATTAGTAAGATGGGTATGCAATAAAACAGGAGAATTTTCCTTAAAACAAGCTATTGCAGTATAGGAATATTTAGATTGAAAGGATGGTGTCAAAAGAAGAGGAGTTCCTGGCAAAAGGAGTTCCCAAAGCCTCCCTGGATTAGGTAAATAGGCTAATTCTGTCCTTTTGTTAATCTTTACTTTTATAACAAAACGATTTAATCTTTCTAAAAAATAAGCCTTAAGAAGTTCCATTGTTATAATACCAAAAATTTGAGTAGTCTTTATTTTTTCGTCCTCTCAATCTCGCAAGGGCTACTCTAAAAAGTTAACCCCAACTCTGTCCCAAAGAAGCTTTTAGGAGCCTCATAGATATTTATGGGTGCTTTGTTTCTTATAGTTACCTCATTTTCTTACTTAATATCTTAGGATAAAATTTTAAGATAAAAATTCCTTCACTAATTTTCTATTTTATAAAAAATGACTATACTCCATCTTTTTCGTTTATTATGTTTTTTAACAAATTTTCTAATAATTCTATTGCAACCTCTTTATTTAGAGGGATTTTGGGAAAAACATTTTTAAAGGGATAAAAAATTTCGGTAGGAAGGGGGGCTTGTAAGTTAAAGTGAGGAAGAAGAGCTTTTTTTTCGATAAAAAGGTTTGGTGGAGTTCCAAAAAAGACCATTTTACCTTCTTTTAAAACTACTATTTTATCGGCCAAAGAGGGCACAATTTCAACATTATGGGTAGCTATAATAAAACTGTATCCTTTATCTTTAAGTTTTTGCAGAAGCTTTATAAATTTCTCCTCTAAAAAAGGGTCTAATCCCAAGGTTGGTTCATCTAAAAGAAGTATTTCTTGTCCCATAGCCAAGAGTCCAGCTAAAGCTATCCTTTTTTTTTCTCCAAAACTTAAAGTTTCAATAGTTCTTTCTTCATAATCTTTTAGATTAACTATTTCTAAAGCCTTTTTTACCATCTCTTTAATTTTTTCTTCTGCCCATCCCATATTCCTGGGACCAAAGGCTACATCATCATAAACTTTGTCTGCAAATAATTGTTCTTCGGGATTCTGAAAGAGAAGTCCCATTTTTTGGTAGATTTCCTTAGGTTTAAGTTCTTTTATTTCCTTTCCATCAAGAAGAATAGAGCCTTGATAGGTTTTGTAAAGACCATCTATAACCTTTAATAAAGTGGTTTTTCCAGAACCACTTGGACCCAAAAGAGCAATACCTTCTCCTTTGTTTAATTGAAAAGTTATATCTCGTAAAGAAAAATTATCCCCTAATTTAAAAATTTTAAGATCTATTTTAAGTCTTACAGAATAATCCATAAAATAAACCATGAGGTAATCAAGAGAATTAAAAAGAACTTTTCTTGAGAAGATATTTTTTCTAAAGGGAAAGGCAAATTTTTAAAGTCAAAGCCCCGCTGTTCCATACAGTGAACAAGATTTTCGGAGCGTCTAAGAGATTGAAAAAATCCTGTTTGTATTAGATAATTAAGGGAACGAAGAGAATTTTTGAGATTTACATACCCCAAGCGATTTTTTTGCGCTAAATAGATTGAATAGATTTCTTCTTTGAGAAGAGAAATAAATTTAGTAGTTAAATAAACCAATTCTGTAAAAAAAGCAGGAACTTTTAACCAACTCATCAATTTAGCTAATTCAAAAAATTTGAGGGATGAAGAAAAAAGCAGAAAAAGAGTAAAAGCAGTTAGAATTCTAAGGGCAAGATAAAGATTTTGATAAAATATATTAAAATCTACTTTTAAAGAACTTAAGGTGACACTTTTAATCAAGAGGAGAAGAAGGGCAATTAAAAAGGGTTCTTGATAAGATTTTAATAAACTTTTAGGGTGTTTTGTTAAGAAAAGAAAAAGGGAGAGGTGAAAAAGGAAGAGTAAAGTTAAAAAAAGAATTTGAGAAGAGATGAGGATAAGGAGGAGAAGAGATAGAAAATAAATAAATTTACTTTGAGGATGAAGTTTTAGCCAGAAGAGTCGGATTTTTTTTCCAAGGGCTTCCATTCTTACCTTCTTGAAAAATTTTTCTCCAATAGTAGCCTGCAATAAAACCTGCTACCCCTGAAACAAGGGTAAACATAGTAATTTCTAAATCTCCTTCCAGATTAATTAAACTTTTAGGAGTTCGTCCTTTATCTTCCGCTAATTTTTCAATTACAGCTTCATCTAAGCCTTTCCATTTTTCTTTTTCAGATCCCAAGCTCTTTCCTGGAAATAAAAAGAGTAATAAAAGGCAAAATAAAAATAACTTTTTCATTCTCTCCTTCTTAAGAAAATTTTTTATAATTAGTTACTCCTTCGTTTCCTTTGGTACCAATTCCGGCTTTTCAGGCAACGGAGGTTCCGTAACCAAAACTAAAAGATCTCTTCTTTTTTTAGCTACTGCCATTAGAAAAGCTCCAGCCAAAATTCCTTCAATAATTCCTAAAGGCACTTGAAGGGGAACGAAAGCTAAAAGAGCCTTAAGAAAAAGGGAAGAAAAAGATTCATCCCCTCTTAAAGATAAAGCTAATTGGAAAGCGGTAGTTAAATAGGTAGCCCAATCGGAAAAAATACCTCCTAAAAATCCCTTAATATAAAGGGGTAAATTAAAATTTTTGAGAACCTTAAGAATTAAATAAACCGATAGACTACCTATAATGGCCATAGAAAAAGCATTAGCCCCTAAGGTGGAAAGGCCACCGTGGGCTAAAAAGAGGGCTTGAAGTAGAAGCACTATAAATCCTGAATAGATAGCACTTCCTAATCCTAAAGTAAAGACTGCTAAGGATACTCCGACCGGATGAGAACATGTGCCTGTAAAGGGAACTGGTATAGGAATAGAAGAAAATAAAAAAATTAAGGCTGTAATTAAGGCAAAAAGGGCTTTTCCTTCTTGAGTTTGAAATTTTGTCTTAATTTTGGGAAAGGTAAAGGCTAACACTCCTCCAGTTAGTCCCCACCAAAGGGAAGCCCAAGAAAGAGGCAAAATTCCTTCGGAAATATGCATATAATTCTCCTTTAAATGGTAATTTAAATTACCATAACATAGGAAAGTATTTTGTCAAGATCAATTTAAGTTTTTAAGAAACCAGTTAATCTTTTTTAATCTCTCCTTATATTCGACCTGAAGTTTTTTTTCTTTTTCTACTACTTCCTGAGGAGCCTTTTCTAAAAATTCCGGATTAGCTAATTTTTTTTCGGTAAAGGCTAATTTTTCCTCTATCTTTTTCCTTTCTTTGAGTAATCTTTCCTTCTCTTTTTCAAAATCTATATATTGGGAAAGGTCTAAAAAGAGCTCTCCCGAAGATAAGAGACTGACTACCTCCCCTTGACTTCTAGTATGCTCTTCGACCCAATAAATTTTTTCAATTCGAGACAAAGAGGTAAGAATATTTTCTTCCTTTTCTAACTCTTTTAAGATTTTTTTATTATTTTTATAATAAATAGGTATATTTTTTTGAAAAGTCAATCTGTATTCAGATTTAATATGTCTTATAGCAGTTATAATTTCTAAAAGAAGGTTTACCAAAAAATCTTCCTTAGAGGTTAGAGTCAAATTTTGAATCTTTGGATACTCTTCTTGAAGAAGAAATTCTGTTTTTCTAAAAGGTAGATAGCTCCAAAGTTCTTCGGTGATAAAAGGAATGAAGGGGTGTAAAAGTTTAAGAATATTAGAAAAGACAAAATAAAGCACCGCTTGGGTATATTTTTTAAGGACAGGCTCTTGAAGATAGATTTTACTGATTTCTAAATACCAATCACAAAAGTCATTCCATAAAAAGTGATAAAGTTTCATAGCGGATTGATCAAATTCAAATTCTTCCAGCTTTTTTCTAACTTCTTTAATAGTTTGATCTAATCTTACCAAAATCCATTGAGAGAAAAGAGGCAGACTTTTAAAATTTAGGGCCTCTAAATCTCTTTCTTCCAGGCCATCAAGATTTTGAAGAACAAAGCGTCCGGCATTCCAAAGTTTATTAATAAAATGTTTATAACCTTCAATGCGATTAATAGAAAGTTTAATATCTCTTCCTTGAGAAGCCAGAGCAATTAGTGTAAATCTTAAGGCATCACATCCGAATTTTTCAATCATCTCTAAGGGATCTATTACATTACTTTTGCTTTTACTCATTTTTTGTCCTTTTTCATCCCGCACCAAGGCATGGATATAAACCTTTTCAAAGGGACGGGCCCCTGTAAAATGTTCTCCCAACATAATCATTCTGGCTACCCAGAAATAAATAATATCAAAACCGGTAACTAAAACGGAGGTAGGATAAAAGGTTTTTAGGATTTCAGTTTTTTCTGGCCAACCCAAAGTAGAAAAAGGCCAGAGAGCTGAGGAAAACCAGGTATCAAGAACATCCTCTTCAGCCTTAAGCTCAGAACTCTTACATTTAGGACAAATTTCTATTTTTTCCTCCTTTGAAACTATAACATTTCCACAATTTTTACAATACCAAGCAGGAATTTGGTGTCCCCACCAAATCTGCCTGGAAATACACCAATCTTTAATATTTCTCATCCAATCAAAATAAAGATTTTTCCAAGATTCGGGATAGAATTTAATAAATTCGTATTCTACAGCAGCCATAGCAGGTTGAGCTAAAGGCTTCATCTTTATAAACCATTGTTTAGAAAGAAGAGGTTCAATTACAGTTCCGCAACGATAACAATGCCCGAGGACTATTTCATAATCTTCCTCTTTTATTAAAAAGCCTTCTTCTTTAAGTTTTTTCACTACTTCTTCTCTAGCAGAAACTCTATCTAATCCCGCAAAGGAACCAGCCTCCATCGTCATTTTTCCATTTTCATCTATTACCTTTAGAACAGGGAGATTATGTCTCTTAGCAATTTCAAAGTCATGAAAATCATGAGCGGGAGTAACCTTTACAGCCCCAGTTCCAAATTCTGGATCTACTCCCTCATCGGCTATAACAGGAATTCTCCTTCCTATAAGGGGAAGAATTATCTTTTTTCCAATTAAATTTTTATACCTTCCATCATTAGGATGAACCGCAACTGCTGTATCTCCGAGCATAGTTTCGGGTCTAGTAGTAGCTACAATAATATAACCCAATCCGTCTTCTAAAGGATATTTAATATACCAGAGTTTCCCTAAAAGGGGTTTAAATTCTACTTCCAGGTCTGCTAAAGCAGTATAACACCTAGGACACCAATTAATAATATAATTTCCTTGATAAATTAAACCCTCTTCCCAAAGTCTATAGAAAGCTTCTTTAACTGCTTTAGAAAGGCCTTCATCCATTGTAAATCTTTGATAACTCCAACTACAACTGGATCCTAATTTTTTAAGTTGTTGAATAATTTTGTTTCCGTGATGTTCTTTCCATTGCCATACTCTTTCAATAAATTTTTCCCTTCCTAAATCAGTTCTTTTTAAGCCTTCTTTGGCTAATTCTCTTTCTACTACATTTTGAGTGGCAATTCCGGCATGATCTGTTCCTGGAACCCAAAGGACATCGTAACCATCCATTCTCTTATATCTGGCCAAAACATCTTGAATAGTGTTATTAAGGGCGTGTCCAATGTGGAGATAACCCGTAACATTCGGAGGTGGAATTACCATAGAAAATTTAGGTTTTTGAGAATCAAGGGAAGGATCAAAAAGTTTCTTTCCTTCCCAAAGTTTATACCATTTATCTTCTACCTTTTTAGGATCATAGGCTTTTTCTATCTCTATCTTAGTCATTAACCCTCCTTTCCTAATAAAAATTTTTTTTGGCTTTACTATAATTCAAATTTCCAAATTTTCCACTTCTCCTTAGGCTTCTAAACTTGAACCAAACAAAAGAGGTGACACCTCTATTCTTAGGGTGACATACAACCTTTTACTACGACCTTAAAGAACCGTCGGGAAAGATAAGCCTATCCTTGAGTTGAAGGCTTAACAGTCATCCTTTCTTTTTTAATTTTTTAAAATTTGAGTTCCCAAGCCTTCATCAGTAAATAATTCAATAATTAAACTATGGGGAATCCTTCCGTCTATGATATGCACTTTTTTGACCCCGGCTAAAAGTGCTTTTCTTGCACTTTTAAGTTTAGGTATCATCCCTCCTTTAGCTATTCCTCTTTCAAGCAGAGGTTCTATTTCTTCTAAATACAAAGTAGAGATTAGGTTTTTTTCGGCATCTTTTAATCCCTCTACATCAGTAAGGTAAATAAGTTTTTCAGCTTCTAAAGCTCCTGCTATGGCTCCAGCTACTAAATCGGCATTTACGTTGTAAGCTGATCCATCAGGTCCTACCCCTACCGGGGCTATAATTGGAATAAAGTCCTTTTCTATCAAGGTATAAAGAATTCCTGGATTAACTTTTTTGACCTTACCAACTCTTCCAATATCAATTATTTCAGGTGGACGATCCTCTCCTGTGTATTTATAAACAGTCATTTTTTCTACTTCTATTAAGTTTCCGTCTCTTCCCGAAAGGCCAACAGCTTTTCCACCAGCCAAATTAATTAAACTTACAATATCTTTATTTACTGTTCCCACTAAAACCATCTCCACTACATTCATTGTTTCTTCATCGGTAACCCTTTGTCCTTCAATGAAAGTGGGTTTTAATCCCATCTTTTCCATAACTTGATTGATTTGAGGTCCTCCTCCGTGCACTATAATAGGTTTTATCCCTACATATTTCATCAATACTATATCTTGGGCAAAACTTTTTTTTAACTCTTTATCTACCATCGCATGTCCGCCGTATTTTATTACTACAATTTTTCCATAAAAATGCCTAAAATAGGGTAGGGCAGAAATTAAAATTTTAGCCTTTTCTAAAATCTCCATAATTTACCATAAGGCAGGAGCGTGAACAATATAACATTTTAAACTTTTCTTACCTGTATTCTTTAGTCCATGTTCAAGCTTAGGTGTTATAACTATTGTATCTTCTGTTTTAATCTTTTGCCATTTTCCCTCTAAGAAAACTTCTCCTTCCCCTTCCAAAACTAAAATAGTATCTACTTCCTTTTCATGAGTGTGCCTGGGTATTTCCACACCCGGATCTATTTCCAAAAGGGTGATACTAAGCTCAGGATGTTTTTCTTTGGTTACTATAAAAGCAATTTTTACTCCTGGAAATTTAGGATGGGGCTGAAAAGTAAGCTCTTTAAGATTTTTAATCATTTAATTTCCTCCTTATTCAGTTTTTACTTTATAAATAACCATGTGAGGAAAGTCATCATAGACTAATTCAAAGTAGCGGGGATTATATTTTCTTAATATAAACATTTGATTAAAAAGAGAGGTATCTCCTGGGGGTTCAACTATAAAAAGTCCTGTTTCATTAGATGGAGCTTTAACAATCTCTATGACATAGCCTTGTTCAAAAAATCTTTTGCTTTTTAATTCCTTTCCATCAAAATAGTGAAAATCCTTAATGGGAATAACTTGATTTCCCACTGTAATAATACCGGCATTAAGATCCAAAATAGCATCCTTAAGATCCGGACATTGAATTTGATTAGGGGCAATAACCTTACAAGTGGGGGCTAAGATTTTTCCAAAAATTCCAACTTTTTTATCAAAGTTATAAGACCCAAAGTAATGGATCCAACCGAATTTAGAAATAAGATCTTCAGTAAAAACCCAGTAGATAGGTTGTTTAAGGGGTTGGGTATACTTTCCTTCCTCAATAGTTTTTACAATCTCTTTAGCTGGAACCCCTTCTTTTAAAATTTTGGCTAAACCAGTTAAACCATAATTGGCAAGAAAGGAGGTAATAAGCCAACCTTTTTGAGGATCAGAAGTAGTAAAGGCTTTGGCTACAAAGTAGGTTTTGGGAGTAGTTTGAGTGCCTCCGTCATGAAAAACTGCCCTTCTAGAATAAAGTTGAAAGGCATATCCATAGTCCCACCAAGTAAAAATAACAGAATTTTTAGGTGTTTTTTCTTTAATCCATTCCATTCCTTTAACAAGGGAGGAAAAGATTTTAGGAGAGCTTAACTCTCTGATTGCATTACCTTGAACAATTAGGGTAGCTATGAAAAAGGCTAAACCTACAATAAAAGTGAAGAGTTTTCTCTTTTTCTCCTCTGTAAACAAATTAAAATAGAGAGGAGCCTTTTCTGAGATAAGATATCCAAGATAACCTAAGCCAAGCCCAATAAAAGGAGAAAGATAAATGGCAAAGCGTGCTCCTGAAAAAAAGGTAAGAAGGCCAATACCAAAAAAGGGAAATAAAAAGATAAGAGCTCTAAAATAAAAGAAAAAAAGAAAAAAGACAAGAATTAAACCGATTATACCCAAAATTTTGCTATAAATTACCGAAAGAATAGCTTCATTAAAATTTAACTTTTGAAGTTCCGAAATAGACATAAAGATATTGGGAAAGTCCTTAAAAAGAAGCTCAGCTGAGGTGGGGCTCTTAATGTTAAAAACTAAGGTTTTTACTTGAAGATAAAGATGATAGGGACCTATCCATAAATACCACATTTGAGGAAGAAGGAGAATCCCCCAAAAATAAAGATCTTCTTTAGTAAACTTAAGACTTTTTTCTTTTCTTAAGATTAAAGCCTTTAAATAATCCCAAAAATAGGCAATAAAAAAGGTAAAGACTAAGACAAAATTGAGATTAGGGTGGCCATACCAAAGCTGATAAAAGAGAAGAAAGATACTAGCTAAACCTATCCAAAGATATTTTCTTTGGGTAGAAGTAGTTTGAAAGAATTTATAAAAGAAAAAGGCAATAAAAAAGGGTAGGGTAAGATTAAAGACATCGTGATCCAGGCGCATAAGCCCTGTTCTACCAAGATACATAGGAGCAGAAACAGCTGTTATTCCCCCTATAAGACCTACCCAGGGAAGTTTAAGACTGGTAAAATAAAAATATAAAGGAAGGGCAACTGTTACTGCCATAAAAGGAATTAAATAATAGGTAAGCCAAGCTACACTTACTCCTGTAATTTCGGAAAGAAGATAAAAGAGATAACTAATAAAAGTTCCAGAAAGACTATATTTAGGAGCTATTTCTTTATCCTCAATCTTAGCGGAGGAGGAATTGTCCGGGAAAAACCTAAAGTTATCTATTTCTCCAATTTTAAAAAGGCCTTCCTTAAGGTCAAGGGCATATCTGGCAAAATAAAAGGAGTCATATTCGCTGTAGAGAGGTTCATTTTTATAAAAAAAGAACTCTTTATTTTCTTTCCAGGCTTTTACATCTTCAAAGCGAATATAAACTCCGAACCCCAACACCACTAATAAAAGAAAAATATAAAGAGTTTGGAAATAAGAATCCTTCTTCATAATCTTTCTCTCTTTTTAGCCAAATTTATAATTTACTCCGAAACCGCCTCGGGGATAATTCCAGATTATATTGAAATAGGAACAGCCTACTCGGCAAGACCCACACTCTAAACAGGCTTGATAACTAACCAAAATTTTACCTTCTTCTGTTAATCTATAGACTCCGGCTGGACAAAAATTAAGACAAGGTTTTTTAACACAATTTAAACAAACCTTTTCATCTTTAATTTTTAAATGAGCCCATTCTTCATCTACAAAAAATTTTACAGCTGCAATTTTTTCATCAATGTTAATCACCAAAAAAGCCTCCCCAAACTAATTAAATCTTTAATTAAACCTAAAATTCCCCTTTTTTTTCTAATAATACTCAAAATTTCTTTAATTACCTCTTTTTTATAATGTCCTTGAGCGGAAAAGTAAAGACTAAAGATTTGATAGATAAGGTCAGGATAAAGGGAGAAGAGCTGGGAATTTTTAAGGAGAAAGGTCTTTAAGTCTTTGATTAGAAGAAGGTCTTTATAGATGTAGCTATGTTTAAAGCGCTCTTCATATTCCTTTAAGGTTTTTTCAGTAAAGTCTCCTTTTTCCAAGGCAGAAAGGATGGTGTCAGCAGCCATAAGACTAGAATAGATGGCTAAATTGGTTCCTTCCCTGAAAAGAGGATTAACAAGCCCAGCAGCATCTCCTACCACTAATACTCCATTTCCGTAAAGTTTAGGAAGACCCTTTAATCCCCACTCAGGAATAAGATGGGCTCCATATTCTAAGGTTTCAGCTTTATGGAAAAGTTCTTTAAAATAGGGATGCCTTTTAGCTTTTTCTAAGATTTCGTAGGGTTTAAGATTTAATTCCACTAAGGTATTTAAGAAGAGCCCAATTCCGAAGGAAAGAGTTTTTTTATTGGTATATAAGTAGCCTGTTCCAGGAAGTCCTTGAGTAATTTCTCCAATTAATTCTAAGGCCAAACCTTTTTCTTCGTTCTCTAAGCCTAATCTCTTTTCTAAAGCCTCTTTAGGAAGTTGAAGAACTTCTTTCACAGAAAGAACAACCTCCTCTGGTTTAAAAGGTCCTTGCACTAAACCAGCCTTTTCTGTAAGGATCCTATTAACCCCTTCCGCTAAAACTACTACTTTAGCTTGCATTTCCGCTGGAGAGGAATCTTCAAAACTTTTAGGACGATCAACTTTTACTCCTACTATTTGAGAATTTTTATAAATAAAATCTATAACCTTAGTTTTAGGGGCAAAGTAAACTCCTTTTTTGAGAGCATATTCAGAAAGAAAGCTATCAAAGTGGGCTCTTAACGCAGTGAAAGCCTCTTGAGGATTCTTTTTAGTATGAGAAAGCCTTATAACTCCTTCCTTAGAAACTAAAAGATAGCCTTCTTCGGTAACTGGTCTTTCTGCTGGAAAGGGCTGAACATTAGGAAATTCAGGAACAATTTTTTTAATAGATTCTGTGTAGATGACCCCTCCAAAAAGATTTTTAGCTCCGCAAAATCTGCCTCTTTCTATTAAAAGAACTTTTAAATTTTTTTCCGCTAATTTTAAAGCACAAGAAAGTCCAGCTGGTCCCCCTCCAACGATGATAACGTCCCAATTGAGATTAGACATTTTTAGCCTTTTCCTTTTTAATAGCTTCTATTAGCGCTGGAAGAATCACTTTCCAATCTCCTATAATTCCCAAATCGGCAATATTAAAAATAGGAGCTTCTTTATCTAAATTTACTGCAATAATAAAATCAGAATTTTCCATACCAGCTCTATGTTGAATGGCTCCGGAGATGCCAAAGGCTATGTAAACCTTGGAGCGAACTGTTTTTCCTGTTTGTCCGATTTGATGTTCATAGGAGATCCAGCCAGATTCTACAGCTAACCTGCTGGCCCCTACTTCTCCTCCAAGGAGAGCAGCTAATTCTCGTAATTTTTCAAAACCCTCTTTTCCTCCTATCCCTTTACCACCGGCTACTATAACATCTGCATATTCTAAATTAACAGTTTTTTCCTTAGGAATAAAGTGAAGTCTTTCTATCCCAGCTAATTCCTTAGGAATTTCTATTTCTTCCCTTATGAGTTCTCCTAAGAAATTTTCCTTTTTTGGGGGTAGGGGGAAAATACGAGAGCGAACTGTGGCCATTTGGGGGCGATGATTAGGGCAGATGATGGTGGCCATAATGTTTCCACCATAAGCTGGCCTTGTCATAAGAAGATTCCCTGTTTCCTGATCAATGGAGAGCTGAGTAACATCAGCAGTAAGACCAGTTTGAAGAAGTCCAGCTACTCCAGGCGCTAAATCCCTCCCCAAAGGAGTAGCTCCAATAAGTAAAATTTCCGGTTTATATTTTTGGGCTAGTTGGCTTAGGGTGAAAGCATAAGGGCTGTGTCGGTAATAACTTAAAAGAGGATGTTCTACTAAGTAAATTTTTTGAGCTCCAAAAGAAAAAATTTCCTCAGTTAAATTTTGAACTTCTTCTCCTAGGAGAATCCCTGTTACTATTCCTGAGAGATCTTGAGCTAATTTTTCGGCAACTCCAAGCAATTCAAAGGAGACAGGATGAATTTTTCTCTCTTCTTGTTCAATAAAAACCCAGACTTCTTTCATAAAAGCCCTTTATTTTTTAGAATTCCAATAATTTCTTTTATTGCTTCTTCTAAGGAGACTTCTTTAAGATCATAGATTTTTCCTCGTTTTTTTAATTCTGGAGTAAAAACCTTTTTTACTTGAGTAGGAGATCCTTTAAGTCCTAATTTCTCTCTCTGAAAAGGAATAACCCCGTCTGCTCCTATCACTTGAGGTTCCTTTTCCATAGCCTTAAGGATTTGAGTAAAGGGCACAAAGGGTATTTTAACAATTTCTTTTTCACAGGTGAGTAAAACTGGAAAATTAGCTTTAAGAATTTCTATGCCCTTTTCGGTTTTTCTATGCACTATAAGGGTTTTTTCCGAGAGATCTATTTTTTCAATTTTTATGGCGTAGGTAATTACGGGAATATTAAGATGGCTTGCCACTTCCGGTCCTACCTGGGCAGTATCTCCATCAATAGCCTGTTTTCCAAATAAGAGAAGATTAAAGGGTTTATCTTTTTGAAGATATTGGATGGTTGTGGCTAAGGTATAGCTGGTGGCTAAGGTATCCGCTCCAGCCAATTTTCGATCGGAAAGTAAGATAATTTCATCAGCTCCGAATTCTACCGCTTCTTTAAGAGCCAATCGAGCTTGAGGAGGTCCCATGGTAATTACTGTAATATGGGCACCAAAGGTTTGTTTTAATTGGCAAGCTAAACTTAATGCTCCCATATCATAGGGATTGATAATAGAAGGAACACCCTCCCGGATTAAAGTGCCTGTTTCTGGATTTATACGGATGTTAGTAGTATCTGGGACCTGTTTTATGGAGACTAAAATATTGAGCATCTATTTTTGATACCCTGGAAGTTCAAGGTGGGTGCAAGTTCCTGTAGAACAGGAATGGCTTTCTGCTATTCTAGGTTTTTCTCCCTTAAAATTACCTTTCAATACTGAGTGCACAATACTTAAAAGCCGTTCTACCTTCTCTGATCCGCAAGCTTTACACCTAACCTGATAGATTTCTTCTTTACTTTTTAAGAGGACTTCAAATTCTTTTTCACATTGGAGGCATTTAAATTCAAAGATTGGCATAAGGAACCTCAATTAGATTAAATGCCCGGGGCCGGACTCGAACCGGCACGGAGGCGGTCCTCCAGTGGATTTTAAGTCCACAGCGTCTACCTATTCCGCCACCCGGGCCCCCCTTTTACAAAATCTAATAAAATTTTTTATTTTTGCAAGAGGTGCCTAATTATTTTTTTATCTTTAATTAAAATATAGCCCTCCCTATCAAAGATTTCACTTAAAGAAGGTAAGAAAGGGAGTCAAAAAAATATATCTTGACAGAATTGATTTTTTTGTATTACTATTTTTTAAAAAATTTGAAAGCCATCCTTCCAGCAAAAGCATGGCCTCCTTCAAAAATTTCTATCCATAAATCATTGCTTCCGTAAACTTCATATGATTTCTTTATTTTTTAATGAGC
>FWWL01001196.1_pt1 | contig 63972 bp, 78 predicted proteins | sample 2228331 | NCBI WGS metagenome assembly FWWL01 (sample SAMEA103939775, study PRJEB20133) | metagenome
CTTGCTGTCTCTCTTCTGTCTGTTTTCCTGTGCTGTTTGCGACAGGAATCTTATCTTATCATGTCTGTCCTCCAGAGTCAACTGGAAACTTCTCTCTATTGTCTGTCTCTCTGTTCTGTCCTTCAATGCTGTTTGCGAGAACATTTAAGAATATATCATAAAAATTTGTGTGAGTAAAGTGCACCTGTACAACTAAATTTCATGATTAGAATGTAAAAAACTTAAATAACTCACTTTTTCGCTTTTTATCTTCATATTATGTCAGCTTAAAGGCTTTCAATTTAGATTATATGTACAAACACTGAAATTTATACATTATACCGGACGAACCACATTAGCAGACGAAATTTACATATAATATATATAAGTAAAAAACAAATTCTTTTGTTTAAGTTATTTATGTATATAATAAGGATAGGATTTTTTAAGCTGCTTATTTAAACAAAAAAATCCCTAGGGAAGAATATGTCCTTCCAAGGGATTTAGTATTTTTTTAAAACAACCGTTGATCATAACTATAGCTATGTATTACAAATAGAGTACATATTTGAACATCATCCAAAAGTGACAGAAGCTTCCGTAGAGCACGAAAAGGTGAAATACTTCGTGAAATCCAAAAAACTTTGACCTGAACCTGGGCCATTTGGTTCCGTAAATTATAGCACCTACTGTATAGAGCAGACCCCCTGCTACCAGCCATATCATTGCACCAACAGGCATAGTTCTGACAAGAGGAGCAAAGGCGATTACAATCAGCCAACCCATTATGAGATAAAAAAGTGTATACAGCCATCTAGGCGCATTAAACCATAATATCTTTAGTATTATACCCACCATTGCAATTCCCCAGATGCTTATGAGGATACTCCATCCCCAGCTCCCCCTTAAAGGGATAAGGCACATGGGTGTATATGTCCCTGCTATAAGTACATATATCATCATATGGTCTATCTTCCTAAGTATTATAGACCCTCTTTCAGATACCACAAGCAGGTGGTATACTGTACTTGCTGTATACAGCAGTATTAGACTTGTTCCGAATATTGAAAAGGAAACAATATGCCAGACTGTCCCGTTTGCTGCTGCGTAGCGTACCAGATAATAAAGCCCTACAGCGGATAGAACCGCTCCTACAAGATGTGAAAACCCACTGAAATGATCTTTTATTCTGATGTTCATTCCACCATCTCCTATAATACTATTCCATGTAGTTATGATTACTACGTGTTGATATATTTATATTATATACTACAGTTATTATGTATTCAATAAATATTTTTATTCGTCTTTTCTCATACATTTGTAATTTCTCAACATGGCTTTTCTATTACAGGGCACATATATGATATACTAGATGATGAGATAATTAAGTGGGGTGTTTATGATGGATTTTAATGAGAGTTCATTTTTCGGCATAATGGAAGAAATCGTCCAGGGCGGCGATATAAGCATTTCAGACATACCTGACATTGAGCTTTATATGGACCAGGTAACAACTTTTATCGACAACAAGCTGGGTTATCATAAAAGGACTTTAAAGGATAAGATTCTTACAAAGACAATGATTAATAATTACACAAAATCAAAGATCCTTCTCCCGTCAAAGAAGAAGAGATACAACCGGCAGCATATGATCCAGCTCATACTTATCTATTATTTGAAGCAGATACTATCTATTAATGATATAAATATACTATTTGAGCCGTTATTTAAAAATATGGCGGCTTCCAAGGTCGGTACTGACTATCTCAGCAGCTTATACAATGCTTTTCTTCAAGTAAAAGACAATAGCACTGAGGACTTTGAAAAAGTACTCTCCCAGAAGCTCAAGCTCATAGAAGACAAAACACAAGAGTTCCCCGATGAGTCAAAAGAGACCTCGAGGATTTTGCTTACCGTCCTAATGCTGGTAGCAACAGCTAGTATCCAGAAAAGAATGGCAGAAAAAATAATCGACGATTATTTGCAAAAAAAATGAGGCAATTTATTTTGCCTCATTTTTCATACCCTTGGGTAATATTATTTCAAATACCGCTCCAACCGAGTCGCTGTTGTATGCCTTTATCCTTCCTCCATGACCTTCTATAATAGCCTTTGTAATAGAGAGTCCGAGCCCGATATTTCCTTTGTCCCCTTTATAGAATCTGTCAAACAGCTTACCCGCTTCGGCCTCCTTGAAGCCTGCTCCATCGTCACTTATCAGAAGCTTTATATGCTCATCGCAATTGAAGGCTTTTATTTCAATTATACTTTTTGCGTATCTTATACCGTTCCCAATTATATTTATGAGTGCCCTGGTCAATTTCTCCCCATCAAAATATCCTGAATACTCCAGCTGCGAATCATAAACCAGCTGAATACCTTTTTCCTCTGCTAAGGGCTTGACACTTCTTACTGCGGAATCGAATATATCACAGATGCAGCATTCTTCATAGTTGAGCTTTTCATCCGCACTTTCCAGTTTGGTGAGATATATAATGTCCTCTACTGTCTTTTTAAGCCTCTGGCTTTGTTCAATAATTATATCTAGACTCTCCTCCGCTTCCTTACCCTCAACTACTCCGTCTTTTATGGCCTCTGCATAACCCTGAATTGACATAAGCGGAGTCTTAAGCTCATGAGAGGTATTCTGCAGGAACCTGATCTGCTTCTCGTCGTATTGCTTTATCCTTCCTGCCATTTCTATGAAGCAATTGTCCAGCTCTTCGATTTCGTCCCCGGTCCGGATTGCCTTGGTGTCCAAAGTCCTGTTGGCAGAGAACCTCTCCAGTTTGAGCGTCAGCTGCTTTAATGGCTTTACTAGTTTTTCTGCAAACAGCAATCCAATAATAAGTGCAATAATACTCGCCATTCCGAAGCTTATGAGCTGAGTTCTCCTAAGCAGTACATTGAGGGCATATATGTTTTTCACCCTTGTGAATAACAGTATATTACCTTTTAGCTCACTATTCCTGCCCACAATCGGTACTATCCGGCTGACATATCCCTTAACACTCGAGGATGGTGAGTTGTAAACCAGTTGAATAAGTCTCTTGTCCACATCTTCTACATCCTTGTAAAGTATCCTGCCTTCCTTATTAAATATCACAATTTCTGCATCAACGAAACGTCCCGCTATTTTGATAGTTTTTCTCACACTGCTTATTTTATCTTTTAGCTCAGCATCCTTAAGCGGAAGAGTACTCAATATAGATGCCATCCTCTGGCCCTCTCCTTGAAGCTGAGTGCTTGTCTCATTTACAAGATATCTTCTGGACAGAAAAACAAACGTCACATCTGTTATCAAGAATACACAGAGAAGTAAGGCAAAGTAGGTTGTAAGTATCTTTCTCCCTATTTTATTCATCGATCTTATACCCGTATCCCCAAACAGTGGTTATCTCTGCCTTGGATCCTAGCTCAGAAAGCTTCTTTCTTATCCTTTTGACCAAATCGTCAATAATCCTTGAGTCTCCTATGTAATCGTAGCCCCATATCCGCTCTACCAGCTGTTCTCTACCAAAGGGCATGTTCTTATTTTTTACCAGGAATTCGAAAAGCTCATATTCCTTAGTCGTCAGCTTCAGCTCTTCTCCACCCTTGTCCACATATCTCCGATCATAATACACACAGATATCCTTGATGATTTCTTTATCATCCTTTGCCGAGGCCGCCTTTTCCACTCTTTTCATTATATTCTTTACTCTCGCCACCAGCTCCCTTGGGCTGAAGGGCTTTGCCAGATAGTCGTCTCCACCTATCTCCAGTCCCAGAACCCTGTCAAACTCCTCGTCTCTGGCGGATACAAATATAATCGGCAGCTCATTGGTTTTCCTTATTTCCTTGCAGAGCTCCAGTCCATCAACCCCCGGCAGCATTATATCCAGTACTATCAAATCAGGGCTCAGCCTTCTGATTTCATTTACAAGATTGCTGCCATCCTCAAAGAGAGTGACCTTATAGCCTTCCTTTTCCATGTATTTTTTTATAAGGTCCCTGATGGTTCTTTCATCATCCACTACAAAAATGTGTTTCATTGTATTCACCTCTTCACATGCTCATGGTTCCTTACATGATCCATACAGTATTCGTAGTCACCCTCACATTCGGGACAATACCTGAAATCCATGTTTGGGTCATCCTTCTCGGTCTTGCCGCAGGTAGTGCATCTATGTATGGTAAAGTTCCTCGGCAGCTCTGTTTGGAATCTTTTCCTATTGTTGTAAACCTGCCTTCTGCTCTTGTTTCCAGCGATGATTTCCCTGCTAAAGAACAGGAAATAGTTTATTATCGAAACTACAGCAATGAGTCTTGTGGACATATCGCCAACCAATATTGTGAAGCCTATGAAGGCCCAATTCAACATTGCCAGATATTTCATCTTCACCGGTATCACAAAAAACAGGAGCAGCTCATAATCAGGGTAAATTTTCGCAAAGGCCAGGAACAATGACAAATTGAGGTATAGTGATGTAGCTCCATACCCCGTTATAAATGCAGCAATAGTTGTACCTATCATTCCCGTAAGGTAAAAGATATTGAATTTGAAGCTTCCCCATTCATGCTCCAGAGCGTTTCCCACCATGTAGTAGAAATACAATGTAAATAGAATCCACATAATTGATGTATTCGGAGGTATAAATATATAAGTGATTAGCCGCCATACCTCTCCTTTGACTACCAACTGAGGTATTAGCATCAGCTTGCCTATTACAGCCCGGCCGTTGTCAAAGTAGGACAATGCGTATACAATGCCGGTGATACCTACAATATACGCCATAAGTCCTTTGATAGCAAATCTCCCTAATCTTCTCTCAAGTTTATCAAGCCAGTTCAAAAGTATTCTCCTCCTGCTTTCGTATAATTAATTTAGCCTTATTATCAAATAATCATCGCTTTGCAAAAACCCAAGAGCCTTATATGCATTTAGGGCTGGGACATTATATTTATTCACAACAAGTGTAGGCAGTTTTTCTTTGTGAATTATCCTTGCACTCAGCTCCGAAACTACTGCCTTAGCATAGCCTTTGCCCCTTTCATCCTCAAGAGTGTACACAGCCCCTATCTGGCTTGTACTGTCCGTAAAGGTTTGTATGCAGGCCTGAGCAACCATTTTATTATCCATGGATACTATTATAAACGCTTCCTGCTCGCTTTTCTGTGAGAGAAGCAGCTTGGTATCCTCTATAGTTCGCTCAGCTCCGAAGCCCTGCAGATATGCCTTTCTCACAAAACTCAGGATGCTTATATCACTGTCCCCGGAAACGTCAATAAACTCTGCTCCTTCAAGCTTAAAGGGCGAAAAATTGTTGTTCACATAATAGCCGCACTCTTCGTACTCTCTCAAAGACTTGTACTGCCTTATGGACTCAAAAAGCGGCCTGATAAGCCGATCTACCCCTAAAATCATACCGAATCTTCTCATTGCCATTAACTGAGAAAAGTATGGTATAGCTCTCATAGACTCATAATGAGGAATGCAGTTTCCTAAATTGTAGAAAGCAATAATACCTCTTAAGGTGTTTTCCTCAAAATATCCGAAATAATCACCGCAGCGGAGGACACTTCTCCTGTTCACTATTCCGAACTGCAGGACATTCCCAATAAGAAAATCTGCCTCTCCCTCGTTCCTATCCAGATATTCAAGAATTATATCCCTATCCCACTCATTCAATTGCCTGAACAAAGCACTTCACCCCTGTAGACCCCTTAGGTCCATAATACCTGTTTTGTGGAACTTCGGAAAGTACTTCCTATTGCTATAATTATATTCCTCTTAGTCCCATTAGGTTACAAGCACTTGTGCCTTTCAGCTATCTCTGAAGGTAATCGGTTCTTATAGGGTAGAATACGTCAATTATTCTGCATGGAGTCAATGCTCTTCCTGAGTGCATTATATTAGGAGGTATCACAACGATGGATCCCGGTTCAAGGACTTTTGCTTCTCCATCCACAGTTACTTCAAAGCTTCCTTCAATAAGATTAACCACTTGCTCGTGAGGGTGGGCATGTTTGGGTAATGCGTTGCCTTCGTCAATGCTCCAATAAGCCAATGTTACATTCTCTGAGTGCACAAACTTTGCATGGTAGCCTGGAACCATCTCCCGTTCAGGCATTTCATACAGTTTTATTAAGTTCATAATAAATCCCCCCTGATGATATTATAGACTATTTTGAAAGCCGATTATAATCATGGCGCAGCATGGACATTATTATTTCATTATGAAACCTGCCCTTAAAAAACTCCTTTTCCCTTGCCACGCCTTCGTATACAAAACCTAGTTTTCCAAATAACCGCACCGATGCGCTGTTTTCTGATACTATGCATGCCTCAATTCTATTCAAGCCAAGAATGGCAAAGCCATAATCAATGATTGATCCCAGTGCTTCTGCCATATACCCTTTATTCCATTCACTGCTTACAAGTCCGCAGCCTACTTCACACCGCCTAGATACATTATCGAAATTCATGAATTCGCAGGTCCCGATCAATCGGTCATCTGCTCTTAAGGCAATGCCCCAGCGTATCTGCTTCCGCTCCCAATACTCCTTCCTGAAATTATATATCATACTTCTGGCTTCGCCCATTGTAGTAACAGGTGCAAAAGAGTCATATTCCGCAATTCTAGGGTCACTGCATATTACGTATATGTCATTGGTATCACTTATTGTAATTTCTCTCAACAAAAGTCTCTTGGTACTTAATACAGGAAAGTCATTCCAATCCATAAGATACTGCCTTTCTTTCAGGTTTTGGAATGTATGATATCCTACATCTCTACAAATATGTATTTAAATATTCTTCTTTCAGAAGTCCCATTATCAGCTCATCGTAATAGCGGCCATCCCTGAATATCTCCTGCCGCAATACCCCCTCAACCTTGAAACCACATTTCTCGTAGCTTTTTATGGCGCGTTCATTGTAAGAGAACACATTTAGCTTTACCTTGTTGATATTCATCTGCTCAAATATAAATTTCAGCAAAACTTCCATGGCATCTGTCCCATAACCCTTGCCCCAGTAGTTCTTATCTCCTATAAATATCCCTACTACTGCAACACTGTTCTTCCAATCTATGCTGTTTAGCCCGCAGCCTCCAATGTATTTCCCGTCTTCAAGGGTCTCAATGGCAAAGCTGTAGTTGTCTGACCTTGCTGATAAGCCCTCAACCCACTTTCTCTCATCCTCAAGGGTATTCAGGTATGGGATTCCGGGGGTCAAAAGCCTCTTTACCTCAGCATCGTTTATATAGAAAAGTGCTCTTTCAATATCCTCTTTCCTGTATTCTCTCAATCTTATCTTTTTCCCCGTATACATTGTATTACCTCCTTATCTTGCTCCAATCCCAGTTCTCTTTAGGTCTATTCAAGTTCCTTAATAACTCCTGTTTGATATTTTTGTATATAAAGTAAGATGCTATAAACATTGTATATCCTAGAATTATGCACATGATTGATTCTCTTCTGTAATTTTCTATGTTTCTTTCCATCAACTGCCTAATCTCTACGTTAATATTCCTGCTATACTGCAGTTCATCCATAAGTACTTCTACACTCCATGCATCACCAGAAGCAGCCAGGGCAATTACAACAGCAAATACCATCAACAGTAAGACAGCAACATTTTTAAAGCCATTATCGCTTAATTTATAATCAACCAGAAAATTTCTGATTATAAATGTCCCACCAAATGCAAGGAGCACCATGCTCATAAAATAAATAACAGTAGTATTATACATAATCCTCTCTCCTTTATATTTTATCATAGAAGCGCATTATTTTCCTTCATCACTTCATATTCAGACTTCAGTATCCCCATATAAATTGTATCGGTGTAGGTGCCATAACTATCACCCCTTCAATTCAGAATATAAAAAAACCCCACGAAGTCATTGAAGTGACTCCGTAGGGTTATCTACGTGTAGGATATAGTCCCTGTGCCGCTAGTACTAACTTAGGCACACTCACCATTAGAGAAATTTTACCATCATATGAATATTTTGTCAATATACTGCTATTCTACTTTTGGGTGAACATTTTTACTACAATACCTCTTTGACTGCTGCCCAAAGTGCATCACACAATTCTTCGTCGTTGTAATCTGTACCGAAGTCTATGTATTGTTCAATGTCCCTGCCGACTCCGCAGCTATTGGTTTCCTTCCTAAAATTAACATAGAAATCACCCTTGCCATATCCGCATTTATTCAGGATTTCAAGCATCTGACCTATATTGAGCAGCGGCATGCAATCCCCTTTGCTGTACACATCAGGCCTCTCATACTCAAATATAAAATCCTCTTCGTTATACTCTTCTGTATCGACTTCTTCTTCTTCCTCTTCCTCCACATCTCCCTGATTAGCCCAGCCCCTTAAAGCTTCAAGATTCATCAGGGTCATATAATAGCCGGACCTTGTTTCTCCGATTTTTAAATGACCAATTACAAATTCGAAAATATCATACTCATTGTTTTCTGCGTCCTTGATGAGGAATCCCGCTGCAAGATCATATCTTTGGGGAGTCCAAAGGTCATTAAGCCTGTCCCTCTGATATTCAGTAAGCTCCATGAGATTTTCAACTGTTATATGCTGTTTCATAATCCTACCTCCTGTATATTAGTTCTTTCTTCTGATTAACAATCCCTTATGTAACAAGCTATATTGCCTCCACATATTTATAATTATGGGAGGTGATAAAATGTACTACGGGCTCCACACTCACAGGTTCAATGGTGTAACCACTTTCGACTTCGGCCATGACCACGGATATTCAGGCATTACAACATACAATTATGATACTCGCGGGCATATACACCAGGCCAACGGCATAACCACATATGACAATCGTCACACTCACTACTATTTCTTTGTAACAGGTCCTGAAATAGAGGTTAATGGCGGTCATATTCACTACTACGAAGGCATTGCCTTAATTAACAATCAGCACATTCATTATCTTTATGGCTATACCTCACTTTAAAGCTAATGATTGTATTGAAACAAAACTATAGGCTGGTGCTGTGACTAATTGTATTACCCGCAGTGCCAGCTTAATACGAAAGCTCCAAATATCTTCTATATTTGCTGTCATCTATTTCTTTTTCCCCTGAGCAATAGAAGTCTATTTTCCCCTTGCCGTCAAAGCTCAATCCTCTGTTTTCCAACAAATTCTTAAGCCGGTTCACTGTCCCTATGTTCCCGTCTATTATGTCAACTTCTTTGGGCAATATCCTTTCAAAATGCTTTTTAAAAAATACGAAATGAGTACATCCCAAAACAACTGCACCATATTCGCTGAGATCATACTTGGAAAACTCATCTAACAAGTATGGAATTACTGTATTTTCGTCAAATACAAATTTCTCAGCAAACTCTACCAAGCCCGGAAGCGCATGCAAATCGACAATATCCTCTGAGTCCAGCCTTTCAACCAGATCATGCAGCTTCTTCTCCCTGACTGTAATAGGTGTCGCAAGCACAAGCACCCTTCTGTCATCTACCTTTTCAACTGCGGGTTTTACAGCTGGCTCCATGCCTATAATAGGAAAGCTGTGCCTCTTCCTCAAGTCGCTTATAGCAATACTTGTTGCTGTGTTACATGCAATTACCAAAGCTTCTACTCCTTGACTTGCAAAAAAGTCCACAGCATCAAATATATAACCTCTTACCTCTTCCTTTGGCTTTGTACCATAAGGAACATGCTTAGTATCGGCATAGTACAAATAGTTCTCATGGGGCAGCAGCTTTATTGCTTCCTTCAGTACCGTCAATCCCCCTATACCTGAATCAAAAACACCAATACTCATATTCTTCTCCTCAAATTCTATGAAAATTAAGCTCCAGTAATATTATATTACCTTGAGAACAAAATTTCCTTATATTTGTTTAAACTTTTGGAAATTCTCATATTATTCTTCGAGCTGCCTTTAAAAAATATGCAGGCTCCAAACACTTCTTATTATCAAAATTACTCCGCTCACAATAAGCAGATAGATAGTAGCTTTCCTCACCGTCTCCTCTTTAAGCCCTGTATCCACTTTCGTACCTATATACATCCCCAATGCCGCTGCAGGTGCTATGAAAACAGTGAATTTCACAATCTCTAGTGTCATTATGCCGGCCGCAGAATACCAAAACAGCCTGAAAATGTTGTCTACCAGGAACAAGCTGCAGAGGTTCGCACGGAATTGACTCCTATCTTTACTTGTCCTGCTTATGTAAGCCACAAGAAATGCACTTATTCCATACATACCCGCCAGTACTCCCGATACCAGCCCAACTAAGACAAGCAGAAATCTGTTTCCTTTTCCTGTACTTTGCTGCTCAGGCTTGCGGTACAGCATCTCTATCCCCAGAGCAACAATAACAACTCCCAAAATGGACTTCAGGAGCAGATCGTTTCCTGTTTTCAGGAGCATAATGCCTGGTACTATCCCCACAATCAGCATAAGAGATAATGAAGCAACTGTCCTGAAATTGATACTCTTTCTGTTTTTCCATACAAGATAAGCATTTGTAGGTATGCTTAAAAGCAAATCAACCGGCGTTGTGAACCTGTTTAGAACAACAAAAGAAAATAACGGTGCCATTACAAGGGTATTCCCAAAGCCCGTGATTCCTTTCACAAAATAAGCAATAAATACTACTGCAAATAGATATAAATTCTCAATCAATGAATATTACCCGCACTTTCCCTTAAATAATCCATCTACTTTCTGCCGTGTGGGCATGCATACAGGCACATTCCACAAACATAGAGCTTTCCCGCAGATGTCAGAGAGTCAAAATACTCCTCACATTTATGCGCATCGAAACGCGTTTCCCTGGACTCAGCTTCATTAAAGCCTCTGCCTTTGATTGCGTTTGCAGGGCATATATCGGCACAGGCGGTGCACTTACCGCACTGCGGCTCCATAATGTCTTTTCCAGTCGGCTGAAGATTTGCATCGGTCAATATTGATACCCATCTTACTCTGGGACCATTCTCAGGTGTTATAAAAAGACAGTTCTTGCCTATCCAGCCAAAGCCGCAGAGCCTTGCGCCCAGTTTGTGGGAGAAAGATCCGCATATCCTGTCATGGTCTATAGTTCCTGAGGCAGGTACCGGCAGAACCCTGTACCCCTTTTCCTGTATATAGCTGGTAAGCACTGATGCTGCCAAGTCCAGCCTTTGATTTATAACATCATATGCAAAAAGCTTGTAGTTCAAAGCATCGTTGTATTGCTCCCTATAAGGCAGCCGATCTACAATTTCCCTAGGCAAAGCAATACCCATGGTTATACAGTACGGATAATTGCCTATGCCGGTACCTGCCTGGTCAATGACCGCGCTCTCAACCTTAGACAAATCCGCTACGCCGAAGTATGATACCATGTGATTTTTGGCAAGCTTCTGCAGCTCATCATTCATGTACATAAATCCGCCCCCCCAATATATACTCATGTTTCAATTATATATAACTGCAAGTAGAAATATCAAGCTAGAATAATTTCAGTAACCATATTAGAGCTAAATCATAATATGAAATTAGCGGTAATTTTAAGGAGGGCCCGGTATGGTAGAATATCTCTCACAATTCAATATGATATGGTTGGGAATTATGGCGAGCCTTGGTGCCGGTCTAGCTACCGGAATAGGCTCTTTACCGATATTCTTTACAAAAAAAATATCCAAGAAGCTTCTGGATCTGCTGTTGGGGGCTGCTGCTGGAGTAATGCTTGCAGCAACTTCCTTCAGTTTGATTGTGCCTGCTATTGAAAAAGGCGGCGGTGGTATAAAGGGTGCAAGCATCGCTCTGATAGGCATATTATGCGGGGGCATTTTTCTCGATTTTATTGATAAGTTCTTTCCCGATACCAACCTGCTGTCAAATGCAGTTAACGGAAATGGGCAAAACGGGAATGTAGTTTTGTATAACACCAGCAATTCCAATCTCAGAAAAGTATGGTTATTTGTATTTGCGGTAACTGTTCATAACTTTCCTGAAGGCCTTGCTGTAGGTGTTGGTTTTGGCGATGGAGATATAGTGAACGGACTGAGTATTGCAATTGGAATCGGTTTGCAGAACTTGCCCGAAGGTCTGGCTGTGGCACTTCCTCTATTAAGAGAGCACTATACAAAAAGGAAAGCCTTTTTGGTAGCTTTATGTACAGGTTTGGTAGAGCCTATTGGAGGACTTTTGGGTGTTGCACTTGTTCAAGTATCCAAGCCTATTCTGCCTTTTGCTTTATCCTTTGCTGCCGGAGCAATGCTCTTCGTCATAAGCCACGAGATAATACCCGAAACCCAGCATCAGCAAAGTCATTCCAAGCTTGCCACCCATGCTCTGCTTGTTGGGTTTGTGGTAATGATGTTTTTGGATAATACCCTTGGGTAAATTGTCAGAAAATTAACTTTTAGATACAGCGAAAACAGCTGGTTAAAAACTATTATTATTGAGACAATACATGTTATAATTACATTAAGAAAACCATGAGAGGAGGCACACTATGATAAATAGGGTTAAAGTAAATCTAGAGACTATCGAGGCTATGCTTTACTTCTGGCAGGCAGTTAATGACAGAGAAAACCTTTCAGAGATTTTCATCTATGATATTGCAGCTATGCCTGGTTTGGCGCTTGCATATGAGGATAAGTTCAATGAAGAATCTGTACGCAGGGCACTTAGCTCTATCAAGAACCGAGAAATATTCTCCAGAAGCAGCAAGAAAGAAGGACGGTTCTACAGCAACAATCTCTGGATGATGGAGGACTTGAATTATACCAATTCGATGGTGGCCCCACTGAAAAAACTTAACCTGGAATTCTTAACAGGCGAGTTGAACTCCAAGTTTCCTGACTCAAAACATCAAGAGCTCGAAGTAATCTTCTCACCGCTGCATATAGACGACTATAAAATCAAAAATAATAAGCTGATAATCAACTTTTTTAAAGTAAAACCAGCTGAAAACGAAACTTTCATAGCTGATATTGAGATGAAGGAATTCATAAATAATAAACTGGAAGAGTTGCTTTCCAAATAAAAGAATGCCTATACTCCTTGAATCAAATCCGGGAATATAGGCTTTTCTTATGTGTTCAAATCATATTCAAGTATGGCTGTCGCATTAGTATCCTCACTATGCTCTGCATCGCCTATTATATCAGCAAGCCTGCCGAATCCGACTTTATGCCAGAATCTGAGGGCCGGCCAGTTTTTCAGATGTACACCCAGCCTAATCTTTGTGAAACCTGCCTTTTGAGCTTCTCCAGATAGATATTGAAAGACTTCCTTAGCATAGCCATGTTTTTGATGCTGAGGGTGAATGAAAAGCCAGCCTACGCAAAGGTCAGCTGCAGTTGGATAACCATGGTATAGTTCAAGAACACCGATTATCGCCTCCGTGTCCTTAAGGTATATTGACATCAGCCTGAAGAGCTCCTTCTTTCCCCCTGGCGGCAGGTTGCCTTCAGTCATAGTCTTTAGCACATAATCTTTGGGCGTTTTCCAGCCTACCCACTTTTCTATGTAATCAGAGGCTTCATTGATTTCCTGTAGTTTGTCACATTCCTCCAACACTGAATCCCTTATAATAAGACGCGGTGTCTCCACTGTGCCTGGTATATGTCTAATGTTGCCCTTTCTTTGTCCCAAAACAAAACCCCCTAATACTCATCGATAAGTCTTTTTCCTAACCTGAACAAGGGACGCAGTGATGCAATCACTATCACTGCAATTGAGATAAATCCAAATAACAACTTATTCAGCTCAATTCCACCCTCCAAGCCTTTCAATATAATGAACGTACCAATTGGCAGGTTAAGCAGCAGACCTGTAAGAGTTCCCGGTGCATACCTCCGAAGTATTATTGTTGCAATAAGATGTGGGAAAATCGAGTTAAAGCACATCATTAGCAAAAAACCCATATATGCGTATCGTATAATCTCAGATTCATTTCCAAGATTCAGAAATAGAAAAGTAAGTATGTAGCCTAAGGTAGTTACTACCAGTAATGCAAAATGGAACTCATTGTTTGAGACTTTGGGATGGTATTTACCAGCATATTTTGACCACCTGGGCAGCCATATTGCTTCTTCTATGTTATGCAGCGTAAATGCCATTAAAAACATCAATTCATTCATATTCTAATCCTCACATTAATATAGAACATTCGATATGTTAAAGTTATAATACCCCTGATTCTAAGATGGAAAAAGTGATATTGTCACAGTCTATCTCCGCCACTGCACCATAGGGCAATATCATCATTGGAGCAGTATGCCCGAAGTTCATATTGCAGAGAATTGGTAAATCGACCAGCTTCAGCTCGTCTCTTACAACCTTCACGATAGCCTTTTTATACTCATCATAATACTTGTTGTCGTAGGGCTTTCCAAAAATAATACCATTGGTTCTATTCAATATGCCTTGCGAGCCATAGTTTCTAAGCCAGTATTCAAAATAATCAGGGTCCGGCTTATCCTCTGAGGTCTCGAAAAACAGAATGGTGTCATTCCACTCATTGATATTTGGCCACAGCTCCGTACCCTTCAGCATCTCAAGTACCTCGATGCACCCACCTATCAGACTGCCTCTTGCAATGTCGCTTCCTTGCAGCAGCTCATATCCCATGTTGGGCTGTAGATTTCTCTTTATTTCCTTATTCTTTTCTTCCCATGGTAAATGCTCGCTTGTCCAATAAGGGGAAGGCTCTATCTTACCGATTGACGAGTTATTGAACAAAACCCTCTCAATCCAGTGCTTTGTATAATCGTGCAGTTCTACATTTTCTGCAAGCTCACAAAGTATTGATGGTCCATAAAAACTCGAAAGTCCTGCCTTACAGCACATCATATGAGCAACGGTCGTATCTGAATAACCAATGAATATTTTGGGATTGTTCTTTATAATATCAAAATCCATGTATGGAAGCATTCTAACGCTCTCAGATCCGCCAATACAGGAAAATATAGCCTTGACTGATTCATCCGCAAAAGCTTTCATCAAATCTTCAGCCCTTTCCTCCGGATGATTATAGACATACTCCGTCCCCTTTAATGTACTTGGCATCTCTACTACCTTCAGACCGAATTCTTCTTCCAGTCGCTTTTTCCCTACATTATATCTCCATAGAAGATGACTGTCCCCCGCCCCGCCCCAGGATAAACTCACTGTAGCGACCTTATCTCCGCGGTTAAGCTTTTGCGGCTTTATTAATCTCATATACCCCACTACCCTTCACTCTTTTTAATCCCTTGCGCAATATACTAATGGTTATTTCTATCCTCTAACAAACCATACCCTCTGAATCAGGTTATTCTTGATTTCATATATTACAATTACCTTGGTCACAGCATTTTCTTCTATTCCGGTCACATTTTCAAAATCTATTACATTATCTCCCTGAACCATTCTATTCACGATAACTGCATGCAAGCTTCTATTTGAGAACCTACCTAGATATCTCTCCCGAAGCAAATCCAATCCTGCTAAGAATGGTTCACTTTCTCCTAGGTTATAAAGCTTGATATTTTCACTGTATGTAGATACAAACCCATCTATATCTCGATTATTGTAATACTCTAATTGCTTATCAATCAAATCAGCTGGTGACATTTCATCCATATTATTGCATCCCCCTCACTATATTACTTTAGGGAGCCCCAGATGAGGGCTCCCGATAATTCTTATTATGCATTTAACTGTCTGACTGGCCTTGCTTCAATATAACCCCTGTAGCCCATGGGTATGAGCTGGAATCTCGGTCCATCCTCATCCGCCCACTTGAAACCGTACAACTCAGGATTATACTTCTTCATGACTTCCCACAGCTCTCCGATAGCGTCTTCAAATTTCTCATCCTGATAGGGCTGGCCCTGGAAGACCATCATCTTGCATGGTGCAAGTTCAAGCAGCTCAAAGCCTTCAGGCACTTTACCCGCATAATCCGCAGGCACTTCTACCCCTTGAGCATACTCTGACGTACCGGGCTTACGCATATTTTCCGGAAGCCACATGCCGATAGGCTCATAAATTGCTTCCTTGACTCCGGATAGCACCTCCCATACATCGCAGCCGACTTCCTCACAGTATTCAAAGTAATGAGTCGCTTTAACACCTCGTTTTAGTATCAGCTTTCTCGATGGTCGGTCAATGACCTGAATAAAAACTGTATTTGTATTAGTATTTTTACACATATTATCCTCTCCTTTTTGCAATTTGAGATAATAATCACGGATGCTTTCAGGCATAAAAAGCTTTAAAGTCGGCCCATTCTTGCTGTAGTATTTGGGAGTTACTCCAAACTGCTTTGAAAAGGCTCTGGTAAAGCCTTCGTGAGAGTCAAATACAAAGTCAAGGGCTACATCTATTACTCTAAGCTTCCCATCCCGCAGCTTGACGGCCGCTCGAGACAACCTCAATGCGCGGATGTAGTCAAAGGGAGTTTTCTCGATTAGCTCCTTGAAAATCCTTTCAGCATGCCAGGGTGAATACCCTGCTGCTTTTGCAAGCATTTTAAGTGTGATTGACTCATTCAAATGCTCTTCTATATAAGCCTGCATACGCTGAACCGCTTTTACTTTTTCCCAGCTTTCCATGATTTCACCTCCTGAATAGAGGATAACAAATTGATATCACGATTTCTTGACTTGAATTGCTATTATATTTCTACTTCCCCCGTCTTTTTTCCCTTCATCTTAAAATCCACCTCTGCAATTAAGACACTGAACATTAATATGGCTGCACCTGCGTATCCCTTTAACGAAAGTATTTCTCCCAATACTGCAAAGGCAAAAATAGCTGAAAAGACCGGCTCCAAGGATAGAATAAGCCCTGTATGTGTGGCACTGGTATACTGCTGTGCTGTTGTTTGTACTATATACCCTACTGCAGTGCATAGAATGCTAAGTGCTAAAATGGAGACCCAAGATACAGTGGTATTAGGTAGTATAACAGTTTCCGTAAACATTGAGATCCCCAGGCTGAAGATACCCACAAAGCCCAGCTGTAAAACCCCGAGGGCAATGGAGTCAACCTTCTGAGTAAAAACCCCTGTTGCCACAACATGGACAGCGAATAATAAAGCGCATATGATGCAAAGGAGATCCCCACCACTTACACTTAATTGGCTATTTAGAGTCAGCAACGCAATACCAACCGGTGCAATGCATACACCAACAAGCACCTTTTTCTCAATCTTTTGCTTCAAAAATACTGAGGAGAGTATTGGTATGAAAACAACAGTAAGGCTTACTAAAAATCCTGCATTTGAAGCAGTAGTATATTGCAATCCGAAGGTCATCGATATGAATACACCGAGCAGTATTAATGCAAGAATCAAAGCATATTTTATTGTTATTTTATCGGACTTTAAAATATGCTTGTAAAAGACAATTGCAGACACCACAAAAGCAATTAAAAAGCGCACTGCTGTCAGGTTGAAGGGTTGAAGCACATCAAGGGCAAGCTTTGTAAGAATATACGATGCACCCCAGAAAACTGTAATCATGAGCAGCATCAGATCTGCTCTAACCTGCTTGGTCATAGGCCATACCCCCTTATAAAAATGCTTGCCTAAAGCATATAAACCATTAGTTCCACATCCAGATATTTATTACGCAGCTTCATAGCATTTTTCTCTACCCCATACACTTCAAATCCACAACTTTGATAGAGCTTCCTGGCTTCAATATTTGTCACAACTACACCTTTCTTCCTACAGCAGCTATTTGCTTGCTATGAAATCCAGTATATCGCAGGGATTTTGCAATATGCACGAGGACTCAAAGCCTTCAGAGCTTTCTGCTCCCCATAAAGCCAATCCAAATTTCACTCCCGCCCCTTCAGCACATTCCTTGTCGTATTTAGTGTCTCCAATATATACAATATCTTCAGCACTATTCCCGGCAATCTCTAAAAGCCTTAGTATTGGCTCTGGATTTGGCTTATGTTTAGTAGTATCATCTGCACAAACCACATAATCGAAATATTTTGCTAAGCCAAAAGGAATAAAATTGCTCTCAAACTCTTCCTTTGACTTTGATGTAACGATACCGGTTTTTATATCGAGTGCTTTAATTCTTTTCAGACAATCATCTATCCCCTCAAAGATTTTCATGGAATCACTGAACTCGTCCAGATATTTAATCCATTTAGCTAAAGAGCCCTCTATATCATTGACTCCAAGCTGCTCTAACGTTACTGCTCCAGGTATCCCAAAAGCAAGACAAAGCTCATCCATTGAATATGCTCTCCCCAAATCTTCCGCTAACACCTTTTGCAACGAAGAAATAATCGCTTCACCTGTATCAATAAGTGTCCCATCAATATCAAAAACCACACATTTAATCATGTTAACTCCTCTTTCAATTCATCCTTTAGCAAGCATAAACCCTTTTGATGAGTCTGGCACACCTCGGTATAAATATTCTCATAGAATTCTATACTTGCTTTTCTTCGCCCTTCAGCAATTATTTCTGCACGATCTGTATAGAATTTGTCATAGATATTTTTCAGCTTCCAATTATATTCCCGAAAAAAAGAAGGTATATTATCATTCCTGCCATCCAGCACTTTGCCGGATTCATCCACGTAATACATTGGCTGCGAAATTATCCCGTTATATATCAGGGTCCTGGCTATCCCCATGGTTCCTGTTGAATCAAGCTTATCTGCATCGAATAGAATCTTTGCTTCTATACTTTCCGGGGGGTTATTGTTCCGGTATCGATGTGTTGATATGCAGGCTTTCACATGAGAAGCTTTGCTGCCAGACCAACCGATACCCTTCAAGAATTCATATGCCATATCTGAGCCAACGATTGCATGGTCACATTCAGGATTGTTATTCTGTGCTTCCCTCCCTATGTCATGTAAAAGTGAAGCTGCAATAAGCACATCTTTATCCACATCAAACTCCTTTGCTATATCCAAGGCATAATATAAGACGCGGTAAATGTGCTGACTGTCATGTGCACTGTCATTCATCAACGTCAGCATATATTTCTCGATCTGTAGGTACATATTTTTTCGCATAGCTATACTCCCTGCTCATATTCCATATAGTAAAATTCAGCTTCTCCAGTGTCCATACTCCTGATATGTCTATATTTTATCTCAAAGCCAACACCCTCATAACATCTAATTGCCCTTTGGTTAAATACTCTTACCTCCAATGCAATCTTAGTATCAGGATATCTTAGCTTGCTTTCATCAATTAAAAGTTTCATTATATCTTTTCCACTGCCCTGACCACATAGCGCGGGCTTCATCGCTACCCCAAGGATGCAAATCCCCTCTTGAATATGTATCCTTCCATAAGCAATCAGCTCATTATCCTTACTAATTCCAATAAATTCTCTTTCTCTTTCCTCTCTGATTGATAAGCCCCAGCCACTCTTAACAACTTCTTCCCAATCGGAAAAGTTATACACCGCGTAGTCTCCTTCATACTTCCAAGAACATATTTCCTTTGCCATATCTTCGGTTAACACATTGACTATATATTTATCCATTTCCTACCTCAACGATAGCAGCCCTACGCAAAGGCATGCACCCCTTTCTAGCTGTATAATATCAACAAAGTACAAAGCTCTACTTCTTACCTAAAACAAAATAATGCCACGAAACATAATCCTGTCCTTCCAGAACTACATCCTGAACCTGTCTGACAGTTATAAGCTTGAAATCTGCCAATAATTCCTTCAATACTGCATCATCTACATGATAATGAGGAATGCCATTTTCCGGACCATCTTCAACCTTTATGACAGTATTATCATCAAGCCTTGGATATCCGGATTCTTTATAACTCCATGTATTCTTTGAACAGAGTGAGATATAGAATTCCCCCTCAGGCTTAAGAACCCTCTTAATCTCAGAAATCACCTTAATGATTCCCTTACTGTCAGTATGAGAGATAACATGATATGCTAAAAGGCAATCAAAAGTCTCATCCGCAAAGGGAAGATTCATCATATTATCAACAGCTGTAGTAATATTCAGACCTTCTCTGCCTGCCCATTCTTGCAACCCACATACAGCTACAACTGATAAATCAACAGAGCTGACATCAAAGCCATTCTTAGCAAACTGTATTGAATGCCTTCCTCTGCCGCAGCCTAGGTCAAGAAATCTTTTGAAGCCTTTTTCTTTCCAACGGTTTATTAAGTAATATGACTCCTCACATGGAGTAAACCAGATTGTCTGCGAGTTCTTATTCCAATCCCATTCCTTAGTAATCTCTTTCATATTGTTTCTCCAATCTTCTGTAGTGAGTTAAGTCCTATTAGTATTAAGTCATTGGATTATTTCTGTCCGGAGATATCATTTACTGTTGCCTCCGGATGATGATATCTTCCATTTTTTTCAGTATACATTTTCATATATTTCTTGGACTTGATTTGAATTGCTTGTACAGGACAATAATTGATGCATGCGTAGCATAAAAAGCATGGAGACTTTTTTTGCCATTCAGGCTTTTCATCCACCATTCTTATTTTCCCGGATAAACAAACCCTTTCACAGGTACCACAGCCTGAACACTTTATATCACTATAAAAATCTTCACCTGAGTATCCCCTGATATCAGCCATACCAGAACCTAAATGTATCCATATCGGATTAACAGGAACGGTAACCCGAGTGTCCTCTTCATGGTATTTTTCTTTATTTATTATTCTATTTTGAAAGGAGTCAAGCCTGGTCTGGATATCTGCTTCAAACCCTGCTAATTCATCATTCGTGATTTGATGCCAATTGTCAAATTTAGAATCATTATTGGCCATATTTAGAATCAAATATGAATCTAAGCTTTTGTCCTTCTTCTTTAGTATTTTATCTATTTTCATGAATGAAGCACTGCAGGGTGTACCGGCTCGTGTTGCTGCCGCGAAAACATATTTGGCAGTACTTAAATCGAGTTTTTTGATAATATCCTTTACTAGAACAGGAATTGTTGCAAAATGGATAGGGAACACAAAACCTACCGTTTCAGCATCTGCCTTCAATCCATCCTTATTCATAAGACTTGCCATTGGGATAAGCGTAGTTTCTGGAAGCCGCTTTTGCAATTCCTTTGCTACATACAGCGAATTGCCCGTTCCTGAAAAGTAATAAATCTCAGTACTCATAGAAATATCCTCCTCTTCCCGATAATAGATTCGATATATTCATATTCTGCCGAAGTTTCTTAATGCACAAAGAATCTCAATTGTTATGTAAGGCTGCCAGTATTCCAATCCATGCTCATCATTCCAACCACCATCTTCTCGTTGTGCTGCCTGCAAGTGATCCAAAAACTTATCTATATATGAGTTAGGAATTACCTTGGCGAGCTTATCATCAGGAGATTTTATAAAATGAAACAATGTATGATACTGGCTTTCTTTGGCGTTTTCTACACACTGAATAATATTCTTTGCCACAGCGCTCTCTGCTCCAATTGTTTCTTCATTTTCTCCGATATTTGTATAGTAATCAAAGGCATGGTACGCCATAAAAAGCCACTTATTTGAAAGTATCTTATCAATATTTAAGTTCTTTAAAACCCATTTTCTCGTATTCTCCTTCAATAAAGGTATTAAATATCCTAGCCTGCTTAGATTTCCAACTATTGAATCGGGAATCGTAGGGTCAATATCTTTAGCCATCCACCAAGCATGCGGATAGTCATAAAGAGTATCTGGAGCTTTAAATGAACCATCATCATTTAAATTATTCTCAAGCCATTCAATAGTACCGTCCAGTAAGTTTCCCATAGGCATCCCGGTATCCCTGTTGATAGTCAAAAGGAATTCAAGGGATATGGGATTTGAATCAGGACATTTCAAATCATGCTCAATTCCATTAGCCCATCCCCCGTCGTTGTTCTTATAGCAAAGAAGTGACTGGTGCAGCTTTTCCAAGCTCCCATCACAAAACAGAAAATCAAATAATCTTTTCTCCCATAGCAGACCTTTGTCATAAACAAAGTATCTGGCTTTCTCAACTGAAACCATCATTTACCCTCCCAAGGCACTATTATGGTTAATTATACCATATACTAATTTTAAATTGTATAGAAGAACCTCTTCATAATCTTCATCAAAAAAGGCCACCACGGATGGCGACCCCAAGTGTAATTACCTTATCAAATTGTAGATTTTTTATCCAAAGCTGTGGAAGCCATACCTATGGATTCTTCATATAAGTCTTCTAAGATTGCCTTTACGTCCTTCAGGCTATCTAGTCGCTTATATATCAGTTTTCTGATTTCCTCTTCCGGTTCCTTCATATCGGGGATCATTACAGGCAGCATCCCTGCTGCATGAGCAGCTATTATCCCTACCTCAGAATCTTCTAATACTATACAGTTTTCCGGCAAGCAGCCTATTCTCTCGGATACTTTCAAAAACACTTCCGGATGTGGTTTCGAATTCTCTATCTCATCCCCACATAAGACATAATCAAAATGCATATCAATTCCGGCCATCTTCAATAGAGTCATTGCCCTCTGTCTGCTTGTCGAAGTTGCTACAGCTATTTTTATATCAGTTTCTTTTAGGTAGTCTAGCAGTTCAAATAAACCTTCTTTCACCGGTACTCCATTCTGTTCTACAAGACTTTCCGACAGTTTAAATCTTTCTTCTCTAATAGCATCTATGGGAAAGCTTTCACCGAAGTGTGCCAGGTATATTTCTATTGTGCGCTTAAGGTTTGCTCCAATTGTCTTCTTAAATAACTCTTCATCAATCTCATATCCATACTTATGCGCAGCTTCCTTCCATGAGATAAAAGCTATTTTTTCTGTATCAAACATAAGCCCATCCATATCAAAGATTATTAGTTCTACCTTCTTCATCCCTTACCCCCTGTGTCTGAATTATATTTGCCTAACCCCACTTATCCATTGCATTCTTCAAGGTGCGAGGTGTCATTTATGCATTTAATATGATATTTCTTACCTTGCATTTCATATCTGACAACGCTCAACCCGCAGTTATCCGTATCCAGCAAGAATCTGTTTTCCAGCTTCAGACCCATAAAGCTGCTTAGCAGAACCCTTATCGTACCACCTGAAGTTACTATCACAGACTCTTCATACCCTTGATTTATTATTTCCTCAACTACCCTCATAGCGCGCTTTTCAACATCCGCTCCACATTCTCCGCCTGGATATGGCAAATCAGCTGTGTGCTTTGACCATTCTTCATAATAACCTGCATGCTTGGCTCTTACCTGCTCAACGTTCAGGAATTCCCATTCTCCCATATTAATCTCACGAAGCTCTTCTCTGGTAATGATATTTGAGTTAGTATACTTGCTGATAACTGAAGCAGTTTGTGCAACTCTCTTTAGAGGACTAGCATATATGATATCAATTCTTTTAGCTTGTAGCCTCATGCCAATTTGACCAGCTTGCTTTAATCCCAGTGCATTCAAATCAACATCAGTTGTTCCTTGAAATTTTCCATTCTTATTGTAATCAGTTTGTCCGTGTCTCACTAAGTAAATATTCATCGTTAGCGTTTCCCCCAATTATCTATTTAGCAGCTCCAAAGTATACTTTAGCAATTCAATACCGCCCCATTTACCATGCCCAGGTATAACAACCTCAGCATCCGGGTACTTTTCTAATACCTTCTCGACTGAAACAGGCCATTGTTCAGCATTTGCATCTATTGTGCTGCCTATACCTTTTGAATCCATAGATTTTACCAGACATCCCCCAAAAAGTACCTTATACTGAGGAATCCAAACAACTATATTATCTGCTGAATGTCCTTCTCCTGGATAAAACACCTCAAGACCGGCATCCCCTACTTTAATATTTAGCTTCGAATCAAGTGATGGCACTGGTTTCTTGTAACCATTCTTTTCAGCTAATTGTGCAGTCAAACTTGTACTTCTGACTTCAATATTGTTTTCAAGCAGTGCATCGATGCCGCCAATCCTATCTTCATGAGCATGAGTAATAATAGCCAGGGAAAAATCCTTCTTAAACTTACTTTTTGTAAGCTTGATAAGCTCTTTTGTCTGCTCAGCATTCCAAGGAGTATCGATTAAAACCATACCGGCTGAAGTATGTACAACTAGACCATTTGATGCAGTTCTCTTTCCATTGTAATCGGAATAGGTGGTATGCACCCAAATATTATTTTTCACCTTATAAAGCTCTACGTAACTGGAATCCTCTACTCCACTTTTCAACATCTGCTCCTCAGAGACATCACTTGCTGCTATATTCTCTTTACTTGAGCATGAGACAAAACCCGAAGCTATCATAATCAAAACAAGTATTAAACAGATTTTCTTCATATGCCCTCCAATCATAAAATCTCCATTGGATGTTCCCCTACGATATTTACACAAGGGCATCATATACCTTTACTGCAAAGTCCTTTGCAGCACTAACTGCTGATTCATTTTTAAAATATGCTTTTCCATCGATATCCTGAACAGCTAATTTACCCAGATAGTGCAAATTAGAATGCTTTGAGTATCTCCTAAGCCCTTCTTCAAACACCCCTGCACCAGCTTCTATTTCATAGCCGCAAGTTGTAACCAATGCACAGCTTTTCCCTTCCCATAGGCAAGGGCCTTCTGTCTCTCCATAATACTTGTTCATACTATAGACAAGCCTGTCCATAACAGCCTTCATGGGCGGTGTGCAATACCATGAATAAATTGGGCTTGCAAATACTATACAGTCAGATTTGAGGACTGCTTCAAATACTATATTCATATCATCATTCTTAGGACAACCTGGCTCTTCAAAAACATTCTGACACGTCCAGCAAGCGGTGCATGGCTCTATATGCTTGTCCTTAAGTGCTATGAAATCCACCTCTGCTCCCAGTCTTTCCAGCTCTGATATAAATGGCTGCAATAGTAAGCCTGTATTGCTTTTTTCTCTAAGACTGCCAAATAAAATGCATATTCGCATAGCTTAATCATCACTCCAATCATCTATTAATCAATCATCTCTATAACTTTATCAATATATAGAATCCCATCCAAATGGTCTATCTCATGGCACAGAGCTTTGGCTAATCCTCCTTCACCATAAATAATGCATTCTTCACCTTTTTCATTCAAGGCTCTTACTTTAACCTTTGCCGGTCTTATTAACCTGCCGGTTTTCCCTTTAATACTCAGGCAGCCTTCTACCACTTCCTGACTTCCTTCTATCTCAATTATTTCCGGATTGATCAGCTTAATCAGGCCATCCCCAACATCTATTACTACTATTCTCTTTAATATACCTACTTGAGGTGCCGCCAACCCCGCACCAAACTCTTTATACATTGTCTCTGCCATATCCTCAAGCAGTACCAATATCCTGTCATCAATGTTTTCTACCAATCTACTCTTTTTTCTAAGTATATCGTCACCGTATGCTCTTATAGTTCTTATTGCCATGTTGATCCCCCTAAATTAACTCCGAATATAGCTGATAATTTTCTTCAACTGTAAATACATTAAAGGCTAAAGCACTTTCATAATTATATAACTTCTGTCATAATGCAGTATTTATATCTCAGGGAACCATATTTTTATCTCACGCTCAGCACTTGCTACACTATCTGAAGAATGAACAGTGTTTTCAGTCTTTGATATTGCAAAGCGGCCTCTTATTGTGCCCATATCAGCTTCTAAGGGATCGGTTGCTCCGTTTATCTTTCTTACCATCGATATAACATTATCTCCTTCAATAATTAAAACACATACTTCGCCTCTTGTAATGTAACTGATAAGCTCATCAAAAAATGGCTTATCCTTATGCTCAATATAATGGTTTTTTGCAATTTCTATAGTTGGCCTTATAATTTTTGCAGATGCCATGTGAAGTCCTTTTTTCTCATAGAAGGAAATAATCTCACCCATTAATTTTCTTTCTTTAGCATCCGGTTTTATAATTACTAATGTTCTTTCCATAATTTCACCCTTTCTGATCCTGATATATAATAATATTCATATCACTATAGAATCTCCATATTTACCAGCTGCCATTCTAATCCAAAGCATCAACTCATATGCTTTCCTTCAGCCCACAACCTGCCTTAACGCTTCTCTTTCCTGCTTTTTTAGGCGCTTATAAATTAGCTCATATGACATATCTATCATTTCAATTACTTTTTCTTTGGAAATATCCATATCGGCATCAATCGTATTCCAATGTTTCTTATTCAGATGATATCCAGGCTTTACCCCTTCGTACTGCTCGCGGAAAGCACTTGCAAGCCAAGGCTCGCATTTTAAACTGATTTCATTATTATCATTCTTGATATTAATAAATGCAAAAAACTTACTTATCAGCTTAAAGGACATACAATAATTATCAAAAGGAAATTCAACTGTAACCCCCGGTTTGTTCTTGCAGTAGTCAATTAGCTCAGTTCTAGTCATTTAACCCTCCAACTTATCATTTATCAAGGCCAGATGTATATGATCCTGCCATTTTCCATTTATCTTTAGATACTTATGCCTAACCCCTTCATCAATAAATCCAAGCTTTTTGGCAACCTTTAACGAAGGCTCATTTCGAGGCATAATATTAGCTTCTATCCTGTGAAGCTTGTAATCATTAAACATAACCTCTATTCCCCTTCTGGCTGCTTCAGTAATATAGCCCTTATTAATCTCTTCCTTATCCAGCCTATAACCTATCTGGCAAGATAAGGATGAGCCCCATAAAATATGATTAAAAGCAATGGTGCCTATAACCCTGTCAGTATTGTTTTTATCAAATACCCACAGTCTTAAGGAACTTTTATTTGTAGCATTCATTAAATCTTCTTCCAGGTGTTTTTCTTGAGAATCTATAGTATAGAAGCTATCATCCCGCAAAGAAATCCATTCCTTAAGGAAATCTTTATTCCGCAAATAGTAATCAACTACCAGACTTGCATAGGTTTTATCTAGAGTCTTTAGTATCAGCCTATTTGACTCATATGCTTTCATCATCAAATCACTCCTTAATACCAGCCAAGAATATGAGAGAAAACGTACAGTAAAAATGTCTGTTTTACAATTGCTCCAGTATTGTACTTCGTTTATAAAAGCCATATTTCTTATAAAAATCAAATACCTGCTCATTGCCTTCTGCAACACCGATAATTTTCGTTCTCACATTTTTGCTATCCAGCCACTCCAAAGATAAACGCATAAATTTATCCCCAAAACCGAACTTTCGATATTCCGGCTCGATATAGAGCGAATCTATTTCACCTACTGAATCTACAGTAATAGTACTGATACAATACCCGACAACTGTTTGACTCTCTGAGTCTTTTACCAAATCTACTCTTAGCTCTGCAGTATCTCCATTTATAAATTTTTTCTTTCTAGTATCAAATGTAAGCTTATTAAATTTATCCGGGAAATACTTGGAATTTGCTTGATGGTGTTTATTCAACTTCTCCCATAAGGGCTGAACAGAATCTAATAATTCAATTCCTCCGGTAATAAAATCAATCGTATTCATTTAATACTCCTCCTCAAAAAAGATGCGGTTACTAGATTATACTGCCATTACTAATCAGTTTGGCTCTTTGTATCAGCTTGCCATATAAGTAAACATCATGTGTATCAAAGTAATCCTCGGTAAATCTATCTATAGGAAACCAACTGACCCCACTATTTTCATTTTCATTTACTATCAGTGTTTCTTCCTCACTGGCGATAAGAATATATGATATCGAAAGATGCAAATGTGCACTAATATATTTACCTTTTCTCATATGCCCAAACACGGGCAGAATATCAACAGAGACAATATTTTTTGTTAGGGGAGTTATATTAATGATACCAGTCTCTTCCTTTGCCTCTTTACAGGAAACGTGTAAAAAATCCGTATCACCATCTACATGGCCCCCAGTCCATGACCATGCGTTTCTTATATTGTGATGAACCATTAGCACTTTATCCAGTGCCTTGTTCATTATAAATCCAGAGCTTGTAATGTGTGCAAAGGTGTTATCCCTCAGCAATATATTTTCAGGAAACTGCTCAATATAATTCAGCATTACCTTTTTGTCCTGGCTTTCTTGATCATTAGCTGGAGTATATTCAATAATTTGATTTATAAAATCCATTTACCTTGACCTCCTACTACGTATCTATGAATTGTACCTTGCTCAATAAATTTTACAAATGCATTACTCCCCAGCATATACCCCTAATCAGTATTTTCTCTGTTCTTTTCCAAGTATGTCTCCATACACCTGATAATGAGATATAGAAGCTCGCAAACTACTTTCAAAATTACTATTGAAGCAATAAACAAAACAATGGCTCCACCTACACCTAAAGGAAGGTTATTTACTAGTTCTGAAGAGAACCATTGTTGTCCATCTTGGATATATGAAAAGTCTTTAGCATAAGTTGTTGTTATATATAGGTACTTCCCGAACAAAAACGAAGAAATTGCAGAGACTACAGCTCCTACCCAGAACAAGCACTCTACTATACGTCTTGCCCCCATTTTCCCAAAGTCTAAATACCTATCAAGCATGATGCTTCCCCCTAAACTATATACTCGGATGGTGGCGATACCAAGATTTACCTTTATTTATTCCATTATACAATACATATGTTCCTGTGGAAATATATCATACCGATAACCTCTTTGCTAAAATATTTCCTGCAAAAAAGCATTAAAAGCAGCCTAAAAAAACCTGCTTGCAATCTCTAACTTACCTATAAAATCTGTTAATATGAACTCAAACCCCTGAAGTCCATTTTCACTATAGTCAATGTTACATTCAGCTTCTAAATGCTTATGTATAGATGCCTTCGAGTCAAATATCACAAGAATTTTATCTTTACTCACCTCAACAATTTTATCTTTACTCACCTCAACAATTTTATCTTTACTCACCTCAACAATTTCATCCTTATGCGGGAGATAAGGACTGTGCAGGCCAGGCAAAGCTATCTTTCCTTCGTCAAGCAAATAATTGAAGACCTCAAATCCAATCCAATTATCTTTCTCATCAAGCATCAAAGCTGCTTTAACATAAGGGATAGTTTTGACTATCAATCCATCAAAGCTTCTCAAATATACATAAATAAGTGACAGCTCCTTATGCTGTTCATATGTGATTTCCAATTAATAGCCTCCTATTCATTTCAAAACCAAGCTCACAAGTGAACCCTTAGAAAAGCAGCATAATGCAAAGAGTACTTTATATTTTGAATGCTTCTATACGCTATTTATTATGTCCTCTCTCAATATTGCGTATAAGTCACTATCTTCAAATCCCATATGACTGAGGTACTTTTTACGCATTCTGCCCTCATACTTCATACCTGCATTTCTCATTACCTTACCGGAAGCGCCATTATTAACAGCATGATATGCTTCAATCCTGTTAAAGCCCACTTCTAACAGCCCAAATTTCAATACAGCTATTAATGCTTCTGTAATAATTCCTTGGCCCCAATACTGCCTTCCCAGGCAATATGCAACCTCACCGCACATATCATATTCGTTAGCACATAATAGTACGATATTCCCAATAGGCAAATCTGTACCCTTTAATACAATAGCCCAGTGGTATGTATTTAAATTACTACACCTTTCTATTCTGTTTAAAAGAACAGCTTTTGACTCCTCAATATTCTCGTGGGCCTTCCATCTCATGTATTTAGCAACTTCTGAATCCTTAGCCCAGTTATTGAACATTGCTTCTGCATCATCCAATGTGAACCTACGCAGCATCAATCGTTCACTTTCAAGTGTTATGGTTCCTTTATGATGTAGCATTAACCCAACCCCCTAAATATTAAACATGTATATTGCGCAGCTAATCGCTAATATTTTCTATCTGATAGTGGCATCGGTTTTAAGGAGTATAGATATGCTATAAACATATAGTATATCTATACTCCTTTAGCTCCCTACCTACATTTATCACTCGTATTTCACCATCATGGGCAAACCCAAATTTTTCATAAAACCTTCGTGCTCGCGCATTTTCTTCAACTACCCAAAGGGCTACTTTTATGTATCCCTTTCTTCTAAGTTCTTTTATTCCCCAATCCATAAACTCTATTCCAATATTTTGCCCCCAATATTCCGGCAATAGATAGATTCTCCATATATCAATTTCTGAGTCATCCCGCTCTTTATCATAATCTCTTGCAAAGGTTTGCATGCTTACTGGGATGTCATCCTTATATATAATGCAACTTGTAGTAGTACCTTCATTTAACTCCTTAAATAACCTCTCTTTCAATCTTTCATAAGAGAATCTTTCTTTTAAGAAATCATCTGGCACAATTCCCTTATACCCTTGCAATGCTGATTTTGAATTAATAAAAGCTAATATATCAGCATCCTCAATTTTTGCATATCGAATATATTTCCCCACTCTTTTTCCACCTTTAGTCAATTTTTGTTATTACCTGATCCCTTTAATTTGCAGCGTATTATTTTCTCCTGGCAATCATTTCGATTTCAACCTGAGCACCCAGAGGCAATGCTGCTACCCCGATAGTTGTTCGAGCAGGATAGGGTGAAGAAAACTGTTTGGCATAAACTGTATTCATTGCTGTGAAATTACCCATATCAGTTAAGAATACATTTACTTTTTCAACATTGTCAGGTGTCAGGCCTGCTGCTTCCAATACATTGAAAAGGTTCTTAAAGCATTGTTCTGTCTGGGCAGTAATGTCACCCTCTACCAGCTTCCCTGTTTGAGAATCTATGGGGGTTTGTCCTGATAAGAATACCAAATCCTTTGATTCAACTGCATGTGAATATGGTCCGACTGCAACAGCTCCTGCTGCACTAAAAGCTTTTCTTGTCATAATAATATCCCTCCCTTATTTATAGTTATCCTGGGCCAATAGGCCTCGCCCTGTAAAGCATTTTATATGTATGTACTTCACAAATGTTACTTTATTTACATAGTAGCATGTCTCACTAATTTTGTATCAATAATGTATACCAAAATAGCCCCAATAGTATAAGCGATTAAATCTTTCGGATCAAAAACTGATCCCAGTATTAGTTGAACTATTGTATTGTGTTCCAGTCCTATAAAAGATGTAATCTTTAAGTATTGTAAAAATTCTATGATATAAGCTGCCGCGAGTGTAAAAACTGTAAGTTTTAGTGCATTAAGGTCCTTAAAGATCTTAATAAAGAAATATATCAACAGAATAACAACTATATCTCCAAGGGAGCCTCTAATGAACTGATTATCACTGAACAATTTCACAATTAAGATACAGGCTATAAAGCATATAACTGATAAACTAAAATAAACAAGTCGTCTTTTCAAAATATCCCTCATTTTTTAATTTATGGCTTCTCGCACCCCCATATGCACGGATTCGGGCTAATCCTCAAAGCTCTCTCTTGATGATGTTTGACACGCTTCTCTAATTCATCTTTTAAGAAGCTTACCTGCTATAGATTTTTATTGCTTTTTTCCTCTATATAAATATCCAGTGCCCTAATGCCTCTATGGGCAAGCTTTATAAACAGTACAAATGCATAAATAGAAACCCCGAACATTAGTAAAGAAAATATAGATGTGAACATAAATAGAATAGAATTCATTAAAATCCCCCTCCTTTCTTAAATCATGCTATATAGTAAAACGCACTATATAATATACTAAAAATACGACTTTAATATGAACCTTGTTCCACATAAGCTTTACACGGAGGGTCGTAGTCTTTAACATACTTCTCATGCTCAGAACAATAATTCCTTACATCGTCCCGATATTCAATAAACTCACAATTTATGCAGCCTTCCGTATTATCTACAGGCAAATCTCCAACAGTGAATTCCAGCTGTTCTTTAACCGAAAGCTCTTTATCGGCCATATGGTACACTTCCTTTTTGCAACTTATTGTTTCAAAGTATTCTGTGCCGCAGCGTGAGGGCTGCGCTAGACGAAGTCAAGCGCTCGTCTTCTTAATTCATCAATTTCACTATCTTGTCCCACTATCTTTGGGTCATTATAGTCATTATTATCAATAACTATATTTGCATTGCCAAATGGGTCTGATTCTTTCAAATACAGCTGCTGTCCAGGAATATACCTATTTCTGTATCTCATCTCAACTTTTTCTTCTGCTCCTAATAAATGCTGATCCCTAATTTTAGCACGCGAAATTACCTGTTCAAAGTCTACATGTAGAAATACACTGTAATCCCAATATCCAATCAGCTCCGGACGATGTAAAAAGACACCTTCCATTAGCAATATGGAGCCTGGCTGTATCATCTTAGGTTCTTGTTCTACCTTTGATTCCGTTTTAGAATCATAAACAGCTGTACGATATTCCATGTTCAAGCCGCTCTTTAAAGGGCTGATTAGAAAATCCCTTAAAGAATCATAATCAAATGAATCCTTATAATACCCTTCCGGAGAATTGGAACCTAGCCTATACCTTTTTTCTGCCGGATTATGAAAGCCATCTATAGATGATTCAATAATTGAATGTCCTCGCATACTCAAATATTCCGCTAAACTTTTTGATATTGTTGTTTTCCCTGAGGTATCTACCCCGTCTATACAAACAAGGAGATGACAGTTATCCCTCTTATTGCTCTCTATCTGCAAAGTAATATGTTTTAATAATTCACCCAATGACATTTCAAAACCTCCAAAGTTACATTATATAGAAAATATGAATTATCCTTACTTTATATTATTGATTTCTGCAAATCTATAAGATCCATTATAAGGGTTTCATACTCTATAGGCTATAGCCACCTGAGTGCCGTACTATCTGCTGGGCTAAACCTTCGAAGCCAAGAGCGTCAAGGATGCCTCGGCCTTAAATATAACGTCTGACCTTATTCATATATCTCATATAATCTTCTCCAAATTTCTTGATACACCATCTCTCTTCCGATAGGATAATCCAATGAGAAGATATTTGAAAAATTATCAGTAATATAAATAACATCCATGAGCTTGATATAAGTACACATCCAAGCAAACAAATTGAATATGCAACGTACATAGGATTGCGGGAAATCCTATATAAGCCATTTACATTAATTCCATTTGTTTTAGGCTTCGCGTAATCCACCATTGATATAGCATATAAAACAAGCCCCAAACCGTATATTACTAAACCAATGTAAAACCAGTCTGAATCAATTCTGATTTTTAATAATATCAAATCCACCAAAATGAGCAGCGTTGTGGCTTGATATACCCAATATGCGATTCTTTCCCTCCCCACTAATGGCGCAAAGTATGCTGCACGTGTGAGAGCTTCTTTGTTGAGCATGCTTAAAAGAGCATATCTTATAATAATTATCGGTATAACAGTTATGAACGCACTCATTTGAATCTCCCGTCTAATTTTATAATTAGAGCTATTGTAATTCGTATCCGATTGTCTCAAGCCAATTTGTGATCTCTTCCGATGCAACAATACCGTTTACGGCAATGCCAGGTAGTGTTATTGATTTTGCGCATGCTTTGGCTATATCATTTTCAATTTGGCAAAATCCACCACCCCCATGAGTACAAAAGGGAATTACTATTTTGCCTGTAAAATCATGTTGTCTAAGAAAGCTCATTACTGGCGGGGCTAGTGTTTTAAACCAGTTAGGTGTGCCTATAAATATTATCTGATAATCATCTATTGACTCATTTCCATATATTAGTTCAGGGCAAAAGCCACTTGAAATTTGATTTCTTACTTCTTTAGCAGCCGTATTATAGTCAAAGGAATAATTCTTATCAGGAATTAATTCTCTCAAAGTACCACATGTCTGTTTTGCTATTTCTAATGCTAAATTCTTTGTATTTTCGAAAAGCGAATAATAAACAACCAGTGTATTTTTCATATATGTTATTTCCTTCCGTAAACCTGCGGTTTATAAGCTTGCCTTTATATTATCATATTACATTGCACTACCAATATGTTTTTCTAAACCTTTAGCACCTCAAGATTAAATATTTATAACTACATTTCCCTTTTTATGTCCCTTTTCTACATATTGGTGAGCCTCGGCAATTTGTTCCAGCCCATAGCGTCTATCAATGACCGATTTTAACTTTCCAGCCTCAATAAGCTCCTTGAGGAAAATTAAATCTTCAGATTTTTCACTTCCTGTTCCACCTATTACTTTCTTGCTGCTTGTCATTGAAATCCATAGCCCTCCCACTATCGGCAACAAGCCCATGTGGAAAGCATTTAGATAGAATCCTTTGCTCTTTAGTGATCGTACACAACCTATAAACGGGCTCTTGCCCACCGTATCAAAAATAATATCATAGGTCTCACCGTTTTGGGTAAAATCCTCTTTAGTGTAATCGATGATTTTATCTGCTCCCAGGGATTTCACCATTGCTAAATTCGTAGTGCTGCATACCCCGGTAACTTCAGCCCCAAAGTACTTAGCAAGCTGTACTGCATAAGTACCTACACTTCCAGAAGCGCCATAGATAAGAACTTTTTGCCCGCTTTGGATATTTCCTCTTCTAAGAAAACGTAATGCTGTAGGTCCCCCAATAGGAACGGTGGCTGCTTCCTCAAAGGTCATATTGGCCGGCTTTATTGCAACCGCCCCGTCTTCAGGCAGACATTTGTACTCGGCATATGCGCCAAACCCAATACCGCAAGATGCAAAAACTTGATCACCTTTCTTAAATAGTTTTACATCTTTGCCTATCGCTTCAACTTCCCCGGCTAATTCAAACCCCAATATAGTTACTTTTTTGGGTCTTATGAGACCATTGAAAATTCTTGCAGCAAATGGGTCAGCCTTTCGCATACGCCAATCCCCTGCGGCTACTGTTGCTGCATATACTTTTATCAATATTTCATTATCCCTGGGAGTAGGTTTTTTTACCTCTTTAAGTTGAAGAACATCCGGCGGTCCATATTTTGCATATACAATTGCTTTCATATGTCTCCTCCATGGACTATTATTTTTATCTGCACAGCTTCAAATGAACTGCTCATTAATTAGACAATGGCTATGATCATAGTCCTTGTTGCTTTAACTTTCGTTTTTCGCTTAATAATCTTTCTTTGTTAGGATTGGTGTCCTCCAATAAAAAGTTCGCCCAATCAAGTCCAAGTTTGTCGGTATTTACTTGCCAATACAGAAGGCGGTTATAATAGTAATTTAACTTTTCGCTTACTGGTTTTGGAAAGTTATCCTTTCCGTACTTTAAAACAATTGCCGTCAATTCATACGTGGGCAACCCCAAGGCGTGTGTTTCTACATGCACTGTAGCTCCAGCATGACCAATTGCGTGGCACAAAGCACCATATTCGCTGTCATCTATTTCTTTTGCCACTGCATGTGAATCCAAAATAGCCTGCTTTGCCATGGGCATTTTGATTTTGCCTCTTGCCCAAGTCTCGCAAAGATCCAAACAGGTTCTTGGTCTTTCCTCATCGGGATACTTTGCTTCAAAATGCTCCAAAGGCAGTTTTGCACAATCCAGTGCCCACATCACAAGTGTTCGATGATTTTGCAATTGAATTAGTTTTATCAACTCTTGTAAGCATTGACTATCGCGAGAAAACAATATTTTATTCCTTTTCTTTAGCTTGATTTCCACATCTGAAAACATAGTATTAATTCCCCTCCAAATTATAAACAATCTGCATCAAATGTCAGATAACGGGGTTGTGCTCACGATATCACTGACCGGATCCACAGAGCCTGTCCCCTTTGCGGTGCTCACACCCGGTGAAGGCCTGTGGTTGCCCTGCTCCTACTCCAAAGCAAGCGCATCCGTCAACCCAAGGCACGCATGCTTCCCGCTCTTTCCCTCCGTGCCGCGGCATAAAGTCATTGTTAGGCGTAGTCAAAATCCTCTTAGAATCCCGCACTTTCATTAACAATAAATACTTTCATCCTACCTATTACATCTTGTCCTTCTATAATAACAAGACTATTACATACTCTCTCTCTTGACTTACAATCAACACATTTATTCAACTCTACACAAGGCGGGTTGAATCCTGCTCTTTTCGCATTCAGAGGTGACGCTACGTTCCTGGCTCTGTGAATTGCCTCGCTTAGTGAATCAGCTATCTTATTAACTCCAACTATAATGGCAACATTATCAGGTCCGAAAACCATTGCAGCTACTCTATTTCCACTATGGTCTATATTAACTATGTGCCCTTCCAAAGAAATAGCATTGGTACCTGTAATGTACCAGTCGGCAGTCAATGCCTTTTTCTTGATATGTTTACTCTCTTCTTTATTCTTTGCCTTTGTTTTATCAAAGACGATGTTTCCTCTTTCAATAAGCTTCTCTACAATCCCCGAACTCTGTAAGGTTATTGAATGGCCTATTCCTATTGTGCAATCACTTGGCATCATCTGCAGAAGCTTTTCATTTACTTCATAAAGGTTTTCTACATAGAAAGCATCAATATTTCTTAGCTTAAGATTGTTCATCAATTTCTGTATTCTACTATCTATCATTTATTAACACCCCTCATAATTTATAATTGAACCCCTCTAAACATGCCCATGTAATTTTGATTGCGCCTAACGGGTTCGCACTCACGGCATCCATGAAACAAACCTTCAGAGCCTGCCCCCGCTCCAAAGCAGATACATCCGGCAACCGAAGGCACGCATGCTTCTTGCTCGTTCCCACCGTGCCGCAGCGTGAGGTTATTGTTAGGTGGTGGGTCTCGCCTCCAGAGACAAGAGCGGCAAGGATGCCGCGGCCTTATAATATTTATACATAGTTCTGTAAATCAGTTTTATCTTTAATAAGCCAGGTTATTGCAACAAAATATCCAATTATTGGTGAAACTCCAAAGCCCATTAACGGAACAGGGAAATTTCCAAACCATGTAGATATAATTACTATTATAAAGTATAAGCCTACACACCTAGATAATAATTCAAAGCCTTTTGGAGCTAATAGTATAAATGGTGATGGTAATATGGCAAGCGAAGCATAACCAAGAGTAAGCCAAAGCATTCCCATATTAGATACCATTTTAACTATTTCTTCTACGTGAGGCACAGCCGGAAGACTATCCAGAAAAAACCATGAAAGTATAACTAAAGTTACTAGCAATATAGTAACAATATGTCTTAAAACACTTCTATTGACCTTACTTATAATCATTATCATTGGTACAACAAACGCAGTTAGTTGTGATGCATCTGGCTGCAAAAAGAGCATAATTGAAACTATGATAGTTATAACTATGGCTAACATTTCATTCTTCACCGAAAACAACGTCCCCAACTGAATAATGAAAACGGGCAAGAGTATACTTGATACATATAATCTAATAGGACCTATCGATATCCACCTATGTACTCCCCCAATTCCTCCATCAATATAAGTCAATATATAAATTATTAGTGAAATAACCATCATAATTTTTAAGCTAATCTTCTTATTAGTTTTATGTCTAATAGAAACTGCAAAGCATGATACTAACCATGCAATTAATAAATAAGCTAAATTTTGTGCAAAAATTATCTGTGGAATACCATTAAATTTCATTGCAATAGCTCCTACAACAACTGAAGGCAAAGTTACAACTAATGGCAAAAAATATCGTAAATTATGTTTTTTCATACTTTTACCTCTCAACTATAATAGTTTATTTGTATAAATCCTTTACAGTGCGCCATGGACGGCGCAAGTGCGTGACCTTTCACATAACGGGTTCGCACTCACGACGTCCCTGAACCGGATCTCAGCGCCCTACTCACTGGCGGAGCTTCGCTCCCGGTGAAGGGGTGTGGTTGCCCTGCCCATGCTCCAAAGTAAATGCGTCCGGCAACCCAAGGCACGCACACTCCTTGTCTCGACCCGTCGTGCCGCATCGTGAGGGCATTGTTAGGCGGTGTTTTGATACATACCTTATTATTTGAAGGCTTCAACGTAGAACGCTTTTATTACATCTTGTGACTCTTCAATATTATAATAGTAGTCAAAGGGCTTTATATTAGCTGCTTGAAAGTTTCTTGTTAGGTATTCAACTTCTTCTCTTGTTGAATAGTGGTTCGGTAAACTATCTAATCCTTCAAAACCCCCAATAAAAGTATTTTCTTCAATCATCTTGCCCTTGCCGTAAGTTTTACCTTCGACTGACTGAAAATCAATAATTGCTACTCCCCCGGACTTAAGTACTCTGTATAATTCATTAACACTCTGCTCAATATCAATAAATTTCCCTATCCCCAATGTCCAAACACAAATTACCGCATCAAAGTAAGCATCTTCAAAGCTAAGCTTTCTCATGTCTGCTTGTCTGAGGCTGATATTGCTGAGTCCTAATTTCTCCGCTTTCTTTCTCACTATCTCGATACCAGTCTCTGAAATATCACATCCATATACTTCAAAACCTTGACTAGCCAAAAATAGTGTATGTCTTCCAGTACCACAACCCAAGTCTAATAATCTTACACATTTCCTATTCTTAAGAAGACTAACTGCTTCTCTAACAGTAGGCAGAACTTCTATTTGAACTTCGCCTTGCTCTCTATATACCTCATCCCAGACTAAATTTTCCATGTTATTCACCCCCAGAGCAATGCTCTTAAAATATAATAAACTGTATCAAAATATCGTATAACGAGTTCGCACTCACGACACCACTGAACCGCACCCCAGAGCCCTTCCCCATGGCGGAGCTTCGCTCCCGGTGAAGGGGTGTGGTTGCCCTGCTCCTACCCCGAAGCAAATGCGTCCGGCAACCCAAGGCACGCATGCTCCTTGCTCCGTCCCGCCGTGCCGCAGCGTGAGGGCATTGTTATACGAAGTTGGGGGGGCCCCGCGAAGCAAGAGCAGCACGGACGCTGCGGCCTTCATGTATAATTACATATCTTTGAATTCTTCTAATGAACTTTTCTAATCTTCCTCGAATCTTATAACTTTCTTACTCTTATCAGAAAAAGTAACAACATAGTCTCCATTAACATTGATAACTGAATTAATATCTGTTCTTCCACATTCTCTTTCAACTCTAACCAATAATTCTTGATCTATTTTCTTTTCTTGCATAATAGGAGTGCTTGGCAAAACTAAAGACATTACTACAATAGATATAGCAACAATACATATATGAATGATTATTTCCTTACCAGGAATATATATTTTTTCAATCCATTTGCGTAAATTGCTTTCTTCCCGTAACCTGAACCTACCCAATTTCAATCCAGCATAAGTTGTTAGATATATTGCTGACGTAGCTCCAAATGAACCAATAAAAAACCATAAGGAAGAATAGTCCTGTTGTTCAAAAAATCCATACATTGAAATAAAAACAAACATTAAACAATAAACCAGATTTCGATTTAAAAATTCTCTCTTCAAAATATACTCCTCACCATTTCTATAATATCAATAACGCTATTCTTTATAGAATCGGCGCATGGAAGCGCCGCCTTTGCCCCCCATTTCGTATAACTACTGCACTTACGACATAACTGAACCGGACCCCCAAGTCCATCTCCCTGGCGGAGCTTCGCTCCCGGTGAAGAGGTGTGGCAGCGCCTAAGGCACGCACGCTACTTGCTCATGCCCTCCGTGCCGCAGCGTGAGTGCCTTGTTATATGATGTAGGGGCACGTCGCGTTAGCGACCTATAATAATATTCCAGTGATCAAGTATTCTTTCAATACCTTGTCTCACTCTAGCGGTATTGTCTTTCTCGGAATACTCTTTCAAAACCTGTGACATTAATTCGACAGAAGATGGGTTAATTAGTGTTGGTCTGGGGTCCAGCCTTTTCAGCACAACTTCCCCTTGATGTGGAATTAATCGAATTAATGTATCTATTGCTACCAAGCTATATGGCCTCCCTTTCTGTAACCATTCGCTTATCTTATACCAAGATGGATGAGATGCTGCTGCTAATCTTCCCCACGAATCTTTCACTGGACTGTTTACCTTAGTCTCAATCCAATCTAAAACCAACGGAGATCTAAATGTATGCAAACAAGCAAAAGCTATATTGGGAAGCTTACTATCTGGAATACTATCGAGTGCACTTTTAACCAAGCTATAGCCTTCTTCAAATGGAAGGCATAGTGCTGCAGCCTCTGATAGCTCTATGATATGTTCATCATCATATGACTTCCACTGTTCTCTTATCCAATCTTCAGAGAACTTTCCTAAAGCTTTTGCAGCTACTTCATACAATCTGGATTTAACATAATAACTATTACACTTTTTGAATCTATTTGTTATGCTCATTAGTAGCACTTGAGGTTCAAAACTCCTCAAACAATCAATCATATCTTCTTTCAGCCACCACTTAGCAATACAATAATCAATAAGTAACTCAATATTACCTTTTACATCATCAAGTGTGGGTGCAGCAAATTCTTTAGATTCATCAACATCTTCTTCTGGCTGAGTCGCTACACCATCATCTTCATAAAAGTCATCGTATAATAGGAACTTATAAAATGTATGAATTGAGGCTAAGTTATACCACTCAATCGGCCTCAATGAATACAACAAAAGTCTATTATGACACTCTTTACACAACTCATAAGGCTGTAGCTCATCATCGCATCTTTCAATTATCTCTACTGGTCTTAAACTGCAAGCCTGACAAAGCATACTATTTCCCCTTTACACTATAATTAAGTTCCACTATGAAGATATAGAAACGCTCCTTGAAACAATGTGCCCCTATGTCATATAACGGTCTCGCACTCACGACGTCCCTGAACCGGACCTCAGCGCCATACTCACTGGCGGAGCTTCGCTCCCGGTGAAGGGGTGTGTATCATAGGATTATACGGAAGCCAATCATTAACTTACCACACACTTTAGGCCTAACCCACGTGAGTGCTGTGTTATGTGAAGCCACACGCCCCACAGAGACAAAGGCTGGCACGGATGGCAGCCCCTTAAGCGATATGCCTTTAGCCATTGTATACCCAATCAACAAACTCTTTTACTAAATAAGGTGGATTTGCTCTTTCATTCTGATCAGCTATAATTTCATAATACTCGAGTTCGTGGACAATAATTGGTATTTCTTTACCAAACTTTCCCTTAATTATACCCTCTTTATGTAATTGGCCTGCAATGCTTACACACATTTCTACAAATTCATGTGTTATCTGTTCCCCTAATTCAAGTGTAGAATCAAAATCATCATTTTCTTGTTCATCTGTATAGTACAACCCTAATTCTTTAATCCAATTTGTGATTCGTTCTCCATCATCCAAGTTTTCACCATAGTTATCGCCAATAATAAGCACATCATTCTGTAACCAAAAGGCGAAGTTCCATTTTGCTTCACGTTCTCCTGAGGCCTTTGCTATAGACTCCCCATAATTGCTATTTGTATTGAATCCTAGAGTAATCATTGGTCTTCTCGGGTCATCTATGCAATCTGATATATAAAAGGATATTACATATATGTCACTTATAATTTCATCATCCCAAGACAAAATCTCATCTTTTATGCTCTGATACACATAGTTTCTGAAAGAGTCCATATTTTACACCTCCTGCATTTATACACCATAATCATTCCGCGCATGGATGCGCGGTCCTGCGTGTGGTTTCATATAACTACTGCACTTACGACACGCCACGTGTCGTGAATGATGCTAGTATAGCGGGATGGCCGACGTGTGTCGTGAATGCCTTAATATGGCGGTAGGTGTTTTATTCTTTTTTACTCATGAGTTTGTCTAGTGGACTAACAATCTTTTTTATGCTTTTCTCCGTAACATGGGTATATATCTCCGTTGTCTTACTACTCTGGTGTCCTAACAGCTCCTGAATGTATCTTAAGTCTATCCCTCCCTCCAAAAGGTGGGTGGCAAATGAATGCCTTAAACTATGCACTGATACCTTCTTTTGTACCTCTGCTTTATCCTTCGCATTTTCAAATACTCTCTGCACAGTCCTTTCAGTAATATGACTGCCTTCCTCTTCGCCTTGGAACAACCATACTGTCGGCTTCGATTGACGGGCATATTCTCTGAGGGCTTTGAGGGCTACTTCTGATAGCACAGTATACCTGTCCCGTCTTCCCTTCCCTTGGATAACATGTATAAGCATTCTATCACTGTCAATATCTTTTACCTTAAGCCTTACTACCTCCCCTACCCTCAGACCGGAGGAATAAGTCAGAAATAAAATCGCCTTGTGCTTAAGGTTAATCAAACTATCTAAAATGTTTAGCACTTCCTTCTGGCTCAATACCTCTGGCAGCTTACTTTCTTTCTTTGGCCGCACAACGTTTTTTATAATATCGTCTTTCATAAGCACATGGCGAAATAAGAACTTAATTGAGCTTACAGCTTGGCTTACGAAGGAATGCGCATGACCCTTCTCATCTAGTAAATACAACAAATAACGATCTATATCTTCCTTTGCTAGCTGCTCAACTCCCTTGCCGCAACGCTCAAGAAACAACCTTATATGGCTCATATAAGACTTTATGGTCTTCGGGCTATACCCTTTAAGTTTAAGTCCATTCCTCATCATCTTTAATAGTTCTTGATTTATGTTGTCCTCTTCAGCTTCTACAACTTCGCTAGATACGGAAATGCTTTTGTCCATAACAACTTCGTCCCTTAAAAAAAGCTTAAGCAGTTGCTCATAGGAATCTTTAGAGTCTGGTATAAGCCATCTTTTATTGTTCTTATCCCACTTGCGCCCCTATATCCCTTTGACTTTTGCAATATATTCCTCGTTATAGGGGAATATTAGCTCAAGCTCCCCAGCCGTCCCTTTTCTCACCCAAATTGACAAATGCATCCCTTCTTTTGTATCAGAATCAATACCAACATTTACCTATTATCTATTTCATTATACGATATTGGGGTTGCTCTTTAAATGCACCATCATATAATAAAGAGCACCATTCATATGACAATTTTCGATATTCTCCTACAATAATAAAAATCGGGATTATCAATTAATCCCGACCTTTAACATTCCTTCTATATCTCATCTATCTTTGTAAACCTGAAATTCACAACATCAAATAATCCGAGGTCTGTGACCTTTAACTCAGGGATAACTGGAAGTGCAAGAAATGCCAGTGTCATAAAGGGATCAAAATCTCTTGAGACACCCATTCCATAAGCAATGTCCAGCATCTCCTCAAGCTTTTCCTGCAGCTGTTCTAATGGTATATCGCTCATAAGACCCCCTATGGGCAATGGAATTGAGCGTACTATATTGCCTTTGGAAGCTATTGCTATTCCGCCACCAATTTCCTGCAGATGCTCTGCTGCTGTCTTCATATCCAGGTCGCTGTCACCAATGACTACGATATTATGTGAGTCATGGGCTACTGTAGATGCTATTGCTCCATTTTTGAGCCCAAGACCTTCTACAAGGCCTAACCCTATATTGCCAGTGGCATGATGCCTTTCTATAACTGCAATCTTCAGAAGTGACTTTCCCTCATTGGTAATATACTTATCTTCTGCCATATATACATTTCTCCACAAATCCTTCGTCACCAGGGAATGTGGCTGCAAGCCCATAACTCTGAGCCCCTGCTCTTCGGTTGTTATACTGAAGCAATCTTCTGCCAGTGGCTTTATGTTCACAGAGTTTCGCATCTTGGAATCATTAATGCTCTTTATTTGGAATAGTGCCTTTCCTTTTTCGGCGATTAGTTTACCTTCCTTGTATACTTGATATATTTCCAAATCCCCCAGGTCATTCAACACCACCATGTCTGCCTTGTAACCCGGTGCAATGGCTCCCACCCGCTCCAGGTTATAGCATCTTGCCACATTGAGAGTAGCCATTTGGATTGCTTTCACCGGATCGACTCCCTGCTTTATAGCAAGCCTTATATTATTATCTATGTGTCCGTTAATTAAAATATCCTCCGGGTGTCTGTCATCCGTGCAGAACAAGCACCTTGACACACTGCTTTCATTCAGCGCTGGCAGGAGATCAATTACGTTCCTGGCGGCCGAGCCTTCGCGCAGCATAACATGCAGTCCCAGCCTCAGGCGCTCCCGCGCTTCCTCTGCACTTGTGCATTCATGTTCTGTTCTTACACCTGCCACAATATATGCATTCAAATCCTTTCCACTCAGAAGTGGTCCATGTCCGTCTATGAATTTGTTTGCGTTCTTTGCAAGTACGATCTTATTCATTATGGATTTCTCATTGTGTATAACATTTGTGAAATCCATAAGCTCTCCCAGTCCCAGTACCCTTGGGTGGCTGATTATCTCCATCAGGTCTTCTGCTTTAAGCACGCTGCCGGAGTTCTCAAAGGGTGTTGCCGGTACGCAGGAGGGGAGCATTATATAAACATCAATAGGAAGGTTCTCGGTTCCTTCAAGCATATACCTGATACCGGCTATGCCCTTCACATTTGCTATCTCGTGGGGGTCAGCAACCAAGGCTGTAGTGCCTCTTGCTGCCACAGCTCTCGCAAATTCTCCCGGGGTAACCATGGAGGACTCGATATGTACATGTCCATCCATAAACCCTGGAGCCAGATATTTGCCTTCCATATCAAGCTCAACGGCGCCGGTATATTCGCCTATCCCTGCTATGTAACCATCGTGAACGGCTACATCAGTCTTATAGATTTCTCCGGTAAAAACATTCACCAGGTTAATATTTTTAAAAACCGTCTGCGCTTTTGCCCTGCCTGCAGCTACATCCACCAGGGCCATAATAATATCCCTCATCCAAACACCCTTTCCAATTATATTTAGGCTGGAGAAATACATGATTCACCATTGAGGCTTCACGATTATTTTCTACTATTATATCATATTTCTTGAAAGCTTCCTCAATATTTACTTTTCTTAATTTATAGTGGTAAAATATATTCTCGGATTACCAAAAGAAGTACTATACTTAAAAATCCGGTTAGAGAACTCAGTTCCCTAACCGGATTTAAGAGGTTTTTAAAGTTATATATTACTAGCCTGCCATTGTAATGAATCTAAGTGCAAATAATACTGCAAGAATATATACTATTGGATGTACTTCCTTACCCTTACCAACTGAGAGCTTCATTATAGGATATGAAATGAAGCCTACTGCGATACCGTTGGCTATGCCATAGGAAAGCGGCATAATTATCAGTGTAAGGAATGCAGGTAACGCTTCAGTAAAGTCTTCAAAATTAATTTCCTTTACTGCACCAATCATCATAACACCAACAATAATAAGTGCCGGTGCTGTTGCTGCTGCCGGAATCAAGCCAGCTATTGGAGCTATGAACAAACTTGCAACAAACATCGCTGCAACCACTACAGCAGTTAAGCCTGTTCTTCCGCCTTCCATAACACCAGCTGCAGATTCTACATAGGTAGTTGTGTTTGAAGTACCGAAAACCGCACCAACTGAGGTAGCAACTGAGTCAGATATAAGCGCTTTGTCAATTCGTATAACTTTGCCATTCTTGTCAAGCATTCCAGCCTTTGTGCCGGTGCCTACAAGGGTTCCTATTGTATCAAAAATATCAACAAAACTGAAAGCTATTATAAGTGTAACAATTGCGATAAATGTACTCCATACGTCAGTTGCACCCGTCGCCTTCGCAAGTCCAGCGAAGTCAAACTGCATGAATGTAGGAGCCACGCTTGGAGGAGCTGAGAAAGGCATGAACCCCTGTGGTATTACTACTACACCCAATGGTATGCCAACAAGTGTTGTTGCAAAGATACCGATAAGCATTGCACCTTTTACTTTTCTTGCAAGCAAAATTCCAGTTATGAATAAGCCAATAACTGCAAGGAGTGTATTTGGTGCTGCAAAATTACCAAAGCCTACTGCAGTTGCGGGATTAGATACTATGATTCCAGCATTCTGGAAACCTATAAATGCGATGAAAAGTCCAATACCCGCACTAACTGCATGCTTCATTGAATCGGGGATTGCATCAACAATAGCCATTCTAATTTTACTTACAGTTATAATGATTGAGAATATACCAGACAGGAATACAATTGCCAAAGCCTGCTGCCATGTAAAGCCCATTGTAAGAACAAGTGTAAAAGTAAACATTGCATTGAGTCCCATACCTGGTGCTTGTGCATAAGGGCAATTTGCATAGAGTCCCATTACCAGAGTACCTGCGACAGCTGCGAGAATAGTGGCTACCATTACCGATCCTACCACCGGGTCATTAAATGCATTGAAGCCGGCAGCTCCATCTCCAAGGGCATTGGCTGCGTTCATACCTGCCATCTTCAGGATTGACGGGTTTACAAATATTATGTACGCCATTGTAACAAATGTAGTAAGTCCAGCTAATACTTCAGTCTTTACATTAGTTTTGTTTTCCCTGAGCTTGAACAGTCTCTCCAGCATACCGGAATCTTGTACGTTTGATTTTGTTGACACGTAATTCCCTCCTTAATATTTTGTTTTTGGACAGGGCATCTGTTTCATTTTACGTATATAAAATGTATTACATTACTATTATAAATAAAAACGGTACCTTTGCACAACAGGTTTTAGCAAGTTTCTCTAATTATATATTTATTAATATGATTACTTATGTAAATAAGCATCTAAAGATGTAAAAATCCTCCTTTTTCAGGGGCAAAGCTAGTCTAAACCAGTACTAAATCATACTTAAAAGCCCTGGAACAGATATGCTATTCCAGGGCTTTGTTATGCTATCCTATTTAATTCTATCCAAAGCTTTCAGTATTCCATAAATGATAGCCTGGGGTCTTGGGGGACAGCCTGGGATGTAAACATCCACCGGCACAATGCAATCTATTCCGTTCCTGGTCGCATAGCTGTCCTTGAAGATGCCTCCGCTGCACGCACAAGCGCCAACAGCTACAACAAGCTTAGGGTCAGGGGTGGCATTATAGGTTTTGACAAGAGCAAGCTCCATATTCCTTGAGGCAGTCCCGGTAACCAGCAGCATATCAGCATGCCTAGGTGATGCAACAAAGTGAAAGCCGAACCTTTCCAAATCATTGAAAGGGTTATTTACTGCATTTATTTCATAGTCACAGCCATTGCACGAGCCGGCATCCACTTCTCGAATCTGAAGGCTCCGTCCAAATAGCTTCTTAACCTTTTCTTCAAGCTTCCTCCCTATTGCTTCATAGGATTCATCAGGTACCTCTCTGATTTCAACAGCTGGAGCTTCCGTCCTCAGGAAAATGCGGCTTTTTTCCGCCAATTCAAACTCACTTGTCATTATCACAGCCTTTGCCGGACAAACTTCCTCACAGAGGGAGCAAAATATACACTCATCAAGGTTTATTCCTATTTCCTTCTTTTGCTTATCAAGGACTATAGCTGAGGAAGGACACCTATTAACGCACTCTCCGCAAGCTGTACAGGCAGAAGCCTCTATAACCGGTTTCCCCATGATAAACCCGGGGTTAACGCGATCTTCTGGATATTCTACTGTCAATCTCGGGTATTTAATTATCTTTTTCAATGTATCAAACATAAATAATCATCCTCACACAGTATGATTTATGACAATTCCTTATTACCACCTATAAGTCATTTCCCGCATATGACAAGTTGAAGCTTTTATTGATTAGCGGAAAATCGGGTACAGTATTACCTCTGACCGCATAGCATAATGCCGGCCAGTTGCAGAAGGATGGGGTTCTAACCTTATACCTGAATATCGTGTTATTCTCACCTGTCATCACCCAGTGAATATTCTCCCCCCTGGGTGATTCTGTATAGCCTAATGCAAACTCATAGGGCTTCACATCGCCTATGGCCGTAAATATTTCTCCTGCTTTCATTGCTTCTATCGCTTGTGTTATTATCTTTATTGCTTCAAAGCACTCTTCTATTTTCACATTCATTCTACAGTTTACATCACCATAGTTGTGCTCCGGCACATTAAATGCTGTTCTCCCATACATTTCATAGGGGAACGAACTTCTTACATCATATCTTATCCCCGAAGCACGGCCTGCCGGACCGGTTGCATTCATATCAACCGCAATGCTGTTTTTGAGCACCCCGGTGTTTTCCACCCTGTCAATAAACAAGCTGTTTGCTTTAATTATTGCTGCTGTATCATCAAGCTCTTTCCTTATGGTTGTCATCATATCAATTATTTTCTTCTCATTGCTGCTGATAAAGTCCTTCCTGATACCTCCCGGCCTGTTTACACTCCTCAAAAATCTACTTCCGGTCAGTTCTTCCACTAGCTGATACATCCAGCCACGCAGCATGTTAAACTGTGAGGCTGCAAATCCGTAGGCTACATCTATACATATTCCTGAAAGGTCGCCAAAGTGGCTTATCAGGCGCTCCGCCTCGGCAAATACAACTCTTGAGCAGCTGGCTCTTTGGGGTACTGCCACTCCTGCAATTTTCTCTATAGCTTGGCAGAAGGCAAGCGAATTCGAGAAGGTCTCATCCCCGGATATTCTTTCAGAGATATAGAAGCACTTTTCTATGCTGGTACCTTCGCTCAGTTTTTCTATTCCTTTATGGACAAAATACAACTGCGCCTCAAGGTTTATTATCGGTTCTCCTGCTACGCTGAACCTGAAATGACCTGGTTCTATTATTCCTGCATGCACCGGACCTACAGGGATCTCAAAAACCCCTGTCCCTTCGATTTTTAGAAATTCTTGATTGTTTTTTTCAAAAGGCGGCTTATGCTTGGTATCAAAATCCTTCCTTAAAGGATACGAGGTCTCCGGCCAATTGCCGTGAAATACAAACTTTCTTGAATCCGGGTGTCCTTCCGGAATGATACCGAATAGATCCCTTATTTCACGCTCGTATAGATGAGCCTGATGAATATCTATTGTAATAGATTTAAATGTCGGGTTTTCTGGTTCCACATAGTATTTGAGAATGAGAAAAAAGCCTTCCTCTTTGATTGCAAAAACGTAGTAAAGTCCGAACTTGCCGCAAATCGGCCTTTCATCATTTGCAAAAAGGGACACTAATGAACCCCCATTACTGCACATGTGTTTGCAGATATTCAATATGTTGTCACCGTTGACTTCCATATAGACCTCATTTGAATTACGGGTACTGCAGCTGTATATATCACCTTGGAAGCTTCCGGAAAGCTCGTCTATTACCCTTTGAAACGACATATTATTGTCCTCCCATTATTATTCTGGACGCTGATTCAATTAGCACTGAAAGCTGCTTGGGCATATAAAGACCCATCACTGCTATAATGACAAATAAGATGATTATTATGGCGGTACCGGGATAGTTAATATCTCCCCGTACAATATTTTTGTTCTTAACCTCTCCAAAAAACATCATGAGTATTGATGCGGCTATACCCACAAAGACAAGGCTTATTAGCAGTATCAACAATATTCCTAGTATCGTGTGGTTTGCATCAAAGAAAGCGATTATTATGTTCAATTCACTGGCAAATACACTGAAGGGCGGCATGCCTGCAATGGCAAACAAGCCAAGGAGAAATACAGTACCCGTAACCGGAAGTATCTTAAGCAATCCGGTTATCCTTGAAATCTCCTTTGTCTTGTATTTCAGATATACATTCCCCGAGGAAAGAAAAAGCATTGACTTCGTGAATGCATGATTAACCATATGAAACAGCGCCCCGAATACAGCAACAGGTGTAAATGCTCCTATACCCAAGGCTATTATTCCCATGTGCTCGATGCTGGAATATGCCAGAAGGCGCTTATAGTCTCTTTGCCTAAGAATGAATATGGCAGCCGTCGCAATCGATAAGAATCCTGCAGTTAGAAATAACCTTCCGGTATAATCAGTGCTGCCAAGGCTCTTATTTACAATTATAGTGACCCTGACTATTCCATACATCGCACTGTTTAGCAACACTCCTGAAAGCAGAGCGCTAATAGGTGCCGGTGCTTGGCTGTGTGCGTCAGGCAGCCAGGTGTGCATTGGAGCAAGTCCCACTTTTGTGCCATATCCTACAAATATGAATATAAATGCTATTTTCAATATGCTGGCATCAAGCTTAGCCGCATTTTCATTAAGAAACAGCCAGTTTAGCTGGATGCTTGGATTATGAAAAACATTAGCTGAAGCGTAGTTTATAAAAACAATTCCTAAAAGTGCAAGAGCAATACCAACGGAGCAAATTATTACATACTTCCAGGCAGCTTCTATAGAATGCTTGTTATTATAGAACCCTACCAGAAACACAGAGGCCAGGGTTGTGGCTTCTATTGCTATCCACATTAGTCCTAGGTTCTGGGTAGTAACAACCAATATCATAGTGAATATGAATGCATATATCAATATGTAAAACAGTTTTATACTCCTCAGTTCAATGGCTTTATGCCTATATTCTTCATTAAGATATCCTATTGAATAGATGCATACCAAAGCGCCAAGTATCAATATTATATCCAATAAAAGCACACTTAGGGAGTCAATATAGAAATAGCCTGCAAGCTCCGGGAAGCTTAGATTCCCAAAGGCAAGAACCTTATTGGTTATATATGCTGAAGCAAGCAGCAGCAGTATTGCGCCGGTTGCATTTATCGCGTGTAATGCACCTATCTTATTTGTTAATAAGAAAAGCAGCGCAAAGATTAACGGAATTAGCAATGCAAAGATTTCCATGTGTTATCCCCTCAAGTTTCTCAATTTGTTTAAATCAATTGAATCGAAGTTTTCATTGATTCTAAATACCAGTACGCCCATTATCATAACTGCTGTAAGCAAATCGACAAGTATGCCTGCATCTATAATTATCGGCATTCCGTGAGTAGTAAGCATCGCGGCTGTAAACAAGCCGTTTTCTATAACCAGAAAGCCGATTATCTGGCTCACAGCCTTTTTCCTGTTTATCATGAAAAATAGCCCTATCAGCATGATTGAAATTGAATTTACCAGATATAGCCTAATATTACTGTCGCTAATACCTTTAATCGCAGAAACAGAAAAGTATGATAATATTACCAGTCCGAAACATATCAAAACAGCCAAAGGTATATTCAGAAAAAAGCCCTTCTCAACCTTGTACTCAACTTTGGCAACGGTACCTCTAAGAAGCTTGGGAATATATATTACCTTTAGTGCGATTATCAGGCCGCAGATTATAATAAGGTCAATCTCACCCGCAATGTATAGGTTCTGGATACCCAGCAAAGCTGCGGTTGCGGCAATAAGAAGCGACTGAAGCCTGAAGGTTTTAATGCAGGAGTCCACCCTTTTGTTTGCAACCAGCATAAATGAAGATAATAATATAAGAATTGATAATATGTTCAAATAATCCTTCATGCTTACCTCCCCACAATGAAATATTCCGCGAATCCTAGAAATGAAAGGATGAACGAAATAGCGGCCAGATTAGGAACACTGAAAAGCCTCAGCTTTACCGTGCTGATTTCAGTAATAGCAACAAGCACTGATATAAATATTACCTTAGCCAAATAAAGCAAAAGTGATATGATTACCCCTATCGCAGGATTGGCCGCATGTATTAATGCATCAAGAGGAATAAACAAGTTTGCAAGCAAGGTTATGAGTATCAGCTGTTTTATAGCTGCCCCCAGCTCCATGAGTGCCAGATGTCTTCCTGAGTATTCGAGGATCATTGCTTCATGCACCATTGTCAGCTCCAGATGGGTCGCAGGGTCGTCGATAGGTATTCTTGCGGTCTCTGCCATGAGAATGATAAAAACAGCAAGGAAAACCAATACATACACAGGCTGAATAATCAACGGTCCAAGCTGGATGGCATTAACCATCATCGCATATGCAGAGGTTGATTTTGCCATAAGTCCTATAGTGAAAACGGAGACAAGCATGGCAGGCTCAAATATTGAGGAAATCATCATTTCCCTGCTGCTCCCCATACCTCCGAAGGTACTTCCTGTATCAAGCCCTGCCAGGGTCAGAAAGAACCTGCCCAGAGCCAGTATGTATATTGACAGTATTACATCCCCGGCAAAGCTCAGGGGTTTTATAAGCGTTGTCACCGGTATGAAAAGCGCCGCACATACAGAGGATGTGAAGACCACATAAGGTGCAGCCTTAAAAATCCACGAGGTCGTTTCGGATACCACAGTATCCTTTTTCATGAGCTTAAATATATCATAATAAAGCTGCAATATCGGTGCACCTTTTCTCTTTTGTGAAAGAGCCTTGATTTTCTTTATTATCCCATTAACCAAAGGTGCAGTACAGATTATAACCAACAGTTGTATCAATATATAAATCATACTGTCCATAATAATTCTCCTTAAAACTTAAATAGTAAAACCAAAACGTATCAGCACACTCAGCTTAAGCTGTAATAAACAAGCAGAGCAATAATTGTAACAAATATATATATGAGATATGCATGTATGCTGCCTGTTTGTATTGAGTGTCTTGTCCTTTTTGAAAACTGCGTAAAAAGGCGTATGATTGGGGTGTAAAAATACAGTTCAAACAGTGATTGTGTGGACACTATATATTTGATTGATTTGTGATAATAGGTCGATGCACCTTCTTCAATCTTTAATTCCCTGCGAGGCAAATAAAGCGGCTTCAAAACAATACGCAGAGGTTTTGAAAATCCCGTGGCACTATACTGCATACGCTGGTTTAATCCTATAAATCCACAGTCCCAGGTACCGTATTTTCTTTCTTTTGAATTTCTACCAGCCAATTTTACCAATATAATGGTCGCGCTTGCGATAACAACACCAACAATGACAACCGCAACCGGTGAAATCGCATTTTTGCTTATACTCAAAGGATAATAAACGAAAAATGCGCCCCCCTGCAGCTCTGAAATAAGAGTTGTGCCCATCATTTCAAGATTTACCCTGTCAATAAGGCTCAAGGCCAAGGTTGGAAAAACACCCAGTATGACACATAGTGCAGTCAGCAGACCCTGACCTAGTCTCATGGTCACTGGAACCTCTCTTGCACTTTCCGCGTGTTCACTCCTGGGCAATCCCAGAAAGGATATTCCAATCAATTTTACAAAGCATGCCGCAGCTAATGCACCTGCCATAGCAAGCGCCGCTACGGTCAGCATGGATATGAGATTTATCGCTGAAGTATTTGAGCTTAAGCTCATAAATAATGACTGATATGTAATCCACTCGCTCACAAAACCATTAAAAGGCGGTATTGCAGATATCGAAAGAGCTGCTATCAGGAAGAAGAAGCCGGTAAAAGGCATTCTTTTTATAAGACCTCCCAATTCCTCCATATCCTTGGTATGAGTTGCATAATGTATTGAGCCTGCACCCAGGAAAAGCGCACCCTTGAATATTGTATGGTTCAAAAGGTGAAAGAGCGCGGCCATCATTGAGAGTCCGCATAAAGCCATATTCCCGCTGGAGTATGCCATAAAGGAAATACCAATTCCTATCAATACTATACCGATATTTTCTATGCTGCTATAAGCAAGAAGCCGTTTGATATTGTGCTCCATCAGAGCGTACGCCACTCCCAACACTGCAGAGACAGCACCTGCAACAAGTATCAGAGCACCCCACCACATAGGCTTGTCCGTAAAAGAAATAAAAGCAAAACGGAGGATTCCATAAATAGCGGTTTTTATCATTATGCCTGACATAAGGGCTGATACATTGCTGGGTGCTGCCGGATGCGCATAAGGAAGCCATACATGAAAGGGAATAACACCGGCTTTTGTGCCGAAGCCTATCAGAAGCAGAATGAAGACTATGCTTATAACACTACCTGGGACAGCAGCAATATTAGCTCCAATCTCAAAGCTGTGGGTGTATTTATATGTCAGCATGAATGCTATCGTTAAGAAGGCTGTACCGATATGAGTCATTATAAGGTATAGTGTTCCGGCTTTTCTGTTTTCCGGATGTTCACCCTCAAATATGACCAGAAAGTATGATACCAAGGACATTAACTCCCAGGATATAAGGAAGCCTATGACATTTCCCGAGGTCAGCACAAATATCATGGACAATATGAAAATATTATATAGGAAATTAAACATCCCTACATTTCTCTTATTATAATAATGTGAAATATAGCCTATTGAATATATTGATACTGATAATACCAGAATCGAAAGTGCAAGTATGAAAAAAGCCGAAAGCTTGTCTATATACAAATTGAATGCTATATGAGGTACAGACATAGAAAGGTTTGCGATAACAGTCTTCTGCGTCCCACTTAGGATATTGATTACAGAAAGCCAAATACCCGCAGCCGCGGCTAAGGAGCTTAAAAGATTGGATAATATATTGCAAATTCTATGTTTATTATAGAACACAAGCGAGGTTACCGCGCTTGCAGTATAAAAAGCCAGCATATCTGCAGCTAATAGTCCGTTATCAATTATGTACATTTTTTAACCTCCAAAAAGACGTATGAACGTCTTCATTATACTCCTTGAGCTCAGAAATGCAATAGCATATTGCTGAAATTTGTTGTTTTTTTGAAGGAAGATAAAGGCGGCTGTACCGCAATGTATAATAATAAACCCGCCTATGGATTCCCATAGACGGGTTTGAATTATTCTTTATTCTTATGCTTGTGGTTTCATTGTCGGGAAGAGTATTACGTCCCTTATGGAATAGGAGTCTGTAAGGAACATTATTATTCTGTCTATTCCTATACCGAGTCCTCCTGTAGGAGGCATTCCTATTTCAAGTGAATTTACAAAGTCGTCATCTGTAGCATATGCTTCGTCGTCTCCAAGCTCCTTATCATTTGCCTGCTGATCAAATCTTTCCTTCTGATCGATAGGATCGTTAAGCTCTGAATAAGCATTGGCAACTTCTCTGGCATATATGAAGGCTTCGAACCTTTCAGTCATTGTCGGGTCGTCTTTCTTCTTCTTGGTAAGCGGAGATATCTCCACCGGGTAGTCCAATATGAAGGTAGGCTGTATGAGATGCTCTTCAGCATAAACCTCAAAGGCCGCGTTCAGTATATCACCCTTAGTGCAATCCTGAAGCTTCTTCTTCAGCTCGTCAACAACCTTAAGCTTCTTAGCTACTTCTCTTGCTTCCTCATTGGTCTTTATCTCATTGAAGTCAACACCAGAATACTTCTTAACAGCATCTACCATAGTCATTCTGTTCCACGGCGGTGCAAAATCCAATTCAGTTCCTTGGTAATTAACCTTTGTTGTTCCCAGAACCTTCTCTGCACAATATGCCACAAGATTCTCTGTAAGCTCCATCATATCGTTGTAATCAGCGTATGCCTGATACAATTCTATCATTGTGAATTCAGGATTGTGTCTGATGTCAATGCCTTCATTTCTAAAGTCCTTGCCCATTTCATACACTCTCTCAAAACCGCCTACTATAAGCCTCTTGAGATAAAGCTCTGTAGCTATCCTGAGATATAAGTCTATATCCAGAGCGTTGCTGTGAGTTTTGAAAGGTCTTGCTGCAGCTCCGCTGGCTATGGTAGCAAGTATTGGAGTATCTACTTCTATGTAATCCTTTGCGTCTAAGAACTCTCTTATGGACTTTATTATCTTTGTTCTCTTGTAAAAGGTATCTCTTACTTCTTCATTAACAATAAGGTCTACATATCTCTGCCTGTACCGCATTTCGGTATCCTTAAGTCCATGCCACTTCTCAGGAAGGGGCTGCATTGATTTACATAATAAGGTTATCTGCTTTACATGTACTGATATCTCGCCTCTTTTTGTTCTGAAGACAAAGCCCTTTATGCCTACGATATCGCCAATGTCATAAGTCTTGAATATCTTGTATTCCTCTTCACTTATCTCATCCGACTTAATATACGTCTGCACTCTTCCATATCTGTCCTGGATATCGCAGAATGATGCTTTTCCCATGTCTCTGAAGGACATTATCCTTCCTGCTATTGAAACATCCTTGCCTTCCATCTCTTCGAAATTTCCCGTGATGTCCTTAGAATGGTGAGTCTGATCATAATTCAATATCTCAAAGGGGTTTCTTCCCGTTGCTTTCAATAGTTCAAGCTTATCCCTTCTGATCTTTAGCATCTCACTCAGGTTCAGTTCATCATTAGCCATGTTAATTCCCCCTACTTCTTTATGTTGAGTATTTCATATTTGATTACTCCATCCGGTACAACAATGTCGACAATTGTGCCAATTGCTTTGCCCATCAAAGCTTTACCTACAGGAGATTCATTAGAAATCTTAAGATTGAGCGGATCCGCTTCTGCTGATCCTCCGATAGTATATTCAACCTCGTCGCCGAGCTCTACGTCCTTAAGCGTAACCTTGCAGCCTACACTTACAATATCAGTCTGAATATCGTCTTCGTCTATTACCTTTGCAGTCTTAAGAATGTTCTCTACCTGTGCTATTCTGCCTTCAACAAATGCCTGCTCATTCTTTGCTTCGTCATATTCTGAGTTCTCAGATATGTCTCCAAAGGCTAAAGCCTGCTTTATTCTAAGTGCCACCTCAGCCCTTCTTTTACTCTTTAAAAAGTCTAATTCCTCTTCAAGTTTAGCCAGGCCTTCTATAGTTAGTATGTTTAGTTTGCTCACAGTCTCCTGCCTCCCGTTTCATAAGATTTTGTGCGATTACACATAAAATCTGGCTCGTAACCCGGCCAGTACAATGAAACCCTATACATTATTTGCGGATAAATCTTATAAATTCTATAACATTCTGTCTTCACAGCCATCCTAGATTAGACCATGATATAAGGCCGCCTGCTTGTCACAATGCAAGAATTTCAGTGTGATTCATGTAGTATAGATAATATGCTCTTAATACTTTTTTTTATGCTGTGGATGTATTCCTATTATCCATTTTCTTTCTTGACACGGTATTATTTCACGTTTTATGAAAATACATTTTTACTTGGTAATTCGGATTTCATATAACGTTTCTTTATTATTGAATTCGTACTTTATTATATGCAAATTTCTCATTTAGTTCAAATCAGCCTCTGTAAATGCAGTCTAAAATGCTTCAGCACAAGCCTCATTTACTTTATTTGTCTATTATAATGTAGTAGTTTCCTTATGTCAAGTATTAGTGGAACGCTCCAAATAAAGCTAGAAAAAACCTATAAATCATCATTGATTACTCTAACCAGACTTTCTATTTTGAGACAAGTATATAAGGAAATCTCTTTATAAAACCAAGGAGGCTTCTTTCCTTATAAAAATGTCTCAATATTCCAAGCAATTCATCATTAAAGTGAATGAGGATGCTGTCTTCACTCAAGCCCTCCAAACTATCGTGCCATAATAGAACACGGCTGACTTTTCTGAAATTGCCTGTAATAGAATTATTCCCAATGAGTATTTTCCCTGACAGCTCAGTCCGATAAGGCTCAAGCTCCACACTGTCATCTGCCAGTATAATATCGCACTCTGCGATTGCCCTGCCTAAGTCCTTTGTAAAAGCAGCTGATATGCCTTTCTCAGCCATAAGCCTTTCAAAAACCGTCTTCTTAATGCTGTCTCCCATTTTGTCATACTCATAAATAAGCACTCCGCTGGCTTCCTCTGACATTGTGCTTAAATACTGATAACTATTGGATTCCCCAATGAAGCACAGGTTTTTTTTCAGCAGATTGGACTTTGCCTCTTCCGATAACTTAATAAGCGCAGCTAACCCTTTGATTGCTTTAATTTCATCAACGATACCCCTTTCTATGCTGCTCTCAATATGCTCCAGACCACTTCTTAAATAATACTCAGTATTCTCCCCAATAAAGAAGCTGATATTATTCTCCAGGCACAAGCTTTTCAGCCCCTTGGCTACCTTCTTGTTATCAGCAGGCATCTTCATAACAGGGCATTCTATTATATGTACTGTTACTTTCCTCTCCGTATTGCCTACCTCAATGACTTGAGCAATAGCCGGCATAGCAAAAAACTTCAATAATCTCGGCAGAGTGCTTCTTCTAAAAATGACTATTGCAGCATTATACATAGCGTCCCCCTCCGAAAATATAGAAGTTCAAATGAAAAACCATCAGGCTATATAATAATATTAACAGCCTGACAGATATATGCTTTGTTTCATTTAACAATTATCTTAGCCTTGGACCTCCTCTATAATCATGTTGTCATAATCAAAGTGTTCCACCCTTGGCTGGAAATTTATCTCCTTCAGCTCCTTCAGATAGTCATCGGTGGTTATTTCATCTATTCCCTTGCCTATAAGCGCTACTAAAAGCGCCTCAATGACGTTAGTGCCGAAGGAACGACCCTCCAGATCGGGTGTGGAGGTAACCAGAGTACGTACTCCACACTCCTTGAGCCACTTTATATCTTCTTTCGTCACAGTATTTGTTACTATCATTTTACCCTGCATGCCATAAGGCATATACTGCCTTATATAGTGAAAATCACCGGCTATTATATCTGCATCATAAAAGAATTTATCAATTTTGCCTGTCTTATTTGTATCTTTGTTCTGCTCCTTACCAGTAGGATATAGCATTTCGAAAGGCAGGCGGCACGCTACTGGAGCGATAATGCTTGCTATTCTGTCCAACATCCTCAGGGATTTAATGGGTATGTTTATGCCCAAAGCAACCATGAGGTCCCCAAGTATAAGTTCGCAGCCCATGTCCTGGAAGCCCTCTGCCATTCCGTACCTGTCGATGGCCGGAAGTATAAACACGCTCTTCCCCCTAAGCCTTTCCACATTTTCATCTATAAAGTGAGGTATCTCCTTTTCCAGGGACACCTTGAGGCCGGAGCCGTCTACCATGGGAGTGATTTTTGCAGCTTCCCTCATAGGCAGCGCGTCCTTTATCATATAACGGCTTTTACCCGCATTTAAATAAACATCAATTCCTCCCATTCCGAAGGCATCCACCTTTCCATCCAGCTCCCCGATAAGCTTGATTGCCTTCTGAATGTCACCATCAGTGCCTATCCGCTCAATAATGACCTTCTCATTATTGATATCAAGGGAAACCCTGTGATCTCTTTTGGAAGAACCTATGCTGATACTAACTATATGCTTCATATTGCATCTATCCTTTCAACGTAAATAATATGTCGGTCAAAATATCCAGATTCACAATGACATCCTCTTTTATAGGTGATTTCCCTATATCTATCTCTATAATCTTATTGTCCATCAGGTCTCTTGCTATCCGATTACGGTAATCAGAGGCCATGACAATTACAGTATCAAAGCTTCTGAACTTATTGATAATCTCCATTATCTTGTTGGAGAGCTCTACCCCACTGCAGTCGTTGACAAACTCGGTTCTTTCCTCCTCAGACATCAGGATGCAATACTCAACCCCATAGGCTCTAAGTACCTTCTCCACTTCCATTTTATTCTTTATAGGAAAGCCTATTGCTGCTATGCTTTGACCTTTTCTTATCTCCCCTAGCCCCTCAAGGCGTGAGATAAAGGTGCGCTCCACTCCCAGCCTCTCGGCTACCTCCTGCTGTGACAGTCCCAGCATGCGAAGCCCAAGGATCTCCTTGACCTTATTATCTATTTTTATCCTGCTTATTACCTTATCCCCAATTCGCACAAGATCCATACTCACACCTCAAACAATAATATTAATCACAGAAATTATATTAACGTACTATACATTCGCGAAAAACAATTTACATAACTACTTCAAGTTTCGCCTAAATGTTTCCTTGATTTCATTGAATTCGCACCATACCCTAATGTAATACCTTAAGTGCGTTCAATATAATGTGGTCTTATATGTTCTGTATAATTATTGGTTTGTGCACCATTTTGTATACACCTTCATTGTAATACTTATGTTTTTCTTTCACAATATGGAAATTGGCAGCAGCAAAAGGAAAACTCCCGGAAAGTTTAACTTTCCGGGAGTTTTTTTAAGTGTTCCAAATACTCAGCTAATATATCCTTAACCTCTGCACAGGTGTTCAACTTGAATATCTCAGTCTTTACTTTGGTGGAGCCCGGCATTCCCTTAAGGTACCAGGCTGCATGCTTGCGCATCTCCTTAACCCCTATCCCTTCACCCTTAAGCTCTGTCACCATGCTCATATGCTTAATTATTGTTTCCACCCTCTGTTCAAAGGTGGGCTCAGGCAGCAACCGTCCAGTCTGAAGATATTCTACTGTACTTTTAAATAACCAGGGGTTGCCTTGTGCTCCCCGCCCGATCATTACTGCATCACAGCCTGTCTCTTCAAGCATTCGTTTTGCATCCTGAGGCTTTACTATATCCCCGTTTCCTATTACAGGTATCGCAACAGCCCTTTTTACCTGCTTTATTATGCTCCAGTCAGCATTACCGCTGTAAAACTGCTCTCTTGTCCTGCCGTGAATAGCTACTGCTGCTGCACCCTCCTGGGCCGCTATGCAAGCTATCTCTACAGCATTAACCGAATCCTCATCCCAGCCCTTTCTGGTTTTGACAGTAACAGGTACCTTCACTGCTTTAACGGTACATCTTACTATTTCTCTTACCAGATCCGGCCTTCTCATAAGAGCGCTGCCGTCGCCATTCTTCACTATCTTCGGTGTAGGGCATCCCATATTAATATCTATTATTGCCGCTCCACTTGCTTCTGCATATCTTGCAGCCTCAGCAACTATCTCGGGATCGCTTCCGAAAACCTGCACTGCTGCTGGTCTTTCCTCTTCGGCTATTTCCAATAACATTGCTGTATTATCACTTTTATAATGCAATCCCTTGGCGCTGACCATTTCTGTATAAGTAAGGCCGCAGTCCTGCCCTTTGCATAGTATCCTGAAGGCCATATCGGTAACTCCAGCCATAGGCGCCAGGAATACATTATTACTTAGCTTTACATTGCCTATCTGCATTGTGCTGATACCTGCCTAAATATTCTATTTAAATCAATAAGCACTAGTTTTCCCTGTTTCTTTCGTAAATTATTCTCAGACCTTCAAGGGTAAGCAAGCCGTTTACTGTATCAATGGTTTCGGACTCGGAAGCAATAAGCTTTGAAAGGCCTCCGGTAGCCACTACCTTCGCATCCGATTCCCCAAGCTCCTTTTTCATACGTCTTACTAAATAGTCCACCTGGCCTACATAGCCATATATTACCCCTGACTGTATACTGTTAATGGTATTCTTGCATATTACAGTTCCAGGCTTTACAAGCTCAACTCTAGGCAGCTTGGCAGTCCGTTCAAAAAGTGCATCCATAGATATTCTGACCCCGGGTGATATTGCTCCTCCCAGATATTCACCGTTCCTTGACACAGCACAATAGGTTGTAGCAGTACCAAAGTCAACAATTATAAGCGGCCCTCCGTATATCTCATATGCGGCAACGGCGTTGACTATTCTGTCAGCTCCTACTTCCTTTGGATTATCAAGTTTTATGTTTATGCCGGTTTTGATGCCTGGACCAATTATCAATGGTTCCCTGCCGAAGTATTTTCTTGCCATATGGTCAAGGGTATACATTATAGGGGGTACCACTGATGAAATCACTACAGCTTCTATGTCTGAAAACTTGTAGTCCTGGATCGCAAACAGTTGGCTTATAATCATTCCATATTCATCAGATGTCTTTTCTGCATCAGTTTTTACCCTCCAGAAGTTTGCGAGCTTCTTTCCCTGGTAAATTCCTAAAACAATATTGGTATTTCCAACGTCAATAACGAGTATCATAATATATCCTCCACTAGAAAAATGTTATTCTTAAATTTATGGTGCAGATGACCATTGGTCGTCCCTGCCGCACCCGTCCTTATCACGGAACGCATGCAATGCGTTCCCTACTAGAGATTATTTTAACATCACCCTGAAAATTTTACAACATTATACTATATATATCCGCACAAGCCCCTTACAGATACCTCTCCGGACATAATCTCCTTTGTTGTACCATCCCCGAGTTTTATCACAAGATGTCCTTCCTCAGATATATCTATTGCCAAGCCTATTATTTCCTCTTTCTTGCTTATTACCCTAATTTCTTTGCCTAATACTGCGGATTTGAGCTTATATTCTTCTAATATGGGCTTTAGGCTTCCTGTTCTTATAAAAGCCTCATATATTTCTTCAAACTCGTTCAGCACCGATGCAACCAATATCTTTCTAGAAACAGTACTGCCCTTTTCAAGTCTGATAGAAGTGGCGATGTCTGAGACTTCAGGTCCAAAATCCTCATGATCCAGATTTGCGTTGATGCCTATACCTACAATTACACTCTTTATCTCATCTGCCTCAGCACTCATCTCGGTTAGTATACCACAGAGCTTTCTACCTCCCACAACGATGTCATTAGGCCATTTTATCCTTGCATCCAACTGACAGCAGCCGGCTAGCGCCTTGGATACAGCATAGGCAGCTGCAATTGTCAGCTTTGGAGCATCTGCGGGCAGTATGTCCGGCTTAAGCATAATGGACATCCATATGCCTTTGCCCTTTGTTGAGACCCACTGTCTTCCCAGTCTTCCCCTTCCGGCAGTCTGCTCATCAGCAATTATCACTGTACCTTCGACGAAGGGCTCCTCTGCTGCTTTCTTCGCATATGTGTTTGTTGAAGCTATACTTTCAAAGCATAAGATGTTCCTGCCAATGAAGTCTGTATGCAATAAAGAAGCAAGCTCACCTGGCGATAGTACATCCGGACTACCCAGCAGCTTATATCCGCTGTTTGTCTGGGACTCTATGCTGTAGCCCTCGCTGCGAAGCTTTGTTATATGTTTCCATACCGCAGTTCTGGATATACCCAGCCTTTTGCTTATCTCTTCACCGGACACCGGTTGTCCATTACATGCTTTTAATTCTTCAAGAATCTTTGATTTCATATTTGCACCTCTTCAGAGCTATGCTCTTACTCTATTTCCCTTATACTATTTTACTACATCTCTATATTAATTCAATTATTATATGTTTCAAGAGCTAATATCGAATATATCTATACATTCCTTACGTCCAATCGAACTTACCTATTAGACTACACACTTCCAGGGTTATATACTTATATCGGATATTGTTTTATTTTCTTAAATTTACCTGCGAGGAGAACATGTCATGAAGAGAAGCAAGAAAGTCATACTACTTTGCCACTGCATATTGAACTGTAACTCTAAAGTGGAGGGCTGCTCGACATATAGCGGGGCTATGCCTGAAATAACAAAGGCGGTAATAGACGGCGGCATGGGTATACTGCAGCTTCCCTGCCCAGAGCTGACTATGTATGGCGTTAAAAGGTGGGGCCATGTCAAAGACCAGTTTGATACACCCTATTACAGGAAGCACTGCCAAGACCTATTCGTGCCATTTCTGGATCAATTAAAGGACTATGTGAAAAATGACTATGAAATCGTGGGTCTGCTGGGCATTGACGGGAGTCCAAGCTGTGGTATCAACAAAACCTGTTCAGGAAAATGGGGCGGCGAGTTTTCTGAAAACCCTGATATCAAGAGTACTCTTGATTCTGTTGAAATAACAGAATCTCAAGGAGTGTTCATAGAAATCGTGGAAGTACTTCTTAAAGAAAATAATATCAGTATGCCTTTTATTGGGGTTGATGAAGCCAATATGACAGACTCAATTGAAAGGATAAATAATTTTATTAGGGGGTTATATTAAAAATGGGGACTAAAAAAATCAGTACATTAGCAATCACTTACTGCGCGTTGTGTATAGTGATAAACGTAGTATTCGGCACGTTAGTAAGCAAGCTGCAGATACCTTTGATATTCCTTGATACTATAGGTACTATATTTGCAGCAGCATTACTTGGTCCTTGGTATGGGGCAGCTGTTGGACTTCTAACGAATGTGACAATCGGATTTATGACAAATCCAAAGGACATTCCATTTGCACTTGTCAATATTGCAATAGGACTTATTGTGGGTTATGTATGCAAGAAGTGGAAGTTCAATATCAAGACAGCAATAATAACAGGGCTTGTTCTCTCAGTAGTTGCACCTCTTATAGGAACACCGATAGCAGTATGGATTTATGGCGGACTTACAGGAGGCGGTACAGACTTCATATTTATCTGGCTGAAGCAGTCAGGTGCATCAATATTCACAGCAGCGTTCATCCCTAGAATAACAGGGAATCTCATTGATAAAATAGCCAGCTGCTTGATGGTAAGCTTATTAATAGCAAGATTGCCAGCTGACTTGGTAAATAAGGCAAGAAATATAAGTGCATAGATAAAAAAATCAGACACCTTCGTTGGAGTTGTCAATAGAAAGTAGACACTAAAAAAACACACCTAGTTAAAGCCTTGTTCAGTACGATACTGGACAGGGCTTTTATAG
>FWWL01001197.1_pt1 | contig 63955 bp, 60 predicted proteins | sample 2228331 | NCBI WGS metagenome assembly FWWL01 (sample SAMEA103939775, study PRJEB20133) | metagenome
CGGAATGACTGGCTAAGACTTTCCGGAATCGGTGACCAATACTTTCCGGAATGGGTGGCTAAAACTTTTCGGAATACGCAGATGACTGGATGTCGCTAAATGGAATTGAATAGATACTAAATGAAATAAACGAAATTATTAAAGTGAAAAAAAATAATTCTAAAAAATAAAGCCAATAATATGAATCCATTTTCTTTGCAAAATACTTACCGAGAAAATCACAAACGGGTACAATCACTTTCATGAAGAATAATCCAAATAAAAACGCTATGACAATTAATACTGAGATGAAAATGCCAATGTAATAAAAATTAATAGACAATACACTTATGCTCCTTTCAACATCTTGGACAGTTTCATCTAACGTTCTTGTGTTCACGACACCGAGAGGCTTAAGGTCACGCAGTGACCGGCTGCGCTTGCGCAGTTAGCCTCGCAGGTGTGTCCGCCTGAATCCGCTTCCCCGAAATGCCTCGGGCGGACCGAGGGCCGAATGGCCCGAAGCGTGAACACCGTGTTAGATGATGCCTGCGGCTTCTTGAGATACCCTCAAATATTCTTCTCATCATTAAACTCAACACAAAAAGGGTGCTTTTCAGGTCTTAAACAATACTCTATTCTTTGTCTGAAATCTTTCCATTCAACTTTTTTTAGTGCTTCTTCTATCGGGAAGAAGCCTGACTCCAAACTTTCTGATGTTTGTATTAATTCTCCACCTATTGGTTTCGCTAAAAATAGGGTGTTACAAATTGAATTTCCTACGTTCTGAAATATTCCGCAGAATTTGATAATTTCTATATCTATTCCTGATTCTTCTTTTGTTTCTCTTATTGCAGCATGACTTATGGACTCTCCTTCTTCTACTTGACCACCAGGCATCTCCCAGCCTCTTCTTGGTCCTTTGATAAGTAATAATTCGTTTTTATCGTTTATAACGATTGCAGCCGCAGAGACGATATGTTTTGGCGGGTTCATCAACATTGCTCCTTATAATGGGTTTGTTATGTTTTTTGGATCTCTATTGTTTTGTATTATTTGTTTTTCGCAGGTTTCATCTAACGTTTCCGTATTCCCGACGTCCCAACACCTTAAGGACTCCCAAGGTTGAGCCAGTTGTGGCTCAACTGGGTCCGGCCGCGATGCGGTTAGGTGGTGGGAGGTGTCCGCCCGAATCGGCGTGGCACGATTCATCTCTTGGCGGACCAAGGGGCGAATGCCCCGAAGCGGGAATATATTGTTATCTGCTGTTCCCGACTTCCTCGAATTGCTCTCAAGTCTTCATTCTTCATATCAGCCTTTTCCAAAAACATCGACTGGAGGCCTGCTCAGTCGAGTGTCTGGCTTATAATATTTTGTTACCCAATGATTTATAGACTTTTCTTTGAATCCAAGACTCTCATATAATTTTTTAGCAGGATTGCCTTTAACAACACCGAGTGTTACAACTTTTTCTCCCCTTCGTAATATTTCGTTTACAAAAAATGAAACAAATGCTCTGCCATATCCACGAGACTGAAGGTCAGGTCGGACAGATACATGGCATAATTCACTGCCTTCCACCACTCCAACCGCGACAATTTCATCGTCGACAATCATCACGTATCTATTGTTACAGTCCTCGGCAAAACCTCTTCTCTCTCTTTCATTCGGAGGAAAATAATACGACGGAAGCATACCCACTTTTTCATGCATTTCAAAAAAAGCAATTTCACTAATGCGATGAAAAGTAAGATAATCTTCATCTTCATATTGCCTGATCGATATAGGACTTTCAGGAAGAGGTTCTCCTCCACGTTCCATGATAGATGATGAATAACTAATATAGTAACCATTCTTATAAACGAATTGCAGCGATTGTCTGTCGCCGTCAACACATGCCCCCATCGAGCGCTCTACTACCGATTGTTGTGAAAGAACATTATCTGCCTTAGACATGAGTGCGCTACCTATACCGCGCTTTCTATACTCTCTACTAACAAAGATAGTTGTCTCAACTTTTCTCTTAAAACCATCAAATGAAAGAAAAGCTACTGTATTGCCATCATAACGGGCAACAAAAATACCATCAGAGAATACTTGTTCGCTCTTTTGAAACATTCCGTCAAACTGTTTATCTTCTCTTAGCATGGCGCTGATTGCTTCTTTATCCCTTTCAGGTTGGTATGATTCAATTATCAGATTGTTCATTTTACATTCCCCATCCTTTGGAGATGATACTCATTCATCTGGAACTGTCATTGTGTGGCTCGTTACTACACGGTCACACAATTGTATTGTTTTACGCACTTCGGGAATTGCAGATAACGTGCTTGTATTCGCGACGTCCATTCCCCTTAGATAGCTCTTATCTTAGGGGAATGGATGTGTCCGGCTGCTTCCACTTCTCCGAAATCCCTCGGCCGCACCGAGGGACGAATGTCCCGAAGCGCGAAAATGGTGTTATCGGAAGTACAATGTCCTCTTGAATAACTTACTCATTAGCCTCAATGTATGGCTCTTTATTAAACATTGCAGTTGCCGAGTTTGATTCCAAGTCAACTGTTATCCAATCCAGTGTATCAATGCCGCCTGTTCCAGGGTTATATACACGAAAAATATATTTGCCGTTTTCCTCTTGAGTTAAAACAATATAAGTAATTCCTTCAACATATAAAGGTCCAATATTTGTTCTTGCTAATTCTTTAGCGAGTTGTAGAGCATTCTCCTGTTCTGGAGATAAATCAACAGACATACTAATATCTTCTTCTGGTTCTACAAGGCAAACTTCATCAATGATTTCACAAGTTATTTCTTTTGTGTTTGGATTCACATGATACCATTCCATTACTCTAGTTGTAGCTACACTAGCTTGTCTGATTATATAGTTTCCTTCTTCATCCTTTCCATCAAGGGATAAATATGAAACTCTGAGTGATTCTTCGGATAACTTAGATTCGATTAATTCCAACGCGTCATCTTCAGATAAACTTGTAATTAATGTGCTTGAAGATGATCTTAAAGAGTCGGTTTCATTAATACTTGAATGTGATATAAAATTCTGAAGTATCAGACTTAATTGGGCATCTTTATAACCGATTAAGTAGATTAATAATGGAATAAGAAATAATATCTTCATTATTTCCTCCTAAGAGTTCTAGATATTATTTGATTAGCATTGTATTTCCGATAACGTTTCCGTGTTCACGACGTCCGTTCACCTTAAGCCCCTTTAGGGGCGGGCGCGATGCGGTTAGGTGAATGGATGTGTCCCGGCATCTACTTCTCCGACTTTTCTTCCGGGACCGAGGCGGCTTGTCCGCCGATGCGTGAACACATTGTTAGATGATGCCATTGCCATCCTGTATTACATTCAAATTGTTTTACCTAGCATTCAAATGATGGCAAATCTTTTATCATATCGTTAAAGATAGCTTCCCAAACAAACCAATCTTCAGAATTTAATACACCAACAACCTGTAAACCTGAAGGTTCCACTGAAGCGTATAGATAATTTTCTGATTTCCCTTCTTCGCCAAACCAGCTTGGAACACTATTATTTATTATTTGCTTTGGAAGTTTTGAATATATGTCTGCAAGTTTATCCCAAGTATCCTTGTGAAAGTCATTGAAGTCTAAACAATACACTCTATCTATCTTTATTTTTGATTCAGTTTTAATTTCGCAGTTATCGTAGAAACAAACTGACAAATTACCCAGCTCCTTCAAAAGATCCCTAAAGTACTTTATGGTTTATAATAATTCTTTGCAATGGTTTCATCTAACGTTCTGGCATTCACGACGTCCCACCACCCTAAAGGAGCGAAGCGACTGGCCGCGATGCGGTTGGGTGGTGCGGGTGTGTCCGGCTGATTATGCTTCCCTGCAACTGAAATGCCTCTTCGAATCTACATCTAACTCCGGTCCGGACCGAGGGCCGAATGGTCCGATGCGTGAATATGGTGTAGGTGATGTTAATGCCATCCTGATCTACTCAAGAGAGTCATTCTTTAATTGCTTTCCGTAATCTTTCGATTGCATTTTCTGGATACTCGTATTTCCAGTTTTTGTTGTACTGTATAATTCCTAATTCATTTTTTATTCTTTCAATTTCTCTTAATAGAAGTCTTCCGAATTTCTTTATTTGTTCCGTTCCTTTATAAATGTTAATGTTTCCTGTACTTCGAGTTTCATCTATTGAAAGTGTTAGCTGGTCTATTACTTTATTGAACGAAAGGATATATTGTCCTGGCTCGTAATAACATTTAATTACTTCACTCTCCGAGCCTTCTAACAAAATTGCTGTGCTAAGTATTAGATCATTCATAAAATCTGTTAAATAAGAAACCGATATTTCCGTTTCAATTTCTTCAGATCTAAAAGTAATACAACACCAACCGGACTTAATTTCTTCAAAACGGAAAGAGATCATATTATTACCTCCATTAACAACGTCCATTTAGCTATGCATTAATTTCACCTAACGTTAATGTGTTCACGACGTCCCACCGATTTAAGGCGACGAAGTCGCCGGGCGCGATGCGCTTAGTCGGTGCGGATGTGTCCGGCTGATTCCACTTCCCTGCTGCTGAAATGCTCATCCCCGAACCACTTCTAACTCCGGCCGGACCGAGGGGCGAATGCCCCGAAGCGTGAACATGGTGTTATCTGCTGTTGCCTCTTCGAAGGAATACACTATTTATTTATTGTTTTTGCAGCATTTTTAAATGATTCCAACATGCTTTTCTTCTTTTGTTCTAATTCATATACAACAAATAATAGCATTCTAAAAACTTCTGATACTTTATTTAATAAATCCGAATCAATTATTTGTTGCTGATCAATATTGCCATCATTCGCATGAATTGCTCCGTTTCCCAAATCTTTAATATATTTCAAATATTCAGTTTCAAGTTCGACAGCCCATTTCGGGGCTGTACCACTTGCAATTGCTGACTCAAGATCTTTAATTTTGTTTGCAAGCATACCATTGATAAAACCTTGTTCGTAAAGAATATGTTCTAATGCAGCTCTATACATAGCCATAGCAGCACTAGATGCACTTACAGTTTGAGACCTGTGTGCTTGATCTAGATAATACGCTACACTTCTTGGAGTATTCGGTGTAGATAAACCACCATTAATTACTGAGAAAACAGATAAATCTTGACCTAAAGGTCCATTATAAATTATCCCTGTATAAGTAGAATTACATTGAAGACATTCATATCTCCAAAGTGATGGAGAAAATCTCCTATGTACACCTCTTGTAAAATTCTCTAAATAATTATCATCATTATTACTTAAAAGTTTAAGACTTAATTGATCAAATTCATTTTGTTCTATTTCAGGAAACAGTCTAAGGATTTTCATCTTTCTTGAATCACCGCATTTATTACAGTACATATGTCCATATGGATCTGGAATAATCAATGCTTTTGCTCTTTTATATGGTCTTCCATGAATTCCTCCATTTTCTGGTATTTCAGAGATACGAATTATTGATTTCATGAGTCCAGTCAAAGAATTAATCATAGATAAAGGCTCTCCTTAAAGTTATTTTTTGAAGTTAGGCAATTGCAGATAACGTTGTCGTATTCGCGACGTCCATTCCCCTTAGATAGCTCTTATCTTAGGGGAATGGATGTATCTGCCTGATTCACTTCCGCGAAAATACTTCTGGCAGATCAAGGGCCGTATGGACCGCAGCGCGAATATTGTGTTATAGGATGTCCACGCCTTCTTTGAATTACGGAAATCTCTTACTTAATCTTTGCATATATGTAAGTATCTCTTAATTTGTTTCTGTCTACAGATATATCTTCGTTTCTTAAAGTTCCTTCTAAATAAAATCCTAACCTTTCAGGAATTGCTCTACTTTTTACATTCAATGTGTCACAACGAATTTCTAATCGTCTTGCCTTTAATTCAGTAAAAGCATACTCGGAAATGCCTTGTACAGCTTCGGTCATATATCCTTTGCCACAAAATCGGGTGTCAAGCCAGTATCCAATTTCGAATTTCGGCACATCCCAGTTTGGATTATGAAGACCTGATGACCCAATAAATTGGTTTGTTTCCTTAAGAAAAATAAGAAGTCGGAGATCTTCTCTCTTTAAAAACCTCAATTGGGCTTCTCTAATATTTACTTCCGTGTTTTGTTCTGTTTGATCTTTCTGAGCAAATGGTAACCATTCTCTTAACTCATTGATTGATGCTTGTATCGCATCAAAAACTACCTTACCATCTCCTGATTTCGGCATTCTTACAAGTAACCTATCTGTATAAAATTGGCTCGGGAAGTCTAGTAGTATTGGATTCAAAATGTCACCTTTCTTTCTTGGGTTTATATCTTTGCGTTGATTTCCTATAACGTTGTTGTGTTCCCGACGCCTCACCGACTTAAGCCCCGTAGGGGCGGCCGCGACGCGGTTAGTCGGTGCAGGTGTGTCTGCTGAATCCGCTTCTTTGAAATCCCTCTGCAGACCAAGGGGCATAAGCCCCGCAGCGGGAACACGGTGTTAGGCGATGTCGCTTCTTCTTGAATATGCTTACAAAAATCTTCTAATTATTCAGGTAGTTCTATATGTTCTTCTTGTAGTTGAATTATTTCTATGTCACTATATCTCTCTTGGAGTTTGATAGCTAATGACTCTACTCCAAATATCTCAGTAAAAGTATGGCTCCCAACTATAATATTCATATTAACGAATTGCGCATATTGTAGTGTATATAGAGTTTTCTCGCCAGTTATGTAAGCATCACAATTCGAATTCAAAGCCATTCGAACGTGATTTGTTCCATTACCTGCTCCGGTTAGTACACCTATTCTTTTAATTTCTTTATTGTTATTTCTTAGTAAAATAACTTTCTCGCCCAGTAATTCAGTTAATTTTTTTACAAGATGTTCAAATGTTATTGGAACATCATACTCTCCAACACCAATCAGACTAGTCCCATTACTATCACAACTATTTTGGGTAATTTGATTAACTCCTAATAACCGCAATAATGAGTTACATGTACCAAAATCGACGTAATCTAGTGGAAGATGCACAAAGAAATGAGCAATGTTATGTTGTACTAATAAGTCCAAACACTTTTCTTTCATTCCGAAAATAAAATGCCATGCATCATGATGGGTAACTATTATTTCTACATTCTTCTCAGCTGCTTGTAATATTACCTCTGGTGTAATATTTGTCGCATAACCTACCCTCATATAATTATTTAGACTAAAGTTATAGTATCCATATTCATCATCTTCATTAAATTCCTGAAGTAAGGTACCGAAAAGTTCATTAATATAAGCTTTGAATTCTTGAGTATTCAAAGATATCTCTCCTTTCTTTATTGTTTATTGGGTTTAAGCGATTTCGCTTAACGTTGTCGTATTCGCGACGTCCATTCCCCTTAGATAGCTCTTATCTTAGGGGAATGGATGTATCTGCCTGACTCAGCTTCTTCGAAAACTCCTCGGGCAGATCAAGGGCCGCATGGCCCGCAGCGCGAATATTGTGTTATGTGAAGTACATTGGCCTCTTCGAGTTCCTTGCAAAGATTTTTATTATCTTTGAAGCTCTATAGATGTTCCCCATAAAATGTTTATGTCAGGCTTTGTATTAATAATCAACGGTAATACATAGTTATCATCTTCAAATTCAATCTTTATTCCTTCTGATTCATTGGTCTTTAATAAAATAATGTGTTTTATATTTTCTATTTTAAGGTCTATTATCCGATTTTGATCTACAAATAGAGTTATTGTGCCGCATCTGCAAGCTATCTCAATTGAAAAAGTAATCATTCTATTTGCTCTTATTAATTTAAAGCTTGCACCACAATAAACCCAAGGAATTCCTTCTTCAATGCCAGTTGCTTCACTTTCAAATAGATATTCTAATTCATACAATTCAGGATGATTCATGTCATAATCCCCTATTTGAGATCGAGTTTTTATATTTTTATTGCACTTAATCGCATTTCAATGTATTTCACCTAACGTTCGTATATTCACGACGCCCCACCACCTTAAGCCACGAAGTGGCGGCCGCAATGCGGTTAGGTGGTGCGGGTGTGTCCGGCTGATTCCGCTTCCCTGCTAGTGAATTCTAATCCCTGAATCCGCTTCTAACTCCGGCCGGACCGAGGGCCGAATGGCCCGATGCGTGAATATGGTGTTAGGTGATGTCCAGCTCTTCTTCGAATAGCAATCAGGTGACTCACTAGCTATAAATGTAATAATCAAAATCGATTTCTACATTTATTTCATACATTAATCGAATTGTTTCTCGGTCTAAGTAGATAGCAGGTTTTTCGTTGTTCTCAATTTGAATTACAACAAAAAATTTACAAGACAATGAGTATGTATTCTGCATTTCATTTATTATTGTCTTCTTATCTCTTATCAAATTGATAATTTTTAGTAATTGATCCTTTATATCATCTGATTCCTCATATTCAGTACTTAGTACCCAATTTGAATTTCTTCTGTATAATTCTCCTCTGATATGTTCTCCTTTAATATAAGTGCAGGTTGGCTCTATCATTAGACTTTTTGTAATCAATCCTGGGTCAAATAAATCACCATACAAACAAAATTCTACTTTGACCTTGGTTTTGTCCAAATCTTTTGAACTCCTTTGTATTTAGCTGGATTTCACATAACGTTGATGTGTTCACGACGTCCCACCACCTTAAGGCTCCGCCAGGAGCCGGCCGCGACGCGGTTAGGTGGTGCGGATGTGTCCGGCTGATTCCACTCCCTGCTGCTGCCAATTGCATCCTCGAGCTCACTTCTGACTTCTGCCGGACCGAGGGCCGAATGGCCCGAAGCGTAAACATGGTGTTAGATGATGTCGGGGCCTTCGAAGAGTTACATTCAAATTATTATTGTTATTTGTTATCCCTATTCAATTCATGTTCTATATCAAATTGTCTATTAGCTTCTCTAATCATTCCATTTTATTTAACAATAAATTTCCATGATGACATAATTAGCCCAATAATTGATGTCACTATTCCAAAGATAAATGTTATTTGGGTTATATTCCAGATTTCATTTGGTGTTATCATTTTTAAGGCCTGATAATCACCTGCTCTATCATTTAGAGATGTGTAAATAATGATTTTTTCTAAACCACTTAAGCCAATTAAGAAAATACCTGTTATTAAAAAGGCTAACCCAAATGATCTCATATTAATTTCCCCCAATTTACAAGAATACTGGTTCGGTATTTAGTTTTAAGCTATAGCCCCGATTTCATCTAACGTTAATGTGTTCACGACGTCCCACCGACTTAAGGCTCCGAAGGAGCCGGGCGCGATGCGCTTAGTCGGTGCGGATTTGTCCGGCTGATTCCACTTCCCTGAAATCCCCCGGCCGGACCGAGGGCCGAATGGCCCGAAGCGTGAACATGGTGTTAGGCGAAGCCCCTCTGAAATACTTACAATCCTCTACTGCTATTCAACCATTCTTCTGAATTCCATTCTGCATCTATTGCCCCTATGTTCTGAATAATTTCAATTGGATTATTTGTTTGAATAAGCGCACTCAATTGATTCCCATTTTTCTTTGCGTATCTTGATTGTCTTTGGATTATGTCTAATATTGACTTACTAAACTCTTTATCCATTTTGGAAAGCACTTGAAAGTTCCAAAAAACAATTGCAGTATTAAATTCTGATGGATACAAATCAGATATACAGTCATTAAAAGCATCTAAATTTCTTCCATAATACTCTGGAAAGCCTAGTTTTTTTGCTACTTCAGTATGGAAATCACTTTTTGATTTCCAATTTAAGCATTCTAAATGATATATCCTAAATGATTCTTTTGAGAGTTCTATAATTGACTTTTCAATATACTCTCTCTTATAAAACAATACAACATCACTATTAAAAAATAACTGAAATGAATGTTGTAGACGCTCATCATGAAATAAATCAGTGATTGAATTTATCCAATCATGTGCAATGGCAGAGTTCTTGTTATTCCTTAATTCTCTGATTATAGTTCCTATGTCTTCAGAATTTGATCTGTTATTATATAACTCTAAATATTTAATCATGGCTTGAAATGCTTCATTTGATGAAAGCATCATTGTTGTTCCTTCTTTCGCTTCGGGTTTCGCCTAACTACTATTCTGCGTATTTCGTGAATTGATGTAATTGTTGGGGATTTGTGTAGTTCGTGAATGCAGGTAATTCAGGGTGATTGAAGAACAAGTCTTGCATTTTTACTCTCCCTTCTCAATTTCCATTATACGATCGAGCGGGCTAGAGATTCTTCGTATATCCTTCACAGCCACATGGGTGTAGATCTCGGTTGTACGTGTACTTAGATGACCGAGAAGCTCTTGAATATAACGTATATCGATTCCGTCTTCGAGTAAATGAGTGGCGAACGAGTGCCTCAAAGAATGAACGCTTACGTCCTTCTTAATCTTTGCCGTTCTCACTGCAGCCTCGAATACCTTTTGAACGGTCCTCTCAGACAAATGTTTATTTGGATACTGTCCCGGGAACAACCAGTGCTCTGGTTTAGTTTGGACAATGTATTGTTGGACCACTTCAATTGCAGAGTCGGAAAGTACGGTCAATCCGTCCTTTTTCCCTTTCCCTTGTCTAATATGCAGGGTCCTTCGCTCTGGATCAAGATCATTCAGTCGAAGCCTGACGACCTCCCCAACGCGTAAACCAGAGGAGTACACCAGGAATAATAGGGCACGATGCTTTTTATTTTCTACCGCAAACAGAATTCGAATAACTTCTTTTTGACCCAACACGTTTGGCAGCTTATGTTCTTTCTTCGGCCGAACATATGTGAAATTACCTTCCAACATTCCACATACCTTTTCCAAGAAAAACTTGATGCCACTAAGAGCCTGATTAACGTACGCGTGAGATAGTTTAGAGTCTAATAAATAATAGCTGTAACGTGAAACCAAATCGTAAACCGCAATGTCGCGATTTTGCTCATAAAAACGATAGAATCGAGCAACTTGCCCACAATAAGCTTTAATTGTTTTCGCACTAAATCCTCTTATCGGGTGCGACCTAAAGGGGTATATCGCGTAGTAGTAATAATAATTCCTCCACATTAAGCAAAGTATAGGGAATGATCCAAGCTCGTTCAGTAGGATCCCATTTACGGAATGGCAATTTACGTAACCGTTGAATTATCCCTGCATCATATGGAAACCGAACCGTGACTTCACTTTCATTACGTTTCCCCAACCACACTTCAACCCATCCAACCTTCCTCTCATCTTATCAATAAACCTAGAATTTGGAAATCAAAAAAGAGGCCGCCCTTACCCTTACGGTTAGGAATAGCCTCACGATTCTTTCGCAGTATGCTTCGATCATAACACTTAACGCAACAGGGTGCCCACATCCTTCCAATTAGCCTTCATACTCATTTAACCTTCCCAATCCCCGGTTCATCCGGTAAAGTGAGAAGAGCACGATAAGTAACCTACCGCGTATAAAATGAAGTCATCACCATAACGAATTAGTTAAATATCGTACAAGTACCCGCCCAGGAGGTTCATCAGCACATATGCAGCACTCAGAATTACTCCAAGCACAGGAAAGAGCCCGTCCGTTCAGTCGCCGTCATTTCATTTTCGCTGCGGCTACCGTTCTGTATTGGGCTACTTTGTATATCTATGTTCCGATCCTAAGTCCCTATCTTCAGGACAGGGGGCTCTCGATGAGCTGGATCGGATTTATTCTTGGCAGCTACGGCTTAACCCAGGTCATTACCCGATTACCGCTTGGCATTTATTCCGATGTGATGTCGAGACGCAAGCCTTTCCTCATTGCGGGCATGCTTGCTGGACTCATCAGCTGCGTGTTCTTCATGCTGCCCGGAACTTGGGGAGGTCCGCTTGCCGGACGTCTAATGGCGGGATTATGCGCGGCAACATGGGTGCCGTTCACGGTATTATACGCCTCTTACTATCCTGCTAACCAAACGCATCAAGCAATGGGCACGTTGAGCTTCTTAACCGTGTTCGGACAGCTCGCCGGCATGAGCGCCAGCGGATGGCTTGCATCCTTGGGTAGTTGGAATTACGCTTTCCTGTGCGGCATTGGCGTTGCGGCAGTCGGGATACTCGTCGCGCTGTTCGTCCACGAACCGAAAGCCGCTTCAACCTCATCAACACCAGATGACAATTCCCGCTCCCGAAAAAAAACGGTTCTTACCCACGTTCTGCGTTCGTCCTTACTGTGGAAAGTATCGATCCTCTCTTTGCTTGCGCACGGCATCCTCTTCATTACGATGTTCGGCTTTACGCCGCTGCAAGCAACGGAGCTCGGAGCAAGCAAAGCTCAATTGACGGGAATCGTCATCTCGTTCATGATTCCTCATGCCCTAGTTTCCCTATGGTCCGGCCGATTCCTCGCACCCCGGTTCGGAACGCGCACTATCGTCATTATCGGCTTTCTATGCGCTGCCGTATTCACGGCTGCTATCCCATTCAGCCCTAATCTAGGCTGGCTCGCCGTTACCCAGATGTTCAACGGGATCGCTCAAGCGCTCTACTTCCCGCTTCTGCTCAGCTTAGCCATTCGTAACTTCGTACCGGCTGAGCGGGCAACCGCCATGGGACTTTACCAGTCCGTTTATTCTTTGGGCATGTTTCTCGGCCCTTACGTCGCCGGGGGCTTGAATTCTTTTGGAGGACTGAAAGCCGGGTTCCTGTTCGGTTCCGCTCTAGGCTTGGCCGCAGCGATTCTCTCCTGGGACAAACAGCTGGATAACTAGACTACCAGACAACTATTTAAAAGAGAGACACCCAACAATCATCTTAATCTATCGATTACCCAACTCTTCAACGATTGGTGAATAACCACAAGCCTGCGGCCAAAACCAAACCGCCAATCACCAACCCATAATCCCTCGAACGCCACTTCAGCCGCATCGCTCGCGTCGGATTCGGATGGAACCCGACTCCCCTGCTTTCCAGAGCAAGCGCCACCTCGTCTCCCAAGCGGAACAGCGCTAACAGGAACGGCAATGACACATCCCGAAGCCGTCTGCCGATCGCCCAAGGATTGCCGGATATCGATTTGCCCCGCGCCAGGAAAATCCGTACGAAACGCTCCCATAGAGCAAGCAACACCGGAACAAACCGCATCATAAGCGCAACCGTCAGAATGAACCTCTGGGCCCATTCAGGTGTCCTGCCTCTAACCGTTATCATCTGTTCCAACGATCTTCTTAACGATAGCGGAGTAACGACCAAGGGGATCGCTAACCCGAGTAACAAGACGAGCATTGTCTTGGCAAAAGAAAACAAAGTGCCCGAAAAGGCTCCCCAATCGATAAAGCCGCTCCCGACGTTTGCCCCCCATGCGAAAATGACCGAAGTTACGATGGAGAAGACGGCAAAGTTAACGATCACTCCTCTCCAGCGTCGAAGAGACACATTGCCCGCCGTTAACAATACGAACACAAGTACAGACCCTACCATGATAGATATCCAATCTGAGAGGAAAAATAGGCCGGTTGACAGGAGTACGTACGTGAGCCACACCGACCGGGGGTCGAATCCCTTCAAGCGGTGCTGCTTACTGGCCCTAACGGATGGTCCCTTTACAATCCTCGCAAGTTTCGTATCTTCACTTTCAACTTGCACCTCAGCAAACTTATCCTCTACTAGACTCACAGTTGCCTTATCCTCTATCTGCCCTACAATTGCCTCTTTCCATATCTTAACCTGCTCGGCCGCTGCGTCCACCGGATTCCATACTTTCTCGGGTGCAACCCCGTTCCGCCATAACAGATGGGCCATCTTCAGCCATTCGGGAACCTTCATCCCCGTCTCTTCCAGCCACTCCGGGTGCATAAGCAACTGCTCACGGGTGCATAACCTCACCGATCCATCGACGCTTAACAACATAGCGGAATCCGTCAAAGGCAGCGCCCAGTCGGAGTCATGGGAGACAAGCAGAATACCCTTCCCGCTCGTTCTCAGTTTCAATAGCTGCTTCGCGACCCTCTCATGTCCCGATCCATCCAGCCCTGCCGTCGGCTCATCCAACAGAAACCAAGGGGCTGGCGTGACGAACACCGATGCCAGCGCAGACCTTCGACGTTCTCCCCCGCTCATCATATAAGGATCTCTTGCCTGCCATGACGAGTCCCATCCAACCGCCGACAAAGCATTCCCCCTGCGTTCTTCCCGCTCAGCTTCCGGCAACTTATACGGCCTCAAGGAATAATCCAATTCCTCCCGCAAGCTTCGGGCGAACAGCCCTTCCTCCGGCGATTGGCAGGCATAGCTATATTGACGGAGCGCCTCGTCGTTTAACCTTAATTTTCCAAACCGTTTATCATGCCATAGAGGTTCCGAACCATATCTAACTCGCATTCCCTCCGGAGGCCGCAATCCAGCCAGCTTCTCTAGCAATGTCGTTTTGCCCGCTCCGTTGGGTCCCATGAGCAGAGTGATAGAACCCGCAGCAAGCCGTAACCCCGAGGAACGATGCTTACCCTCATCCTCATCGCCTAGGTGCCAATCGATACCGTCAATGAGAAGCGGCACCTGTGCCTGGTCAAGATGTAATTCCTGCCGCGTCCTCGTCCCCAACGTTCTCCAGCACCTTTCGCCATTCCGCCCCCGTCATCGGTAACGGATCCTGTAATTTTCCCAGTCGCCTTAATTCCAACGCCAACACAGCCTTATATGGCAAACGAATCCCGCATTTCTCGCATGGCGACTGTTCGCCCGCTGCTCCGTACAAGAAATCCCGGGCATCCCCATCGAAAATAACCGAACCATCCCCAAGCGCGACAACTCGGGTCTCGGATTCAAGTTCATCAAGTCTTTGCGTTACCCATATCACCGTTGTCCCGTTCTTATGTAAATCTCTTGCTCTCGACATAACCGCGTTCCGATTCGCTTCATCAAGCATGGAAGTCACTTCATCCAGCACGATAAGAGGAGTTTCGCAAGCCGTTGATGCCGCAAGCGCCGCAAGCTGCTGCTGCCCTCCGGACAATCTCTCCCAAGGCTCGTCTGCAAATGCAGTCAATCCGACCCGATCCAGAGCGTGCGCTGCCTGCTCAGGAATGACCTCCGCCGCCACTCCCCTCCATTCCAAGGCGAACAGCACTTCCTCCCGAGGCGTCTCGCCGAACAATTGCGCCTTCGGCTGCTGCAGTACAATTGGAGAACCTCTATCCCCCGCGAAACCGCGCCTCACCTCACCCGCGATTCCGTCCGGCTGAAGCCCCGCAAGCAATCTCGCCAGCGTCGACTTCCCGCTCCCGTTCACTCCGACAACGGTCATCCATTCACCAGGAGCCACTATCATATTCACATTATCCAGACGAAGAGAAGGATCGCCAAGCTCATTGTCTCCGTATACGGATACGTCGCTCAGGACCATTGCCTCTCGTGATTTTTTCCCCATTGCGCATAATCCCTCTTTTCAAACGGTCGACCACGTGCTACAATCGCAATTGTTAACCAACAATATAAACCAAGGTTAACATTCAGGAGGCCATTTGACAATGTCTAACCCAACAAACCCAACAAACCCGTCAAACGCAACATCAACGAGTACGTTGTCACCAACCAACCAATGGATTAAAGGAATTGTCTACACGGCCCTATTCGGCGCTTTGTTCATCGTAGCCACTCTGATCAAAATCCCGCTTGGATTTACCCCGATTCCCATTTCCATGGGAACGTTTGCGATCATGCTCGCAGGCGGAATACTTGGCGCGACTTACGGCTTCTGGAGTATCTTTATCGTCGTTGCTTTAACTGCAGTAGGCCTTCCATTCATTGGCGGTGCCGGCGGATTAGCCAAACTCACCGGACCAAGCGCAGGATACATATGGATGTACCCGTTTGCCGCATTGCTCATCGGCTTGGTCAGCGACGCGCTTTTCTCCAAAACCAAGAAGTTATCCAGAGTGCAGCAGCTGTATCTCTTGCTCGCGGTAGTCGCTTTCGGCTCGCTTCTGCTTTATACGACCGGCGTTCCTTGGCTCGCGGCTTCATTAGACGATCCCAAATACGATACGATGTCCGGCGCGTTACGAGCTGGCATGTACCCCTTCCTACTGGGGGATGCCATTAAAGCAATCGCAGCCACATTAATTATCGTCTCGCTCAAACCCGTACTTCCTAGCATCCGTCCGCGCAAGAAGATTAAGTAAGAAACTCCGGCTCAACTGCAAATTTACGAATGGGACTCCTTCCTCGAAAGGGAGTCCTTTTTGCTTTTTCAGGACGATGGTACAAGCGGGCATAACCCTCTGCGCATATTTTGGAAAGATTCCGAGCTTCCGGTTTCGGTTTTTCATCGATCCCATTTCACTTAAATTCGGCGTTGCTTCATTTGCCTTGAAGGAGTGTGTCTCATTTCTATGGCTAGCGGAAGGCTAGATCTGTTTATCGCCAAGCTCCCCATCAACACCGTCGTACTCACCCTCAATTGCTCTGATTCTGCTTCAGAACTCCTGTCGATCCCCCTCTACTCGGCGCTTTATCTGAAACGCGGCACGATCAAGCAAGCCATTCAACTGCAGTTCCTTGAAGGACGGGAATGTTTTGCGGATTTCATGGAAATGAACTTCGCTTTAGCACGCCAATTTCAACTTAACGCGCTGCGCAGATACTTACTCACATACAATCCCTCCGATCAAACCCTGACCATCAAGCCATCGCCCATCAGCGAGGCGACTGCTCCGCTCTTAGCTTCCACGTTAGGTTCAGGAACCCTGTCGGTAGGTTATGAGCTGTTGTCCAGGCTTGGAATTCCGGAGAGGCAAGGATCGCTTATCAAAATTCGCCAAGGAAAAACCGTAGCCAGATTCCGGCTCCATGTCCCCGCGAATTTATCGGATGATCGGCTGCGGCTCTCTTCCTATTGGCTTCAGAAGTGGAAACTTAATGCCAACACTATTCATTTGTTGCAATATGATCAGAGGAACTCATTTTTGAGCCTTACACCCTCCCCTAATCCTACTCGATAGGTCTTTGTGTCCAAGCCAATCGGCTTGGCCGTCCTCGGTACCGAGGCTTGCGGAAAGTCGAATAAAGACCACGCAAGATGCGTGGCCCTTAAGGTTACTTGGATTTTTCTTCGCGGCCGCACGTCCTTGTTACTTTGGATCGTCCGATTTAGAAGCTCGTGTCTGGGAGTTCGGAATGCCTCCGGCGTCCTTATGAACTTAATCGCATTCTTCCGGGGCTTCGGCAGGAGCAGCCGCTTCAACGTCGAGCTTCTCCGCTACCGAATCGCGAATGACCGATACGATCGATTGCAGCAAGTAGTTCACGTCCACCTGGCTTTGCTGGAATTGCTGCACGATCGGAATGTTATCCAGTTCGTCTTGAATCGCATCGATCTCCGCTTCGATCTTCTCGACCATCTTCGGATTCTTGAACGTATTCTGGAACGCAACGAGTTCCTTCTGCTTTTTCTTGATCGTCGTAATCAGTCCTTGTACCCTATCGTGGTTCTGGATGAGTTTCTCCGAACGCTGGTACAAATCGACCTCTTCAGTAGTCGTAATCAGTTGAGCCAATTCCTTGGCCCGGGCCAATATATCCTCGCGAACGATCAAATCCCTGTTGTCGAATACCGGTATCGAGCAGCCATCCCCATGCTCGTGATCATGATCGTGTTCATGTGCGTGTGCAGACATTTATAATTCCTCCTGATCGAGTTGTATCGAGTTGTATCTATTTGTGCTATCTATGCTTAACCTACACGACTTGCCATAACCGGTTCGCTAACCGCTTCCGCCTTGACGTACCAGGTTTGGGCGGCTGTTACCCGTACTTGCACGAATTGCCCGATCCATTCCTTGTTCCCTTCAAAATGAATGAGCTTATTCGAGCGGCTCCGTCCAGACAGCACATTGGCGTTATTCTTACTTTCACCTTCTACCAGCACTTCGAAGGTTTGACCGATAAGCTCCCGATGATACTCGAGAGATAGCTCTCCGATCAGGGTATTAAGACGGGCAAGCCGCTTCTGCTTCTCTTCCAAGGGCACGTCGTCAGCCATATCGAATGCCGGCGTACCTTCCCTTGGAGAGTATATATAGGTATAAGCGGATGAAATCTTAGCCTGTCGCATGAGCGTCAGCGTCTCTTCGAACTGCTCCTCCGTCTCCCCCGGAAAACCGACGATGATATCCGTCGTCAGTACGGCATTCGGGATCGCCTTGCGAATCCGCTCCGTGAGTTCCAGATACAGTTCGCGGGAATATTTCCGGCTCATTCGCTTCAGAATCTCCGTACTGCCCGATTGAACCGGCAGATGGATATGCTCCATCATATTGCCGCCCTTGGCGAGAACTTCGATCAGATGATCGTCGAAATCCCGAGGGTGCGAAGTCGTGAAGCGAATGCGCGGGATCTCGATCTTGCGAATGTCGTCCATCAGATCGCCGAAGCGATAGTTCCGGTCGACGAAGTCTTTGCCGTAGGCATTGACGTTCTGTCCGAGCAGCGTTATTTCCTTGAATCCTTGCCGGGCCAGGTCGCGGACTTCTGCGATGACGTCTTCCGGCATCCGGCTCCGTTCTTTGCCCCGAGTGTACGGAACGATGCAATACGTACAGAACTTGTCGCAGCCGTACATGATATTCACCCACGCGCGCAGCCCTTCGGTGCGTTTCTTCGGCAAATTCTCGATGATGTCGCCTTCCTTGGACCATACCTCGATGACCATCTCTTTACCGAAATGGGCGTCCTGCAGCAGGTGCGGCAGACGATGGATATTATGCGTACCGAAAATAAGGTCGACATGCGCGTGCTTCTGCATAATGCGGTTAACGACCGAAGCTTCCTGCGACATGCATCCGCAAACGCCGAGGATTAGCTCCGGACGTTGCTGCTTGAGCACCTTCATATGTCCAAGCTCGCCGAATACTTTATCTTCCGCATTTTCACGTACTGCGCACGTGTTAAATAGGATCACGTCCGCTTCCATGCGATCTTCCGTCGACGCGTATCCCATGTCTTCGAACAATCCGCGCATCACTTCCGTGTCGTGCTCGTTCATCTGGCAGCCGTACGTATAGATCAAATACTTCTTTCCCAGCCCAAGGTTCCTCAGCTCGTCCGGAACGGCATTCTCATAGTGGACTTGAATTTCTTCTTTGCCCCGCTGCTTCTCCTGCCGGTAATCCGGCTCGGAGACAATATGGATATCCCGTCCGTTCAGACGGATCGTTTTGCCGTTTTGGTCCTCGGAAATGACTTTGGCGCCGGAGAAATCGAAGTATTTACTGAAATCCTTGGTCTCTTTGGCCATTTCATTTCCCTCCCATGAAAAACGGGAAGCTCCTGGTGAGTTTCCCTTCAGTCAATCCTCCGTATTATATCATGAACTTGCTGACGTTAGCTATTGGGGACATCTGCTTAAAATAGGATAGTTCTTCGGGAAGGGGAGGTTACTCCGCCGCTGGTTAAAATCGAGTTGTCTCTGATCGGATAATGCGGTAACAACTCGATTTTAAAGGCGGACGTAAACTCTCCGTAACCTCCCCTTCCCTTCGAACCCTATTTTAAGCCCTCGCCCCCGCAAGCTATATCAAGCGAAGTATCCTGATCCAATACTTCGTCACACAGAAGGGCATTAACATTCCGTCGTAACGCTTACTCCATATGACTACTCCATGTTGCTAGCCTGTTAATCAACAATCTCGCCAAAGTCGCCGGTGTTGACACTAGCGGCGTTGCCTTCGTCGGTGTCGATGTGCATGTCTAGGGCGAATTGGTCGGATACGCGGGCGAGCACTTGCTCGAATACGACGCCGCGATCCCCTCCTACGTGTACTTTAAGCAACTGCTTGTCCGCTATGCCCCAGCGTTCGGCATCCGAGGTGTGGAAATGGATATGGCGCGCGGCCACGATGACACCCTTGTCCACCGTTATTTCGCCAGCGGGACCGACGATGCGGATGCCGGGTGTGCCTTCGATGCTGCCGGATTCGCGCAGCGGAGGTTGAAGGCCAAGGGCGAAAGCGTCCGTTCGCGACACTTCGAGCTGGGTAGCTTTACGAGCCGGTCCCAGTATGCGTACTTTAGGGAAAGAACCTTTCGGTCCGTATACGGCTACCGTTTCATTGGCGGCGAATTGTCCGGGCTGCGATAAAGGCTTGAACTCCGTGAGCGTCGCTCCCGCGCCGAATAATATCTCTACATGCTCCTGAGACAGATGAATATGCCGCGCCGACACGCCGACCGGCACTCGCTTGATCTCGGACACCGACACCCCAACCTTTCCTATGTTTACTCTCTCCAGTATAACGCAAGAGGCGCACGGGACAAACCCGTACGCCTCCTAATAACGATGCTTATTTGAATTCCGTCAACAGTTTGTCAAAGTCTTGGCGGGACAGCTGCAAATCTTGCTTCGCAAGCCCTTCCTCTTTGAAGCCGACGATCATTTCGTCGTAAGCTTTGCGCTCTTTGTTCTGGTAGATCAAACCGGTAACCATGCCGTTCGTCTCCATGATCTTGGTCATGGCCGCGATCCGGTTGGAAGGATCGTAATCAGGGAATTGCTCCAGGTTTACGATGTTTTCCTTGAACCAATCGTACGTGTTTACCTTGTTGAAAGTGACGCAAGGGCTGAATACGTTGATCAGCGAGAAGCCTTTGTGCTTAAGCCCTTCCTCGATCAGCATCGTCAATTGCTTCAGATCGCTGGAGAAGGACTGGGCAACGAATGTCGCGCCTGCAGACAACGCGATTTCGAGCGGGGACAGCGTCGACTCGATCGAACCTTCCGGCGTCGATTTGGTTTTGAAGCCTTCCGCGCTGCGCGGGGACGTCTGGCCTTTGGTCAAACCGTAAATTTGGTTGTCCATAACGATGTAAGTGACGTCGAGGTTACGGCGAATCGCGTGAACCGTGTGGCCCATGCCGATCGCGAAGCCATCTCCGTCACCGCCTGAAGCGATAACCGTAAGCTCGCGGTTAGCCAGCTTCACGCCTTGCGCGATCGGAAGCGAACGGCCATGAATCCCATGTAAACCGTAGGCGTTGATATAACCGGATATACGGCCCGAACAGCCGATTCCCGAAATAACCGCTAACTGCTCAGGTTCAAGGCCGACGTTAGCCGCCGCGCGCTGGATAGCCGCCTGCACGGAAAAGTCGCCGCAGCCCGGACACCAGTTCGGCTTTACATTGTTACGAAATTCTTTGAATGTTGCCATCTTAGTTCAGCTCCTTACAGGCTTTGTGAATTTCCGAAGGCAGGAACGGGGTTCCGTCGTACTTGAGCAGGTTGCGGATTTTATCGTGATACCCGTTGTTCTGCTTGATCAGGTTGGCCAACTGGCCTGTTGCGTTGTTTTCCAGTACGACCACTTGTTTCGCGGAGTCAAGATGCGGTTTCAGCAACTCGCTCGGGAAAGGATGCATCTGGCGAACCATAACGTGATTCGTCTTAATGCCATCTGCCGTCAAGCGAGTCCGAGCTTCCTCGATCGTTCCGCCCGTGGAACCCATTGCGATAATGAGCAGATCCGGATTAGTGTTCGGAGCGTCTGCTTTAATGGCGTTCGTCACGCGCAGCTCGCTGATTTTATTCAAGCGTTTGTCCATCATTTTCTCGCGGTTCAACGCATTCTCCGAAGGTCTGCCCTCATGATCGTGCTCTACGCCGGTCACATGGTGGATACCGTGCTTCATGCCTGGAATAACGCGAGGAGATACGCCGTCTTCAGTGAGTTCGTAACGTTTGAACAACCGGTTGTCTTCGTTCGGCTCGAGCTCTCCGGTAACCAATTTTCCGCGGTTAATGACGATTTTGTCGTAATCAAGCGCTTCTGACGTTTGTTTACCGAGAGACAATTGCAAGTCGGTCGCGATAATTACCGGAATCTGGTACTGTTCCGAAAGGTTAAAGCCTTCTATCATATCGTAAAAGCATTCTTCGATCGTGCTCGGCGCGACGACCAACTTAGGGATCTCGCCGTGCGTACCGTAGATAAGCGCGTTGATGTCTGATTGTTCTTGTTTGGTAGGCAAGCCCGTTGAAGGACCGCCGCGCTGCGTATCGACGATGACAAGCGGGGTTTCCGTCATTCCGGAAAGACCGATCGCTTCCATCATTAGCGAGAGTCCGGGACCAGCGGATGCCGTCATCGTACGGACGCCCGCATAGTTTGCGCCGATCGCCATCGTAACGGCAGCGATTTCGTCTTCCGTTTGAACGACCGTTCCGCCAAACTTAGGAAGCTTCTTGATCAAATACTCCATGATTTCAGATGCGGGCGTAATCGGATAAGCAGCCATCAGACGGCAGCCAGCGGCAATGCATCCAAGCGCCATCGCTTCATTGCCGATCATGAACAGCTTCTGCTTGCCGTCCGCATCCTCTAGCTTGAATTCGTCCAGCGGGCCGCCGGCTTGCTCAAGGACGAATTCAGCTCCGCGGCGAACCGCTTCGATGTTCTTTTCCACGATTGCCGGGCCTTTGCGTCCGAACTCTTCTTCTACCGCTTTATTGAATACTTCCATCGGGAGTCCGAGCAGTCCCCAAGACGCTCCGGACGCCACCATATTTTTCATGAGGGACGTGCCTAATTCTTCTGCAATCGCCGTAATCGGAACCGCGAACAAGCGCGCTTGCACGCCTTCTGGGATCGTCGGGGAGAATTTCGCGTCAGCGACTACGACTCCGCCCGGCCGAAGCTCTCCTGCGTTCAAATCGATGCTCTCCTGGTCAAAAGCCACAAGAATATCCAGGTCATCCGAAATCGCTCGAATCGGCTTCGTGCTGATGCGGATTTTGTTATTCGTGTGTCCGCCTTTAATCCGCGAGGAAAAGTGCCGGTACCCATACAGGTAGTAGCCCAGCCGGTTAAGCGCGGTAGAGAAGATACGGTCCGTACTTTCCACGCCTTCCCCTTGCTGGCCGCCAATTTTCCATGACAGTTGACTGATCACAGTGCCCATCTCCTCTTAATCTCCGGTTCGTCACTTTTCGACAGAATAACCCTATAATATTTTTTATTACCCTTATAAATATTATGTTTTAGCTGCGTAAAATGCAAGACATATTCGCGTATGTGATATATAGCTCTTTACGATGGAATCGTTGCCGATTTGAGATGAATGTAAACCTAACTCTTCAGTTAGGAAGATTTTTTATCAAAAAACGAATCGCATTTCCGCCCATAAATCCTTTCACTACGTCTTCTGGATAACGTTTCAGCAGCGCCTCGGCCAAATCCGGGTACTTACCCGGATGCTCTAGCCCCTGCACGTGCCTGCTTATCCCGTCGAAATCCGATCCGAAAGCGATATGATCCGCTCCGCCGAGCGCGCATACATGCTCCACATGGCGAAGAAAGTCATCTATTGTCGCTGGCTCCGGAGCAATGACGAACCACGGTACGAAAGTCAGTCCAATGATACCTTGAGAGGAGATGATGGCCTGAATTTGGGGATCCGTTAAGTTGCGGGGATTATCCTTAATCGACCGGGCATTGGAGTGGGACGCAAAAAAAGGCCGTCTAGCAAGCTCTGCCAAATCCCAGAAGCCCCGGTCCGATAGATGGGATACATCTAATAGGATGCCCAAAGATTCGCATTCCGTAACAAGCTGCCTTCCGGCTTTTGTAAAACCTGCCCCTCTCGGCTCTAATGCCCCGTCACATGCCCAGTTGGCATGATTCCAAGTAGGACCTAACAGACGCAATCCCAGACGGTAGAGAAGATGCAGCGCCCAGATGTTGCCTTGAAGACCGTCGGCTCCTTCCAAAGAAAGAATCGCACCGATTCTCCCTTCCCGAAGAGTTATTTCGATATCTCCCGTTCTGCGAATCAGTTTCATTCCCGAGACCGTCAGCACTTCGCTCCAGAACAGCTCGGCTGCACGGAATACGGACTCCGGATTGCAAGGGATCGTGTCGGGTAAATAGATCGGAAACACCTGCAACTCTACGCCGCTCTGCCTAAGGCGATCCGGCGTAACGTCGAATGGCCAGGCTTGATCGGCTGCTCCCCACCTCGAGCCGGGAAATTCGAGCATTTTACAAAGCACGTCGGCATGTAAATCGGCTACCCTCATCTTTTTCTCCCCCAATTTTGGGATGGCATTATTCGCACAAAAAAACCTGCCGCAACGATGATATCGACTTGTAACGCTATACGCGTCACTGGCGAATGTCATCCTGGAACAGGTCGACAACTTACGAAACCGTTCTTCTTACCGAGGCTCGACAATCAGCTTGATAGCCGTTCGGTCTTCTCCGTCGATCACAATATCCGTAAAAGCCGGGATGCAGATCAGGTCTACCCCGCTTGGTGCCACAAACCCGCGGGCGATTGCGACCGCTTTAACCGCTTGGTTGAGCGCCCCGGCGCCAATCGCTTGCAGTTCGGCAGCCCCGCGTTCACGGAGCACACCTGCCAGTGCGCCTGCTACGGAATTTGGATTGGACTTTGCGGAAACCTTTAATACTTCCATGACCAGTTCCTCCTCTTATGACAACCCGCGATATTTCGGCGGTTGCATCGGGAATTTAACGGAAATCAAAGGATGGGCCCACTAAGGCATACTTATTCGGTAACCCGGTTGAAAATTCCTTCTTTTCCTAAGCTATTTGGTCATGGAATCGATAATATATTCAGATAATTCCTAAACAGCTATCCAGGAATCCTCATCCACGGAAATGTTTTGAATTTTTACCGTTTTTCCCGTCGATTCGTCAATATCTACGAATACCCCGTTTAACATCCACTTGCCTTCGGCAACGGTGAACCTTGCGGGCATTCCGGTTATGAAACGGCGCAACACCGTCTCCTTATCCATCCCGAGAACTCCATCGCGCGGTCCGGTCATTCCCGCATCCGTCAAGTAAGCCGTTCCTTCCGGCAAAATGCGGCTATCATTCGTTTGCACATGCGTATGCGTACCGACCACTAAAGATGCGTAGCCATCCAGATGCCAGCCCATCGCGATTTTCTCGCTTGTCGCTTCCGCATGAAAATCCACGAGCACGCATTTCGTTTGCCGGCGCAGCTCTTCGACCTCTTCATCCGCTGTCCGGAACGGGCAGTCCGCCGGCGGCAGGAACGTGCGCCCAATCAGATTGACGACGCCAAGCTCCTTGCCGTTGCCTTTCACGATCATGCTGCCCCTGCCCGGCGTTCCCGGAGGTAAGTTTGCCGGACGGATCAACCGAGGCTCATCGTCGATAAATTCGAAAATTTCGCGATTGTCCCACGTATGGTTACCCATAGTAATCCCGTGCACTCCCCATTCGAACAACTCCCTGACGATCGTAGCCGTAATTCCACGTCCGCCAGCGGCATTCTCTCCGTTTGCGATAATAATATGGGGGTTATATTTATCCTTGATCCAGGGCAGCAGCCGTTTCACGGTTTCCCTGCCGATATTGCCTACGATATCTCCGATAAAAACTACTTTCATCGTCTCTCACCTTTCCGAACGCATCCTGATCATAGACTGAAAAAGGGAAAAGTGGCTGCATTTGCCGCAGCCACTTTTCAGCCTTCCCTGCATTACGTAAATTATTTGGCGTATTCGACGGCACGGGTTTCACGAATGACCGTAACCTTGATGTGCCCTGGATAGTCCAGCTCACCCTCGATTTTCTTCGTAATGTCACGGGCCAGACGGAATGCCTCGGTATCATCGATTTTCTCTGGTTGAACCATGACGCGAACTTCGCGTCCGGCTTGGATCGCGTACGATTTCTCGACGCCTTCGAACGATTCGGAGATTGCCTCCAGCTTCTCGAGCCGGCGGATGTAGGTCTCCAACGTTTCGCGGCGTGCGCCCGGGCGAGCGGCGCTGAGCGCGTCGGCGGCACCGACGAGCATTGCGATAACCGAAGTCGCTTCGACGTCGCCGTGATGGGACGCGATGCTGTTGATGACCACGGGATGTTCCTTGTACTTCTTGCCCAACTCCACGCCGATCTCGACATGCGAGCCTTCCACTTCGTGGTCGAGCGCTTTGCCGATATCGTGCAGCAGGCCGGCGCGTTTAGCAAGCGTGATGTCTTCTCCCAATTCTCCAGCCATAAGGCCGGTTAAGTAGGCAACTTCCATCGAATGCTTCAGCACGTTCTGGCCGTAGCTCGTCCGGAATTTCAGACGACCGAGAATTTTGATCAAATCCGGATGAAGGCCGTGCACGCCCACCTCGAAAGTAGCCTGCTCCCCGTACTCGCGAATTCTCTCATCGACTTCCTTGCGTGACTTCTCCACCATTTCCTCGATGCGGGCCGGGTGAATCCGGCCGTCCGCCACCAATTTCTCCAGGGAGGTCCGGGCAATCTCACGTCGAATCGGATCAAATCCGGATAGAATAACCGCTTCCGGCGTATCGTCGATGATGAGATCAATCCCCGTCAACGTCTCAAGCGCACGGATGTTACGGCCTTCACGGCCGATAATGCGGCCTTTCATCTCTTCGTTAGGCAACGTAACGACGGATACCGTCGTTTCGGCTACGTGATCCGCAGCGCAGCGCTGAATGGCGAGCGAGATAATGTCGCGTGCTTTCTTGTCGCCTTCTTCTTTCGCTTGCTGTTCGATTTCTTTGATCAATTGCGCGGTTTCGTGACGCACTTCCTGTTCCACGTTCGACAAAATCATCTGTTTGGCATCTTCTGTCGACAGGTTCGAAATGCGTTCCAATTCCTGCATTTGCTGCTTGTGCAGAACTTCGATCTGATCTTGAGTCTCTTCAACTCGTTTCTCTTTGTTGGCGACTTGCTCCTCTTTGCGTTCCAGCGCTTCGAGCTTGCGATCCAGCGACTCTTCCTTTTGCAAAAGCCGCCTTTCTTGGCGTTGGATTTCGTTGCGGCGTTCGCGAATATCGCGTTCCGCTTCGTTACGGAGCTTATGCACCTCGTCTTTGGCTTCCAGCACCGTTTCTTTGCGAACGGCTTCCGACTCTTTCTTGGCAGATTCAACAATCTGAATGGCAGCCGCTTCGGCACTAGAAATTTTGGCTTCCGCAATGGATTTGCGTGCGACATAACCGATCCCAAAGCAAAGGACGCCAACAACGAGAACGATCAAGACCCAGATCCATGAAGCGAGTTCCATGGTCTTTCACCTCCTCGTTGCATCACCAAGGCAACCGCTTGGGGACACTTATTCAATTGATTTTCCGGTTTCCAAACCGTTTGATTACATGTGAACAAAACATAAAAGGGTCGAAAAAACGCGTTCCGAATCGCTTCTTGGAAGGAAAAAGCATTCAGATTGGGAAGATAGAATACAAAATCATTTTATCTTTTGATAAATTAGATTGTCAAGCAAGGTTCAAAGGTATCTTATGATCCCATTCCCGCTCATTTCATTAATCTTCCATATATTCTGATTCGAATGGGTCGTCATCTGTGTAATCGTTATCTAAACCTTGCTCCGCCGACTCTGCCACGGCCTGTTGCACCGCTGATTTTACGACTCCCGAAGGGAAGCCCCGGCGCAAGAGCATCGCCATCAACTTCTGCTTCCGTTCCCTGTCATTTCCTTTAATGTTAGGCCATCTTTTTCGAGCTAGCTCTAATGCGGATTGCTGCTCTACATTTCCGTCCAACTCCCCTATCGCTTGCTCAACGTCTTCCCGCCCCACACCTCGTTGGAGCAGCTCCTGCCTGATCAGCATCCGGCCTTTGCGCTGACCCGCTGCACGCTGCTCCGTAAACCGCTTCGCGTAGGCAGAGTCGTCTATTATCCTCCGCGCCTTCAAACGCTCTAGGCACCCGGCCACGACCTCTGGGACGTATCCTCTATGCTTAAGCGCTTTGGACAACTCCGCTGTTGTTCTCGCTTTGCGTTCCAGCATCCCAAGCGCTGTACGATAGGCGTCTTCCTTCTGTTCATCCTGTTTGAGCGTGTTATATTCTTCTGCAGAGAGTTGGCGGCCTTTCAGTAATCTCCAGCCCACAAGCGTATCTTCATGGATCGTCAACAGCGCTTCACGTTCGAGGCTGGCAGATTTAGCTCCGACAATTAGAGCATCCACCTCATCCGCCCAATCGACCGAGAGTTGCTCCGTCTGCTCCGTCTGCTCCGTCTGCTCTGTTTGCTCCGATTCAAACTCAGAATACCCCGGGGATTCAAGCTCTGATTGGTCATATTCCAATTCCAGAACAATTCGATACATATGAGGTTGCTTAGGATGTGCCTCTACCGCACTAACGACCGCACCGATTACAGGTAAACCTCCATTATTTCGGCCTTCGCTGTCCTCGCGGCTACCTCTCTGCCCTTTGCCCTTCCCTGCACGTCTGGGCTTGTACATCCTGGTTAGTCTCCTCTCCGCAAAAACACAAAGAGCGGCAAAAATATGCCGCCTTAGATGTTATAAATAAAGAATTCTCATTCAGTATTGTGAACATAGAATAGTTCGATCTATTAATCGTCTTCGCCAAACTCGCTGTCGTCATCGCTCGCAGCGAATGTGCCGGTTTTGGGTGCCGATAGCGAAGAACTAAGAAGCGCTTCACGAATCTGCTTCTCGATTTTGTCGGAAACCTCTGGATTGTCCTTTAAATATTGCTTCGCGTTCTCGCGACCTTGGCCAAGCCGTTCGCTGTTGTAAGAAAACCAAGCGCCGCTCTTCTGGATAATATCCTGCTCCGCGCCGATGTCTATGATGCTTCCGACTTTGGAGATGCCTTCGCCATACATAATATCGACATCCGCTTGCTTGAACGGAGGCGCTACCTTGTTCTTCACGACTTTGATCTTCGTGCGGTTACCGACTACGTCATTGCCTTGTTTGATTGCTTCAACGCGGCGAACATCGAGCCGTATGCTTGCGTAGAATTTCAAGGCGCGTCCACCCGGAGTCGTCTCCGGATTGCCGAACATGACGCCGATTTTCTCACGAAGTTGGTTAATGAAGACTGCAAGACACTTCGACTTGCTGACCGCTCCGGACAGCTTGCGCATGGCTTGGGACATTAACCGGGCTTGCAAACCGACGAAGGAATCCCCCATGTCGCCTTCGATCTCCGCTTTCGGAACGAGTGCGGCTACGGAGTCAACGACGATAATATCGACTGCGCCGCTGCGTACGAGAGCTTCGGCGATTTCCAAAGCTTGCTCACCCGTATCCGGTTGGGATAGCAGCAACTCGTCGATGTTCACGCCAAGGTTTCTAGCGTACACAGGATCGAGAGCATGCTCCGCGTCGATGAAAGCAGCCGTACCGCCTGCACGTTGGACTTCGGCGATCGCGTGAAGCGATACTGTTGTCTTACCGGAAGATTCCGGTCCGTACACTTCTATAATCCGCCCGCGCGGATATCCGCCAATGCCGAGTGCGATATCCAATGCCAGCACGCCACTGGAAACAGTTTCAACCTGTAATTGCGCGTTCTCCCCGAGTTTCATAACGGAGCCTTTACCGAATTGCTTTTCAATCTGGCGCAAAGCCATGTCTAATGCGGCGCGACGATCCGACAACACACCCACATCCTTATCTTCTTTTTGATAGTTGTATCATACCTTGTTTCCAATCGTTTGCCAAGCATTTTAAGAACATTTGTTCTACTTTTGTGCGAAAAAAGAACCGCAGCAAAGTAGTCTTCGCTACGGTTCTTCCGCAACTTTCTAATAGACTTTATCACAACTCCATAGAATTGACAAGTATCGACATTTACCTAAGCTTGTCAATTCAGCGTATACATTGAGATTTACGACCACTCTCAAGCTGATCATCCCCCTATAACCACTATCCCTTTGCCTCAGAAAAGAAGCGGAAACAACCCGTCATCTTTTGTTTCTCGAGCCCAGTTCGCAAATAAAGCGGTACCTGACCACCTTATTTCGCTCCACAAGCTCTATTGGGAAGAACTACGCTATCTGGCCCACCTTAGAAGTTCTTCAATAGCTAACGTGCTCCCGCCACACTGAGCGAATGGGATAATGGCCATAGAGAGTTACTCTCAACCCCTTCTTCACTCACTACTCCCGCCACACTGAGCGAATGGGATAATGGCCATACATCCTTAGCCTCGCCCAGCCAATGACTGCCAGAGCATGTACAGCGCCCGCTTGGCAGCGCGCATCCTGATGCCCTCGCGATCACCGGACAGCTGCAGCTTTTCCACCCGCGTCTTGCGCCCCCGCTCGGCTAAGCCTACATACACGAGGCCGACTGCCTTGTGTTCCGCCGCAGCCGGGCCTGCGTTACCTGTAATCGATACCGCGAAGTCCGAATCCGCCGCAGTCCGCATCCCGTCCGCCATGGCCGCTGCGGTTTCCGGGCTAATCGCTCCAGGAGCATCAGGACCCTCAAGCAATTCAGCAGGAACTCCCAACTGCTGCATCTTCATTCCGTTACTGTATGTGACGACTCCGCCCAGAAAAACAACGGAACTTCCCGGAATCGTCGTAATCAACTCTGACACCAATCCGCCTGTACAGCTTTCGGCCAGTGTCAGCGTCCGTTGTTGCTGAGTGAGTAACCTCACCACAGCCGCCTCTATAGGCACATCTTCTTCCGCGTACAAAAATGCCAACGTCCGCCGACGAATTTCCGTCAAAGTGCTATCAAGTTTCCGAGACGCTTCATCGGCATCAGCGGCTTTCGTAGACACGCGGATAGCCACTTCCCCTTCTTTGGCATAAGGAGCTATGGTTGGATCCTGCTGCTCACGTATAAGGTCAATCAATAAGTCTTCAAGCCCCGATTCTCCGATGCCGGCAAACTTGAACATGACGGAATGCAACGTTAATGCGGGTCCGAGCTTTTTTTTCAGCCAGGTTGCCCCGTCATTGTCGAACATCGGTTTCATCTCGCGCGGAGGCCCCGGGAGAAGTAAATAACAAGTCCCATTCTCGCTCAATGCATTTCCAACAGCCAATCCAGTGTCATTGCGAAGCGGAGTAGCCCCTTCGATCAACAATGCTTGTCGGCGATTGCTCTCAACGAACGTACCGCCTCTACCGGCGAACATATCCATGATCTTATTCATCGTAGGTTCATGCAATTCAATACCGCGTCCTAAATATTCGGCGAGCGCATCCCTCGTCAAATCGTCAAGCGTCGGACCGAGACCGCCCGTAAACACGAGCAGATCCGCTCTGCCGCTGGCAATATCAATTGCCCGGATCAATCTATCTTTGTTATCGCCCACAACAGTCTGATAATAAACATCAATGCCCAACTCTGCCAAACCTCTCGACAGATACTGGGCGTTCGTGTTTACGATTTGACCGAGGAGCAGTTCCGTGCCGACAGCTATGATTTCTGCTCTCATGCTCTCCAGCGCACCTCGTTATTTCCGGCTTAGTCGGGAGCTTATTCCGAAACCGGAATCAAGTTTTTGTTTTTCAAGAAATAATCGATACCCGAGTATACTGTAATTAGCACGGCCGCCCAAACGACAAATAAGTCGATGGGCAAATCGATAAAATTAAACGGAAAATTGTTCAGCAGCAGCACAATAATCATCGTGATCTGTACGGCAGTCTTCCATTTCCCCCACTTGCTAGCGGCAAGTACGGTGCCTTCTAACAGCGCAACCTGCCTTAGACCGGTCACAGCCCACTCACGGCTGATGATAACGATAGCCACCCAAGCTCCAAGCTTGCCCATCTCCACCATAGCAATGAGTACGGCTGCCATAAGAAGCTTGTCCGCCAGCGGATCAAGCAATTTACCCAAATTTGTGACTATCTTACGCTTGCGCGCAATGTAGCCATCCAATCCGTCTGTGCTGGCTGCGATGATAAACAGGATCAGGGCGAACACCTGATTATAGGAAATCTCATAATTACCGATCGAAAGAGATCCGAAGTCAAGCCTAATCAATAAAAAGATCGTCACAATCGGCACTAGAAATATTCTAATCAGCGTGATCCGGTTGGCGAGGTTCACGCAATTCCCTCCCCTGACAAATCATACTCGTAAGCATGGGTAATTCTAACCTTGCCCATCTCGCCGATCTGCACCGGACAATTCGAGATGTACACTTCACCGTCAACTTCCGGGGCATCGTATTGGCTTCGTCCGATAAACACGTCGCTTCGGCCATCGTATTTCTCGACAAGCACATCAATGGTGCGGCCTACGTATTTAGCCCCATTGTCCTTAGTCACTTCGCGTTGAATTTCCATGAGCGTATTCTGGCGGAACTGTTTCACTTCGTCCGTAAGTTGATTCGGCAAACGGTTAGCGGGAGTGTCTTCTTCTTGCGAATAAGCGAACACGCCGAGCCGATCGAATTTCATCTCGCGGACGAAATCGCACAGCTTCTCGAAATCTTCCTCCGTCTCGCCAGGGAAGCCGACGATCATCGAAGTGCGAAGCGCCGCTTCGGGAATACGGGAGCGAATTTTGCCTACCAATTCGCGAACGTCGCGTTGGCGGCCAGGCCGTCGCATTCTCTTCAAGATCGAATCCTCGCTATGCTGCAGAGGCATATCTATATAGTTGCATATCTTCGGATTGCCAGCGATCGTCTCAATCAATTCGTCAGTAAAGAAGCCAGGATATGCGTAATGGAGCCTTACCCAAGAGATCCCCGGCACCTCGCTTACCCGATTAAGCAATTCAGGAAGCTTGAATCCGTCGTACAAATCGGTTCCGTAGTTAGTAGAGTCTTGCGCAATCAAGCTGATTTCCTTTACGCCTTGTTCCGCAAGCATCTTGACTTCGGCAATTACGGATTCTATAGAGCGGCTGCGGAATTGGCCGCGCATGATCGGAATGCTGCAGAACGTACAAGCATTATCGCAGCCTTCGGCAATTTTCACGTATGCCGTATGACGCGGCGTAGACAAAAGCCTAGGCAAGTTTTCTTCATAGTTAAATACGGGGTTTCCTACGTAGACCGGCTTGCGTCCGCGAAGCGCCTCGTCGATTATATCGTTGATTCGATGGAAGTCTCCCGTACCGACGATCCCGTCGATTTCCGGCATCTCGTCCATTAATTCCTTCTTGTACCGCTGGGTTAGACAACCGGATACGATAAGCGCCTTCAAGCGCGCCGTATCTTTCAACTCCGCCAAGTTTAGAATCGTATTAACCGATTCTTCTTTGGCTGCGTCGATAAACCCGCAAGTGTTGACAATTACAACCGTCGCATCCTCCGGCTTCTCTACGAGCGAGAACCCCCGCTTGTGAATGAGCCCCGACATTATCTCGGAGTCGACTAGATTTTTCTCGCAGCCTAGCGTGACGACGCTGACTTTCTCAATCATGGATGACTTCCCCCAAACGTTCGTCCGTACTTATCCACAACAGTATAAACGAACCCCCCAATGGTGTCAAAACCGTGCCAAGATCAACGATAGTTAATAAATTGAAGCTCAAGCGGCAAACCCGCGCCTCTTAGCAGCGCCATTACGGCTTGCAATTCGTCCTTGCTCTTACCCGTGATGCGCAGTTGATCTCCTTGGATTTGGCTTTTTACCTTGATTTTCGAATCGCGAATCAATACGTTCATTTTTTTCGAGTTTTCTTGATCGATTCCTTGTTTCATCTTAATGTTCTGGCGAACGGTTCCTCCGGATGCAGGCTCGATTTTGCCATAATCCATATTCAGGATCGGGACGCCGCGTTTGATTAGCTTCGATTGAAGAATGTCCACGACGCTCTTGAGCTTATAATCGCTATCCGAAGCTACCACGATCTGCTCGTCCTCCAATTTGATGTCACTCTTGCTTCCTTTAAAATCGAAGCGCGTTTCGATTTCCTTCAGCGCTTGCTGAACCGCGTTGTTTACTTCTTGCATATCCACTTTGGACACGACGTCAAACGAATATTCCGATGCCATGTAGGTCCGCTTCCTTTCGTCTATTACCCAATTTACCCATTATTATAGCATGATAGTACCCTCCGATTAAAACAAAAAACCCTCCGTAGAGGGCAAGATTTCGTGTATTGGCATAAGGCGGTTATCCATTATTCGGTTACAGAAGCGACGGGCGTGAAAAAATGTCTGCTTCTGCTTGGCTGGTTGCCATCGTCGACCATCACGTCGTCAATATAAATATTTACCAAGTCGGATCTGCCCACGCTGACATAAAATGGGGTTGCCATATCGTAGGTAAGCGTTTGTGGAAGTTCAGCCTGTTTTACGGTTCGATAGAACAATTTCTCTCCGCCTGTGCTTCCGGTTCGAATCTCGACCCAACATTCACCGAGTAACTCGAGTTTAAGCGTGTGGCCCGTTCCCGGAGTGACATCGTAGTAATTGATGCTTTTAGCTGTCCTCGTGAGCGTAAGCGTTACGGATTCGCTCGGTGTCGGTGTTGGAGTCACACTGACAGATGGCGTTTCACTTGGCGTTATGGCAACCGAGGGGCTTGGTGTAGAAGTCTCCGTCGAAATCGGCGGATTGGAATTTAGCTCCTTCGTTCCGGGATCATTATTATTATTTGATAAATAAATATAAATGACGACGACAATGAGTATGGGAAAAGCCCACATAAGCAACGACACGGCAACTTTGCCCCAGCGATCGTTATGCTGCACGCTTCGTCTGCCCGCTTTAATCCTAGGTTCCGCCATTACCGTTTCCGTGGAAGGCGGCTGCGGAAGCTCTTTTTGATATAGGCGCAGTACTTCCTCGGCATCCAAGCCGACCGTTTCCGCATACGTTTTTACGAAAGCGCGCACGTAGAAAGAGCCCGGAAGTACTTTGTAATCGCCCGTCTCGATCGCTTCCAGATATCTTTTGCGTATCTTGGTGTATTCTTGAATGTCTTCCAGCGTATAACCGCGCTGCTCGCGTGCCTTGCGCAGCAGGGCGCCCAAATCGGACATGCCTTTCGCCTCCCGATATTCATGGTGTTGGCGTATGTAGTTAGAACTCGTCGTTCAAGCCTGCCGTAGTAAAGTTCTCGTATGAAATTTCCTCGTCAGGAGTATTGCGTAATTCAACGATGCTGTCGAAAATATCATAATCAAATTGGGACTCCCGCACGAAAATATCGGGATGCTCGATCACTTTGGTCGAAGGCATTGCCATAATCTCCTGTATAAGCGCATAGTGCTTTTCGTTCGACCGGATCGTGCTTACGATACCATCGATTATAAATACGTTATTCGGGTTCATTTCTTCCTCGGATAATTGGCTTCTTACGGTTTGACGAAGCAGCGTGGAGGATACGAAAGCCCAGCGCTTGTTCGAGCATACGCTTCCGGCGATAATCGATTCGGTTTTCCCGACCCGCGGCATTCCCCGCAGCCCGATCGTTTGGTTTCCTTCGCGCTTGAACAATTCGCCGAGAAAATCGACCAATAGCCCTAGTTCGTCGCGCGTAAACCGGAACGTCTTCTTGTCGTCTGAATCCCGCTCGATATAACGTCCGTGCCGAACCGCCAATATATCCGTCAGACGAGGCGGACGAAGTGTATTAATCGTAATATTTTCTACCTTTCGCAGCATTTTGCCGAGCAATTCGATCTTCTCTTCGTCGTCGGTTTGCAGCAGCATTCCGCGGGTTCTATCTTCCACTCCGTTGATCGTTAGAATGTTTACTTCGAGCATCCCAAGCAATGAAGCGATATCTCCTAGAAGACCAGGACGATTTTTGTGGATTTTATATTCCATGTACCATTGTTTCGGTTCCATCCTGCACCTCATTTGAAATAAAGGAAAATATTACCATAACCACGTATAACCAATTCTAATGATTTCGGGAGATTTTATTCGGCTTCTCTTTTATTCTACAACGCTCGTCATAATCCTGCAAAATAAAACCGATTAATAATCCAAAAGTCCTACTAATCTAATTGAAATGGACAGAAAGCCTCCCTGCGGAGGCTTTCCTTGGCTTGCACCCTACATCAAGCATTATCCGCCAGCTTCACCATAAGGCGCGCCATCGTCTTGCGGTCGGCTTCGTCGCCTACATCCCATAATTCCTTGAGAACCCGCTCTTCATCGTTTTTCGGATCCACTTTGCGATCCAGAAATTCGCCGATTTCGTACGCGAGCTTCGAGATGGCTTCCTCATTGATGCCAAGCTTCTTGGCCGCCTCCACGCGATCCCCCAAAAACTTCTTCCAGGTCTCGAAATTACTAAGAACGGTTGACATTGAGCAGCCTCCTAACGATGGGTTTGGGATAAAAGCTCAACGCTAATATGTCCGTAAAAGTCCGTATGTATGCGAATTGAGCGGCTTTATAAAGTAATTACATATGCCAACCGCCATTTAAGCCGATAATTTGTCCGGTAATATAATCTCCGCCTTCCGAAACGAGAAAACGAACCAACTGAGCCACTTCTTCGGCTTGTCCTAAACGTCCAAGCGGAATTTCGCTGCATAGCTTTTCCCGCTCTTGAGCTCCGAGCGCTGCCAGCATATTCGTGTCGATGGCTCCCGGCGCTACCGCGTTCACCGTTACGCCGGATGATGCCATTTCCTTGGCCATCGATTTGGTGAAGGCGTTCAAGCCTCCTTTGGAAGCGGCATATGCCGCCTCCCCGGATGCTCCCGCGGCTCCCCACACGCTGGAGAGGTGGATGAACCGCCCCCACCTCTCCCATCTCATCGCGGGAGCGAACCATTGGGTCAAATGGTACGCGCCTTTGAGGTTAACGTTCATCAGATCGTCCCATATTTGATCTTCCGTATCTTCGAGCAACCCATAATGTGCGATTCCGGCGCAGTGAACGACAATGTTCGGAGTATTGAGAGTCCAATCCAACCGTTCCAGCTGCTCTTTCAATCGCCCGGTGGATTGCTTAGAACGAAGATCCGCCTGTAAAGCCAATGCATTAACCCCGAAGCTTCTGCAGGTGTCCGCGACGGCTTGCGCCGCCTCAATAGAAGCGGCATATTGAATGACGACATCCGCCCCGTCGGATGCCAATTGACGGGCGACCGCCGCCCCGATCCCGCGGGAGGCGCCCGTCACTAGCGCGACGCGTTTCAAGCCGTTCCGCTCCGAACGATGGAAATCGCGAGCCGCTCCGGATCGGCATGTTCTTTGATCCGCTGATTGATCTCCTCCAGAGTCAAACTCTCATAGACTTCGACCAGAGCGAACAAGTCTCCGCCCTTAAAGCGGATACGGGTGAATTCACTGGCAATCGATTCAGGGCTGTTCATCATGCGCAGGAAAGCACCGATTTTCTTCCGGCGCGTCCTCTCGAAGATATCGGATGATATCCCGTTCTTCGCTGCATCGTACAGGGCTTCACTGACTTTTGCAACCAGTTCTTCCGGATCCCTCGTCTCGCCGCCGATGATCGAGAAGGAAAAGCCTGGACCGGTATTATATTCATGACCGAAACTGTCCGAGATCAAGTTGTCATCGTACAATTGCTGATAAAGCGTAGAACTCGCCCCGAGCAGAGCCTCTAACATAAGCTTGCTTGCCAGCTCGCGACGAACCGCCTCATTGGCCTCACCGGGCTCTTCTTTGAACCCGAACAGGCATTTCGGCAAAGAAACCGGAAGCAGTAGCTCCCTCTTCTCTTCGTTAACCTGTTTGGGCTCCTCTTCAAACAGCCGCTTGATTTCTCCGCCCGGAGGGAACGTCTTGTTGGCTTGGTCTTGCTTGATGCGTTCCATCGTTTGTTGCGGATCAACGCCCCCAACGATAAATAAAGCCATGTTCGAGGGATGATAGAACGTGCGGTAGCAATCGTATAGCATTTCTTTCGTAATGGAACGGACGGAATCGGCGGTGCCTGCGATATCTATATGCACCGGATGCTTCCGATACAGTGCTTCGATCAGGCCGAAGTACACGCGCCAATCCGGATTGTCGCGGTACATGTCGATTTCCTGAACGATGATGCCTTTTTCTTTTTCCACGTTCTCATCCGTAAAATAAGGGTTTTGCACGAAATGCAGCAGCGTATCCAAATTCGCTTCCACTTCGTGGGTGGCCGTGAACAAATAAACGGTTCTATCGAAGCTTGTATAGGCATTCGCCGATGCGCCTTGGGAAGCGAATTGGGTGAAAATATCCCCTTCGGGTTCCTCGAACATTTTGTGCTCGAGAAAATGCGCGATCCCGTCCGGAACTCTAATCTCTTTTCCTCCGGGAGGGATAAAGTGATTGTCGATTGAACCGTAACGCGTCGTAAAGGTCGCATAGGTTTTCGTGAAGCCCGGCTTCGGGAGAATGAATACCTCGAGCCCGTTATCCAGCTTCTCATGCCATAACGTCTCTTGCAGCTTCGGGTATGGTGTAGTCGACATCTCAGCTCTCCTCCTTCCGGTCACGCAAGAAATAAATGGTGTCCAGCTCGACGCCTTGAGCGACGGCCTTCACCATCTCCGGCGTTACCGCCTGTATCTCTGCAATGAAGCTATCTCCTGTGCGCTCGACGCCTGACAGGACATTACTGAAATCGAACGAAATTCGCTCGAATGCCGAATCCTGCAGCTCCCTCAGCTGATTTACGATCATCGCCTGCGTTCGGCGCAAATCATCCAAAGCGAAATCCCCCGCTTTCATCGCTTCGATCTGTTCGCGAATGATCGTAACGGCGCGATCATAGTTAGCGACCTCGATGCCAGATTGAAGAGTCAGAATTCCTTTGTGGCCGTCGAGCCGGGAAGAAGCATAGTAAGCCAAACTGGCTTTTTCCCTAACGTTTACGAATAGCTTGGAATGAGGAAAAGCGCCTAACAACCCATTATAAACAAGCAATGCTGCATATTGGTCGCTGCCGTAAGTCGTGCCGACTCTAAGCCCCATGTTAAGCTTTCCTTGACCGACGTCGAGCCGTTCTGTAATGGTCTGTACCTCGGACCTTGCCGCCTTTAGCCTCGGTCCGGTGTAACTCGCCGGTTGTCCTTCCGGAAGCGCGAATGATTTCGCAACTAATGCTTGCACCTCTTCCAAGGTCGTATCGCCGGAAACGTATAAGTCGAAGGAAGCTTCATGAAGCCATTCACGATAAGCTTGGTAGAGAGTATCTGCATTTAGCGGGGCAAGCTCGTCTTTGCGGCCGAGAGCGGGCAGCCGAAAAGGCTCATCCTTGCACATCTCTTCGACGCAACGCTCTGCCGCATAACGGATTTTGTCGTTGATGATGGCGTCGATCCTGTTGCTTACCGTCTTCTTCTCTGCTTCCACGTACTTGCTTCGAAATTTTCCATCGTCCGTCGCTGGAGAAGTAACGGCTTCGCCGAGGAACTTCAAAGCTTCGCCAAGGAGCGAATCCGTGACGGATACGAATCGGTCGTTAATGATATCCAAGCGGAATTGGACGATCTGGTGATCGCCTCTTTTGTACAAATCGAATCCGAAGCCGGCGCCATACAAGTCATCCAGCCGTTCGCGAAACGACTGCGTTTCCGGATAGGATTTCGTTCCCCGCCGGAGTACGAAAGGGGTAAGCGCAATTGGCGTTACCCCGGCCTCGGATAGAGGAACCCCTGCAAATAAAGACAAGGCGAACGTTTTGAACCGTTTGGTCGGCAATACGTGCAGACGCAGCCTTCCCCATACACCTCGTTGGAACTGTTCCGACATCCTCTCAAGCCCCTTTGACTAAAGTCGCTTCTAAACAGCCCCATTCTAACCGATTGGACGAGCAGGAAGCAAATGTTGGAAACTCAAGGCGTAGTCTACCGGCAGAAAATATGCTTGCCTATCGTCTTGTACTGCGGGCGAGTCCAAATCCATTTGGACGTGGCCGTTTCGGGATTAAAGTAATAGAGGCATCCGTCGCTCGGGTCCCAGCCGCTCATGGCGTCTTTGACGGCCTTAATCGCTTTCTCGTTGGGAGTAAGCCATATTTGTCCATCCGCAACGGCAGTGAAGGCACCCGGTTGAAAAATAACGCCCGTTGCCGTATTCGGAAACTCCGACGATTTCACACGGTTAAGAATAACCGCGGCAACAGCAACTTGGCCTTCGTATGGTTCGCCGCGAGATTCACCGTAAACGGCGTTGGCCATCATTTTCAAATCTTTCGAGGTAAAGCCGAGGTTATTGGACGCGGGCAGCTTATTGTTGCCGCCGGCTTGCTCATTGCCGCCCGCAGCCTGCGGCGAATCTTCAGCCGTCGGCTTCCAGTCCTTGGTTGCTTTCCATAGCTTCACCTTTGTCTTGGCACCGACAACGCCATCCGACTTTATTCCAAACTTCCATTGGAACCAGGTCACGGAGTTTTTGGTGCTGGCTCCAAAATTGCCGTCTACTTTGCCGTTGTAATACCCGAGCGATTTCAACCGCCCTTGCAATTCGTATACATCCTTGCCTGAAGAGCCCATCTTGAGGGTAACGTTACTGAACGTTTCGCGGCTTTGCGATGTGTGCTGCAGCGTATATAGCCCCAGAAGGCCGAATACGACGCAGACTGTCAAAATAACGAGACGATAACTCACTAGAGGTCACGCCTTTCCTAGTTCCATGTTGTGTCTTCGACCGTTAGTATGAGAAAGGGGAAAGGCTCTTATACCCATTTTTGTATGCAAAAAAAACCCGCAATCCAAATTCATGGATTAACGGGCTTTGGTTTAAGAAGGAATGCGTTGCTGATATTGCTCCATCGTCATGAGCACCTCGCGGGGCTTGCTGCCTTCATAAGGGCCGACAACTCCTTTGGCCTCCATGGAGTCGATCAGCCTTGCCGCACGTGTGTAACCTATGCGCATGCGCCTCTGAAGCAGCGATACGGAAGCCTGCTTAGCTTCTAGTACGATATGTACGGCTTGATCGAACAGCTCGTCCAGCCTCTCGTCCGCATCCTCGTTCACCGTGTCGTCTATCTCGGGTACGAGTTCCTCGTTGTATTCCGCCTCGGCTTGGCCGCGGCAATAGCCAACGACGTTCTCTACTTCTCCATCGGACAAGAACGCGCCCTGGACGCGAATCGGTTTTGAGGCTCCCATCGGCAGGAAGAGCATATCTCCTCGGCCTAACAGCTTCTCGGCGCCGACCATGTCAAGAATTGTTCGCGAATCGACTTGAGACGAGACGCCGAAGGCAATACGACTTGGGATATTGGCTTTAATAACGCCGGTAATAACGTCAACAGACGGCCTTTGCGTTGCGATAATCAAGTGGATGCCCGAAGCCCTTGCCATTTGCGCCAGACGGCAGATCGCATCCTCCACATCGCCCGCTGCAACCATCATCAAGTCTGCGAGCTCATCCACGATAACTACTATATACGGAAGCACGGCTTCGGGATTGTCCCCGCTCATCATCAAGGCATTATAGCCTTCGATGTTCCGGGTGGCCGATTTCGAGAACTTCTCGTACCTCTTTTCCATTTCAACGACGATTTTCTTCAAGGCGAGTGAAGCTCGTCTAGGATCGGTCACAACCGGTGCTAGCAGATGAGGAATTCCATTATACACGTTCAGCTCGACCATCTTCGGATCGATCATCAGAAATTTGACCTCATCGGGTTTAGCTTTATATAGCAAGCTTGTGATGATCCCGTTAATGCAAACGGACTTCCCCGAACCCGTCGCTCCAGCGACTAGCAAATGCGGCATTCTTGCCAAGTTGCCGACGATCGGTTGGCCGGAGATATCCCGTCCGAAAGCAATCGTTAGCTTCGCCGCGGATTCCTGAAACGGCTGCGCTTCCAATACTTCGCGGAGGGTAACGACGCTCACTTCGTTGTTAGGCACTTCAATCCCGATTGCTGCTTTACCAGGAATTGGCGCTTCCATCCGAATGTCTTTAGCGGCAAGCGCCAGCGCGATATCATCCGTTAAACTAACGATCCGGCTAACCTTAACTCCCACATCCGGCTGCAGCTCGTACCTAGTTACGGCTGGTCCCCTAGCCACGTCAAGCACCTTAGCCCTTACGCCAAAGCTCTCTAGCGTCGCCTCCAGCTTCCGAGCCGTATTCATGTAATCCGCCGGGTTGCCGGATTTATTGCCCCCCGCGAGCTTGTCCAGCAAATTGAGCCCGGGCAATCGATAGGGTTTCTTTATTTTACGAACCGGCTTCGGCTGAGCGGTGACGGTTGCCGCCGGTATCGTTCCATTATCTAATTCCGAATCCAAATCCGCTTCGAAGTCCGCTTCCGCATCGGGATCTAAATCCGAACCTGCTATGCTTAAAGGCAAAGTTTGCTGTACAACTTCATCATCCCAATGAGGATCGGGATATCCCTGAGCTGTGAAATCCGTAAACCTTGGAGCAATCGGCTGTTGTTCTTCTTCCTCTTCCGGTTCCTCCGCTGGTAAAACGAGCGGCGACTCCTTCTGATCACCCTTATAAATAGGGTCGACCGAAGGCTTCCCCGAATATAAGATCGGATCCTCGTCGTCCCAATGCTCCTCTTGGGTAACATTCGTATCCCTCTCGGGCTTGCCATGGAACAACTGAAAAAATAACGGCGTTTTCCTTTGTTTCGGAACGAGCGCAGGCTCGTCCATGACATCGTCTTCGGGAATGGATGGGATGGCTGTCTGAACGGCAACTTTATTCCCTTTGCCTGCTCTTTTGACCGGGATCGCTTTCGCCGATAGTAATTTGCGGCCGGAAGAGAGGCGTGCAGCAAGCAACGGCATCACTCTGAGCATGAACAACCGAATGGTTCGTCCCATTTCAACATAAGAACGATTCGTAATAAGCAATAATGAAATGGCAAATTCAATAATCAGCACCAATTTAGCTCCATAATAACCGAAAAGCCAATAAAGCACGGAATACTGCAGTGCGCCTACCATTCCTCCGCCAATGTCTTTTTCGGTAATCGGAATGTCTTGGGCAGGCGGCACCTGCCAGAGCTGTTCCCGAAGCTGGTCCATAGTCTGACTAACGATGCTTGAAGGGGTTACCGAATCGATGAGTCCAAGGCTATTGTCGATAGCAGCCATTGCGCTCCATAGAGCGAAGCCCAAGGTAACTAATACGAAGCCCGAACGCCTCGACGTCCAGCCTCTCGGCCAGCCGCGTTTGACCATCACGTAGAGGCCGAGCCATATGCCAGCCAAAGCAAGTAAATAATAATGGATGCCGAACAGGAATCCGAACAGTTTGGAAAGTGAACGCCCTACAGCGGCTTCTCCGGACATGGCGATGACGGAAACCGTAATCAACAGAATGCCGTAAACCTCATATTTCAAGTTCGCTCCGAACGAGGCCCTTTTCTTTTTGCGTTTGGCCATATTTGCCACCTCCCGGTTCAACATTATATCACAGTTGGCGGGAGGTTGGCAGAATAACCGGTCTTACATTCCAAATTCAGGATACTCCGGTACATTGGCTTGTTCTGAAGAAGGGTGGAAACAAATCATTTGCCCAGGCGAGTACTTCGACAGCAAATAATAATGCAACGGAGCAGATAGTATTCGCTCAATCCGTCCGATGCCTGGCGCAACGGGAATGACCTGCAAGGTTACGTCCTTAATCGTGACCTCGACAAAAGGTCCCGGGTCGTTCTGAATACCGTCTAGCACGAGTTCCAGGGGCATAGCCGTATAGAATGTCATTCCCCCACACCCGCTTCAACCGCGCTCGGTTTGCGCTCATTGATCCGCCGGTTTAATTCCCGCAACGCTTCGCCAAGACCGCCTACGGCATCGATTAACCCGTGTTTGACCGCATCTCCGCCGATGACGGTCGTTCCAATGTCCCGCGTCAATTCTCCCGTCTTAAACATGAGCTCTTTGAACATATCCTCGGTAATCCGCGAATGACGGGTAACGAACCGTGTGACCCTCTCCTGCATTTTTTCCAAATAATCGAACGTTTGCGGTACTCCGATAATAAGACCGCTCATCCGAATAGGATGGATTGTCATTGTAGCCGTTTCGGCTATGAGGGAGTAATTCGCCGATACAGCGATCGGAACGCCGATAGAATGCCCCCCTCCTAACACAATCGTCACCGTTGGCTTCGTAAGGGAGGCAATTATTTCAGCAATTGCGAGCCCCGCCTCTACGTCTCCGCCTACCGTATTTAGCACGATAAGGAGACCTTCCACTTTGGGGCTTTGTTCAGCGGCGACTAGCTGAGGGATGACATGCTCGTATTTGGTCGTTTTATTTTGCGGAGGAAGCATCAGATGGCCTTCGATCTGGCCGATAATCGTCAAGCAGAAAATGTTGCTTTCTCCTGAAGGGATTGAGGTTTGCCCCAATTGAACGATAGCATCCGTTACGGCAGCCGACTTGCGTACTTCTTCCGCTGTGGCGGGCTGTTCCGCCGATTCCCCTGGTTTCACTTTTTCACTCATCGAATAGCCTCCTACCTGTATGCATGGCTCGACATAGTATGGTCGTTACACTCCGCTTTATCCAGAGCGTTCCTCCCGAACATACAAACAAAAACCGTTTCCCTACCGCCTAAGCAGTGGAAAACGGTTTTATATGAGTGTGGGTTTATTTTTCTACACTTCCATGATGATCGGCAAGATCATCGGCCTTCTTCTTGTTTGCTCATACAAGAAACGGCCGAGCGCGTCTTTGACATTCGTCTTGAGCGACGCCCATTCGTTTACATTTTCATTCATAAGCTTGTGCAGGGTGCTTGTTACTATACGATTAGCTTCTTCAAGCAATCCTTCGGATTCCCTGACATATACAAATCCACGGGAGATAATATCCGGTCCCGACATAATCGTTCCGTCTTGTTTGCTAAGCGTGACGACTACGACAAGAATACCATCCTGGGACAGCAGCTTGCGATCGCGAAGAACGATATTACCTACGTCGCCGACGCCTAAACCGTCAATCAATACGTTACCCGCAGGAATCTTACCTGCTTTGCGTGCGGTTCCATTCTGAATTTCCACCGTATCCCCGTTGTCGAGCAGGAATATGTTTTCCTTCGGAATGCCAACGGCTTCGCCAAGCAATCCATGATGACGGAGCATCCTGTATTCACCATGTATCGGGATAAAATATTCCGGGCGCATAAGATTAAGCATGAGCTTAAGCTCTTCTTGGCTTCCATGTCCGGAGACGTGAACGCCTGAGACGGAGCCCGGACCGTAGATAACGCTTGCGCCTAAACGCATTAACTCATCAACGGTTCGTCCAACGTAACGTTCATTTCCCGGAATCGGAGTCGCGGCAATAATAACCGTGTCTCCCGGTAAAATATCGACTTTACGATGCGTGGAACGAGCCATCCGCGTTAAAGCGGACATCGGCTCTCCTTGGCTTCCGGTCGATAGAATAACGACGCGATCGGCTGGAAGCTTGGTCACTTCTTCAGGCTCGATCAGCATTCCTTCCGGGATGGTCAAGTATCCAAGCTCGGAAGCGATGCTTACAACGTTAACCATACTCCGGCCGATAACCGTCATTTTGCGGCGGGTTTCCGCGGCAGCATTAATAACTTGTTGAATCCGGTGTACGTTCGACGCGAACGTTGCGACAACGACGCGTTGCTTGGCGCTGCGGAATAACGATTCGAATTCTTTGCCGATGTTGCTCTCCGACGGTGTATAGCCAGCGCGTTCCGCATTGGTGCTGTCTGACAGCAAAGCCAATACGCCGCGGCTGCCGATTGCAGCCATTTTCTGCAGATCAGCGAATTGTTCGTTGACCGGCGTATGGTCAAATTTGAAATCGCCCGTATGCACGACTAATCCTTCCGGTGTTTCCAAGCACACGCCGACTGAATCCGGAATACTGTGGTTCGTGCGGAAAAAGCTTGCATTAATCGTTCCTAGCGTAAGCTCTGAGTCTTCGTTGATCAAATGGCGTTTCGTATCACCGAGCAGCCCTGCTTCCTTCAGCTTGTTTTCCACCAAGCCAAGCGTAAGCTTAGTTCCGTAAATCGGAACATTAAGTTGCTTCAATACATACGGTAGTCCACCGATGTGGTCTTCGTGACCATGCGTAAGCAAAATTGCTCGTACTTTATCACGATTTTCCGTTAAGTAGGTGATATCCGGGATAACGACGTCGATTCCGAGCATCTCTTCTTCCGGGAATTTCAATCCAGAGTCTACGACCACTATGTCGTTGCCATACTGGATGCAATACATGTTTTTGCCGATTTCGCCAACGCCACCGAGCGCGAAAATCAGTAATTTGTCTTGGTTATTCTTCTTTGACACTTCTAGTACCTCCTAGATCAATTCGACGATCCCGATCGATATTAAATTTTCAATTTGCTAAAATATTAGCCGCACCCAATCACTCTCAATCATTATACATGAAGCAAAACAGGAAATACAAGATCGACGATTTTATCTTTCCCTGCCGAACTTATGCTTATTTCGACGTGCAAAAAACCGATATCCGGTGGACATCGGTTTTCGCAAAGTACCAAATAGAGCGACCGACGGACTCCTTAATTAAGCTTCAAGCAGGTTGTGCAGGAAACTCGCTTCCGCATCGTTCACGGGCACAAGCGGCAGGCGAACTCCACCGACCGGCAAGTCCCGCAGTGAAAGCGCGTATTTCACGGCAACCGGGTTCGGAACCGGATGCGGGCAATTAAACAATCCATTGAACATAGGATAACATTCCGCGTTAATGGCTATTGCATCCTTGACGCGACCTTCTAAATAAGCGTCAATCAGCTCTTTCATCCGGGCCCCAATCAAATGGCTTGCTACGCTGATTATTCCATATCCCCCAACCGATAAAGTAGGAAGAGTAACGGCATCGTCTCCGCTGTATACCAAGAATCCTTCCGGAGCATCGCTTATGATTTCGGTCATTTGTCCTAATGAAGCGCATTCTTTGGTCGCGACGATATTAGGGATTTGTGCCAAACGCAGCGTCGTCTCCGAAGATATGCTGACAACCGTTCGCGAAGGAACGTTATACAGAATGACCGGCAGGGTTGTCGCTTCAGCAATCGTACGGAAATGCTGGTAAATGCCTTCTTGGCTCGGTTTGTTATAATAAGGGGCTACCAGCAATATCCCGTCTACGCCCGCTTGTTCGGCTTGCTTGGTCAATTGCACGGAATGCGCGGTCTCGTTACTGCCCGTTCCGGCAATAATTTTGCAGCGTCCCGCTGCATGTTTAACGGCGAATCGGAATAACGCAACCTTTTCTTCGTCGGACAATGTGGGAGACTCTCCGGTAGTTCCTGAAATGACCAAGCTATCGGACTTTTGCTCATTGATTAAATAATCGATTAACCGGCCTGTCGTTTCCCAGTCGATATTCAGTTGTTCGTCAAATGGAGTTACCATTGCTGTAATCAAACGCCCGAAACCCATCGCTATTTCCTCCTCTATATTCCCCTGCCTAAGTAAAACGGCTTCGCCGTCTTAGGACTGCAGTACGTGTAATCTGAAAGCCGTATGCAAAGCTTGCAGCGCTTCGGCTAAATCTTGATCGGATATAAGCACCCAGATGGTCGTGTTGGAATCCGCGGATTGCAAAATCTGAATCCCGGAGTTCGTCAGCGCTTCCACTATGACGGCCATTACGCCCGGCTCCCCGTTCATTCCACCGCCGATTACGGACACTTTGGCGCATCCTCTGCGCACATTTGGATCGAACCCTAATCCTTGAAGCAATTGTATGGCATTAGGGGTGTCGCTTTCAGATACCGTATAATGAACGCCGGTAGGCATCACATTAATAAAATCAACGCTGATCCCGTGAGTCGCCATTGCTCGAAAGACGTTCAACTGCAGATCAGCTGGACCTTCATGGTTCATAACGGCTAATTGAGTGACGCCTCGTACATGGGCAAGCCCTGTCACGGTTCTATCGAACCAAATTCCCTGGCTCCGCAGAATTTGCGCGTGGGTGACCAATGTCCCTTCCCCTTCGGAGAAGGTAGAGCGGACACGAACGGGCACTCCGGCTTTCATTGCGATTTCGACAGCCCTAGGATGGATGACCTTTGCTCCGTTCTGAGCCATATTGCAAATTTCTTCGTAGCTTACGGCGGTTAAAGCCCGAGCATTGCTGACCCAGCGCGGATCGGCTGTCAGTATCCCGTCTACATCGGTATAAATATCAACGATGTCGGCATTTAACGCAGCTCCCAGAGCAGTTGCCGATGTATCGCTTCCTCCTCGGCCAAGCGTCGTCATTTCTCCATCCGCTGTCATCCCTTGGAATCCCGTAACGATAACGACTCGGCCCTCAGCCAAATATTGGCTGATTCTATCCGTCTTGACTTCAACGATTCGTGCTGAACCGAAACGATCATCCGTTAATATGCCGGCCTGTCCTCCGGTTAAGGCGATAGAAGGAATGCCTTCGGCATGAAGCAGGCTGCATAGAATGGATGCGGAGATCAGTTCTCCGCAAGAAAGCAGCAAGTCCCGCTCACGCGAAGGCAATGCATTGCCGTTCTGGCGAATGAGCTCGAGTAAAGAGTCCGTTGCATAAGGCTCTCCGCTGCGTCCCATTGCCGATACGACAACAACCAGACCTACGCCGGTTTCGTGCTCCCGGATAATATGACGGAGGACGTGGTGCCGACTCTGCTCATCGGACAGCGACGTCCCGCCGAATTTTTGTACGATCAGTTCCATCCCGTTTTCCTCCGCTCTTATCGGTGTTGATAGATGAAGGATAGATTTAGAAAGGATCACTGTCGCAATAGTTATTATTGTTGTGGAATGGCAATATACTCGGCAATTTGCACCGCGTTCCACGCTGCGCCTTTGAGAAGATTGTCGGAGACAATCCACAGGTTAAGGGCGCGAGGGTTGGAAAGATCTCGGCGTACGCGTCCGACGAACACTTCATTCTTGCCGGCGGTATCCGTTGCAAGCGGATATTGTTGGCCTGAAGGGTCATCTACGAGCACGACACCCGGAGAATCGGACAGCAGCGATTTAATTTCTTCGATATCGAAATCATTCTTCAATTCGACATATACCGACTCGGAATGACCATATACGACCGGTACCCGTACGCAAGTTGCGGTTACTTCTAGCGTATCGTCACCCATGATCTTCTTCGTCTCGCGAATCATCTTCATTTCTTCCAGCGTAAAACCGTTATCCTGAAACTTATCGATTTGCGGAATTACGTTAAATGCGATTTGGTGTTTGACGGGCAAAGAGGAAACCGGAAGGATAGCAGGCTTTGGATCATTACCGGCTAACACTTCGCTGGTTTGTCTGAGCATTTCGGTTACCGCCGATGCTCCCGCACCAGACACAGCTTGGTAAGTCGATACGATTATTCGCGAAATACCGTAACGATCATATAGCGGCTTGAGCGCTGCTACCATTTGGATCGTAGAGCAGTTCGGGTTCGCGATAATGCCTCTGTGTTCGTTGATTTTGTCCAAGTTCACTTCGGGTACGACAAGGGGTGTTTCCGGATCCATACGATAAGCGTTAGTATTATCAATACAAACGGCGCCATGCTCCACCGCATGCGGAATGAGCGCTTTGCTCACGTCTCCGCCCGCACTGAACAAGGCGATATCCACGCCGCGGAAACTTTCCGGCGTAGCTTCCTCGACCGTAATCCGCTGGCCGTTAAATTCAATGATCGAACCCGCAGAACGGGCAGATGATAGCAGCTTCAGACTGGCAATCGGGAAGTTGCGTTCTTCGAGTAATTTCCGGATTTGTTCGCCAACGGCACCGGTCGCTCCCACGACGGCAACATTAAACAATTGCTGTGTCGACATTTGGTATCTTTCTCCCCTCGGATGCGGCAAGTATATCTCAAGCGTGTATGAAACGCTCAATGAGCATTGGTTGCAGTTGTTTTCCTTGCAGCGCGGCTTCACAAGTTTCTAATATAAGGTCCATTCTAGCAACGAGAGAATTCGGCTTGGCAACCGGATTGTCCTGCCCGAACGGCACGAAGAATATGTTCTTCATAATGAGAAGCTTAGCAATATTGGCTGCGTTAAGTCCCAATCCATCGTTCGTGGATATCGCGAGAACCAACGGACGTTGATTCCGCATTTGCGCTTTCGCTGCCATTAGCACCGGTCCATCTGTCATGGCATTGGCAAGTTTACTTGTTGTATTGCCAGTACAGGGCGCTATCGTCATGACGTCTATCAGCTTGGATGGGCCTAGCGGTTCTGCATCCACGATGGATGATATGATTTCGTTACCGGTTATTCCTCGCAGCGCTTCCTGCCAATGGTTGGAAGTTCCAAACCGGGTGTCCGTGGTCATGATTGTCGATGAAACGATCGGCACCACATTCGCGCCGGCGTCTACGAAGCGCTGAATCTGCGGCATCACTTCCGGCAGCGTGCAATGAGAACCGGAGAGCGCGTACCCAACGGTGATTCCTTGCCAATTCATGGTCGATTCCCCCGTAGTCGGTTGTCTTCCAGAATTATCTGGGTTAGACTGTTCGCGATGATTCGACCGGCTGTCTTCGGAGCCACGATCCCAGGTAATCCGGGAGCGAGCAGCGCCTTGATTCCTCTCTTCTCGGCGAAGCGGAAATCTGTGCCGCCAGGCTTAGAGGCCAGGTCGATAATACATGCGCGCAGGGGAAGTTGTGCAATCACTTGTGCTGTGACTATCATAGTCGGAATTGTATTAAAAATCAAGTCGATATTCCCCGCCTGGCGCGCTAATTCAGGCATATAGAAAGGCTCGAAACCTATCTCGAACGCACGTGCAAAAGCATCGGCACGGCGCACTCCGACTTTAACATGCGCGCCGATTGCCTGCAGCGTGCGTGCCATCGTAAAGCCCGTTCTTCCAAGGCCGAGAACAATGCAGTTGGAACCGTGTATCGTGATATCCGTATTCTGGATAGCCATCATCAGGGCGCCTTCAGCCGTCGGAATGGAATTGTAAATAGCCACGTCGTCACGTTCGAATAGCTCAATAAGTTCCAGATGATATTTTTCGCAATGCTTACGTAAATACGATTTTGCCATTCCCGTAATCAGCTTGCAGGTTGTAGGTATTGCAGCAATATGTGCATCCGTCAGTTTTAACTCCTGATCAGTGAACAAAGTCGGTATGATTCCCTCGTCATCCGTACCGACCGCGGGCAATACCAACGCGTCCGCATTCCTTAATATATCCGGTGACCATTCCGCTTTGACGACTCCGCTAAACGGAGTGTCCAACCTGTCGAAACCAACAAGCGTAACCGCGGCATCCAATTCAGTCAGGCGACGGATAACCTCCAACTGCCGAGCGTCTCCACCAGCGAGAACCACTTGCACACCCGTAAGTATCGCAGCCCCCTCCTTTCGGCTTTCATGCATAGCACATCGTATGCATTCGCCCAGTCCGGGGTGCCGACCATTCATCCCAACCCCAATCCGCTCATCCCTATGCTCGATATCCCTTTCCCTCAGCAGCACCTATATCAACTCAATCCCCACGCGCTGAATCTCCATCCGTTCAATCCCCATCCGTTTAATCCCTACCCGTTCAATCCCCACTCGCTCAATCTCCATTCTTATAACCATTATCCCTTTCCCTCAGTTCATTCTCACTTTCCATATATCCCCCCTTCCCCTGGACACCTCCATTTGCGCCAAGTTGCTTCCTTGCTCGAAGAGAATAAGTCTCTTAGCTCTATTTTCCATTTCTCATTCGCTCTGTAAATTTCTTGTCACTCCCTCTTTTGTCCCAATACCCGTCAATCAGGGATTAAGGAATATTTATTTCAAAGCCCCTAACAAGAAAATAAAGTAAAAAAATACGAAATCACTTTAAACAAGAACGTACGTTTGGTATAATCAAAATAGGAACAAGCGTTCTCTTCAATAGGGGGTTAATATGAATCCAACAGAAGCATTCCAAAACTTTTGCCTAGATCCCATTAATGAGCAGGCTATCATACAAACAATATTCAATGCTAGGTGGCCAGATGGCTTCTGTTGTCCTTCATGCGGCAACCGGTATTGCTATACGATCAGTACCCGGCGGTTGCCTCTCTATCAATGCAGCTCTTGCAGCATACAAACTTCCCTGACCTCGAGAACAGTTATGGAAAGAAGTCGAACTCCGCTTAGGTTATGGATTCTCGCCATCTTCCTTCATGCGCGACCTGAGGGTATAAATGCCGTACAGTTGACTTCCATTATCGGAACCACTTACAAAACAGCCTGGCTTATCTGCCACAAAATCCGCCACGCCATGTCACATGCAGATCAATCCGAACTATTAAATGGACTAGTACGCATAAACTTCGCGCAATACGGAAGACCCTATAATCCGACTATTTATAGACATCCTCAAGAGCAGCCTTTGCTAATCGGCGCCACCATGAACGAACAGGGAGAATTCACCTATATCAAAATCAAGCAAGCACTTGAGGAATGTTCTTATCCTCAATTTACTTGTCCATTGAACAAGTACCCCTTCATCGATAAACACGTTGATCCAAAAGCCACGGAAATTATATCGGTCACTCTTAAATTTAGTAAAAATAGAAACAGGAAACTCCTGAATATAAGTCAACTCGCTTCCAACTGGATCAACAGGACTTTTCGAGGCATTGGCGCAAAACATTTACAGACCTATTTCGATCAATATTGCTTTGGATACAATACTTCCGTTCAAAATCAACCTGCTTTTTCTCAACTCATGAGAATATGTACTGAAACTGTTGCTCTTACATACCCGGAGTTAATCCGTAAACCCAACATCCAACCAACATTAAGAGCTCAATATACTGCATATTTGAAAAATGTAAGCTAACTACAACGGCACCGGTCCTGTTTAGCCCCAGACTACTCTCAATCTTGATCAGTCCGAACTTTATCATGATTTTTATTAAGGTATCTGTAAATTCTCAGCTCCTGAGCGAACGGGATAGCAGTCATACGAGCTGAACTAACGTGATAGCGGTCACGCGAGCTGTACTAAGGGGATATCGGTCATACGAGCTGAACTAAGGGGATAACGGTTATGCGAGGACAAAAGAGTCTTATCGAGCGAAGCCTATATAAAACAGCCTAACTCGGCATAGCGGCGAGTTAGGCTGTTTACTCTTCTTCGTTACTTCCCGGTATGACCGAAGCCACCTTCGCCGCGGACCGTGTCGGACAACTCCGACACTTCTTCCAGCGATATTCGAGGTAAAAGTTGGAATACGATCTGCGCAATGCGCTCGCCACGTTCAATGGTGAAAGGTTCCTGTCCCAAATTGATAAGCAGTACCTTTACTTCCCCTCTGTAATCGGCATCTATCGTGCCTGGGGTGTTGAGACAAGTTATCCCGTGCTTAAAAGCTAATCCGCTCCGAGGCCTGATCTGAGCTTCTAACTCCTGTGGCATTGCCATAGCAAAACCGGTAGGAATTAGCGCCCGCTCGCCGGGTCCTAGAACTACAGGCTCGGCAACTGCCGCCTGCACGTCAAATCCTGCAGCCCACTCCGACATCTGGCGCGGCAAAGCTACATCTTCATTCCCCGGCAACCGTTTCAACTGAATTGGATACAATGAATTCCCTCCCGATTCCCGACAGCACTTTCTCATTCGCGCCTACCAAAGCCACAGCACATGGCTCAGCCATAATCGCCGCCATAATCTCGTGTACGTCGGTTAGCTTTACTTGATCGATCCGCTCCAGCATTTCATCCAAAGTATAATGACGGCCAAGCATCAACTCGTTTTTTCCCAAACGGTTCATACGGCTGCTGGTGCTTTCCAAGCTCAAGATTAAATTGCCTTTCAGTTGCTCCTTGCCTCGTAACAATTCAGCTTCGCTCATACCCGTGACAGCTATGTCGTTCAGTAATTCCATTGTGATGTCATAGACGTCCTGCGTTTGCTTCGGAGCAGTCCCCGCGTATACCGTAAACAATCCATTATCCGCGTAAGAAGTATGGTACGAGTAAACCGAGTAGGCTAGCCCGCGTTTCTCCCGGATTTCCTGAAACAACCGGGAGCTCATTCCTCCGCCGATCGTATTATTCAGCAGGATCATAGCATATAGGTTCGGAGCCTTGATCGAGGCTCCCGGGAATGTCAGGCATAGATGGTTCTGCTCTGTTTTCTTGCGGTGAAACAAGGCACGGGATTGAAACACGGGCGATTCCAAAGCCACATCATTACCTTGCACGTCAAATCTTCCGAAATGATGCTCGAGAAGGTCCAACACTTCCTCTCCAACGTTGCCTGCAACGCTAATAACCGTGTTATCTATGCGATACCGCTCCCCCATATATTGACGCAAGTCTTGAGAGCCCATAGCATTTAACCGCTCCGCCGTTCCCAGGATGGAATAAGCCAGCGGATGCTCGTGGTATGCCGCACGAGAGGCTAAATCATGCACGGTATCATCCGGAGTATCCTCATACATGGAGATTTCTTCTAGAATAACGTTTTTCTCTTTGGCTAGCTCAGCATCGTCAAACTTCGATTCAAAGAACATATCTGACAAAATATCAACTGCGATCGGCAAATGCTGATCCAATACTTTTGCGTAGTAACATGTATATTCTTTGGACGTAAAAGCATTAACGTTGCCGCCAATCCCGTCGAAGCGGTCGGCTATATCTTTCGCGCTATGGCGATTCGTCCCTTTGAACATCATGTGCTCAATAAAGTGCGAGATACCATTATTATCTAAGCCCTCATAGCGGGAACCGGTTTTGACCCAGATACCGAACGATACCGACCGACAGGTCGGGATAGATTCGATCATCACGCGCAATCCGTTCTTGAGCTGATATTTGTTCATCCGATTTCCCCCTTTACTTGACTACGTAACGAACAGTGATACCACTATATCAAATTCCGACATCTGTCACAACCGATCATCTACCCGTTCCGTAGACAGCGTTTCCGACACCGTCCCGAGCAAATATCCCTTAGCTTTAATGACCTTGATCATTTCTTTTAAAGCTCCTTGCGAGGTTGCTGTCGGATGCATCAAGATAAGCGTACCTGGTCCGACGTTCCTGGACACTTTATCGATTACCGTAGAGGGCTGCGGCTTCATCCAATCTAACGTATCGAGCGTCCATAATACCGTTCGGAGGCCGCTTTCAGCCGCTACCTTAACTGTTCGCCCGTTATAATCTCCGGACGGCGGAGCGAACCAAACATTAGCGGCACCCAGCTTCTTGAGAAGAGCTTCCGTCTTTCCGATTTCATCTCGCTGCCGATCCGCGCTAAGCTGGCTCATGTTTGGGTGAGAATAAGCATGATTGGAAACTTCGTGCCCTTGTGCCATTATACTCTTCGCAATATTAGCGTGGGTAGACAACCACGTCCCGTCGAAGAAAAAGGTTGCTTTCACATCGGCTTCCTTCAAAATATCGAGCATAGGGAGCAAGTATTCATCCCCCCACGCGACGTTAATCATTAAGGCTACCATTGGCTTGGCAGGATTTCCCCGATAGATCGGTTGCATCGGTAAATCCTTCAAACCTACTTTCGGTTTCACCACGCTATAAACCCATGGAAAACCATTGTCCGCTCCCGGAACCGAACCGAGTAATTTCGCTTTCAGGTAAGTAGCTCCTACATCCACGACTTGCCCATCGTAACCGGGGATCGCTTTCCATATCCGATCGATAACGGCATCGATTGGAGGCCTGTTCATTTTTGCTGCTTCCGATTTGATCCAATTCATTAATTGATCGTCTAATTTACCGCCAGCATTGCTTGATATTGCCGTCACGGATGTTACTTGTGGTTTAACCGCTTGTATGAATGGCTTCAAAGGACCGTATGTCCCAGCCAATAGAACAGCAGTCAAACAAAACAACAACGCCGCCAATAATGGAGCGGTCATCCTTCTCTTCATGCAGCTCACCCCTGTCTTGTCCCGTTTCCCTGCCTCATCCTATGCTGGGGCAACTGGGTTTATGAGTGAGCATCCCATGGAAGCCGCTTATTTATGCAAAACAAAAAGAGACCTTCTTGTTGGAGTCTCTTTTGTCTATCTTATTCAATTCCGATTCGCTTATACCGATACTTGCTCGGAGCTAAGCAGTGCTTTGCGGGACAAGTTAATGCGACCCATATTGTCGATTTCCGTAACCTTCACTTCGATCTGGTCACCGATATTAACGACATCCTCCACTTTGGCAACCCGCTCGTTGGATAGCTGGCTGATATGGATGAGCCCGTCTTTGTTAGGCAATATTTCGACGAAACAGCCGAACTTCTCGATCCGTTTAACCGTACCCGTATAAACCTCGCCTACAACGACTTCTTTGACGATGCCTTCGATAATGCCGCGGGCACGTTGGTTAGCCGCTTCATCCGTAGAGGCGATATAGACGGTTCCGTCTTGTTCGATATCAATTTTAACGCCTGTTTCTTCAATGATTTTGTTAATGATTTTCCCGCCGGATCCGATAACGTCCCGAATTTTGTCCGGATGTATCTTGAGCGAGATAATTTTCGGAGCATATTTGCTTAGTTGCTTGCGCGGCTCTTGGATTGTCTCAAGCATTTTGCCCAAGATGAACATGCGTCCTTCTTTGGCTTGCTGCAAAGCATCCGTTAGAATCTGACGATCGATACCGTCGATCTTGATATCCATCTGAATTGCCGTAATGCCGGCTGCCGTTCCCGCAACTTTGAAATCCATATCGCCGAGATGATCTTCCATCCCCTGGATATCCGTCAAAATCGAAGTGTGTTCGCCGTCTTTGATCAAGCCCATCGCAACCCCGGCAACAGGTGCTTTGATAGGTACCCCTGCATCCATCATTGCAAGAGTGCTTGCGCAGATACTTGCTTGAGAGGTAGAACCGTTGGATTCCAACACCTCGGATACAAGACGGATTGTGTAAGGGAATTCCGCTTCAGTAGGCAACACCTTCAGTAACGCGCGCTCACCCAGCGCTCCATGTCCGATTTCCCGACGACCAGGCGGACGCAATGGGCGTGCCTCTCCGACGGAGAATGGCGGGAAGTTGTAATGATGCATGAAACGCTTGGACTCTTGCGGGCTGATGCCATCCAAGATTTGAACTTCTCCAAGCGGTCCAAGCGTACAAACGCTAAGAGCTTGCGTCTGTCCGCGTGTGAATAAGCCGGAACCGTGCGTACGCGGAAGAATGGACGTATCGCTGGAAATCGGACGGATCTCGGAAAGACCGCGGCCATCGGGGCGCACCTTGTCATGAGTGATCAGACGACGGACTTCATTCTTAACGATATCGTATAGCACTTCTTTAACATCTTTGAGCTTGCTCGGCGTCTCGGCATACAAATTGCCGAAGTGCTCCACCGTCTCGCCGTTAATAAGGTCGATTGCATCCTGGCGCGCATGCTTCTCGGAAATGCTTACCGCTTGTACCAGACGGGATTGCGCATAAGCTTTAACATCGGCTTCTACGGATGCTTCTACGCTATGCAATTTTACTGCCATTTTCGGTTGACCCGCCGATGCAACCAATTTATCAATCGTATCTACGATTTTCTTGATTTCATCGTGCCCGAACATGATTGCTTCGAGAATATCCGCTTCGGATACTTCGTTGGCTTCCGCCTCAACCATCATAATCGCGTCTCGAGTTCCAGATACAACGACATACATGTCGGTTTTTTCTTCTTGCTCGACTGTGGGATTGACGACAAACTGGCCGTCAACGCGGCCTACGATAACGCCACCGACCGGTCCGTTAAACGGAACGTTAGAAATCGACAGGGCGGCTGATGTTCCGATCATCGCGGCAATCTCAGGTGAGCAGTCTTGATCTACGCTGAGCACCAGATTAACGATTTGAACGTCATTGCGGAAACCTTCCGAGAAGAGCGGACGAATCGGACGATCCGTCAGACGGCTAGCCAGAATCGCTTTCTCGCTCGGGCGTCCTTCCCGCTTAATGAAACCACCGGGAATTTTACCTACCGCATATAACCGCTCTTCATAGTTAACGGTAAGCGGGAAAAAATCAAGATCTTTAGGCTCATTAGAAGCTGTAACGGTGGATAAAACCACCGTATCTCCGTAGCGAACGACGACAGCGCCATTCGCTTGCTTGGCTAATCGTCCCGTTTCCAAAGCGAACGAACGACCGCCGAGCAGCATTTCCACGCGATGTTCCAAACAGATTCCCTCCTCTTATTAACTTTATGTACTTTCGACACTCTTCCCATTATTTCCTGCCGAGCCACTACTTAGGCATCGTAAATAGGGGTTCTTCTCCCTTATATGGGAAAAAGCAACCTGATGCCGGCAAAGGGCTTTGAGCCCCTTTCGACGTGGCCAGGTTGCTTTCGTACGGCTTAAAAATTAACGGCGAAGTCCCAATTTTGCAATTAGGGCGCTATACCGGCTAACATCTTTGTTTTTCAAGTATGCTAGCAGCTTACGGCGTTGACCAACCATCTTGAGCAGACCGCGACGGGAGTGATGATCTTTCTTGTGCTCCCGAAAGTGATTCGTCAGATTGTTGATGTTCTGCGTAAGGATAGCAATTTGGACTTCCGGGGAACCGGTGTCCGTTGCATGCGTCTTATGCTCTTCAATCAATTCTTGTTTGCGTTCTTGTGTCAATGCCATCCTTGTTCACCTCCTTCTATGGAATCGCCATTAGCCGCGCAGGCGTCGGTGAGGGCGCTCTGCCAAGCTAAGGTTCTTGTGTGCTATAGTCTCGGCAAAATACCGATTCAGCAACGTCAATTATTATAGCATAGTGTCTGTAGAACATACAATGCCAATCTGTTAAAAAAGTTGCGATCCCAATTAATGCTTAAGTTTAGCTGAGAGGATAGATTTAGCTTCAGCCGCATCGCTCGTGATCTGCTCCACAAGCTGTTCGATAGATTCAAACTTCTTCTCCGCGCGCAAGAAAGTATGGCACGTTAACGCTAATTGACGTCCATAAAGATCCCCATCGAAATCGAAAAGATGCGCTTCCAGCTTTAATGCGCCCCCTGGCGCATCAAAAGTGGGACGATATCCGACATTCAGCACGCCATTATAGCGTCTCTCGACTGCTCCAGAAGTATCTAATACATCGATGCTAATAGCATAAACGCCGGATCGAGGTATAACATATGGCTGCTCCGGAAGTACATTCGCGGTTGGGAATCCGAGTAGACGGCCCCTCGCGTCGCCATGGACCACAACGCCTTTAATGACGTAAGGTCGTCCAAGAAGATTAGAGGCATCAAGGCATTTTCCTTCCGCCAATTTGTCGCGGATTCGAGTGCTGCTGACTTTATCGTCTTCAATATAGACAGGCGAAACTACCTGAACCTCGATGCCTCCGTTGCCGTGCAATCGCAATGCTTCCGCGTTGCCTTCTCCCCTGTGCCCGAAGGAGAAATCGAAACCAACGGTCGTCGATTTAACCCCCAGAGGGATTATGAACGATTTGACGAATTGCTCAGCCGTCACTTCCGAGAACGCTCGATCGAAATGGATAATATATACCGCCTCGACTCCAAGCTCCGAGAGCAAAGCAAGCTTGTCCGTAAGCGGAGTAAGCACTGTTTGGTATTGGGAGCCTTGGCCGAGAACAACTCTCGGATGCGGATCAAAGGTCATTACCGCGGGGACGAGTCCCTGCTCCCGCGCTAAAGAAACCGCTTGACGAACGACCTCGAGATGCCCTAAGTGCACCCCGTCAAAAAAGCCGATCGCGAGCGATATCCCTTGCGCTTTACTTGCTCCTTCAGGGAGAGCTCCCGTTACGTTCGCTACTGATAGATCATACCGTTCCACCTGATGCGCCTCCCGCTTAATCGGACTGACTGTCGTTTGAATGCCCTTCCGGAGTGTGAAATACTTTCACCGGACGGACCGTTTCCATATTCTCATCGACAGAGAACAATCCGAGAAAAACCCCATCCGATCGGTAAAGCTTTAATAATCCCGCTTGATCCGGCGGCTGTTGAAGCCGCATGGCATCAACCGCTTTCCCCTGAAGCGCATAAAGCGATTCCGGATGCGCCGCGACAGCTGAAGGCATTCCCGTAAGCATCGCGTCAGGCGCTAACAACTTCTCGCCTAACCTGCCTTGCTTAAGTAATTCCGGGATTTGCTCCAACGTAACGCACTGATCCCGCTTCATGCCCGCGCTTTCTGTGCGAACGAGCTCCGACATGACTGCAGGTACCCCTAGCTTTCGGCCGATATCAACGCATAACGTTCGTATATAAGTGCCCTTGGAACATGTGACGGAAAAAGAGATCTCGGGTTGAGCTACATTATTCGAAGATACATTTAGAATATTTATACCATAGATGATAACACGCCTAGAAGGTCGTTCTACCGTTACGCCTTGTCGGGCCAACTCATAGAGCCGCTTCCCATTGATCTTCACTGCGGATACCATCGGGGGAATCTGATCGATCTCCCCGATGAAGGACAAAGCGGCTTCAACCATCATGGACTCCGTCAAAAAAGAGGCATCCACCTGCTCGATGATGTTTCCGCTTAAATCCTCCGAATCCGTCGAGATGCCGAATCGGAGCGTCGCTTCGTATGTTTTGGGCATTTCTTGCAGATACTCGACAAACCGGGTGGAGCGACCGATACAGAGCGGCAACACACCCGTAACGGCGGGATCCAGCGTACCTGTATGTCCGATCCTGCGAACCCGAAGAAGTCCTCGCACTTTCGCTACTACGTCGTGGGATGTCCAGCCCGCCGGCTTCCATATCGCCAAAACCCCATCAAAGGTTTGCTCTGGCTGCCGGTTCATTGTTCATCCAGCGCTTTCTGGACAACTCCAACAACTTGGCCGATTACATCGGGCAGCGGATCCGTTAATCGGCAACCTGCAGCGCGAACATGCCCTCCGCCACCGAAGTGTTGGGCAACAGCCGCGACATTCACTCGTCCCGCTGAACGCAAGCTGACTTTAACGGACTCCTGGCCGTTTTGCTTGAAAAGCAACCCTACCTCTACTCCTTCGATGTTGCGGGGGTAGTTAACGAGGCCTTCCAAATCTTCGTTCGTCGCTCCGGTTTCCTCTAAATCCTCTGATGTCACCCACAGCCAACCGATTTGTTGGTTGGCGCTGAAGGAAAGCCGGGACAATCCGCGTTGAATGATGCGGAGTTGCCCGATCGTCATCCGCTCCAATAGAAGCTCGGCTAATTCAGGTCCGTTAACACCGGCTTCCAGCAAGCGCGAAGCCATTATCATCACTTGCGGGCTTGTGTTGGAGTAGCGAAAACCGCCCGTATCCGTCAACAATCCGGTATAAATCGCAGTGGCAACATCCGGGTTTAATTCAAGCCCCATATGATCAAGCAATTCAAACAAAATCTCGGCTGTGGCCGCAGCATGAAATTTCATTAAATTCACTCGGCCAAAACCGTCATTCGTAGGATGGTGATCAATATTGAGCAGCTCGGCATCCGGGACAAACCATTGGTCCGCTTTACCTACGCGGGCAAAGTCCGCGCAATCCACGCAAATTACGTTGCGAAATTGCCGTGGAGGTTGATCTCCGTTATCGGTTAGAATGTCCGAGCTTTTCCATAGATATTGAAGTCTGGAAGGAACGGGACCTTCATTCAACATCGTAAATTTCTTGCCTAGCTTCTCCAGCAGCCAACCAACGGCAACCGTGGAGCTAATCGCGTCACCATCGGGCTGCACATGAGAAACGATCAGGAAATCGTCCCTTTCACGAATGAAAGCCGCGGCATCCTCCAAATCCTTGGCCCACATGCCATTTCCCCCTAGCCAAAACTAAGACTCCAGAGAATCTTGGTTAATTTTCTGCAGCAGCGCTTCAATATGGCTGCCGTAAGCAATGGAACTGTCGAAACGAAATTCCATGACTGGCGTATGGCGTAACTTGACGCGACGTCCGAGTTCCGAACGCAGAAAACCGTTAGCCCGCCCGATTGCTTTAAGAGTCTCTTCTTTCTGTTCTTCGCTACCGAGAATGCTTAGATAAACTCTTGCGAGCGACAGATCGTTCGTTATATCCACTCCGGTCACCGTGATGAAACCGATACGGGGGTCTTTCAGCTCCGTCTGAATGATGGAGCTGATTTCCTTCTTGATCTGTTCGCCGACCCTTCCGACTCGGAATTTGGCCATGCTGATCCCACCTTAATGTGTGAGCTGATATTAACGCTCAACAGACTCCATCACGAACGCTTCGATGATATCGCCTTGTCTGAGGTCATTGAATTTGTCTAGAGTAATACCACATTCATAGCCTTCCGAAACTTCCTTCGCATCATCCTTAAATCGTTTAAGCGAATCGATTTTTCCAGTGTAGACAACGATTCCGCCGCGAGTTAGGCGAGCTTCGGAATTACGGGCAATTTTGCCGTCCGTAATCATACAACCGGCAATCGTGCCTACTTTCGTAACTTTGAACGTTTCGCGTACTTCCGCGTGACCGGTTACTTTCTCCTTAAAGATCGGATCCAGCATGCCTTTCATCGCGTGTTCGATTTCTTCGATGACTTTGTAGATGATCGAATGCAGGCGAACGTCCACTTTCTCTTGCTCTGCGATTCCTTGGGCGCGAGGCTCCGGACGAACGTTGAAGCCTACGACGATCGCGGAAGATGCGGAAGCAAGGATAATATCGGATTCCGTAATCGCGCCTACGCCGCTGTAAATCGTTCTCACGCGCACGCCTTCGATTTCGATTTTCTCGAGCGAGCCTTTGAGCGCTTCAAGCGAGCCTTGAACGTCCGCTTTAAGGATAACGTTAAGCTCCTTGATATCGCCTTCTTTGATTTTGCTGAAAAGATCTTCCAGCGTAACCGTTTGGTTTGCTTTCATCTGAGACTGGCGAGTCTTGATCGAACGCTTGTCGGCGATTTCGCGCGCTTTGCGCTCGTCTTCGAACACCATGAACGGATCGCCTGCTTGCGGCACTTCCGTCAATCCGGTAATTTCCACCGGCGTCGATGGTCCCGCTTCCTTGATACGGCGGCCGCGGTCGTTCGTCATCGCGCGAATGCGTCCGAAGCAGTCGCCCGCCACGAAGGCGTCGCCCACTTTAAGCGTACCGTTCTGCACGAGGATCCGGGCAACCGGTCCTTTTCCTTTGTCGAGCTCGGCTTCCATGACCGTTCCGCGCGCCCGTTTGTCCGGGTTCGCTTTATAGTCGTTTACTTCGGCGACGAGAAGAATCATCTCCAGCAGGCCGTCAAGATTAATACGCTGCTTAGCGGATACTTCGACGAAGATCGTGTCTCCGCCCCACTCTTCTTGAACAAGGCCGTATTCGGTCAATTCTTGCTTTACTTTATCCGGATTTGCGCCCGGCTTATCAATTTTGTTTACCGCAACGATAATCGGCACGTTAGCTGCTTTCGCATGGGCGATCGCTTCCACGGTTTGAGGCATAACGCCATCATCCGCAGCCACGACGAGAATCGTGATATCGGTAACTTGCGCACCGCGAGCACGCATCGTCGTGAACGCTTCATGACCGGGAGTATCCAGGAACGAGATCTTCTTCCCGTTGATTTCAACCTGGTAAGCACCGATGTGCTGGGTAATTCCGCCTGCTTCGCCGCTTGCCACTTTCGTTTCGCGGATGGCGTCGAGCAACGTCGTTTTACCATGGTCGACGTGACCCATGATCGTAACGACCGGTGGACGCGAGATTAAAGCATCCGGATCGTCGTTCTCTTCTATAGTCTCGAATTGGGTATCTTCTACGACGATTTTAACTTCCGACTCTACTCCGTATTCATTAACCACGAGCAATACGGTATCCAAGTCGAGGTCTTGGTTGATAGTTGCCATAACGCCCATCATCAATAGCTTCTTGATGACTTCGGCAGCGTCTTTGTGTAGAAGTTTTGCCAATTCGCCAACAGTCATATTACCGCGAACGATAACTTTCTTAGGCGTATTGTCGATTTTTTCCCGCGGCGGTTGATTGTTCTTGCGTGCGTTTTTACCGCCTTTCCCTTTAGCGCCTCTGAAGCTGCCGCCTCTGTTGTCATCGAAACGGCTGTCTTTGCGTTTCCCGGCAGCTCCCGGGCCGCCAGCACCTGTGCGGTTGAAATCACTATCGCCCGGACGGCCTTTCGCATCGCTCCGTCCTGCTGGACGATTGCTATCCCCGGGACGTCCGCCACGCGCACCTGCCGCGGATGGCGCCGGACTGCGGCCTGCCCCGGTGCCTTGACCCGGACGACTCGCGGCTGCAGTGCCGCCTCCGCCGAATCCACCTTGGCCTTGCGGACGGCTTGCGCCGCCGCCGCCGCTGTATCCGCCTTGACCTTGCGGACGGTTTCCCCCGCCGCTGCTATATCCGCCTTGGCCTTGCGGAGGGTTTCCCCCGCCGCCGCTATAT
>FWWL01001198.1_pt1 | contig 63889 bp, 56 predicted proteins | sample 2228331 | NCBI WGS metagenome assembly FWWL01 (sample SAMEA103939775, study PRJEB20133) | metagenome
GCGGCCGGTGCCGCCGCGTTCGTACCGGTTCCCAACCGCCAGCGATACGTTTGCTCCTGACCCGCGCAAGCAAAAGGTGTACGTCCTGTTCGATGTCTCCCGCTCGATGAACTCACACTGGCGCATTGCACTGGCAAAGGCAATTGCCTACGTTTTCCTTGTGCGAAATATGCGAGAGTTGGGGACGGTCTACTTACGCACCTTTGCCGAAAGTGTCGGGGAGCGGATGCACGCCGAAGATGTGCCCGCATTCGAGCGACTGTTGCGAGCAATCCTGTCGTTAGAGGCTCGCGGTCGTGGTACCAATATGCAAGCAGCAATCGAGGTTGCAATCGAGGATATTCGCGCCAGCCACACCTTGAGCGATGCTGAAATTCTGGTCATTACCGATGGCGCTGCGCATCTGGACGTCGAGCGGCTGTTGGCACTCATGGGCGAGAGCATTCGCATCCATGCGGTCAAGATCGGACACGAGCGTATCGTCCCCGATCCGGCGATGGTTGAGTACTATGCCCGCAAGCTGGGTACTGCCGATGCACGGCGTCTGCTGGAGTTGCAGGAACGTCGGCGTACCCTGCAGCTTGAACTGCAGAATGCCAGCACGCAAATGCGGCGTTCGATGCTATCGCATGACCTTGGCGTGCTCGACCGCATGATCGCTGACCTTGCCGAGAAAGTTGCCCGCTATGCGACCGAGCACTTCGGCAGCGACATCGAACAGCTTTCGACGGTGTTTGTGCAGCTCGACGACATTGATCCGGCGGAGGTCTTTCGTTTATCGGTGCAGCGACGGCAGCAGCTTCAGCAGCTTGCCGAAGCGCTCGTCGAGGAGTTTGCCGTGCACCCGCGCAGCCAGGATGCCGAGCGGATGGCGGCGCTACTGGAGCATCTTCGGCACCTGTTGCAGTTCAACACCGACGCATCAGAGCTGCAGCGCCTTGCCGATCGCATTGAGCAGGCGTTGCGCAGCTACCTCCAGCAGGTGCGAACGCTCGATGCCGAGATCGCTCCACAGGCGCCGATGATTGAGCATGTGCGCATGACCCTTGGACGGCGAACAGGCAGCAGATTCTCCCTGGCAATGCTGCTGCGCATTCTCTGGCGTCGGTTGTTGCGGTGGTTTCGTCGGCAGCGTCAAATGCGGATTGCACGGGTGCTGATGCGTCGCCGTTGGCGTCGGCGCTAAAGTTTTTCCTGGCGCGCCCGATAACTGGGTCTGGATGGTGACAATTGGTGGCAGGATGCCCGCTCATTGGTAGCACCACTTCATGGAGGTTCCTATGCCTTCGGCAATTACGAACGGAGCTCGCATCCGCACCAACACGCCCGCCGAAAATGCCTACAACGCGTTGGATGCAGCAAACCGCGATATCGCACTCCGCCAGCTTCGACTCTCGACCGGCAAGCGCATCAACTCTGCGCAAGACGACGTCGCCGGTTACATCACCTCGCGCGCACTCAAAGCCCGAAACGGCGCACTGCAAGCAGCGCTCAATGCTGTCGGCGATGCCACCAGCGTAACCAACATCGCCCAGGACGGTCTCGACAACATCAGCGGTCTGCTCCAGCAGATCAAAGATGCTGCCTCGACGGCTTCCAGCGGCGCACTTGGCACCGACGAAAAAGTCGCCCTGGCAAAAAGCGCCTACCGACTCGCCCAGCAAATCCAGACGATCGTGGATTCGACGGTCTTCGGCGGACGGCAGTTGCTCAGTGGCACCTTCTCGGCTGAGTTCGTCATCGGGACCGGCGCAACCAACAACCTGCTGACGCTGGCTGTGGACCTGACCACAGGCAATGCGGACTTCGACATCAGCGGCTCGAGCGGCTTCGACATCAACATCACCAACAACACCAACTTTGCTGGCGTGGCGGGTCTTAGCCTTAGCTCGCTCAATAGCGTCTCGTCGAGCGATCTGGGCATTTTCAGCAACACCAACATCCAGACGACGCTGACCAGCCTTGCAACAGCGCTCAACAACATCAGCAAGGTTGCCTCGTACCTGGGTGGCTTGACCAACCGGCTAGCATCGCAAGAGGACGCGCTCAAGTCGCAGATCACCAACTACAATGCTGCGATTTCGCGGATCGAAGATGCCGACGTTGCGCAAGAGCAACTGAAGCTGATTCGCGCGCAGTTCTTGCAGCAAGCTTCGATCGTCTCGCTAGCGCAAGCCAACCAAGCGCCTTCGACGTTCCTATCGCTCTTCCGGTAGATGAAGCGGGTGATGCAGCACCGTTGATGCCTATCCCAGCGTAGCCACAACAAGCCCCACAACGCAGCAGCTGTATCACCACCATTTGAAGCCGCGCACCACTGATGGTGTGCGGCTTCACCATTTTGGGCTTAGCAACGCGGTAACCGAATGGTAACGTCCGTGCCCCTATCAGGCACTGAATCAATGCGGAATTCTCCTCCGTGCAACTCAACTAATCGGCGTGCTATCACCAACCCCAAGCCAATGCCCTGTTGTTCTTGGACGAAGCGATTGAATTGCGTGTAGGCGCTAATCTTGCTAATCTGTGCTGCGGTCATTCCAGGACCAGCGTCGCGGATACGCATTTCCAACCAGGAATCAACTGTTGTGATCTCAATGTGAACAGGCGTTCCCGCTTGCGAAAATTTGAATGCATTGTCGAGCAGTTCGTCGAGCAGCTTGTGGAAGTTCTCGCTTGACATGGCAACGCAGACTCCTTCCGGTATAGAGCCGACAACCAAATCCGCACTGCGTCCATAGCGTTCTGCTTTTGTCATCGCAATATCGGCAGCAACGGCTGCTGCTTCATCGGTGTGAAATCGGCAGAGCTGATCGCGCACCGTTCGATCGGCACTGAGTGCCTCGAGCTGGGCATACACTAAAAAATTTTCCGTGATGCGCAGCAGGCGCTGAGCACTTGCGATAATGTCGTCGGTATACTCGATAACGGCGGCATGACTTGGTTCAGCCGAGCGAATTGCGTTAGCAGCCGCAAGTATCTGATTGAGTGGCGTGCGAAATTCATGCGGAAGGGCATAGGTAACGTTGAGCTTAATTTCCTCAACGTTGCGTTGGAGCAGGTCGTACTTTTTCCACTGCGCATCAATTGCAGAGAGCAATTCTTCGATTGAAAACGGCTTGATCAAGTAATCATCGGCACCAATGTCCATTCCCATTCGCATGTCGCTTTTTTCTGTGCGAGCAGTCAAGAACATAAAGCGGAGCGACGCAGTGTCGGGGTCGTCGCGTAAATGCCGCAACACCGTATAACCATCCATTTCAGGCATGGACACGTCGCAGATGATCAAGTCTGGGTGGTGCTGCTTGGCAAGAGCCAGTCCATCGCGTCCGTTGCTTGCCGTTATCACCGTATAGCCTTCGAACCGAAGCAACGATGCCGTTCCTTCGATGATGTAGTCCGAGTCATCAATGAGCAGTATCGTACGCGATTTATTCACCAGCCGTCGGAGAGAAGTGTTCAACATGCGAAGCAATAACCGTACACGGTAGCTCAAGTCGAGCGATCATACCTCCATCAGGATGATTGCTGAGCGATAGAGATCCATTGACTGATTCAATCAGTGGTTTCAGCGTTGCAAGGCTCAGCCCACTGCCAGGAATATTGCCCGCGCGGGAACTGCGGAAGTAGGGCAGAAAGAGCCGATCCATTTCCTCGGCCGGGATGCCGATGCCATGATCACGAAGTGTGACGCACAGCCGATTCGTATCAGTGAGCGTCAAATGAACCTCGATAGTGCTCTGCTCAAGGCTATAGCGAGCAGCATTATCGAGCAGGACCTCCAGAGCTGCTCGAAAGAGTTCCGCATCAATTTGGATGCGTCCAGGTATGTCGCCAGAGACGGTAACGGAGCTGTGTTTTCGTTTGATAATCTCGATTTCGTCTGCAAGTCGGCGAATAAGTTCGGCTGGATCAATTTCTGACAACGTCGCATCGGTGCGTCCGAGCAGCGCGGATCGCCGAGTAAAGGACTCGACGATGTACTCCAAATCACGGACACGGGCGGCAATCGAGCGCGTTGTTTCTCTGCGCTGTTCAGAGGTCATGACATCCCCGTAGCGATCGAGCAGTTGCGCTGCTGTCAGTATGCCGGCAAGGGGTGTGCGGAACTCATGCGAGAGCGTCGAGACAAATTGCGTGCGGAGCATGTTCATCGTTTGTTCGTGCTCGAGCGCACGGCGAAGCGCTTTTTCCGCTTCAACCAACGGCGTGACATCATGGCAAAACAGCCGCCATCCTCGCTCTGTCGGTGCAACCAGTCGCATGAATTTTTTCGAGCCGACGCTAATAACGGTGGATTGTGGTTCTCCCTCGACAACTGTGTCGAGCTGTTCTATATCTGCGGCAAGAGGATGAGCCCGAATGGACGAACCAACAGTGATCTCAGGGAACACTGCATACGCGGAACGGTTGAGGTAGGTAACAACATAGTCTTTGTCGCATTCAATAATCGGCTCGATACTCTGCTCCAGATACGAGGCAGCATGGCGAAGGCGCTGCTCAGCAGTTGCGCGTTCGGTAATATCGAGGACAATCTGCAGAATCCCTTCACAACCATCCTCGTGCAGGATCCGCGCCAGGTAATTATCAAGCCATCGCTCGATGCCGTGCCGGTCGAGAAAGCGATACTGCAGATGCAGCGGCGCAGTGCTCCCGCTCTCGAGCCACTGGCGGTAGTGTTGTTCAATTGCTGTTCGGTCATCGGGATGGATTCGTGTGTTCCACTCCTCAGTTGTAATCTGGCGATATGCTTCGCGCGTATAGCCGGTCACTTGCGTGAATTCGGAGTTCACCACAACTCTGGCAAGTGTCCCATCCGGAGCAAACTCCTCGTAGAGCACACCGCAGGGCATGTTTTCGATCAGTGTGCGAAAGAGTCGCTCGCTGTGCTCCAACTCGAGCGCATATTGCCGTTCAGTCGTTACATCAACCATCGAGCCGAGAACCTCGGTCACTTGACCTTGATCATTGCGTCGGAAGGGATGAAGCAACGTCAGAAAGGTTCGATCGCCGAGTGTGTACGTGAACTCGACGTCCTCTCCGTCGAACGCTCGCGCAACCATTGGGAGCGTAATAGCATTGACCTCAGGTGGGAACAGCTCTCGTGGACTTTTACCGCGAACAGCTTCCGTGCGGAGCTCTCCAGCTAATCGCCCTTCGCGCAGAACATAGACAGGCTCGCCACTGGACGACCGGCGCAGCACGATGGTCATCGTTTGCAGGTTGCTGATAATATCGCGCACGTCGGCAGGAACGTCTGCTCCTGCCACAAGCGGCTCCAGCTGGCGGAGGAATTGCTCTACTCGCGAGCGCGATGGGCTTCGCGTGCCGAAGTACGTATGCACTAAATCGGCAATCCGTTTGCGCCAATCATCCATGCGATCGAAAGACACCGTGCGTTTACGTATCGTATCGGCAAATCCAGTGCCAACTGCAATTGCCCGCGGCGAATGCAGCGTCGCTGTGTGCGTGTGTTATTGTTCCGTTGCGTACTTGCTCATGTCGAGTTCAATTTCGACGGGATACTCGCCGGTAAAGCACGCTGTACAGTAGCTGATGCCGTCTTGGTGCGGCACAGCATCGAGCAATCCGTCAACCGAAAGGTAACCCAGCGAATCCACGCCCAGAGCACGTCCAATGCTTTCGACATCGGGATGATGATTGGCTATGAGCTCCTGCCGACTGGGAAAGTCCATCCCATACATGCACGGATGGGTAATCGGGGGCGAGGTAATGCGCAGATGCAGCTCAGCAGGCTCTGCGCTTCGCAGAAGCTGCACTAACTTCTTCGAGGTTGTACCCCGCACAATGGAATCATCAACGACGACAACTTTCCGTCCCTCCAGTACACCGCGCACGGGATTGAACTTTGCCTTTACCTTTAGTGCACGCTCATCCTGGTCGGGAGCAATGAAGGTACGACCGACGTAGTGACTCCGAATCAAGCCAATTTCGAAGCGCGTCGGATTGCCGTTTTCTTCTGCGTTAACTTTTGCATAGCCGAGCGCTGCTGTGTTACCGCTATCGGGCACAGCTATGACGGTGACTTTGTCAAACGAACCTGCTTCGACGGGCTGCTCAAGCGCTAAATTTTTGCCAAGCTTGCGGCGCACCCTATCCACACTCTGCCCAAAGACAATGCTATCGGGACGCGCAAAGTACACGTACTCGAAAATGCAATGCCGAGCTGTGGGCGTTACCTCCTCGATGCAGTAGGACTCAATCGTACCATCGGTCGCCGTGCGGTTATTGATGACAATCAGCTCGTTATGGCGGACATCGCGGACATATTCGGCGCCGACAATATCAAAGGCACACGTTTCGCTGGCGACGATGTAAGCAGTGCTCCCATCGCTGTTGCGGAGTCGGCCGATTGCCAAGGGACGAAAGCCGTGTGGATCACGCGCAGCATAGAGCGCCGTATCGGTTAGGATCACCAGCGAGTATGCTCCACGCGCCGTCCGAAGTGCATCGCGAATACGTTCCAGTTCCGTCGGTGCTTTGCTTCGTGCAATCAAGTGCAAAAACAGCTCGGTGTCAGAGGTGGACTGAAAGATTGCTCCTTCCGCCTGGAGCTCGCGGCGCAGCGTGATTGTGTTGGTCAAGTTCCCGTTGTGTGCTAATGCCAAGTTCCCTGAATGGTATCGAATGGCGAACGGTTGAATGTTTGCGTCGGAGTTGCTCCCTGTCGTCGAGTATCGGTTATGCCCGATCGCAGCGTGTCCGCGCAGGTGCTCGGTAAGCAGCCGGCTGTCGCTGAACACATCGAGCACAAGTCCTCGTGCTTTGTGCCATCGGACGCGAGTGTGCCCATTACCGTCGCTGGTACTCACAGCGACAATGCCGCACGCTTCCTGTCCCCGATGCTGCAAGGCATGGAGCGCGTAATAGCAAATAACTGCCGCTGAGGGATGATTGAACACACCAACAACACCGCAATTGGGACGGACGCCGTCACACGCACGCAAAGAAGAGGGCATATTGGTTGGCATGCACATGGTGGAGTTGCTTTGAGCAGCTCAAAATTACGGTGCACTCTTACACGTAGGTTGCCAGCAGTTCAATAAGCTCGCGGTCACGCTCGTAGGCGCTGGGGCGAAGCCGTATGGGAAAACGCCGACCGCGCACGTAGATACGCACGCTCGGCATTCGTCGCCATCCCGCGCGTTCGCGGCGGATCACGATCCGGCGAATCATCGAGCGTTCCAAGCGGCGCTGCCGAAATCGTGTTGCAGCGATGATCACCTCCGGTGTGATCGTGAGCTGCCGGTTCAAGAGGATGTTGACAAAGAGAACGCCGCTGCTGATAATCACAAACGCCGATAGCAGCCAGAAAATCGGATCACCCAGGACTACCTCGATTTTTCCATCGCTCTGGATTGTACCGGCAATCAAACTGCGCCCGACACCATACAGCAAGAGCGCAACAGCATACATGGCAACAGCACGCCAGTACGTATCGAGGCGATAGTGAAACGTGCGGGGTGTCTGCTCCATTGCTGTCTGGTGCATTTATGTTTCCTCCAGTGGCACTTGCACAACCGGCAGTTCCAGGCTGCCATCGCGTACCAATCGCTCCAGCCGATCGGTCAGCTCATCGTGCTGCCAGGTATCCTCCAGCATCAGAGCACGGTAGCCGGGACGGTTGCGGTACATCCAGCCGGTCACAATGCGAATCGCCGTTACCTCAGTCGGCGTCAGCTCCACCGGCGCCGACTTAAAGGCATCCTCGATGCGCTCGGCAACTGGTCGCAGTTTCTGTCGGCGTCCGACCACATCTTGCACGACAAGTTTTCCGCGCACGAAGGCAAAGAGTTCAACAGTCGAGCGTTCATAGGCTGTTGGCACCGCCACCGCAAGATTGAACTGCGTCAGCGATGCCGATGGCGTCGGCATGCGATGAGTCAATTTTGTCAACTCTCGAATTCGGCGCAGGATTCGTTCTGCCTGCTCGAAGTCCAGTTGCTCGGCAGCAGCGTGCATTTGCTCCTCCAGATGTGCAATGAGCCAATCTGTATTGCCGTGAAGAAGCTGCCGTACGCGCTCAACTTCGCGTGCATAGTCATCAGCGCTTTGGTATTGGCTGCACGGTGCCCCACACCGCCGAAGGTGAAAGTAAAAACACGGTCGAGCGCTGGCAGATGGATTGAGCAATCCCGTACACCGCCGCAGAGCAAACATGTCCTGGATAATCGCACGCACCTCTTCTGCCATACCGCGATGCGGGAACGGACCGAAATATTCCCCACTTCCATCGTGCTGCATGGTCAGTTCCAGCCGGGGAAACTGCTCGTCGGTCAAGCGAAGAAACGGATAGTGTCGCGTCTGGCGGTGCAAAATGTTGAACGGTGGTTGGAACGAGTGGATACGCTGCGCTTCCAGCAGCAGCGCGCTGAGCTCGGTAGCCGTTTCTTCCCACTCGATGCGCCGAACCTGGCGAAGCATATGTTCGATGTGCGGAGCATGCACTGCGCTTGGCTGAAAATAACTCCGCACACGCTCGGCAAGAACCTTTGCTTTGCCGATATAGAGCAGTGCGTCGTCGCCGCCGTACATCGCGTACACACCCGGATAATTCGGCAACGACGCAAGGTATGGTTCGACTGCTTTCAGGACTCGCTTCGGCAGTGCGCGCGTTGGCAGTCGCTGATGCTGGAACGAGAGCAGCTCTTCGAGCGACTCAATGCCTCGCCGCTCAAGCTCTTCTAACTGGCATAGCAGCACACGCGCTGTCGCTTCGGCATCGCCGAGTGCACGGTGACGTCCGTTGATCGGAATGTCGTAGTATTCAGCAAGCGCGCCAAGATTTTTCTTCCGATCCATCGGGAGCAGCCGGCGCGCTAATCGCAGCGTACACAAGCGCGGAATATCCCCCACTGTACACCCACACCGCTGCAATGCCTGCTGGACGAACCGCCAATCGAAAAGCTCCTGATGAGCAACAAAGACAGCGCCCGCAGTCGAAAGTAACTGGGCAACCAGTGGCATGACCTGCTGCTCTTCTGGGGCTGTAACGACATCAGCATTGGTTATGCCAGTTAACTGCGAGATAAACGGCGGAACAAACTGATGCGGGTTGATCAGCGAATGCAGCCGTTCGGCAATTTCACCACCGCGCACCACGACGCATGCAATTTCAATGATGCGGTGGAGTGATGGATCCGAACCGGTCGTCTCGACATCGGTCACAACGTAGGTTGTATCCCACAGCGACGCCATCAATTCTTCCCGGACTGTGTGGATGCTTCAATCCACGCTGCGTAGGCATTGGCAACGTCCGATGCGTGAAGGACGATAAACTCCGGGACGTTGTACGGGTGTAGCTCCAGGATTCGCGCCTTCAACCGCTCGACCATATCGCTGCTTGTTTTGATCATGAGCAGTGCTTCGGACTCGCTGGTGATTTTGCCGCCCCACCAAAAGTGCGACGATGCTGCTGGAATCACCGTCGAGCATGCAATGAGCCGCTCTGCAAGCAACTGCTGCGCTAATGCGTGCGCTTGCTCTTCTGTGCTGATGGTTGTCAGCACCACGGCAACCTTCGACTTACGTGCCATAATTTGGTGTCCAGAATGCTTGACCACATCAAAATTACACGATGCTCGATATCGTTGTGTTTTATGCGGACCTCTACGTGTGCATCTACACAGTTGTGGCGCAGTGGCAGCGGAATGGTTCTGTGCGGGAAGCAGTCCTGGCAGGCGTGCTTATCGGTTTTGCGTTCATCATTCTGTGGGCGCTTCTAAGCCCGATTGGCAGATTGATTACCCGCCCAGAGCAGGGCGTCATCATTGGTGCTGACTCACCTGGGGTGCTGCTGACGGCTCTCGTACACATCGCATTTGTTCGGCTGTTTTTCTTTCCCAAACGCCAATCCCACAGTTCACTATCACCGGAACGTGTATGAAAAACTTTCTTGCCCTTGTCCTTGCCGTTGTGATTGCGTACGTGGTGGTCAGCTTTTTCGGGTGGATAATCTGGAACCTCTGGTGGCTTGCGATCTCGATTGCAAAGATGGTCGTTGTCCTGCTGGTAGCACTGCCGCTCTACATTATCGTTCGGAAGCGGCTACTGTCCTGACAGAGTGCGCACTAAAAACCACACGCCGAAGATCGCCAGAAATGTGCCGTAGAGCACTTCAAGGGTTCGACTTTTGAGACGAAGAGCAATGCGCGCACCGAGCACCGACCCCGGCAATGCGGCAATCGCGATCACCAGCACTGCCATCCAGTCAATATGTCCCAGCAGTGCATGGACGACCGTCCCAGGAATTGCCATCGCTGCCACGCAGACAAGCGACGTTGCCAATGCACGGTGAACCGGCACACCGAGCCACCGCACAAATACCGGCACAAGCACAATACCTCCCCCGATCGCAAGAAATCCTGCTGTGAACCCAGCAATAGCACTAGCAACCGCTAACCGTTTTGGTGATAGCCGCACCGAGTGTTCAGCAGTGCGCGGCAATGGACGCAGCATTGAGATGGCAACGTAGAGCAGCACCAGCGCTGTCGCCGCCATGAGGAGAGTGCCCCCAGTCCAATGCGTCACCATCGCTCCTGCAATGGTCATCGGCACTGCAATACGCAGCGTCTGCAGTGTCAACGCTTTATCCACCAATCCGCGACGCCAATACGTAAGCGCTCCACTGAGCGCCGACGGAATTGCAACCGGCAACGGCGTCGCAAGAGCAAAAAGCGGTGGCATATTCGCCAGAACACGAAGCAACGGAGTGCCAATCAACGCGCCTCCGATACCAAAAAGACCCGAGCTTATGCCCGTGATCATCCCGACAGCAAGCAATAGCACGGTTCGTTCCATCACCCAGCAACCCGACACAGCAAACGCAGCATACGGTAGAGTAGTTCGACCGGCAGACCAACGACTGTGTAGTAGCACCCCTCAACGGCTCGAACAAACGTTGCCCCCCAATCATCCTGGATGCCATAGCTCCCGGCTTTGTCGAGTGGTGCTCCGCTGGCAACGTATGCTGCAATTTCATCATCCGACAAGGAGCGAAACGTGACGTTCGTCACTCGGCTATCCACGAAGCAGTGCGCCTTCCAGATCACCGCCAATCCCGTCATAACCTGATGTGTCCGATTGCTCAGGAGTGCAAGCATCCGGCGTGCATCAGCGGCATCGGCAGGTTTATTGAGCACCCGACCATCGAGGACGACGGTTGTATCGGCTCCAATTATGATGGCGTCGGGATAGGAGTGCTGAACGTGCTGTGCTTTGCGGAGCGCCAGTAGCTCGACCGATTGGCGAGGATTGCGCACAGCAATGGCATCTTCATCAAGGTGTGCTGGTGCGACAGTCGCGTCAATGCCGAGCATGCCGAGCAAATAGTGGCGGCGTGGTGAGGCTGATGCAAGCACAACGGGTGCAGGTAACCGAAGTATTGCCGAGCAACCGGTATTCATGCACGCACCTTCGTCGCTGGATAGAGCACAACCTGCGAGGGCGACGCATCGCTTTCGAGCGGGAGGATGCCGATCTGTGCCCAGTAGGTGCCATCCGGAATATCATCAGGGATGTAGCACAGTTCGGTAATCGTTGCTTCCAGCCGTGGAGCATCGGGGTAGTTCCAAAACGCCCGGTGTGCTAAGAGCGCGCCACCATCGGATTCTGGGTCAATCGAAGGCAAGTCAATAGCAAGGTGCACTATGTTTTGTTCGCGCAGTAGTCTGGCAGCATCTGGTTCGAGATAGGGTGGATTCGTCCCGGACCAATCACGCTGGCATTTGTCGGCATCGTTGGGACGCGTGCGAATAATCAGCATACGAGCATCCGGCTCGGTGAGCAGGTCGCGTAGTTGGTCAGCACAAATGACGCGGTCATGATCACGAGTAGTCGGCTCGATGCTGACCAATAACGCCAGCGCAGCGATAGCGCGAACGCAGTCGGCAATCCAGTACTGCTGATGGCTAATGTGCCCGACACACTCAGTATGCGTTCCATTCCCGTGCGGATAGAGCACCAGCCGATCACAATTGACACTGCCGCCATCGGCAATTGAGCCGATAAACGTTCCGCTGATAGCAGGGGCAATTTCTGCCGGCGGCAAAAAATAGGCACGCAAGTTGCTGGTAGTACGGCGAAGGCGGATCGAAATCGAAAGCGGACGATCGAATTCGACCGCCCACTGATGCCCGGTTGTCAGTTCAATACGTGCTCGCACAGCATAACACTTGTGGTTCGTTGACAATGACAAAATTATCGGTCTCTCGGAGTGGGCTAAAGTTTTTTACACCGGCTGCCGATACATGCAACCGAGCATCAGGCTCAGAGTGCACAAGTTCTCTGGTGTGCACCACGGCAAACGGAGAACGCGTGCAGTTCACGGATGAACGCAAACTACCGTACATGGAGGTACGATGCCTTCTGCAATTACCAACGGTGCGCGCATTCGCACCAACACAGCGGCGGAAAACGCCTATAATGCACTCGATTCTGCAAACCGCAACGTCGCACTACGGCAACTACGCCTTTCGACGGGAAAGCGGATCAACTCCGCAGCCGATGATGTTGCTGGCTACATAACCGTCCGCTCCTTAGGCGAGCGCAACAGCTCTCTGAAAGCAGCGCTCAACGCCGTCGGCGATGCAACGAACGTCACCAACATCGCACAGGATGGGTTGGACAACATCACCAACCTCATCATGCAAATCAAGGAAGCGGTGGCGTCGGCTGCCTCCGGTGCGATGGGTACCGATGAAAAAGTAGCGCTCGCAAAAGCAGCCTACCGATTCGCACAGCAAATCCAGACCATTGTTGATTCGACCGTCTTTGCTGGACGGCAACTGCTCGACGGTACCTTCACTGCAAGTTTTGTGATCGGTTCTCGTGCCGACAACACTCTCATCACGCTGGGCATTGACCTTTCAACGAACAACCCCGAACTGAACATCCCCTCGAATATCTTCGATTTGCGGCTTGTCTCGCTCAATTTTGCTGGCGTTACGGGGTTGAGTTTGGCATCGCTCAATGACGTTTCCGCGTCGAATTTGGGCATCTTCGATTTTTCGGTGATCCAAACAACACTGACCAGCATTTCGATTGCCCTTGCCAATACCAGCAAGGTTGCCTCCTACCTCGGCGGTATTGCAAACCGGCTTACCTCGCAAGAGGACGCACTCAAGTCGCAGATTACCAATTACAACGCCGCCATTTCCCGCATCGAAGATGCCGACGTTGCCAAAGAACAACTCGAATTGATTCGTTCGCAGTTTCTCCAGCAAGCCTCGATTATTTCGCTGTCGCAAGCGAATCAAACTCCTCAAACGTACTTGCAGCTTTTGCGCGGATAGCGACCAGGCGTATTCTCTACGGGTACGCACACAGCGGAGCGCTCATCAGTGGGGTGAGCGCTTTGCGTTTTTGGTAGTTTCGCCGTTACAGTATAGCACAGGCATCATGCAATGAACTCACCACTGGCGATCCTATTTTTTACCGTTTTGCTTGACCTGGTTGGCTTCGGCATCATTTTACCGGTGCTCCCGCTCTACGCCAAGAGTCTTGGCGCCAGCGAGATCGAGATTGGGTTGATTGCAGCGAGTTTTTCATTGATGACGTTGCTGTGGTCACCTCTCATGGGGCGATGGAGCGACCGAATCGGACGGCGTCCAGTTCTCATCGTATGCATCGCGATCAATGCAGCCGGCTATGCCCTGTTTGCTCACGCTTCTACTCTTGCAATGTTGATCGTCTCACGCATGCTCAATGGCATCGGCGCATCGAATATCAGCGTTGCCCAGGCGTACATCGCTGACACAACCGCCGGCAGCGATCGCGCACGATCGCTGGGGTTAATCGGCGCTGCCTTTGGTCTGGGCTTTATCATCGGTCCGGTTTTGGGTGGGTTTCTCAAGGCACACGGAGGCATTGAAGCGGTTGGCTATGTGCCTGCAGTGTTGAGCATCCTCAATGCACTATTGGCATTTGTGCGGTTGCAGGAACCACCACGCCAGCAGGAAAGCATCTCATACCGTGCAACGTTTCTGACCACGCTTCGCCTTGCATTACAACATCCTATCCGCGGCCGGCTGGTTGTTTTTAGCTTCGCCTACTGGTTTGCATTTGTCATGATGCAGATTACGTTCGTCTTGTTTGCCAACGAGCGATTTGGCTGGCGTGAAGATGCCATTGGGGGACTTTTTGCATTCATTGGCATTATCGGCGCATCAATCCAAGGCGGAGCGATCGGTCCACTGGTGCGCCGCTTCGGCGAAAAGACTCTCTTGAGCATGGGCACGGGATTATTCTCGGTTGGCATGCTGCTGCTTCCATGGGCACCATCGGCTGCTGTCCTGGTCGCTGTGGTTGGTTTTATGGCAATCGGTTCGGCATTGGTCAATCCAACGATGAACGCACTCCTGTCGCAGTCTGCCGATGCTGCATCGCAAGGTGCTGTGCTGGGACTATCGCAGTCTGCCGCATCACTGGCGCGCATTACTGGACCGATCGTTGGCATGAGCCTCTACGGTCTCCGCCACGAGGCGCCCTACCTTGCTGCTGGCTTGATTGGCTTGGCGTGCTTGGCTAGTCTTATCTTGCCGCTACCCATCGCTGAATCAGGGTACAGAAGCTAATGCTGCTATATTTGTCGCCAACGAAACGTACCATCCCGTGCACTGCACATGCGACGATTTGTTTCCGGAGTGCTCGTGATAATCGCTGTGCTCCTGTGGGAAGGATGCTCTATTGCTGGCTTGCGGAATGTTGTGACTCGAATAGAGAAGGATACCTACACGCACACACGCCACGACACCACTGTAACAATCGAGTACATCAACGCTCCGGGCGAACGCGGGATTGTGTATCCATCGAATCGCACGCTCAACACCGACCGCAAACTGGAACAGTACGATTCAACTGCCGAGCGTTTTTTCCCCAATTTCATCCGCTTTGCTGTGTATGAATCAGCCGGTTTGATTGCAACCGGTCCATCTGATCGAGCCGTTGGTGGTGGCATTTTCGGAGTGTTTTTTGATCCGAATGAAGCATTTAGCAACAACATTCGCCCGAAGACGGCAACGTTCACAGGTTTACTGTCACGCATTGGCACGATTGAATTTCCGCTCTACTGGTTCGATGAAATACCAACCTGGAGCATCGGCACAAGTCTTGGAGAGTTGTTTCAGTTCGAAGCGGATAATGCGCGTGCTGTCGTCGGCACTTTTCCGCTATACCTACGCAAGCGATACTTCCTGCGCGATGCAATACCGTACGTTACCGTCACCGGTGCAGTCGGCTTTGGATTTCTCCCTTCGCAATACCTCAATCTTGCAGCCTCGCTCGATGTCGGCTCGCTGGGCGGACTGAATCTCCGTGCGCTCACGGGCATTGTCCTCGGACGAAGCATTGAACAACAAACCATTGTCCAGCCGTACCTGGGTTTGGGGATGTCGGTGTTGGACTTCCACAATCATCCACGCGAGCTTCGTCGGCAGTGGAAAGATCACGAGCATTCAAGCTGGAACATCGGTCTTGCACGGTTTGAGCCATTCCTTCTGCTCAGCGGTGGCGACACAACGGCTACACAGACCAGCTTTGGTATGCAGCTTCAAATTGCACCGACGACCATTGCCTTCCCCATCGGAGATCACCAAATTTGTGCCGGCGTGGACTTATTTACCTTCGTGTTGGCGTATCGTCAACAGCAGCCAGGCAACCGCAATAGTCCGGTCGGATTCGGCTACGGCGTATTGCCGCTTCGCGTCGGGTACTGGATTCCCATCGGGAATGGAGCAATTGCCATCGAGCCATTTGCCATGTACTCGTACTTTCCGCACACGATGTGGCAAATCGCTACACGACTGCACCTGGACGCACTCGACTGGCTGCCGGTTGGCATTACACTGGGCTACATCAGCAGCGACGGTTTCCGCGTCAACACCGGCACTATCTCCGAGGTTGTCGGCACAAACATTCTCGCGTTCAACGTTGCATACCTCGGCATTTCCATCGGCATCCTCGAGGATATTTTTCGACCCAGCGACTTACGCTACTATCGTAAGAACACGCCATGAGCGCAGTGCTGCTCACTCTGCTGACGATTGCCACACCATTTCTGGTCAGTTCGATCGGCACCAGCGATCCATATCGTCTCTGGCTCAATAGCAACACCACGGCACCAATCCAGGTGTGGAATCGTGGTAGCCTGGCATCAGTCAAAAAGCAAAGCGAACAGAGCGTTCTGCTCCACGGTCGAACACGCGTTGCTCTCATCATACCGACCAACACCGAATATCGGCTTGCGATGATCGCCACCGGCAACGAGCTGCTCGATGGACTTCGCCTTCGCATGCGGACAACTGAACGCGACTACATCGAACAAGGGCGGAGCGGTATCACTCTGGAACTCGATCGCAATGGTCTGCGCATTCTTGACGAGCAATCCAGAGTCCTTGCCACAGCAGATTCGGTGCAGTACGAACCTGGCACACCACTTCGCATTGCAATTGAACACGATGGACAACAGACACGCATCGCAATTGGGTGCACACTGTTTGGACCCTTTCGCACCATGCTTGCTGCCACTGAATCAACCATCGTTGAACCACTCGGCAGCGATGCAGCTTCCCTGCTTCTGGACGAGGTTGCCTACGACGCAGTTCGACCCTAAAGCTTCATGACCATTCCAAGGCGGCGAGAAAATTCGCGCTCAAGTACATCATCGCGGGTAAGTGGTGATGCACTCACGGAAAAATCCATACTCCCCAGTGCTGTCGCGATAGCAGCCGACGTGTTTGAGGGCACATACCGAATAGCGTCGGTTGCAATAGTCGCAGAAAATAGACGAGCATATTCACCGATGGCAAGTACAGGACGCTGCAGAGCAACAGCGCGATGCACAATCGCCGATGGCGTTGTTTGCATCGGTGTCGCAAAGGCAACCAGAACGTCGCTTGCAGCAAGCCAGTGGTCAAGGCGTGCGGCTGACAGACTGCGTTCTACCCAAACACGGTTGGACAGTTGCCATTTCCCGATGATCTTATCGAGGGCAGGCGATACATCCGCCACAATCTGCACGTGATACTGCTGCTCGGCACGTACAACTTTTAGCAGAGGACGAAGCAGCGTTGGATCGGCTTCATCGAGCACGACGAGGATACGACGCGCTTGGTCGGACGGGTGCGGGACAGTTGAGCGTGCATCGTCGAACGGCAAGATGCCGATTTCTTCGTGTGTGAGGAAGTCATACTGACGCAGCAACTGCTCCTTTTCCTGCCGTGACGGAACAGTTGCATACAGGGCGCTGCGTAGCAACTGCTCCAGGCTCGATGCAAAATTTCGACCGTCGTAGGATGGAGCTCGATGCGGCACAAGTTCGATTGCTTCGCCAATGTCGAGTGCCAATGGGACATTCCACCGCCGAGCAATAGCATCGGCTGCCAGCGCCGCACTCATTGGTGGCGCGACGCCGAGCACAAGATTGACCGTCTGATCACGCATCACCCGCTCCGCAGCGTGGACGGCACTTTCAATCCAGTCGTTGTAGTAGTCAGCAGCGGTATGGAATGGCTGGCGAAGCATTCGCGATAATCGAACCGCAGCCAGCGAACGTCGTCCCAGCGAAGGTAAGCATTTTCGACTCGGCGGTGCTGTATAGCACTCGACACCCACCTGCTCAAGTTCCTCTGCCCACACCGAATCTCGCGCATCATCGCGACGCAGCCCCGCATGGAGCACAAGGACTCGCCACTTGTGCCCAGCAAGGATGCGCGCAAGCTGGGCAGCACGAATGCTACTTGCCCGCGCATGCGGAGGGAACCAGTACGCTACAAGCAATACGGTTCGGTCGAGCCGTTGTTCGCTCATCGGTCAATATGGGTCCGAAGTGTTCAAACAGGCACGCAAATTACTACGGCATTGCTGTTACCTGCGTACAATCGCGCCGACGCGCTAATTTTGCAGTGCAATACTACGTTGTTCCACACCCTGGAGCCACCCATGATTGAGCTGGAAAAACCAACCACCGCAATCGAACAAGACTTTCTTCCCATCTTAGGAACTGACCACATCGAGTTTTACGTTGGCAACGCCAAGCAGGCAGCATACTTTTACCGCACCGCCTTTGGATTTCAGTTGACCGCCTATGCGGGTTTAGAAACCGGTGTGCGTGACCGTGCCAGCTACGTACTGCAGCAGGGGAAAATTCGCTTTGTATTGACAACACCCTATCACCCGAACAATCCCATTGCCGATCATATCTACACGCACGGTGATGGCGTCAAGGTGCTGGCGCTGTGGGTAGATGACGCCCGCGCTGCATGGGAAGAAACCACCAAACGCGGTGCGATAAGCGTTCAAGAACCAACCGTTCTGAGCGATCAGCATGGGCAGGTCGTTGTTGCATCCATTCAAACCTACGGCGATACAATCCACACCTTTGTCGAGCGGAAAAACTATCGGGGAGCTTTTCTCCCTGGCTATGTACCCGTCGAAACAAATTACAATCCATCGCCGATCGGGCTCAAGTACGTTGACCACTGCGTCGGCAACGTCGAGCTGGGCAAAATGAATCAGTGGGTCAAGTTTTATCAGGACGTCCTCGGCTTCAAGCTGCTGATTACCTTCGACGACAAGGACATCTCCACCGAATATTCAGCGTTGATGAGCAAGGTTGTCTCCAACGGAAGTGGGTACGTCAAGTTTCCCATCAATGAACCAGCCGAAGGACGACGCAAATCGCAGATTGACGAGTTTCTCGAGTACTACCACGGACCCGGCGTTCAGCATGTTGCGCTTGCAACTGACGACATTATCTTCACTGTCAGCGAGCTTCGCAAGCGAGGCGTGGAGTTCTTGCGTGTGCCAGCAACATATTACGACGACCTGCTCGACCGCGTCGGCTCTATTGACGAAGACATAGCAGTGCTGCGCGATCTGAACATTCTCGTGGACCGCGACGAGGAAGGTTACCTGCTGCAAATATTCACCAAACCTGTTCAGGATCGTCCCACGCTCTTTTTTGAGATCATCCAGCGCAAAGGAGCACGGTCGTTTGGCAAGGGCAACTTCAAGGCACTCTTTGAAGCAATCGAACGCGAGCAAGCACTGCGCGGCAATTTGTAGCCGGTGAAATGCTCGAGTGAGCATAGTTCCCCATTCCCGTGCCGTCACCCTGAACTTGGTTCAGGGTCTCCCCATCAGATGCTGAAACAAGTTCAGCATGACAACAGACGACACTACTACACACTTCACGCCGTCACCCTGAACTTGGTTCAGGGTCTCCCCATCAGATGCTGAAACAAGTTCAGCATGACATGGCGTGACATGGCACGATGTGAGACGCGATACAGTGTGACTGCAGCATGCCACGCCTCGACTCGGCACGACAGCAAAGTCGAAGCATGCGCTTGTGTTTCTGACTAAGGCAAGCTATTTTTGCGCACCGCATTGTGTGCGGTGGTCATCAAGACAAGTTTCACACCGTTTTATTCACCATGCCGTCTGCATCGAAGAAGACCGCAACCAAGAAAGCAACCAACCGTTCGAACAACCGCTCGGCTCTTCCGCCCCCACCGACGAAAGAAACGATGGGGGCGCGCTTTTATGAGTCAGTCAATGCCTACTTCGACCGTGCCGCAGCGTACACACAGCACAACAAAGGCATTCTCGAGCAAATCCGCGCATGCAATACGATACTCGAAGTCAAATTCCCTGCGCGGATTGGTGGCGAAATCAAAGTCATTACAGCATGGCGCGCGGAACACTCGCACCACAAGCTTCCCTGCAAAGGTGGTATCCGCTACAGCGAAGATGCTGACGTGTACGAAGTTATGGCGCTCGCCGCACTGATGACGTACAAGTGTGCAGTCGTCAACGTCCCGTTCGGTGGCGGTAAAGGCGCAATCAAAGTTGACCCGCGCAAACTCACCGTCGAAGAACTCGAGCGCATCACGCGCCGCTACACCGTTGAGCTGATCCACAAAAACTGCATCGGTGCTTCGATTGATGTGCCGGCACCAGACTACGGTTCAGGTCAGCGCGAGATGGCGTGGATTGCCGATACCTACATGTCGTACCGTCCCGATGACATCAACGCATTAGGCTGCGTCACCGGTAAGCCTGTCGGACAGGGTGGCGTGCGTGGGCGCACCGAAGCAACCGGACGAGGACTCTACTTTGGCGTTCGCGAAGCAGTCAATGATCCTGAACTTGTCAAGCGACTTGGCATAACACCTGGCTTAGCCGACAAGCGCGTCATCGTTCAAGGGTTCGGCAATGTCGGCTACCATGCAGCGCTCTTTTTGCAAGAGGGAGGAGCAACAATCACCGGCGTTATCGAATGGGATGGCGCTGTGTGGAATCCCAAAGGAATTGATGTGCGCCAGCTCGATCAATACCGCCGCCAGACAGGCACCATTACAGGCTTCCCCGGTGCCAAGACCATCAAAAATGGCAATAGCGTCCTCGAATATCCTTGCGACATCTTGGTACCGGCAGCACTCGAATCGCAAATTCACATCGGTAATGCCGAGCGCATCCAGGCAAAAATTATCGCAGAAGGTGCCAACGGACCGACAACCTCCTACGCCGAAGAAATCCTGACAAAGCGGGGCATCTTCGTTATTCCAGACATGTACCTCAATGCTGGCGGTGTTATCGTGAGCTACTTTGAGTGGCTCAAGAATCTCTCGCACGTCCGCTTCGGCTTGATGGATAAGCGGTTTGAAGAGCAAATGAACTCGCGCCTGATCTCAACGATCGAACAACTAACCGGACGCTCCTTGGGCGATACTGAGCGCAAACTGATCATCCGTGGTCCAGAAGAAGAGGACCTGGTCAACTCCGGTTTGGAAGAGACAATGGTCAGTGCGTATCACGAAATCATGGAGGTCTGGCGTCAGCACCCGAAAGTCAAACAGATGCGGACAGCAGCGTTTATCTCTGCCATCAACAAGATCGCGCAAGCATACTCTTCGCTGGGCATTTTCCCCTGATGTCGCTTGCTGGCATGACTGTTGCGTGGCGGTAGATCATAGTGTGCGTACCATCACGGAGTAAAACCATGCAGCAGTGTTGGATCTGGATTGGTGTACTTGCTCTCAGCACAGCGTCGTTTGTCGCACAAGTACCGCCAGCGCAGAAGGTCGCCATTCCGATTGAGGTTGAGCTCGATCGTTCTACTCCTCAGCCCCGCGCGATTCTTCGCTGGCAGCACGATCCCGAGTACACCGATAGCTACACGGTCATCTATCGTAATCGGTTGACTGATCCGCAATTTCGATACGCCGGCACAGTACCGCCCGGGAGCGAGTCGGTGCTTTCGTTTGAACTTCCCATCGAAGATCATTCGCTCTACGAGGTTGGTGTGCTCAATCGCTTTCAGCGCACCATCAACAACCAGACCGTGCAGTTTACTGCCGCTGGCTACCGATGTATTGCCACCGAGCCACCGATACCACCGTTTCGGGGACGTGTTCTTTTGGTCATTGATTCAAGCGTCGCCGAACCACTCTCAAGTGAGCTTGCGCAACTGGAATCAGACCTCGACCGGGAAGGCTGGCGCGTCCATCGCGTCATTGTTCCTCGCGCCGAGCAGTTCAATGCCGCTGCAGTCCAACGGACCAAAGACAGCATCCGTGCCTGGTACCAGCGTGGCTCGTACGACGAGCCTGCCAGTGTCTTTCTGATTGGTCGTGTTGCAGTGCCGTATTCGGGGTTGTACTATCAGGGTCAGTTCATCACGCCACCCGACGGACACAATCCCGATCATCGCGGCGCATGGCCGTGCGATGGTTATTACGGCACAATCTCGGAGTTTGGCTGGAATGATGCTGTCGCCGATACCCAGGGCGTTGTGCGCGCAGAAAACCGTAACCTCCCCGGTGATGGCAAATTCGATAACGTGTTTTTCCCGTCTTCGCTAGAGCTGCGTATTGGACGGGTAGATTTTTACAACCTTCCCCGACTCACACCGCAAGGCTCCACCGATCGCCAGTCGGAGCACGCACTGCTCGGCGATTATTTCAAACGCAACCATGCGTATCGGAGTGGCACAACGTCCTATCGGTGGGCTGCTCTGATTGATGACAATTTCAAATCGTACCCTGAACTGTTTGCCCGCTCAGCGTGGATTAGTTTCCCGCCAATTGTGGGCAGCGAGAATGTACGCGAAGAAAAGTGGTTTGCCACACTCGATACATCGTCGCGACTATTTGCCTACGGATGCGGCGCTGGTTCGTACACGAGCGCGGCAGGAATTGGCAATATCAACGACTTTGCCACGCGATCAGTGCGTGCTGCATTCACGATGCTGTTCGGTTCATACTTTGGTGATTGGGATTCTCAGAATAACCTGATGCGCGTCAATCTTGCGCGGGGTGCGCTGACCTGCTCGTGGTCGGGACGGCCTGTCTGGTATCTTCACCCCATGGCTGCGGGCGAAACGATCGGAGATATTGCCATGATGGTGCAGAACTTCTCACCGTTTGCCGGACAGAGCGTGTATGTCAGTTCATCGGCGCAAGGGTGGATTCACGTTGCGCTCTTAGGCGACCCAACTCTCCGCGTGCGTTTTGATCAAAGCGTTGAACCTCCGCGCTCGCTGTCGCTCTCCCAACAGGGAACGAACGTCATCATTCAATGGGAGCCACCCTACACACCAGCCGACAGTATCGTCGGATACTACGTCTATCGCATGCTTCCTGGCGGAAGCGAGGTAGCACTGACACCTGAGCCAATCAGAGAAACACGCTACACCGACACGTACCGTGTTGAGGGCACTGTTCGCTATGCAGTCCGCACAGTCGGTCGGATTCGGACGCCCAGTGGCGTTATCCATGACTTGAGCCCCGCAGTACGCAGTGAAATTGCAACCACCCATGCCGAGGGCACGGCAGCAAGCGCTCATCCACCCGTTGAGCTGAGCATTTCACCCAATCCGAGCGATGGACCAGTCCGCATCATCGCACGTTCAACGATTCCGTCCCCGCTACGGATTGAGATTCGTGCACTCGACGGTCGCACGGTTGCGACGCTTTACAGCGGCACGGTTTCGGATTCGATCGTGCTGTCTTGGGATGGACGCACCCTTGCCGCCGGGACGTATTTTGTCACAGCGCTGTCTCCTGGTTCGGCTATTGTTCGACCGCTGGTTTTGCTTCCCTAAGACCACACAGCCATTGGCTTAGCTAAGACGAGCAAAGCGCCCCAGAACCATCGCTGCCGCCAGCACCAGAGAAAACACAAGGTGTAATTGCGCTGTCAACAAATCCAAAAAGCTAAAGGCAACGCGTGCATGGTTGAAGGCGACCTTGGCGTTTCGCCATGCCAGCGGCAGCGTGAGCAAAACAGCCACTGCCCACACCGGCAGCATACCGAGTGCCACAAGCCACAGTACTGCACCGTATGCTCCCAGCAGTAACGCAACGTAGTAGTATGCGGAGCCACGCTCTCCCAACAGCCCTGCAAGTGTTGTATAGCCAGCGGCACGGTCCTCGGCAATATCGCGGTAGTTATTGCTGTGCAGTATGGCAACCGTCAACAATCCAATGGGAATCGAAAGCCAAACGGGAAGCCAGTTTAGCTCCGCAGTTTGAACGTAGTAGGCGCCCAGAGCCATCAGTGGACCGAACGCGAGAAAAACAGCAAGATCGCCGAGTGCACGGTATTTGAAGCCCAGCGGTGGCACTGTGTAGAACACACCAATCGCTGCACCAAGTGCCATCAGGATCCACACTGCCGGACCACTGAGAGCGACAAGGACACTCCCCAACGCAGCGGCAATAATCAGAAGCACAATGCCGAGCGTGAGGTGCTGGCGTGGTGGCATCAGACCGTCAACTAGAACACGGCTCGAACCAAGCACTTTCCACGTATCTGCTCCACGCCGCCAGTCCATGTAGTCGCTGATGACGTTGATGCCTGCGTGCGCCGTCATCGTCCCGATGAGCACGAGCAGAAATTTCCACCAGTCCACCTCTGGCGCTGCAAACGAGCCGAGCAGAACCGGTGCGATTGTTGCAGGAAACGCAAACGGTCGGATTGCGTTCCATGCTAATTTCCACCACGGCAGGCGATCACGATGACTGCGGAAATACGCCATGACCTGCTCGGTTACATCCACTTCCATGCGCCGCTGCCAGACGCGACTAAAGTCCGATATGAAAAGCTTGGTCGGTCGTATGCGAAAGAGCATCACGCCGGGGATCATCTTCGCATAGAGCACCAGTTCAATTGCCTTGCGGAAGATGATATGGGCTTCCGGTCGCTGCTCGATCGGACCCAAACACTCAATGATGCCCGATCCCTGCACGAAGCGATCGGGAACACCGCGCTCGATGACAAAAAACACCTCTGGATTTTCGATCGCATTGCGGTAGTTGCGCCCTTGCTCGAGCGCCACGTAGAGATAGCCGTCTTCTTCACCAAAGTAGGCTTTCCCTGCCCAGAGTCCGGCGGCACCACGCGTCACCAGTGTAAAGGCTTTGTTCCGGCGAAAGACATCCTTGGCAACATCCAGTGCAGCAGTATTCATCGTGTCCTCCAATATTGACTGACTGTTCGGTCGGCAAAAATACAACGCGCAACTTCCCGCTCAAACGCCAGCGGCTCCGTGCATTGAAGCACGGAGCCGCCGCGCAGATGTTGCATGCGTGTGGCTTAGCGCGTCACCACAAGGCGCTGAGCTGCTGTGCCCTGTGCCGTACGCACCAGCACTGTGTACACGCCTGAGGGCAAGTCTGCAACGTTTACCGGCAATGCGGTGGTGCCATCGGGTAGCGTCGCACCGTGGAGCAGTGTGCGCACGAGCCGCCCAAGCCCGTCGTAGAGTGCGACCTCCACGTTGCTTGCTGTGCCGACGCTATGCAGTGCAACGGTGACGCTCTCGCTGGCTGGGTTCGGGATGATCGAACCAATGCGCACGCTGCCAACATCACCGAACTCATTGCCCGGCTCTGCTATCTGGGAAACAGCGCCCTCCAGCAGCACGCGCCCGCGTCCGATGACCGTTCCATCCTGATCACGGAGCGTGTATTCCACTTCGATGGCGTCCATGCCGTCGCGTTTGCTACCGGCAACAGTCATGTAGAGCGGGCGGAAAATTTCACCGGGTGCAAGCGCATCGTCAATGACTCCATGGCAGCGCACCGGTGGGGTTGAATTGCACTTGATGACCAGCCGCGCGTCATCAATCGGACCGATTGCCAGGATGTTTGGCGCCGTGCCATCGGGTTGCGGAAGCGCACGCAGCTCGATTTGCACACCCTGTGCGGGTCGGTCGCCGTTGACAAATGCCAGCGCGAAGGTGCGAACATGCGGCGGCATGCTCTCGCGGTCCTGTACGAGCGTACCCGTCGGGTGGGGACGCTCGCCTCTCCAGCCCGGAATCGTGATGCTGCGCTCTTCAGTGGCACTCTGGGATTCACCTGTCTGCAGGTCGGTTTCTTCCCAGCCCAGCTCAATCACAGCGCTGCGGTCCACAGTATCGGGCAGCCCTTCGTCTATGATGATGCGATATGAATTTTGGGCAGCATTGTAGGGAGTGCGTTGTACGACTTTGGGGAAGAGCACAACGAAGCCATCCTTGGTGATCTGCGTGTAGCAGTCGTCGCATGGCTCCCAGTCCGATGTGCCTGTACTCACCAACGGCATTGGTAAACCTTCGAACTCGCCCGACCCCCCTACCCTCGACGTATCACGGCGGGTGCGGAACGTTAGCGACTGCAGGGTGACCTGCTGGGTGCTATCGTCGCTAACTGCAACCGAGCCGGGGATATCAATGGCGACTTGCGTTTCAGAAAGCCGTGTGACTGCAATCGCATCCCAGGGGTACTTGATGACCTTCTTCCGCACCACGGTGTACGTGATCAGCGTATCGCAGGTGCGGCAATCGCAGTCGGTGAAGGTGTACCGCACGGTGAAGCGGAGCGAATCGCCACACATGAAGCCGCTGACCGGTGGGAAGCGCAACGTCAGGTTGAAGGATGCCGGTGCGGTTGCCCAGTTGACGCAGCTATCGGGGATAGGACCCTCCCACAGGATTTGCCGCGTGTACGGCGTCAGCATCTGTGGGGCACCGGGAGCGGGCGTGAGCCAGCCGCTGGTGATGTCGCCGAAAATGCGCTGCCACGAAGACGGCGGTGGCGGGATGATTGGACACCAGCGCTTGAGCTGCGCACTGACGATTGCAGCTCCAAATCGGTGAATCGGTGCGGGTCCAGCGGTTGCCGTGCCGTTGATGACCACCGTACCATTGGAGAACCACTTGACTGTGCTTTGAATACCACGCTGCCAGCCTTCGCAGCAATTGCGCGGCTGCGTCGGACACGGCGGCAGTTGGATTCGCGCCGAATCACGGCACAGCACAACACCGGAGCCGACAACAGTGTAGTACACCGTGATCACACCCGGTGCTGCTGGCGGCAGATCGGTAAATGTCGTGCTCACCGTAAAGATGCCCGGCCCGATGTTGAAGTTCGTTGGTGAGAAGGTGCCTTCCGGTGAGTTGATGATGAGCGAGCCCTTGCACGGTATTGCGCCGCTGGCAACGATGGAGTAGGTCATGTTCCCTGCCGAATCACGACCGATGCACTTTACCGACACACGCGACCTCTGTATGCAGCACGTGTCTTGCTTTGGACACGGCGGCATGTCCACGCACACGGTATCGCACGGCTTGCAGGCACCTGCTGCGTCCTGCACGCCAAACACGAAGCAGGCAACGTTATTCTGAGGTGGTGTGTCCACGAAGGTCAGCGTGAGCGTGGACGTCCCGGTCGGTACGGTAAAGCTGCTTGGCGTCACTTGCCCCTCTGCAGAGGAGACGCAGCCTTGCGTTGCCGGACCAGGGTTGTTGATAGCCACCACCAAGCGGTACTTGCACGCATCACCAGCAGCAGTCGAGACCACGCCGATCGGCTGGGGCGTGCCATGCGGCTGCACTCCGTAGCATCGGGACGATGTGTCAATCATCACGCATGCCGGTGCTGACTCCAGCGCCCCGACGGCAATGTCCTGCACCGTCGAGCTGTTGAGGTAGTGCCGCACAGCACCCCCAGCGGCGAAGGTGTTACAGGCAATCTGCCCAGGCTGCGCGTTGTTGCTGAGTGTAGCACCAACGTACAGCGTCGGTGGGGAACTGGCGCCGACGGCTTGGCTGAAGTAGAAGCCCAGGTTCTTAGCGCCTGCTGCCAGTCCGGAAGCCCACGTTCCCGCTGTACCGCACGAGGTCGGGAAGAGCGACGGTGCACCGGTGGCAGTGCTTATGGCGTTGGCACTTGCTAATGCCGCATTATTGGTGTAGAGAGCAGGTGCCACCGGAGAACTCCACAGCAGCGCCTGGTAGGTTGCGTCGTACTGGCTGCTGCGCGATGCGCAGGCTTGCAGAATCTTGCCGTCGCTTGGGCTGCTGTTCATCGGCAGCAGGTCCACAAACGTCACGTGGCGCAGCGGGACAGAACCCGTCGCCAGGTTCATCTTCAGCCGATAGTTCACCGTCGCGCCTGCGCTCGAGGTCAGCGAGCTTTGCCAGTTGGTCGTATCGCTGGCAACCTGCTTATCCAGCGTGAAGCCAACGTTGCCGGTGACCAGCACGAAGACGGTATTCGATTGCACCGGCTGCGGCAAGCCACCGCCCGACAGAGTGTACGCATTCGGGATGTTGCCCAGTGCCGCCGTGTCGCGGATTTTGACGTCGAACTCCACCCAGTAGAACGGCACACCCGTGTTGCCATAGTAGCCGCAGCCATTCCAGAACAGGTCCTGGCAGCTTGCCGGAATGGTGATGTTGCTAATGGTGATGGTCTGTCCGCTCACAGATAGCGTTGGTGCCGGCGTCCATGCAGATGAGCCGCTCGGGTTGCACGGAGTATTCCATGCCGATGAGGTGTAGAAGCTCGGATTGCCGACATACTCGAAATTCGGGTTCAGATTGTCGGTCAGCGTTGCGCCTGTGATAGCCTGACCGCCGATATTCTGCAGCCGGAATCGGACGCGGATGATCTGCCCCAAAGAGTACGATGCCTGTGGTGAGCAGATTTCTTTCCCAATGCACGCCTTCGGCGCTGGTGCATTCACCACAAACTGCGTGCACGCCTGCTGCAATGCCAGACCTGGTACCTGGAGCCATGCGCAGTTGGTGATGGTGCTATTGGGCGTTGCGCTCGGCGAAATGGTAAAGTTCACCTGGAACCACCGACATTGTCCCGCCGCCAGCGGAGAGCTCAGCGTTGCGATTATTACACCGCCAGTCTGGCTAACGCTCAAGCCTGGGTGTGTGTAGCCAAAGCCGGCGAAGCTCACGTCCGATGGCAAGGTATCAGTTATGGTCAGCGAGCTAATCGTCGTTTGCCCAGTGTTGCAAACCCGGATGCGATACCAACCGCTGCAGCCGGGCTGACCATTTGTGCTAACCCACTTCTGGAGCTTGACAGTCGTATCCGGTGGCGGCAGTGGAGATTTCTGCCAGCAGATGGAACTCGTTTCTGAAATGGGACCGCAGGGAGCTTGGGCACTCCCACTCTGCCCGCTCAGCGTCACTGTGTTGGTAATCTGGGAATTTGCCGGGAATGAGCCGGGCGGGTAATACACTGTCAAGGTGCAAGTCTGCGTGTTGTAGGGCGTCGTCGCCGAGAGATTGCCGACTGCCCACGTGAAGGTGTTCGTGCCGGAGTTGTAGCTCCCACACGTAGCACTGACAAATTGCGCTCCAGCAGGAAGCACGTCCGTCACCGTGCCGTTGACTAAATTGATCTGTCCATTCCAGCCCCAGGAGCCTGGATTGTTGGTGACCTTGATCACGTAGGTTGCCGTGTCGCCCAAAAATCTGTAGGGGCACGAACCGCCCACGTGAGCGGCGCCGAGAAGCTGCTTTTGCACACTCCAGGTGCTGGCTGCTTGGGCAATGGTGGTCACATACGGCGTGCAGAACTCCCGCGTAATTTGCTGCCCGTTGATGATGACGGTTCCAAAGAGGCACGCTCGATTGCGTGCAGCTGCTTGGTTGCACGTTATCCCATTGGGGAACGAGACAACGATTGTCAGTGAGCCAGAGCAGCCATTCGGTTGCGGACCCCAACTGACCTGGACGGTTCCGTTCATACCGGCGGGCGGCGTGGAGATGGTTGGCGTGCCACTACAGCCGGGCGTGACGGAGATGCTCTGGAAGACCACTGCGGGTGGTAAAACATCGGTGATTGTCACATTCTGCGTGCCGGCGGGGAAGGAAAAGTAAATCGTGTAGGAGAAGGTCACCCCGGAGGGAATCTGCGTATTGCTGACGACTTTCTTGAGCCAGAAGCCCGTGAGCGAATCGGAGGCTTCGGCAACGTTCTGCTGCTGCGCAGGCACCGTCACCGCTGCTATGCACAGCAGAAATGCAGCGAGGAGCGCCCCGTACCATTGGGTGCACTGTGCTGTCGAGAAGCGAGATATACTCGACAAGAAATGCTGGAACCGTTCCATGGGAACACCAATGAATTTTGAAACAACTCTAACCTTTCGTGGAGCAAGCCGGAACATTCACGATGCTCTCTTGCCACACGAGGCGCTCAGACAAAGAACCGCGACTCTTTGTTCCCGCACTGAACACCTTCCAAGCAAACATACAACATCTCGCAAAAAAAATCGGGCAGCTTCTCGGGAGAGCTGCCCGTTAATGCTGACACAACTTCTACCAGATCACCAAATTCTGCATGTGGCAAGAAACCAATCCATTTCGTGCGCAGACGACTATGGCATGAGTGTAAGCCATTGCGTCTGGACCTGCCCGCTGGCTTCCAGCCGCAGCAGGTATGTGCCTGCCGCAAGACGTGCGCCTGACTGGCTCCGCCCATCCCAGACCACCTCGTGCGCGCCCGCAGGCTGCAACCCATCCAGCAGTGTCAGCACCGTACGCCCTAGCAGGTCAGTGACCATCAGCCGCACCTGCTTGGCTATCGGTATCTGCACGCCAATGCGGGCACTCTCCTGCACAGGATTGGGCTGCACCCAAAGAGCCAGGCTCGCAGCCGGCTGCTCTGTCTCGACTGCTGTGGTGCCCTGCGTGTCCAGCAGATACGCCTCCCAGCGTCCAGTCGCCGCGTTATAGCCTTGTCCCACAATGTAGCGACCGTCGGGTGAGATCGCATTCGCTTCAGTTAAGTATGAGCCGTCGGTAAGAAGACTGGCATAGGTCTGGTTGAGGTCCTCCATGCCGCCCGTCGGCGTCCAGCGAAAGGCACACCAACCGGTTGTGCCGACGACGATGAAACCATCTGCCGAGACATCATATGCCCTGCTGTCAGCGCCCACCAGCGTGCCGAGGTCTTGCATTTTTCCACTATCTGCTGTCCAGCGAAAGGCATGCGAATGCCACAACCCGTTGACTGCGTAGTCTACAACAACGTAATCATCAGCCGAGACGCCATAAGCCTCGCTTGCCTCGATATATTCTGGCATTACACCCAGCCAGGTAAGGCTCTGAACAGGAGCAGCCTGTGTCATGATGCAGAGCAGATATGCAGCCAGGAGTGCTTCCCACAGTAGCCTATGCTGTGCCGGCAAGTAGCGAGTAATGCTCGACAAGGGATGGTGCACCTGCTCCATCGAAGCAGCAATGGATTGTTAAACAGCACTGATAGTCTCGTGTGACAATATGAAAGCACCATAATTATGGTGCCCACTTGCTACACCTGCTTATCTCATATTGCTGCCTGATACTGATCCTCGCGAACATTTACACAAATATATTCATCAAAAACAAAACTGCTGCCAGTAAACACTGACCGAATATCACGCAATGATGCGACCGGCAGCATTACTCCTCCTCCCGGTGAAGCTGTTTGAGCTGTTCCACCACTGCCGGGTCAGCAAGTGTTGTGGTATCTCCCAGCACCCGCCCCTCTGCAATGTCACGGAGCAAGCGCCGCATGATTTTCCCGGATCGAGTCTTTGGCAACTCTGCTACCAGGTACACATCTGCCGGACGTGCAAGAGCACCGATGCGCTGGGCAACATACTCTTTTAGCTCCTCTCCCAACGATGGCACTCTGTCGTACTGCTCACGAATGGTCACAAATGCAACGGGCACTTGTCCCTTGAGTGCATCGCTTCGCCCGATTACTGCAGCCTCGGCAACCGCGGGATGCTCGACAAGAACACTTTCCAGCTCCATCGTGCTAAGGCGATGCCCCGAAACATTGAGCACATCATCGGTGCGACCCAGCAGCCAATAAAAACCGTCCGTATCGCGCGTCGCTGCATCACCAGTAAAATACACACCTGGAAAGCGAGACCAGTATGTTTGGATGTACCGCTGGTGATCACCCCAGATAGTGCGCGACATCGAGGGCCAGGGTTGTGTGAGCACCAGATAGCCTCGATCGCCCGCTGCACAGGGCTGCCCAGCATCATCAACAACGGCAGCAGAATATCCTGGCAACGGTTGCGTCACCGATCCCGGTTTGAGCGGTGTCATCCCTGCCAGTGGTGCAATAACGATCGCACCCGTTTCCGTTTGCCACCAGGTATCTACCACAGGACAGCACTGACGCCCGACGTTCTTCCAGTACCACATCCATGCCTCGGGATTGATTGGCTCGCCTACGGTTCCGAGCAGTCGCAGTGTGCTCAGATCATGGCGATGCACATAGTGCTCTCCCCACCGCATCATAGCACGTATCGCTGTCGGTGCTGTGTAGAAAATCGTCACGCCATACTTTTCGACCAGTGCCCACCAGCGATCGCGGTCGGGCCAATCTGGCGCACCTTCGTACAGCAGGACAGTTGCCCCGCACGAGAGCGGGCCATAGACCACGTAACTATGCCCGGTAATCCAGCCCACATCCGCCGTGCACCAGAATACATCCTCATCTGCAAGATCGAACACCCACCGCGTCGTTAGCGTCACACCGGTCAGATACCCAGCGGTCGTATGCAGTTGACCCTTTGGTTTACCTGTTGTTCCGCTGGTGTAAAGAATGAATAGTGGGTCTTCGCCTTCCATGGGCTGAGCTGGGCAGGAAGGAGATGCATGCTCCATCAACCGATGCCACCAATGATCGCGCCCTTCCTGCATTGGAACACGCGTTGGATCATCAGTCCCGCGATGCACAACAACAATATGCCGCACCGTAGGACACTGTTCCAGAGCAGCATCAGCATTCCGTTTGAGCGGAACGATGCTACCGCGTCGCCATCCACCGTCGGCAGTAATGAGCACACTGCTTTGCGAATCATTGATCCGATCGCGCAGTGCTTCCGCTGAAAATCCAGCGAATACAACGCTGTGAATCGCACCGATGCGCGCGCACGCAAGCATTGCAATCACTGCTTCCGGAATTAGCGGCAGGTAAATCGTCACACGATCTCCTTTTTCAACACCAAGCGAGCGCAGGACATTCGCAAAACGCTGCACCTTGCGGTACAGCTCGTAGTAGGTGAGAATCCGTACATCCCCCGGCTCCCCTTCCCAGATAAGTGCCGCTTTGTTGCGACGCCACGTTGTGATGTGGCGGTCCAGACAATTGGCACTCACATTGAGAGTGCCGCCATCGAACCATCGCGCTACCGGTGAAGTGCTGCCGGGCTGCGGCGGTGCCCACTGAAGAATCTGCTTCGGTGGTTCGATCCATTCGAGGAATCTACGCGCGACTTCTCCCCAAAACACCGTTTGATCGCGGGCAGCAAGGTCGAGCAATTCTGTTGGAATCTCCGTACGTCGGTGCCAGTTGTTGAGCTGGATAACAACATCGCTCGAAAAATCCAGTGCGGAAGCGGTGTGCTGGTCCATAGTACAATCGGATAAATGTTGTGCACTTCAAATTTAGCTGCAATCAGCACCAGTCCTACTGCTGCTAACAGCCCGATCAATTCCCTCCAATTTCCCTTCATGTGACGAACATCGCCAGATGCACTCGATTACAGCCAGAGCCGTTCTCTATTTTTGAACAGGTTCATTTGTTAAGCAGGTCCTCTATGTACCGTTTTCTCTTGCTTGCCGTCGCTGCTATCGCGATGGTCAAGGTCGCTGCACAAGAGCGCGTGAGCGCTTGGTACTTTATGCAGCCATCGCTTTCCGTTCTTCGCGCTCAGTCTGCTGCTTACTGGGTCAGCAAACCTGCACTGTCGGCAGTGGCTGCTGCACCCGTGCAGGAGATCGAAATTTCTGACTTCCCCATTGGTGTTGGGCAGATTGGAACGCTGCGATTAGAACGCACTCGCTCAAGTGTGGACGGTCAAACACAGTGGTGGATTGGCGTCCGTGCACCACGCGATGGTCAGCCAGCAGAACTACGCCCCTTTCACGGACCAACTCAATATGCGTTCCGTGGCGAGATCAACACCGAAGCCGGCTCGCGCGTCTGGCTCAGCATTATTGATGGGCAGCTCTACGCAATCATTCATCGAAGCGACGGCACAATCTATAGCATTGAACCAACCGCTGAGGTAGCCGCAAACGGCACCGAACACATTCTGTCGCCGACGACCACCGGCGATAACCTCTGGCGGTGGGTATGTTCGGCTGCGGAACTACCGGACTACGCCGAGCAGCTCGGCAGCCTGCAGAAAAAATCATCGGATGTCATGCAATACTCTCCCCTGCTTCAAGCAAACGTTGCCGTCGAGACCACAACCTCGCTCTATCAGCGATTGGGTCGCAGCACCTCTCGCGTTGCATCGTATATCGCCGCCGTGTTCTCCATGGCAAGTCGCATCTACGAAGATGAAGTCAACGTTACTCTCCTGGTTTCGTGGGTGATGATTTGGACCGAGCCTCCCGACGGAGAAGAAGACCCCTACCAAAACGACTCGGACATTGCCGCCCTGTTGAGCGAAGTATCTCAGTTCTGGAATCGGAATTGGGCAAGCATTCCGCGTGATTTGGTGCATGTGATGACGTCCCCCAGCTCTACCGATGTTGGCGGCATCGCTCGGCTTGGAACGCTCTGCAATCGTGGCTCTGCCTATAGCGTCAGCGGTATTCGCGGTACGTACACCTACCCAACACTGGCATACACGTGGGACGTCATGGTCGTCGCGCACGAGATCGGGCATGTCTTCGGTGCCCCACATACACACGACTGCTATTGGGCACCACCACTGGATACGTGCGTAACACAGACGGGCAACCCGCCGATTGCGGATGCATGCTACCGGTCTCCAATAGTACCGCGTCCATCTTGGAATGGTGGGAGCGTCATGAGCTATTGCCATCTTGTTCAGCAATCGGTTGAACTCACGTTTCGCCCAAGAGTAGCGGCTGTGATTCGCAACAGTCGGGCAAACAATTGTTTGCGGCAGCCAACCAATCCAGTTGTGCTGCTCCAGCACCCAGTAGGCAACCAGCAGTTCAATGGGGGCACTGATTTGGATGTTCGGTGGACATCGGCACAGGTACAAACAGTCGCCATCGAATACTCGACCGACAGTCTTCGGACCTGGACCCGAATCGCCAGCAACGTCCCTGCTGGAAATCAACGCTATAGCTGGACCCTTCCGAGTCAAAACCTGCCGACAGTATGGCTCCGTGTCTTCAGCGAAACGAATCCACTGGTTGCCGATACAACCGCTGCCAGTTTCTCTGTGCTGATGCCTGCTGTGCAGGTAACGATTCCCAGTGGAGGCGAGCGATATGGATTTGGCGAAGCGATCACCATCCGCTGGACAACGACATTGGTACCGGCGGTTCGCGTTCTTGTCTCTTTCAACGGTGGTGCTCAGTGGGACACACTGGTCGCCCGTTCGACAGGAGTGCAATACCAGTGGACTGTTCCTAACCGACCGACGACCGACGCTCTGATTCGCGTCGAGAGCACCGATGACCCAACCGTCTATGGACAAAGCCTGCCGTTTGCCATTGGGCAACCTGTCATCGAGCTTATTTCCCCCAATGGCGGGGAACGCTGGGCAGCTGGCTCGCAACAAACAATCCGCTGGCGCTCGGATTTTATGAATCGCATTCGCATTGACTATTCCACCAATGCTGGTACCAATTGGCGGACGATTCAATTCACCTACGACGCAACGCAACAGCAGGTGAGCTGGCTAGTCCCCAATACACCAACCGACAGCGCTATTGTGCGCATACGCTATTCAGCAGACCCATCGTTGAGCGTGCAAAGTGCTGGGCTGTTCACCATCACAGAACCAAGTGGAACGCAGTCGGTGTCGGACCATCCTCAAGCGAACGCAGCCGAACTGCTTACCACTGTTGTTGACGGCGAGCTTGTCTGGCTGCGGGTTGTCAACAACAAACCCATATCGCAGCTTACTATCGCTGTGGTCAATGCGCTCGGGCAGCAAGTGACAGCCAGTACCGAGCGCTGGCTTCCCAGCGGCGAAACGGTGCTGTCTATTCCGCTTCCGAGCGGATTAGCGCACGGTGTCTATATCCTGCGGGTTCAAAGCGAGTCGGGTCGCTGGGCGTTGCCATTTCTGCGCCTGGAACAATAGCTGCTACCGTGTCCACTCCAGCTCGACAGCCACAGTTCGCGGTTGAGGTGGACCCCAAACGTAGTTGCTATCGCGATAGCGTCCGCGGTCAAAGTCCTGCTGGTATGCATTGAAGATGTTCCCCATCCGGGCGCCAAGTGTCAGCGAACCCAGTGCTGAGGACTGATCGGTAAGCCGCCAGCGAATAGTAATACTGCAGTCCATCATTGGTGGCGTCTGCACAAGCCGATCACCAGCAATGCCCATGTGTGGAACAAGCATCGGTCCAGTGACAACGCCAGTTGCAAACACTTCCCACCGCTGGCGTATCGGCACCCGAAGTGTTATCGAGCCATAGACATCCGGCGTCCGCAGAAAACGGCGTTCAGGCGACACCTGGTTCGACCACCGCACCGGCTCTGCAAACAATGACTGTTGCAGTGTTGCAGTTGCCATAATTTCAAGTGGTGCCCAGATGCTATACAGCTCGGCGGTGATACCAGCAACACGAGCACTGCTGCCGTTGGTACGCATCAGGATGCGATTTCCATTCGAATCACTGCCTACATCAGCCAGCACAAAGGTGTTGGCAAGCCAGCTTGCGAATCCATCCAGGCTAACGTCACAATATCGTCCGTCGTCGCCCATTCGATAGGTGAGGGAAAGCGTCAGGCTGCGAGCAGTTTCGCGACGCAATGCAGGATCAATTCGAATCAGCGAGACGCCACCGCTGGCAAAGGCAATGTGCATATCGGCTTCGAATGCTTGCGGTGCACGAAATCCTTCGCCATAGTTGATGCGCACGTCCCACCAGGGCGAGGGTTTCCAGAGCAGACCAAGTCGCGATAGGATCACAGCACCAGTTAGGGCACTATGCCAGCTTGCGCGGACACCTGCAAGCATCGTCCATTGACTACCCATCTTGCCGGTAGCTTGCGCAAAGATGCTCGTTTGCCCGATGCGCTGGTCAATAGCATACCCGTACGCTTCGATTGCATCGGTGGTCCGCTCGAATTGATGCTCAATGCCAAGCTGCACCTGGCTGAGATTCCAGTGACTGATTGCAACCATGTCTTGGATGCCAACGATGCCACTGGTGCTCAGCGTTCGCCCCCATCCATCAGCTTGATCAACGCCGGTGTAATGAATGCGTCTGGTAGTATTGAGTGCAGCGTACGCATTCAGCTCGTGATTACCCAGATTGTACGAGTAATCGGCTGTGAGGAATGCTATGTCGTGATTTCGATACTCCGCTTGATCGGCGTGGTCGGGTGGCTCATCCAAACGATTGCCTCCACGCCGTTCTTCGTTCAGCACGACAATGCTTGCATGCAGCGTGCCGATGCTGTCTCCTGCTCGTGCTTCCAATGCAACAGCAGTTGTTCGAAGATTTGCTAATTCAGTGAAGCCGTCGTTGTTAGCATCGTAGCCATCGCGTGTACGCCGATGAGCTATGAGCGCAAGACCAGGCGCTGTATCATCATCGGTACCAAGAAACAGCATTGCAGATGCAGTACCTTCGACTGCTGTTCCACCAATGAGCGATAGTGTTGTGTTGACCGATGCACTGCTTTGCCACTGATCGCGCGTGATCAAATTCACCACTCCTGCAATCGCCGACGAACCATAGAGCACCGATGCCGACCCTTTGAGGACCTCGACACGATCGAGCATGGCGGTTGGGAATTGATCCAAGCCGTAGAGCGCAACCAGTGGTGAAACAATTGGTCTGCCATTGATCAAAATCTGCGTATATGCTCCACCCAAGCCGTTGAGCCGAACTTGCGAATAGTTGCACGTTTGGCAATTGGTCTCGACTCGTGCTGCCGGCACAAAACAGAGCACTGTCCCAAGCGTTGGCTGCCCCAGTTGACGCATGAACGTACTCGACACAGTAGTCACGGGCACCGGCGTCGATGACCGCTCTATCGGCGACCGAGTCCCAGTAACGACAAGTTCTTTGCTGCGGTACGTGCGAAGCGTGGATGCTGTATCGTGATGCTCTGCGTTACTTGCGCTGCTACACATCGCGTATAGCACGGCGAACAATACCATTCGACTAAGCAAACTCAACATATTTGATAGTTATAATTTCTACTTTTAGCTAAATCTAAAATACGCATTCAGTCAGGCAATCTATTTTTGCTCACCGTAGTCGAACGATTTGAGTGTACCGTTGGCAACCCTGTCTCAAGAAAATTATCTGAAGGCACTCTGGCATCTTGCCGGCGAGGGAAAAGTTACGCTGCAGCGTTTAGCGTCACATTTAGGAGTTCGCCCTGCCTCGGTGCTGGCGATGGTGCGAAAATTGGAGGATTCAAAACTTGTAGCCTACGACCGACGCGCTGGCATACGGCTGACAGCCCAAGGTCAGCGCGAAGCTGTGGACATCGTCCGACGTCATCGCTTGTGGGAAGTGTTCCTGCATGACAAACTGGGCTATCGCTGGGACCAGGTGCATCGAATTGCTGAAGAGCTTGAGCATATCGCTATACCCGACCTGACAGACAGATTAGCAGCATTTCTCGAGAATCCATGCTACGATCCCCACGGCGACCCCATCCCACAAAAAGACGGAACGCTGCCTCCACGCTCAGAATTGGTACTGGCACAGCAGCCACCGGGGAGTTATCGGATCGTTGGTTTCAAATCAACAGCCGACTCGTTGCTGCAACAGATCGAGCATTTTCGGTTAGCGTTGGGGCAGACAGTGATGTTGCAAGCAAAACTGCCCTACGATGAAACGTTGGTTCTTCGCGTAGGAAGCCGAACGATACATCTCGGTGCGCAGGTGGCAGAGCAAATTTTGGTGGCTCCCGAAAAGTGAATTGCCACTTGTCAACTGGCAATCTTTCTTCCTATCTTTGCACCTAGCCAGCCGGCGCACTCTTTGCAGCAGGAGTGTGCCCAAACGCCTCAAAAACCTATCGCGTGTGCGTGCATGCAAGCAACAGCATCCGAGCGTGACATCGCCAGCGATGCAGCGTTGGAGTCATTACTGGAGCGTGCGCCCGACGACTATACACGCGTCGAGCTGCTTGTCTCCCGAGCACGGCAGTTGCAACGGCAGCAGCCCAAGCAAGCAATTGCCTACGCCCAGCGTGCACTCGAACTATCCAAACAGCATGCCTACACCAAAGGCGTTGCCGATGCGACCTTCATCATAGGCTACGCCGAATATGCCGATGAACAGTACGACCATGCGATCGAGCGCATCGAGGAAGCCCTGCTTGCCTACCAAGAGCTTGGCGACCGTAACGAGGTGGCTCGCGCAGCCACTGCACTGGCTGGCTCGTACTTCAAGCTTGGTCGTTACGACAAGGCACTGCTGCATCTCAATACAGCGCTGACGATTCGCCAGGAATCCGGCGATAAGAAACTCACCGCCTCGGTTCATACCAACATTGCCTCGACGTACCAGGCTATTGGGCAATTGGACCTGGCATTGGAGCATTACCTGAAAGCACTCGAGCTGCAAGAAACCATCGGCGATCAACTCGGTGTTGCGATCACAGCCAACAACATCGGCAGCGTGTACTACCAACTGGGGCACTACGACACGGCGCTCTATTACACCGAGCAAGCACTCTCTTGGCTCACGCACCAGGGTCGCCAAGAAGATACCCTCACGACGTTAGAGAATCTCGGTCGCATCTACCTCAAGCTCGATCGCACCAACGATGCCCTGACTCGTCTTACCGAAGCGTTGCACCAAGCTCATCTGCTCGGCAGCGACTATCACATTGCCTCTGCGGTATTCTTGATCGGGCAGGTTCATCGGCACCGCGGCGATCTCCCGACCGCACTATCACACATGGCGATGGCGCTATCCCTGTTTCGTCGTATCAATGCCAGCAGTGATGTACTCGAGGTCCTCAGCGCAATCGCTCGGTGCTATCGAACGAACAACTCCATCAAGCGCTCGCTCCGCTACTACAAACAAGCTATCGAAATTGCCCGACAAACAAAATCCACTTTGACCGAAGCAGAACTGTGCGATGAGGTTTCCCAAGTCCTCGAGCAGCTCGGCCATTTCCAAACAGCCCTGGCATTTTTCCGACGGAGCACTGAACTTCGTCGCAACGTCCTGGCTGAGGATACCGAAAAACTTGTTGCCGTCATGGAGATCCGCCATCGGATCGAACGAGAAGCCCGCGAGAAAGAAATCTATCGCCTCCGCAACGTTGAACTTGCCAATGCTCTGGCAGAGCTGCAGGACAAAACCGCCGCACTCCAGGAAGCATACGCCGAGCTTGCGCAACAACAGCAACTGACGGCAACAATCAATATCCAACTTCAACAAGCGAACGAACAACTTCAAGCTCTCGACCGCGAGCGGACCGAACTTCTCGGCATTGTTACACATGACCTGAAAAATCTTGTTGCCAGCATCAAACTCTCAGCAGAAGTATTGCGCCACCCAAAGACGCTGTCCAAACCCGAGATGCTTGAAAAATCCGTTGCGCGAATTCTCGAGGTAACCAACAACATGCAGCACTTGATCAACTCGCTGCTCGATGTCAGTGCACTCGAGACCGGACGAATCAACATTGAGCGCATACCCGTCGAAGCACACAGCATCGTTGAATCTATCATCGAGCGATACCAGCCCCATGCCGAAAACAAGCGCATCAGCGTGCTTGCCAGTGTCGAGCCTGCACAGTTTATCGGTGATCCAATTCGTTTCCAGGAAATAGTGGATAATCTTGTTTCCAACGCCATCAAATACACTCCGTATGGTGGTGAAGTCCGAGTGCTCTTGGCGCAGCGAGGGAACCTGGTGAGATTAGTGGTTTCCGATACTGGACCTGGCTTCACCGATGAGGACAAGCAAAAACTCTTCACAAAATTCCAACGCCTATCCGCACGACCAACCGGCGGCGAAAGCTCCACTGGTCTGGGTTTAGCAATTGCCAAAAAACTTGTCGAGCTGATGGACGGGAGGATATGGTTGGAAAGCACCCCCGGCGAGGGTGCAATTTTTTACGTCGAATTCCCCGCACACTCGACAGCATCTCCGCCTCACTAACCGCTTCATCACGTTGCGGCAACATACACACCGTATTTTGCACTTCGTAAAGATTCTACCACGCTATCGCACATCGTATGCGCGCAGTTATCCCCGTCGCAGGTTTTGGAACGCGACTCCGTCCTCATACTTACACGGTGCCCAAAGTATTGCTCAATGTTGCCGGCAAGCCAATACTTGCTCATATCCTCGATAGCTTAGTCGAAAGCGGCATCACCGATGTGACAATCGTTGTCGGTCACATGGGCAATCAAGTTGAGCAGTATGTCCGTGCTCACTATCCGACACTGCAATTCGAATTCATCGAACAGAGTCAACCCCTTGGGCTGGGGCATGCGATCTGGTGTGCCCAAAAGATCTTCGGCTCAGAGCCAATCTTCATCATCTTAGGCGATACCATTTTCGATGCAGACATTCGCGCAATGCTCCAACTTCCCACCAGTGCCATTGGTGTCAAGTGGGTCGAGGACCCACGGCGCTTTGGTGTTGTTGAAGTCAACGGCGACAGAATTATCCGACTGGTCGAGAAACCACAACATCCACCGTCGAACCTGGCAATTGTCGGCATCTACCTCATTCGCAATACTCCATTGCTGGTTGAGTGCCTCGACAACCTGATCAAAAGCCACACTCGTACCAAGGATGAGTTTCAACTGACCGATGCGCTGCAGTGCATGGTTGATCGCGGTGAGACCATCGCTGCATTTCCGATCGAGGGGTGGTACGACTGCGGAAAACCGGAGAGCCTTCTGGAAACGAACCGATACCTCCTCGATCGGCACATGCGTTCAATTGCTCCACCGAGTAGTTCGATTATCATTCCGCCGTCGTACGTTGCTCCGTCGGCGCTCGTTGAACGATCGGTCGTTGGACCGTACGCAACCATTGCCGATGGTGCTATCATTCGTGACTCGCATGTTCAAAACTCGATTGTCGGTGTTGGTGCACTGGTTACAGCAGCGCTGCTGAATGATTCGATTGTGGGCAACAATGCCGTCGTCTGCGGCTCATTTCACCAGTTGAATGTCGGGGACTCAAGTCAAATCAACTACACCTGATGCCGCAGTAGATGTAGGATGCTCCGCCCAATAGCGGACGAGCGATCACATCGCCAAATGCGCCGGTTGATTTCATCATCTCCACAAAGCGCTCTCCATACGGAAAGGCTGCAGCCGTTTGCTGTAAATACTGGTAGGCAGTACGCTCCCCAACCACGAGTTGACCGACAAGTGGAACAATAACTCGTGTATGCAGGGCATAAGCTGCGCGAAGAATCGGTAAGCGGGGAACACCAGTTTCGACAATGACGACACAACCACCGACTTTGGTAACGCGCGCCATTTCATGCAGAGCTTGCAGTGGGTCATCGGCATTGCGCACGCCGTAGCCGCAACTGACCACATCGAAGGATCCATCCGGATAAGGCAAGGAAAGCATATCGGCGTACTCAATGCGAAGATTGGGGAATCGGCGATCAGCCTTTCGCTGAAATTCCTCCAGCATGGGCTGGCAAATGTCGGTCGCGATCACCATACCATCGGAACCAACAGCGCGGAGAAACTCAAGGGCAAAATCCCCGGTTCCCGTTGCGCAATCGAGCACTCGCATGCCCAGCTTGGCACCACTGAGACGAACAGCCGCACGGCGCCATCGGCGATGAAGCCCTGCTGTGATCAACGTGTTGGCAATATCATAACGCCGTGCAACGCGAGCGAACATACTGATAACCGACTGGCTCATCGCTGTGCACACACGCGACGGTGCTGTATCCCGATTGCAGCCAGAATGCACATCTTCACTGCCTCCAGAACCGTTGCCCACGCATGCACCGACGAGGGTTCCAACTGCGCTCCCTGCACCAAGAGCTGCGCACGAATAGCAAGCATCGGTACAACGATCGTATGCTCGAGTGCAAGGACAAATCCCAACACAGCAACCAGCACCAGGAGCCATCGGCTGCGGAGGACCAGTGCTGCACCCATTGCCAGAATCAGCAGGACAAGCTCGACATATGCCAGCGTATGGAAAATTGCAACACCCAGCATTGCAGCACCATCGCGCGTAATCGGCGGGGTTCGGAAGCGAATCGGCGTCTCAATGACAGAAATGCCGATAACAATCCCAAGCCAAAGCCATGGTAGCACACCGAGAACCGTGTGCGCAACGGACACAACTTTCTCGCGACCATTTCCTGTTGCCATCGTCATCATCACACGTCGTGGTGGTTACTGGGTGCCAAACGCACGGTCGCCGGCATCTCCTAAGCCGGGAAGAATAAAACCGTGATCGTTGAGTTGTCGGTCCAACGATGCTGTCACAATGCGAACGTCCGGGAATACACCCATCAGATGCTCAACGCCTTCCGGTGCAGCGATTGCGCATGCAAGCGTAATATCGCTGGCACCAGCCGCTCTGAGTTGCTCGATAGCAGCACGCGCACTGCCACCGGTCGCAAGCATCGGGTCCAGGATCACAACAGTTGTGCGCTCATCCAGCGGTGGCATACGCCAATAGTACTGCTCCGGCTGAAGCGTTTGTTCATTGCGGCGAAGCCCAATGTATCCAACAGCAGCACTCGGGATTATCGCAAGCATGGCATCAAGGAACATCAGCCCAGCACGCAAAATTGGAACAGCCACGATCGCACGATCAAGTTCAGCACCGACGGTCATCTCGAGCGGTGTTTCGACTGCAACTGTTCGCACGGCCACATGCTGGGTTGCCGCAATGCAAACGTGCAATCCAATTCGATGCATCGCTTGGCGAAAAGTAGCGCTATCGGTTCGACGATCCCGAACCGTCCGAAGATCGCATGCGCACGCCGGATGATCAACAACAATCAACATCGGCTCACCACTGCGGAAAGTACAAGAGCGTAAAGCGTGGAATCGAAAAAAACGTGGAAATCTGCGCCATGTAGCGCTCGCCATTGCCCATCACGACAAACCGCTGCTCCTCAGCCAGCAGAAAATTGAGGCGCCATTCACCACCTGGCACAAACATCCCCACGCCGGTGGGGATATTGATGAACAGCCCTATCCCTGGCGTCACACACAGTCGCGGTGCCGAATATGGCTTCCCATCCCAACTAACCCACGAACTGGCACCACCGAAAAATCCATAAAACACCACGCGGCTGTATGGATTGAACAAGTACCGCACGCCAACTTCCACAAACTGATAGCGATCGGGATTTTGCTGACCAAACGGATTATTGATGGGATGATAGACAACTTTTTGATTTTCCGAAAAAAGGTACGCTCCCTCCAGCATCCACCGGTCAGCAATCTCCCAGACTGCCATTGCACCATAGGCAGGAATACCTTCGTATGAGATGGGTTGTGTGCGATTGTTGAGTGCAAGCAGTGTTTGGGTTTCAACGATAGTGTTGGGACCAACAACACCACCCAGTCCGATAACGCGCCGATATGGATGCTCGTATTCTACCGTGTCACTGTCAACATCGGACGGTTGTGCTCGGAGTAGATGTGCTGGCGCAAGCATCAGCAACAGCATTATTACTAATCGAAACAGCATGCGCGCTGTGTTGGTCGTTGTTGTCACAAGTTCTTCGACAGTAGTGGAACGAACTCTGGCAATGTGCTCTGCAATCAACCGGACGTAGGCAGGCTCGTTGCGCTTGCCACGATGCGGTTCTGGCGTCATGTAGGGCGAATCCGTTTCGAGCATGAAGCGGTCATCGGGTACTGTTCGGAGAACCTCATCACTCGTCCAGCGGCGAAAAGTAACATTGCCGGTGAACGAAACGTGCATACCGAGCGTGAGTGCACGCTGCAGCACTGCTGTCGAGGAAGAAAAGCAGTGCAACACACCTCGGAGCGTCCCATCTTGTTCATCCTCGAGGATGCGGAGAACATCTTCGTCGGCATCGCGATTGTGGATAATGACGGGTAAGCCACGACGCTTTGCAATCCGCAGTTGCTCGCGGAATGCGCGCTGTTGTTGCTCGGGTGTTGCAAAGTCGTAGTAGTAGTCAAGCCCGATTTCGCCGATGGCGACAACTCGACGAGCAGCACTGTCGCGCTCGACGCGGTCCAGTGCTGCGGAGGTTGCTTCGTGTGCATGGTGAGGATGTATGCCGACAGCGCGATACACCCACCGATACCGTTCAACAAGGTCTGCAGCGGTCTCTGTTTTCTCGATCGTGATTGCGGGGATGATAATCGCTTCCACGCCAGCACGCTGTGCGCGGTCGAGCACGTCCGGGCGATCGGCAGCGAAGTGGTCTGTGTCTATGTGGGCATGTGTATCAATCATAGCACCGCTGACAACGGAAGATTATCCGATTCATTGTAGCCATCGTGTCTGGAGAAGAATCAGAATGATGCCCGCCAGAGCCAGACGGTAGTACGCAAACCCATTGAGGCGATTGGAACGAAGGTAGGTCAGAAGAAATGCAATAGATGCATATCCGCTGAGCGCCGCAACAAGTGTGGCAATGGTCAGCTCCCACAGCTGCTGCTGACTCAAGATGCGTACTGCGCTGACAAGTTCGAGCAGACCGCTTGCCAGCAGCGCCGGTATGCTGAGCAGAAAAGAAAATCGTGCCGCCGCCGATCGTTCGATCCCGAGCAGCAACCCCGTACTGATTGTTGTGCCCGATCGAGATGCACCGGGCAACAGTGCAAATGCTTGAGCAATCCCGATCACAACTGCATCGAAGACTGTCAGCGATTCCACCGACCGCGTTGCACGACGCCGTTCTGCGATCAACATCACAACTGCCACGGCTGCTAACATTGCAGCGATAAGCAGTGGACTTTTTGTTGCACTACCCTCGACAAACTTTCGCAGTAGTAAACCCAGCACACCGATCGGCAGGCTCCCGATCACAACCAGCCAGCCCAGACGCGCTGTCGCCGTTTGTCGGTGTGGTAATGTGCGCTCAAGAAATGTTTCTTTCAACACTGCAACAGTAATCGTGCTGACATCGCGTGCAAAATAGGCGAGGACCGCCAGCAGCGTACCCAACTGGACAACGGCAATCGTCGCAGTCCACTGCTCCGGATTCTGCCGATCGAGCATTCCGCTCAACTGACCGTAGAGCGTCATGTGAGCTGTGCTGCTGATGGGAATAAATTCGGTCAGTCCCTGGACTAGACCAAGCACAATCGCAAGAAGCAGTGTCATACTGTTGTCGTTGGAGGAAAGACTTTGAGGACAGCAAAGTTAACCACATCTGACGCGCAACGCTGCATTAGCGCTGACTATCAGCCCGACCATCGAATCGGATCACAAACCGGTCACTGCTGAGCGCTGCAGCCGTCACCCCAACAATCAGCCCACCGATCCCAATGGCAACAGGAGCCGACGGCGCCAGCACTATGCCAACTGCTGTACCAACAAGGAATCCGCCGGCAGCACCGACTAGCAGCCGACTACCGCTACGCCGATGGCTACCCCGTAATTCGGCGATGTAGTCAATGGGAAGTGTCACCGTATCCCGCGAGCCGATCCCTTGCAACACGTCGTTATGCAGAACATACCGCCGTGGCATGCGAAATGCTGGGGGAAGGACTGCTCCTCCCGGCAACACCAGCTCAACATCAGCTGATGCCAATAAACTGTTGAGACTGTCCAGTGCCGCACTGTCGAGGACATGGCCGCGGATAATCACCCGTTCAGTCGCACAGGATGCTACCATCAGCGTTCCTACAATGCTGACGACAGCAAGACCATAGCGCAAAAAACACTTGACGGTATTCATGCCGACAAAGATACCAGCATGGTTCAAGAAACCAACACCGTCGGACGATACTTGCAGTAGCAGACGACCAGCCTATTCCATGAAACGGCAACAGGAGACAATCCAACGCTCCGACCGGACGCAACCACAGGCATGGGCTACCATCAAAGTAGCGCAGTATGCATTTGCTATTTACCATGTCGGATCGGCGCTTGACCGATCTAATCAAGCAATGATTGCGCTGTGTAATCGCTGGGGCGACCCTTTGCGCTTTCTCCGTCTTGCCGCGATGATTGCTCCCCAATCGGAATTCCCGACCGCTGCACTCATTGGAATAGAGCCACCCGAGTGGCAGCACTTTTGGTATCCTCACCAAGAATTCGACACCGCGCTCGACTGGCAGCGACCATATCTGGAAATCAGCTTAGCAGCGATTGAGCAGGTTCTCCAGCGTTTGACAGAGCATCTTCCCATTGAAGCGATCACTCTCTTCGGATTTGCTGAGGGAGCATGCCTGGCGCTCGAATACGCTGCGCGCAATGCATATCCGTTCAATGCTGTCCTTGCGTTATCAGGGGTCTTGCTCGGCAGTAGTCTCGATACCAGTGACCGATTTAACCTCGCCTCATCCAAAACGAAGGTGTTGCTGACAGCCTCGACAGCGCAGACAGCGGGCATGCGTGTTCGGTACACACAGACCGCACAACTGCTCAAGCACAATGGCTATAAAGTCATTGCCTTGTCCTACGAACGACGCCCAACCACCATACTCCGTGAAGAGCTGGAAATGAGCCGCAGTATAATGTTGGGGGCAGTCAACGAAACCTAAATCGCCCTATCCCGCCGGAGAGGACGCTCGAAGTGAAACGAAAGAAACGTTATGGCGATGTGATGACAAAGATCAATTGCATCTGGTGTCAGGTCGAACCTCGCAAGTGACTCCAATGGTGCCGTTGCCAGAACTGTCAGCGCTCGAGCTGTTTGGAAATTAAGCAATTCGCCCGGTGCATCGCTTTGGTGGAGAGGTGCAAGCTGCCCTGAGTCGAAAGCAAAGACGTACTCAGACGATGAGTGCACATCCAAAGGCGGAAAGTTAAGAGGAAAACCATGCGCAGCCGCAAAGCGAAACGCAAAAGCAACCGGGAACGCAGCCACGTTCGATTCAGCAGCGTCGAGTGCGGTCAGTGCTTGGGCAAGGACTGCAAAAACTTCATCGGCAGGGTGACCGGGCAACTCTAAGCGAAGCACAATTTCGATCATCGCCAGCCCCGCGAGTGTATGCTCGTAACTTGAATGCAAGCGATGCCGCACAGCAGTGCGCTCGCTGCTGCGGAGAATGTGCAAATCACGTCCAGGCTTGACATAGTACTGTATCTCGATTTCTTCCAGTGGTTGTAGAATCGCTGATGCACGGCTTTTCGCCGACCGCGCTCCTTTCGCAAGAATACTTTCAATGCCACGGCTGGGGGTTAGCACCGTTGCGATGATGCTGGTGTCGCTATAGCGTATCCGACGCAAAACAATCGCGCGTGTGCGAATAATCATTGCCGGTGCTGTGCGGAAATGTTCAGAAGATGCTCAGCAAGCACCCAATCCAATGGTGTTGTGATTTTGATGTTGCTTTCCTCGCCCTCGATTGTTGTCACTGAATAGCCCGCATATTCGACGATGCTGGCATCATCGGTACCGTCGAAACGATCCCGCAGCGCTTCCTGGTGAGATTCGATGAGAATGTCGCGGTTGAATGCTTGGGGTGTTTGTGCCAGCCCTACGCGTGTGCGCGGCAGGGTAGATTCAACGCACCGATTATCACTGTTGATCAGTTTGACTGTGTCTTTCGGTGGGATCACGGGAACAGCAGCGCCAGTTCCAGCGGCTGTCTCTGCGACTCGCCGTGCAAGAACAGGCGTTGCAAACGGTCGCACCGCATCGTGAATGAGGATCAGCTCGACAGCAGCCAGCGACGAATGCCCCAGCGCTTTGTACACAGATTCCTGGCGTGTTGCTCCGCCGCTGGTCACCGCAACCGCATGCGTTGCATTGTGCTCAGCGAGAAGCTGTTCGAGCTGCGAAGCCCAGCGTAGATCAACAGCAATGACAATCGGAGCATCGGGGAACGCATCGCGCATCGCCCGAAGGGCACGCACAATGACTGGAACTCCGCCAAGCATCTGGTATTGCTTGGGCAGTTGCCCGCCGAATCGCTGACCACTTCCTGCCGCTGGAATGATGATACCGGCATTCATGACTGTTACTGCGCAATAAACATGCGTTCAAAAATACCGGCATTCATTTGACCCAAAGTATGTTTGCAGTCATGTTTACTGTCCAGGGACCCTTTGCCCTATGCACATCGAGCTCTGCCTTGGTTTGATAATCACAAGCATCCTCACAATCGGCTGCGCTACATCACAGCAGCCACCGGCAACGGTTTGCATTGGTACGTTCAACATTGAGTGGCTTGGCGACGGCATTGAGCCGGAACAGAAGCCCCGCACAGAGAACGACTACGCAGCAATTGCTCAACTCATCGCTGAAAGCGGTGCCGAAGTTCTGGCGGTGCAGGAAGTCGAAAACGACAGCGCCTTGCATCGAGTCCTGCGCTATTTACCCGGGTGGCGTGGCTTTCTCAGCCGAGGAGGGCATCGTCAGAATGTCGGGGTTCTCTATCGAAGCAGCGTTGAATGTACCGCGCACGGAGACTATACCCCGCTGGCGGTCAATCCTGAGCGTAACCGTGCTGGCTTTGTTGTTGCATGCCGCAAAGGCGCCTTCGATTGGCTGATGATGGTCGTGCATTTGAAATCGTCCTCGCGGTACGATTCCACGCAGGAGCTACGCCGCGTGGCAATCGAACAACGACGGCAACAAGCCTCGATACTGGCGCAGTGGACTGATTCGGTTCTCCTCCACTCGCACGAAAAAGATGTCATCATCATTGGTGATTTCAACGACTTCCCCAAACGATCACGTCAGCCCACCCTCACCGCACTGGAGCACGACACATCACTGGTGTTTCTCACCGAGGGTTTAACCTCGTGCTTGGACCATCGCCGGAAAGCAATTGATCACATTGTGGCGAGCACCAGCGCTGCACGGCGATGGCAGCCGGAGCGGCTACGCATGCTCGACCATCGAGCGATGCTACCGGACCGAAGCGCCGATCGTATTAGCGACCACTGCATGGTGATAGGCGAGTTCAGCATATCGCCACCGGACAACGACTGACCGACCATTTGGATATTACGAATTTTTGTTGTAAGTTTGAGTGGACTGATAGGCATAATCTACTATGCCAGTAGACAGGTGTTGTCCCATCATATGCCAGCACTGCCTCCGTTAGCGCATTTATCATGTTTCACTACTGTTGGAGTGTCCGATGAAACGTTTTGCTTCCCTCCTGGTATGTGCGATCTTTATTGCTGCAACCACGTTTGCCCAGCACCCACGCACACCGTTGTTTGAGGAATTCACCTCAAGCACGTGCCCACCCTGTTTGGCTGTCAAGCCATACGTCAAGCAATTCGCAGAGCAATCGCCCGATGTGGTGGTCGTGACCTACCACATGAATTGGCCACAACCAGGCGACCCATACAACGTGTACAATTCCAACGACAACATGGCTCGCCGTGATTACTATGGCGTCACCGGTATCCCCGATGGATACATGAGCGGCATAAAAATTTATCCCGGCAGTGTTTCAGCGTTACGTCAAGCCGCCGACCAAGTCAAAAATCAACCGACACCACTGGCGATGACACTTAGTGAGGACCGAAGCAAAAATCCAATCGAGGTCACCGTTACTCTCAAAAACGACGGCACGACCGCAATCACTGGTGCAAAGCTTCAGGTCATGGTGGTCAACTACTACGCAGACCTGACGTCACAACTGCAGGGACAGTCACAGCACGTGTACACCGAGTTTGACTACGCGCTGCTGAAGGCGCTTCCGGATGCTCGAAACGCAACATCCATTAGCCTGGCTGCCGGAGAGCAACGGACATTTACCTTCACCTACTCGCGCGGCACCCAGAGCGTGTGGACGCCAAATGGTCAATACGTCATCGCGTTTGTTCAACTGGATAACACAAAAGAAGTGCTGCAAGCCGCTTCGACACTCAACGACATGCTCAACCGCGTTGAGATCACGGCAGCAGCTCCACGTTTTGGTCTGATTGCTCGCAATGGATCGGTTTCTCACCAGCTAACGATCTCGAATCCAACTCAGCGCGCACAAACAGTCAATCTGCAGGTAAATACGAACAACACACTCCAGCCAGCCGGATGGTCAATTTCGGTTACGCCGTCAACGCTCACCTTGCAACCAGGCGAGGAGAAAACTGCAACCATTGAATTCTCTGCACCCAACAACGGTAGCTTCGCACTGGCATACATTGATGCTATCCCGCAAGGGAATGGACTCAACCAAACAGCCAGTTACTCTTGCGGCTACATGACCCAGCAGACAAAGTATGCCATCGTGTATGGATACATGGGAGCTGGTATCACACCTTTTATCCAGGCTATCACAAGTGCAGCCAAGTACGCCAACGAAACAGCGCTTATTCCACCGATTGCTGCCGTTGAATACGGGAGCAACTTGCCGTGCCAGGCAATCGTGTTGCCGATTGATTATGCGAACCGCGGAGCTCTCCACATTCAACAAATCATTGACCAAGTCAACTCGTGGGTCCAGGAAGGGAAACGGTTGTTCATATCCGGTCCGCTCGAAGCGTTTCTGGCATTCAAAGCCTCCGGAGCAAATATGACAACGCGCAACTTTCTTACCAATACACTTGGGATTCGGAATGTGCAGACGTTCCCCATTACACTCAGTAGCGGTACTCAGCAAGTCCCGTATTTCCATTTCAACTATGATGCCGGCGGGAATATCACCAGTCTGAAGACCTTTACCGTGCAGGGTGTTAACAACGACCCGATCAGCAATGGTGTCAATGTCACCTGCAATCAGTCCACGCAGTACTACAACCTCTACACCGACGTTCTCCAGCTTGCCACTGGCACACAAGCTGTTCCGATTTTTACATACGACAATAACGCACAGTACATCGGTGGCGTTCGAGTTGAAGCCAACGACACACGACTGGTCTTCACGACCTTCGGGCTGGAAGCAATCTCGAATACAACGGCACGGAATCAGCTTGCGCAAAAAATTATGGACTGGCTGACGGGAACTATAGCACCGCAGCCCAGGATTGAACTTGTCCAGACAACAGGCGACAACGTTGTTGAATTCGGGGCGGTCGCTGTTGGCGATAAGAAAGCACACACGTTCAAGATTCGCAATGCTGGTAGTGCCGACCTTGTCGTCACTGAAATTTCGATGGATGCGGCTGATCAACCGACGTTCGGCGATGTCTTCGTTATCACCGATGGCGGTACAACACCGATTACCATTGCCCCTGGTGCAGAGCATGCCGTCACGATCGAATTTCGCCCCAAGCGAGTCGAGGATATTCAAGCCGCTGTTTTCCATATCCGTTCCAATGGTGGCGATGTTGATTTGACGGTGTTCGGTGATGGTATCCAGGGTTCGAGCGTCGAACCGACCGAAATCAGCAGTGAAAATCTTTCGCTCAGGCTTGCACCCAATCCCGTCACTACCGATGCCACCATCACGATGAGCATCAATGGCACAGCACCAGCACAACTGGTATTGCTCGACGCTCGCGGTGCAGAAGTCACAACTCTTGCCAGTGGTACGATCGGACAGCACAGTCTCCACCTCGACGCTACCACGCTGCCAAGCGGCGTCTATCGGCTTGTGTTGCGCAGCGGTACCGAGTTAGTGAGTGTGCCGGTCGTAGTGATCAAGTAACGCTTTTTTCCATCACTGTCTGTGGAGCCTTTCGCCAGCAGGCGGAAGGCTCTGCTATTTTTGTTTTGTCCATAGCAATGTTCCCGATCATGCTCGACCAGATAATCGCATACTGTCAAGACCTTCCTGGCGCGATACTCCGCTTTCCGTTCGGTCAAGAAACGCTTGTGTACTCGGTTGAACGTCGAATGTTTGCACTCATCGGTATAGACCACGCGCCACCGTGGCTCAATCTCAAATGCGATCCAAGCTATGCCACTGAACTACGCGTTCAAAATACGTAATGCAATAAGTGTTTGTCATACAATTACTTGCATGAATATTGAAAACTGCAAATAAGTGCAAAAGATGCACTATTAGCAGTAAGCTACACCACAAAATGCGTTATTCGCCCCACTCGATTACGATCCGTTCCGGTGTTTCTGGTGGTGCAGCATTACGCCCCCACAGTTTCGGAAATCGGCGCTCTAACATCCACGCTGCTGCTTGCCATTGCCCCCTTTCAGCCGCTTTCTCGATTCGTTGGAGCAGCAGCAATTCTGATTCTGCCTCTGCTTTTTTTATTGCGTCCACGAATGCACCGTAAATGCTGTTTGGCTGTTGACTGCCACGCGATAGCCAGGCGTAAAAGGTAGTGCGACCGATACCAGCCAATTCACACGCCTGTTCGACTGTGTAGCCCTGCCGAATGAAGTGGGCAACCACCTCGATCCGCGCGTTCGTTAGCTTCGTTTTCCGTGCCATTGCTGCCGAATATTGTTGTTGAACATTAGTGACACTCGTTCCCCCCCTATACTGGGGGGATAATTGACACTAATCGCCTAACCCCTTGAGCGCCAAGGACTAATTGGTGACACTCATTTTTTTTTTGCAGTGTCACTGATTGTGTCGCCAATCGGATCGTAACCGGATTGCCATAACTGGTGCCAACGCGAACGACGCCAGGCTATATCACGCCGATAACGTTCTGCCCATTGCACAGAGTGCAGCGCCTGCACTTTATCGCCCTTCAGCCTTGCTTCGTGTGCATTGCGTTGTTCCATCTCCATGTATTCACGCACACGGTCAAGGTCGTAGGCTTCGCGCCCTACTGGTTCAGGCGCCACGGTGCGTGTACCTAAAATCCAATCCCGTTGCCGTACACGCCGGCACTGCTCGTTGATGTCTTTAGTCCACAGCGTTTGATTTGGGATAGCACCGCTAAGGGCAGCAACCGCGTTATTTACGTATCTGTTCGCCGGTACGTCCACGTTGTCACTGATGACGTAGTAGGCATCCCGCATATCGGGCACCGGTGTTGGTAGCCACCACAGCAGCACTGCTGCACGCTCTTGCGTTACCGCACATGCTGCGCTCCAGCTTTCGATACTACTTGCAACGAATGCAACGTCGGCAAAGGTGGTGCAATGATGCCACGCACCGCCCCACACCCACCATTCTGCGTATCCAACCGCAATCGGTAAGCGTTGCCACTGGTCTTGTAGTCTGGCGTCCAGCTCTTCTCTTGTTAGACGCTGGCACGTTTTGCAGTACAGGTATTTATTGCTGCACCACCACGCTTTCGGCGCTCCGCAAACAGGGCAGCCGGTTAGCACGTTGCTACCGTGCGGCGTTTTTTCCCCTGTGTCCAACAATCGAAGCAGCGTCTTCAGTTGGTCTCTATCGCGGTGCACGGTTACCATGGCTCCATCTGTCGAGGATAAACCCACCCTTGTTGCCCTTTCTTGCCGCGCTCGAAGTGCAAAAAGTCCGTCAGACTGTTGATGTCACGGTACAACGCACGTTCGTTGATGTTCCCGAATTCTGCATTTACCGCCTGCGATAGGTCCGTAACAGTAACGCCTTTGGGATGTTTCTGCACGTAGTCGAGAATAAATTTCCGTCGCCGACCGGCTTCGGTAGTTCGTTCGGATTCGGTCACGGTGATAGTGCCGTCGTCGGTGTAATTGATAGCCAGGTACCATTTGCGCCCTGCTGTAGCATAGTTTGCTTTACGCAGCTTCAATTCGAGCACGTTAGCTTCATTGTGCAGCAAGAGAGCAGAGCGCGCGTAATTGAGTTTATACACACTGCCATATGGCGTCGGATCGCCGTCGGATTGCTTGGCGACGTGGTCTATGACCACCACAGCCGCGCCGGTCCGATTTGCTACGTCCTGTAGCTGCTCAAGCACACTGATAACCGGCGTTGCATCGGAAATATCTCCCCTGCAAATCAATCCGAAAGAATCAATTACAATCAAAGCCGCCTTGTGTCTCTCTGCATACTGAATTAGCCGGTCGTACTCTACCGCCTTACGTCCCCGAAACTGATCACCGTTCAAGTAGCGACAAAACTTTTTCCAATTGTCTGGTACCTCCACCTTCAGTGCGCGTGCACGCTCTGCGATGCTGTCTTCTTGCCGTTCAAAATCAACATAAAACACTGTACCGTTCCGTGCTACGTTGCATCCCAACCAGCTATCACCACCACCGGCAATTGTGGCGCATAAATGCAGTGCAAGAGTGCTCTTGCCAACGCCCCCGTGACCATAAAGCAGCGTAACGTAGCGCAGTGGAATTAGTTCCTCAACCAGCCATTCAACCTTTCTGCCACACTGTTCAAGCTCTTCAATAGTCAGACCCAATTCGTCGGTGTATGGCGCAAACGCCTCGTCAAAAATTTTTACGTTATCGAATACACTTTCGAAATAACCATTTTCGTTTTGCATGGTGTATTTTTGTAGTGGTTGTACACATGTATCTGCGAAAGCCCCCGCCACTAACTGGTAGGGGCTTTTGCCTTATCCTGCAGCTTTTGTAGAGCCGCCTCGACTTCATCGCGCCGCCACCGGATGCACGTGGGGCTAAACCGAATCGGTTGCGGTAGCACGCCACGCCGAACCCAATACCACAGCGTCGAACGCGCTACTTTGAACATGCGCATAATGTCTGCGCTCGTTAGCATTTCTTGCTGCATAGCACATCTCGGTAATTATTGAAAATGCCACGTGCGAAATAACGAGCAATGATACTGCACATTCGGTGCCGTTTCTCAAAAGAATTGGCACCACATAAGGTCCAAGACAGCAACGGACTTAGCAACCTGTGTTTGTTGTGGTTGGTATTTTTTGCAGCACATCGTACAGCCGTTTTGCGTTTTCTTTTGCAAGTGTCGAATTCGGATAGTGGTGCACTACGTAATCAGCCATCAGCCACCACAACGCGTCGGCGATATGCTCTACATCTTCAGCCGGTATGCGTGGTCTGTAGGTCGGATAAACGGTGTTGTATTTCTTTCGCACCAAAGAACTGTCAAGGTAGCCGATTTTTTGAAGCAGCATTTCGAGTGTTCCCCACATAATCTTGCTACCACATAGCAGGTCATCAAAATCACGTACCTTTTTGCCTCTTACGTAGGCAAACAGCCGTTGACACGACGTGTGCACCGCCGATGCTATCAGCCATGCACGTCGCACGTGCGGTTTCAGCAGCGCTCTTGCTACCGCAGTCGGTGATGCTTTTGGGTAGCACAGCCAGTAAATCACACCCTGCAAGGGATTATGGAGTGGCAAATAAAAACTGGTTTCCAACACCTCTGCAGCAACGTTATCGGGAACGTAATGCATCCAGCTATGCACTAACCATGATGCGTAAACTTCGACGCCCAAAAAAGGCGATATGCCCAACCACCTGTGAAGGTCATCAGACGTTCCAGAAGCTAACATTGCTCTATTGAACTGGACAACGTCAGAGCGGTCAAGGTGAATACCGATCTCTACGTTTTGGACGTTATAATACCGTACAGTACCAGGACAGCCGCCTTCAGGCACACGGATAATCACGCTATCGTTCATCGCGCACCCCGTCCAGGTAGTCCGCCCACTCTTGCATCATCGTTCGCCGCTCGTCAAGGTGTTGCGTCCGGTTGTAGGCACGCCCCAACGGATCGCGCACGCGGTGCGCCAGTTGCATTTCGATCACATGCGCCGGATAGCCCAACCGTTCTTCAAGCCAAGTGCGCGCTATTGCTCTCCACGAATGCGTTACCAAACGCCCGCCAAACAAACGCTGATACGCACTTTCAATCGTAGACACAGCACAGCCAAATACCTTGTCACCGCGTTGCGGTATGGTGCGAAGCAGCTCGACCGCCTGCCGCGCAAGGGGCACAATATGCGCCTGTCCTGTTTTCGGTACAGTGTAACACCATTGCGCCGCCTCAAGGTCAACGTCACTCCACCGCATCGCCAGCAGTTCACTAACACGCACAAATACGTATGGCAGAATCCTCATCGCAACCTCTACATCACGACGGCGCCCGTAGTAGGACCACAAGGCACGCAAACACTCTGCAACGCTTTCGGTGTCCGTCGGTGCCGGATAGTGTGCCGCTCGATGCGTGGGCAATTGCCCCCGAAAGTCCACGGTAAAATCACGGTCCACGACGCCTTGCGCAACCCCGAAACGTAACACTTGAGACAGAATAATTCGGCAGTGGTGTGCTGCGTTTGCGCTCGATGTTTCGGCTATCCGTTGCAGTGCTGCGTACAGCTCTGGTGCGGTTAGGTGTTCGCACAGCATCTGCCCGACCGCTGGCAGTAGGTGCACCTTCAGCCGTGATTCGGTGCTTTTGATGGTCCCCTGGCTAACCTCTTGACGCCGCTTTTTCCACCACTCGTTTATCAGCTCTGCCAGTGTTAGTGCACCGTTTCGCCGCTCTGCATACGGATAGCGCAGCTTGTGTACCACCTCGTCACGCCGCTTTCGAGCATCCGCTAAAGACAGCATCGGGTATTCGCCAAGTGTGATGGTGCGTGCCAACTTCTGTCCGCCGCGTGTTACACGCACAGTCACGCGCCAAAACTTGCGCCCCGTCTTGCTCGATACCGACAGTATTAGCCCGCGTCCGTCGTAAAGTGCATAATCCCGTTCCTTCGGCGCCGCAAGCCTGCATTGCCGGTCGGTTAGCCTGTTCACTTGTGTTTGTGGCATTGTACATCTTTGGTAATGTTCAAACGGTCTGCTAAGTGCAAAAATAACCGTTGAACACTTAGTCTGCAAACAAAAATATTGTACGCCACAAATAAGTATTGTAACGCCCAACCGACAGTATTTCAGGCAATTAGCTATGCACCTGAAACAGCCTTGTAGGTTGCTAAAAAAGCACTGTTATGAACTACGCGAACACTACGCAGCAATCCAACCCGGCTACCACATGAACAAGCGCCACTGGAATACCGTTCTGCTCAATGGAAGTCTGCCCCAGGAACTTCTCATCAAGCTTATCGAGCATTCTTATCGCCTGGTCGTGCTAACACTACCCCGAAGTCTCCGTCACCATTACCTGGCAGCGCTCGAGCACCGTTGAGTGTGCTGCTATTTTTGCCCTGCATGAGAACGCTCCAGCTTGCCATTGCTTTCGTGCTCGCTGTCGGATGCTCGCCTGCAGCCGACACACTCTGGACTGGCGACCGGCTCCCGCCCTTGGTTCGCATGGTCAGAGTCTATGGTTCCAATGACGAACGTCTGCCCCCTGTTTTACTGATTCGATCGGCAGCATCATCGGCGGCAACATCGCTAGCGTCCACATCGCTGACAGTTGAACTCGACGTCGCTGCCAGTGTTCCGCCAGACCTTGTCGCGGTTCTCCAACATTGCACGGCGACATGGGAACCAGATAACAATCCCTTTACCGTTGACCCAACCGCATCTCGTGCTGTCGTTCTCGATTGGCGCTTAGCGCCGCCACATTCGCGTTACTATACCCACCGAGCCATCCTGCAGATACCGTCGGCAACACTGCGAGTGCCCGTCGGTGGCAATTGGAAAGTGCTCTTCTACGAACTTGGGCGCGAGCAACGACCACTCGCCGAGGCACGCTTTTTCGCTATCGAACCTGCCGCCGAGTGTGTACTCAGCGTCATGACGGATTTCTACCAGCCTCGACGCCGTGCTGCGCCAGCAGCTCGCATCCTCGAGGCAGCTGTCGGCAATGTCCGTGGCTACACCGATGCACAAGTGACCACCGCTGTTTTCTACCGCATGCACCGATGGTACGAGCCATTATTCGTGCGTGGCAATCGAGGTACTGTCGGTTCATCGCTATCGCTTCGCACTCCTGCGACTATGACCACTGGCATGATTAGCGGCATCAAGCGATTCCGAATCGAGGGTATCCCATGCGAGAACGACTACCGCCGCCTTGATGCACAGAATTTGAGCTTATTTCCGCGCTCGACAGTTCCCGTTCGGTTGCCTCTTGCGGACATCCGACGGCGCGGGCAATTCGGTATGTGGTCCACCAACGAAGCCGCACTGCTCACCACTGGTATCACGCCATTCGATGATGAATACGTCCCAATCGAATTCATCCTCGACCCCGAAAATCTTCCGGTTACTGACGAGGATGTGTTCGTCGTTGGTTCGATGAATAGCTGGAATCCGAGCGCTGAGTGGATGATGAGCTACGACTCAACCAATCGCTACTACCGTCTTCGTCAATGGGTGCGGCGCGGGCAACATGCCTACATGTACGCCACTGGACACCTCGACGCAGATACGGGCACTGTGCGGTCGCTGACCTTTGAGGAGTTCGAGGGAAACAATAGTGCCGCAAGCCAGACATTCCTGGCTTTTATCTACGCACGCTCACTCCAAGCTGGTGGTTACGATACCATCATTGCTGCTTGCAGCAGTGCCGCATTTTAGTAACCGTGGTGCATTTTCTCCAATGAACATTGACGTCTTGGGTTACATCGCAGCAACATTTTCCACGTTTGCTATGCTTCCACAAGCGTGGCACGTGTGGCGTACCGGACAGGTCGAACAACTCTCGCTCTATGCCTTCGGCATGGCAACGATCGGAGCTGTGCTCTGGATTGCCTATGGGCTTGCACTGGGCAATAGTGTCATCATCGCAGCTAATACCGTCGGTCTTTTCATCGTTGGCTACATCGCACTACGCAAAGTGCAATGGCTCTGGCTGCAGCGGCAGGCTATGCGGGATAAACCCTCCCCTTCCCTCTGACTGCACCTAATCAATTGTCAACGGCTTTAGTGCGCCTAATCCCGACGGTAGCACGCTGTTACTACCCTGAGCACACTACACGTACACCTCGTCGCGCCCACGACCACTGATGGTGATCTCTTCTTGCTCTTCGAGCCGTTTGACAATCTCGACGATTCGCTGTTGCGCCGCTTCCACGTCTTTGAGCTTGACCGGACCCATCAATTCCAGTTCCTCCTTGACCACTTTCGCAGCACGCTCGGACATGTTCTTGAAAATTTTTGCGCGGAGTCGCTCATCCGAACCCCGCAGTGCAAGCACCAGATCGCGCCGATCAACCTCGCGGAGAATCCGCTGAATACCGCGGTCGTCAATGAGTAGAATATCCTCGAACAGAAACATCAGTCGTTTGATGTCCTGTGCAAGCTGCGGGTTTGAGCCTTCGATTTGTTCCATGATGGATTTTGCAAGTGCCGGTGGCGACAAATTCAATATCGAAGCAACAATTTGCGCACCACCAGCACTTGCCATGCTCTGGGAGAGCGTTTGCTCGGCAATTTGGTCAACGACCTGTTCAATTTGCTGAACAATCGCTGGCGAAACCTTACCGAGCGTTGCAATCCGCATGATGACATCGGTGCGCAGATCGTCAGGGAATAACTCGAGCACCTCGGCACTTCGATCTGTTGGCAAGTGTGACAGGAGCAATGCAATCGTCTGCGGATGTTCTTTCGAGAGAAAACTCGCCAACTGTTGCGCATCGGCTTTCTTGAGAATATCGAATCCACGCACCGTGGTCAGCATCTTGATTTTCTGCAATAGGTCTCGCGTTTTCTCTGGTCCATAGGTACGCTCCATCAACATTCGTGCATACTCAAAACCACCAGCGAGCATGTATTGATGCCCTTGGATCAGCCGATAGAACTCTTCGACCGCTTTATCGGTGAGTTCTTTTGGAACTGCTTCCAAGCTTGCGATTTCAACGCTGAGCTGCTCGACATCGGATTGGTCGAGACCTTTGAGAACGAGCGCCGCGGTATCAACATCAAGCGCCATGAGTAATAAGGCGATTTTCTGGCGTCCGTTGAGCTTATCGTAACTGAGAGATGCGGTCCGTTGCGCAAGTGCTGTTGACATTGTTAGTGTTCCTGCGTGAGCACTGATTTGATAAGCTTGATTGCGTCTGGATTGTTATCGCGAATAAACGCTGCAATACGTTCCTTCATCTCCTCGATGAGCAATTGTTCCTCGGTCAACTGCGAACCACCGGCAGCGTCGAGCTGCTGGCGAACCCGCTGGCGAAGATCGTCGTACAGCGAGGGCTGATGATGCTCTTCCAATTGTGCAGCTGGCTGCGTGCTTGCCGGTAATTGCTGGGATGTATCAACGGTTGTTCCTGCTGTCGCCGCAAGCTGCAGGTGTGCTGGACTGACAAAAATTTCCTCGATACGGCGCCGCAACGGAGGCACCATAACCAAACGTCGCAATGCCCACAATGCGAGCAACAGTGCAACCAGTGCCGCGATGCCTACTGCAAGATTTCCCTTCGGAAGCGTGAAGGCTGGCTCTTGCTCGGGTTCTTCCAGCAAAGTGGTATCGAATGGAAGGTTGACCACGCTCACCTGGTCGTTCCGTTCGGGATCGTAGCCAATTGCATTACGCACAATTTGCGTGAGTTTCTGGAGCTCATCCTGGCTTCGCGGCGTGTACTGAACCACTTTCTTGCCGTCTTGCTCGACTACTTTTGTCATACCGTTGACCAGCACCGATGCTGATATGCGCTTGATTGTACCGACTCCACCGACGATTCGCTCGACCGTCCGAGAGATTTCGTAATTAGTGCGCACTTTCGTTGCATTGCTTTCGCTATTGACGGCTGGATAGTCGAGCGAATCTTGTGAACGGCGTGCTTCGGCGATCCGCTCTTCACTGCGAATCACCTGCCCGTCGGGATCATAGTTTTCGCGGGTTTGCTCGCGCTGGGTAAAATCGAGTTCAGCACTCACCCGAACGACACTGTTGCCAGGACCAAGTACACCATCGAGCAAGGATTGAACACGCGATGTTAGGTAGCTTTCCACCTTTTGCTGTTGCTCGTACTGGGTTGCCGTCAGTCCTGCCAGTGTTGAGGTTTCTCGCGGTGCCTGGCTCAAGATTTGTCCGTGCTGGTCAACAACTGTCACGTCAGCAGGGCTAAGACCCTCGACGCTACTGGCAACGAGATTCTGAATACCTTCGATGTTGAGCTTGCTCAAGCTTCGCCCGCTTTTGAGGTGCAGCAGAACTGATGCAGTTGGCTTTTTCTGGTCTTTCTCGAAGAGCGCTTTTTCCGGCAGCACGATCATGACGCGGACTTTCTGTACTTCATCGAAGCTGGCGATTGTCTTCTGCAGTTCGCCTTCGAGCGCGCGTTTATGGTTGAGCTTTTGGACAAAGTCGCTCATCCCAAGATTGGTCCGGTCGAATATTTCGTAGCCGACGATGCTCCCCGACGGTAACCCTTCTCGCGCCAGCGCAAGCCGGAGTTCATACACCTGTGATTGCGGTACACGAACGGTTGTCCCGCCATCGGTAAGCTCGTAGGGTATGTTTTGTTCTTTGAGCTTTTCAACAATTGCGGCTGCATCTTTGGGATCGAGGTCGCTAAAGAGAACCTGCATTGGTGGTGCCGATGATGTCATAATCACAGCAACGATAATCCCGATTGCAACAAGGACAGCACCAACAATAGCAAGCTTCTGCATTCGATGCAGACGTTGCCAGAGTTGCCGGGCTTGATCAACGGTCGTCGAAAGTGGCATGGTGGTTTAGCATGCTGTTAGACTTGAATTCGCATTGCCTCGCGGTAGAGGTCGAGCGCCTTGTTCCGCATCTCCATCAAGAGTTGAAAACTAGTCTTGGCTTTTTCAGCAGCGATCATAACATCGTGGAGGTCCACGGCTTCGCCTTTGATGAAGCGTTCGCTCATCGCGCCGCTTTCGTGTTGAAGCTGATTGACGCTCTCGACAAACTGGCGAAGCGTATCGTCAAATGTCGGTCCCTGCGGTGCACCGCGCTGCTGCGGCTTGGCGGGTGACTGCAAGTCAGGGAGCGCCGATGGCAGCGTCTCAAGTGGTGTAATCGGTGCCATTCTGCATACAGGACAATGGTTAGACACGTCGGTCCAGGTGAACGCCGGTAGCGATGCGCTGGGCTTGTCCGTTGCGTGTGAAATAGTCAACCACAAGCGGTGCCGGCAGCGCCTGCTGGGGAGCAGGAGTTGGCGGTTGGTGCGTGCGCTGGCGTTCCGTTGCTGTGTGCTGGGATGCCTGCTGGTACGCCGCAATTGCCCGAAGCTCCATCGCTAAATCTCCAGTGAATCACGTGCAATATTCTTGGCAGCGCTGATGACGCCAGTATTTGCCTCGAAGGCACGCTGAGCCGAAATCATCTCGACCATTTCGGTCACAATATTGACGTTGGGCATTTGAACGTAGCCATCAGCGTTGGCTTCCGGATGCGAGGGATCATAGACCAGGCGTGGAGGCGAATTATCGCGTGCAACCTGTGCTTTGAGAATTTGATCATCGGGTGCACGTAACCCGGGCGTTTCTGGATCAACATGCGATGGCGAGCTCCGCGCCAGCGGCAACGATTGCTGCAGCAAATCGTCGAACTGATTGCGCTTGAGCGCGCGCACAACGACAACCTCGCGCCGATACACCTGCCCGCGTTCATCGCGGGTGGTGTCCGCATTGGCAATATTTTTTGCAACGCTTGACAGCCGCATGCGTTGAACACTCAAGCCCTGCGCACTAAAGGCAAACGACGAAAAGATATTCTCCATATCCATCACCGAACGTTATTGTGGAGTTCCTTTGATTGCTTGTTGCAAGCCGTTGAAATAGCGCTGTGCCAGACGCGACACCAAGCGGAAGCGAATTTGATTTTTCGCCAGCTCTCCCATTTCCTTGTCTATGTTGACGTGCGATTCACCAGCGAAATAGACTTCGGGCTTGGGAACGGGTGCATCTTCTCGCTCTGGACGTGCTTCGCTATCGAGCGGCGGTCCGATTCGCACGTGCTGATCATCGGTGCGCGAGCCGCGCAGCATCATTTCACTTTGCAGAAACTCCTCCTCGAAGCGAACCCGCTCTGGACGGTAGCCTGGGGTTGTTGCGTTGGCGATATTTTTTGCAATGGTGCGCTGCCGCAGTGCGTAGGCTTCCAGCGCTGTGCTCATCAGCGGCAGTTTTTCGCGGAAAAGATAGTCGCGCACATCCATGGCGCATCTGCAATAATGTGACCTCTGCTCTATCTCCCCCTCAAGTTCTGTGCCAGTGTGCCGATACTTGAATGCCGTTCCTGTGTCAGTCCCCGTTGACCGATGCATTCTGCAACTGCCGAACCGGAAGCGTCACCGTCACAACGGTTCCCTCACCTTTTGTGCTCCGGACTGAAATACTGCCGCGATGCCGATCAACGATGCGCCGCGCAATCCACAAACCCAATCCACTCGATGGCTCGCCCGCTGTCGGCATACTGCTGAGCGACGCACCACGCTCGAATAGACGCTGAATGTCCTCGCTGGTCATACCAACGCCATGGTCTTCAACTTCGATCGTTGTGTGTTGTTGATCCTGTTTAGCCCGCACAATCACCACAGAGTTTGCGTGTGAATATTTGATCGCATTACTGACGATATTGTCGAGCACTTCCTCGATGCGTTGTGGATCGCATTCGATGGGTAGCGAGTTCGGAATTTCCTCCAGGATTTGAATATCTTTCCGTCGTGCTAAGTAGCTGTTCCGATGAATAACCGAACGAAGAATTTCGGCGAGATTGACCTGCTGAACAGATAGCTGCAGTCCATCGCTCCGTTCCAGCGACAAAAGGCGAGTAACCTGCTGCGACAGTGCCACAACGCGGCTCGTGGTCTCGGCAAGATCGTGGAGAATCTGTTGCGTATCGGCAGAGTTGC